>MCND01000006.1_pt1 | contig 115665 bp, 114 predicted proteins | sample 778211 | NCBI WGS metagenome assembly MCND01 (sample SAMN04296812, study PRJNA304217) | bioreactor metagenome | isolation source: activated sludge enriched with benzalkonium chloride | place: Turkey: Istanbul urban wastewater treatment plant
TGATCCGCGTCTATGCCTGGATGGGCATCCTGAGCAACAACGGCCTGCTCAACGGTTTCCTGATGTCCATGGGCTGGATCAGCGAGCCGCTGCAGATTCTCAACACCAACACCGCGGTGTACATCGGCGTGGTCTATTCCTACCTGCCGTTCATGGTGCTGCCGCTGTACGCCAACCTGGTCAAGCATGACCCGAGCCTGCTGGAAGCCGCTGCCGACCTGGGGTCGGGGACCTTCAACAGCTTCTGGAGGATCACCGTACCGCTGTCCAAGAACGGCATCATCGCCGGCTGCATGCTGGTGTTCATCCCGGTGGTGGGTGAGTTCGTGATTCCTGAATTGCTCGGTGGTCCGGAGACCCTGATGATCGGCAAGGTGTTGTGGCAGGAGTTCTTCAACAACCGTGACTGGCCGGTGGCCTCGGCCCTGGCGGTAGTGATGCTGGCGATCCTGATCGTGCCGATCATCCTGTTCAACCGTAGCCAGGCCAAAGAAATGGAGGCCAAGGAATGAAGCGCTTCAGTTTCTCCAACCTGATGCTGGTCCTGGGCCTGCTGTTCATCTACCTGCCGATGCTGATCCTGGTGATCTACTCGTTCAACGCCTCGCGGCTGGTGACGGTGTGGGGCGGTTGGTCGGTCAGCTGGTATGTCGGCCTGCTGGACAACACCCAGTTGATGGGCTCGGTGCTGCGCTCCCTGGAGATCGCCTGCTACACCGCCGTGGCGGCGGTGGCCCTGGGCACCCTGGCGGCGTTCGTCATGACCCGGATCAGCCGCTTCAAGGGGCGCACCCTGTTCGGCGGCCTGGTAACCGCCCCGCTGGTGATGCCCGAGGTGATTACCGGTCTGTCGCTGTTGCTGCTGTTCGTGGCCATGGCGCAGATGATCGGTTGGCCCCAGGAGCGGGGGATCGTCACCATCTGGATCGCCCATACCACCTTCTGTGCGGCCTATGTGGCGGTGGTGGTGTCGGCGCGCCTGCGTGAGCTGGACCTGTCCATCGAAGAAGCGGCCATGGACTTGGGAGCGCGGCCCTTCAAGGTGTTCTTCCTGATTACCATCCCGATGATCGCCCCCTCCCTGGCGGCGGGCGGCATGATGTCCTTCGCCCTGTCGCTGGACGACCTGGTGCTGGCCAGCTTCGTGTCCGGCCCGGGCTCCACCACCTTGCCGATGGAGGTCTTCTCGGCGGTGCGCCTGGGGGTCAAGCCGGAGATCAACGCCGTGGCCAGCCTGATCCTGCTGGCGGTATCGCTGGTGACCTTCCTGGTCTGGTTCTTCAGCCGGCGTGCCGAAGAGGCCCGCAAGCGGGCGATCCAGCAAGCCATCGAAGAGAGCGCCGCCGATTCCTGGAAACAGCCGGACGTGCGCCGGCCCAAGGCGCCGCAAGCCGCTTGAGCCTGTTGCAATAGCACAACGCCCCTTTCCAGGGGCGTTGTGGTTTCTGGCCTCGTATCCTGGTTCAGGAAACCCAGGGCGAGCGGCGAATCACTTCGACGAAGTTCGTCGGCTGGAACCCAGGCTGCTGGTCGGCCAGGACATCGGTCTTGACGTTGCCGAAGGTGGTCTGCGGCCGATGGCGCAGGCCGTCGGCGAATGCGCAGATGATGCACTCCTTGAAACCTTCGCCCCGGGGATGGGCATGCACCACCGCCTCGCGCTGGGCGCTGGGGAAGGCCGCGTAGTCGATGCCCAGGACGTCCATCTCGACCCCGGCTGTGACCAGGGCCACGGTGGGGCGCAGGTGCTGGGGGATGCCTGGAGTGGTATGCAGGGCGATGGACAGCCAGACTTGCTCGATATCGTCGTCGCTCAGCCCGTAGGGCTTGAGGAAGTCCCGGGCGGCATTGGCGCCGTCGACTTCGAAGCGCTGGTCGTCGCTGCGGTGGCCGGGCACCAGGCCCAGGTCGTGGAACATCGCGCCGACGTACAGCAGCTGTGGGTCGTATTGCAACTGGCGGCGTTCGCCGCTCAGGGCGCCGAACAGGAACACCCTACGCGAGTGGTGGTACAGCAAGTCGGATTCGATATCGCGAATGTAGTCGGTGGTGGCCCGGGCCAGGGCGCTGTCGGGAATCTTGATCCCGGCGATGGTGGAGCTCATGGGGCGGTCCTCGTGGCGGGCGCCGTGCTGGCGCTGGAGCCCAGAGTCTGTGCCTGGCCAGGCATGGGGACAATCGATCCGGGGCTGCGATCCGGGCCAACCTGGGGGCATTTACGGCCATGGGCTGTCGCCTCGGGGGCCTGGTTGCGACAATCCAGCGTCGGGCTTGCCTGCCCGGCCCATAGAAGAAGGTGCGTGCCATGGCCAGATCCGTTGCCATCCTGGTGTTTCCCGGTGTCCAGGCCCTCGATGTGACGGGCCCCATGGACGTATTTTGCGAGGCCAATCGGTTCTTGCCGGTCGAAGACCATTACCGCCTGGAGGTAATCGGGCTCCAGGCCGGCGCGCAGGTTTGCTCCAACGGCCTGGTGCTGCAGGCCCGGCGCTCCTTCGAAGAGGCTGTGGAAGCCTTCGACCTGTTGCTGGTGGCGGGTGGGCCGCAAGTCCCCGGCAGCGACTTCGGCCCGGCCTTCGACGCCTGGCTGCGCGGGGCTTGTGCCCGGGCTGCGGGCTTCGGTTCGATCTGCAACGGCGCGTTCATCCTGGCTCGGGCAGGCCTGCTGGAGGGACGCACGGTGACCACCCACTGGAGCGATGCGCCGGCGCTCGCGGCCTTGTATCCCTCGACCCGGGTCGAGGTCGATCGCCTGTATGTCGAGGACGACAGGCTGTTCACCTCGGCGGGGGTCACCGCCGGCATCGACCTGTCGTTGTATCTGCTGGCCAAGGACTGGGGCGCCGAGGTGGCCTTGAACGTGGCCAAGCGCCTGGTGGTGTTCACTCAGCGCGCGGGAGGCCAGTCGCAGTTCAGCCCGTTCCTGCTGCCCCAGGCTACAGCCACCTCCGTCGTGGCCCAGGTCCAGCAACATGTGCTGGATCACCTGCAGGACAACCTGAGTATCGGCGAGCTGGCGCGTGCGGCGCGCATGAGTCCACGCAACTTTTCCCGGGTCTTTGTTCGTGAGGCTGGAATAACCCCGGCACAGTTCGTCGAGCGGGCGCGGGTAGATGCCGCTCGGGCGCTGCTGGAGCGCTCGTCGGCGCCGCTCAAGACCCTGGCCTATCGCTGCGGGTTTCGCGATGCCCAGCACCTGCTCCGTGTGTTCAAGCGCCGCCTGGGGCTGACCCCGCAGCAGTTCCGGGCGAACTTCGCCCCGCCGTCCTGGTAGCCAGCGGCGGCTACCAGGGCGCCTGGTTCAGGGGCGGCGGGCCGGCAGCAGTTTCAGGGTACTGCGGGTGTTGGCAGTGACTTCCTCTTCGCTGAAGTGCGCCTGCTGGTAAACCCCTTCGATGTAGGCCTCGGCCTGGTCGTCATAGTGCTTGTCGAACAGCACCCCGCTCTGGCCGACCGGGTTGATGGTCAGGCTATGGGCCGGATCGGCGAAGTCGATGATGCGCCGGGTCGAAGGGCCGTAGACCACCGACCAGGGGGCCGGGCCGATCTTGCTGGTGAGGTTGTTAGGCACCTCATGGCTGCCGGGGGCCTCAAGGGGGCCGACGTTGAACACGCGGTCCAGGGGTTTTTGCATGCCCAGCGGATGAACATGGGTCAGGGTGTGGGCAGTGCCCCAGCGCCATTGCGCCGGGTTCGGCCCCAGCGTGCGCTTGAGGTGGTCGAGGCTGGCGCGCCAGGCCACTTTCACCGTGTCGGCCCGGGTTTCACGCTGGGCGGTGGCACGGTTGTCCCACCAGGGTGTATCGGGGTCTGCCGCCAGGCGCGGCAGGGCGGCATCCACAACGCGGGCCTGGATCAGCGCATCGAAAAAAGCATCGCCGAGCTTTTCATGGAAGGTGGCGTTGGCCAGTTCGAACAGGAACTGGTTGAACAGGGTGGCGTTGGTGGATTCCAGCGGATAGTCGCCTTGCCATTGCGCCAGTTGCTCCACCAGCTTGAGTTCCTCTGGGGCGCTGACCACTTCACGCAGTACTGGCAGCAGAGGTGCCAACAGGCGCGGGCCGTAGGCGGTGGTGGTGCCCAGTTGCAGCTTCTGGGTGTTCTCCAGGTCCCATTTCACGCTCTTGTCGCTGAGTTGGCGATCCAGTTGCTGGCCGCGGTCGGGGAGGTTGTAGTAGCCGGGGATCTCCATGCCGGTGGGCGAGACTGGCTGGAAGTTGGCCGAGACGATGTAACCCCGGGCCGGGTTCTCTTCCTGGGGATTGGCGCTGAAGGGGTAGAAGCCATCCTTGTCCGCCATGGCGGTGCTGCCGTCGAGGATGAAGGCCGGCTTGGCACCGGCCGGGCGCTTGGGCAGCAGCGCCGAAGCCCACCAGCCGATATCGCCCTTGGCATTGGCCCAGACGATATTCAGTCCGGGTGCGTGGACCTTGGCCGCCGCGGCGCGGACCTTGGCCAGGGTGTCGGCGCGGTTGAGCTGGTAGAAGCCATCGAGTATCGGGTTGGGGGTCTCCAGGAAACCCCACCACATGGCCACCGGGGCCTTGCCCACGGTGCTGCCGAGCATGTCGTTGATGATCGGGCCGTGGGGCGACTGGCGCAGGGTCAAGGTCACCGGTGCCTGGCCCTTGACGGCGATCTGCTGCTGGCTGCTGGCCAGGTCGACCCACTGCTCGTGATACCAGACCTGGTTGGGGTTGTCCGGGTTGAGCTTCTCGGCGATCAGGTCGAGATCGTCGTTCTGGAACATGGTCAGGCTCCAGCCGAAGTCCAGGTTGTGGCCCAGGAAGGCAAAGGGCACCAGGGCCTGGTGGTGGCCGTAGAGCTCGAAGCCCGGTGCCGACAGCTGCGCTTCGTACCACACCGACGGCAGGGAGTAGCGGATATGCGGGTCGCCGGCCAGCAGCGGGCGGCCGCTTTTGGTCCGGCTGCCGGCCACGGCCCAGGCATTGCTGCCTTCGAATTGCGGCAACCCGGCCTCCACCAGGGCTTGCTGGCTCAGGTGGGCGATGCGGCCCAGGTCCTGCCAATCAATGGTGGCCAGGGGCAGGGACGGTTGTGGCTTGCCTTTGGCCAGCACGCCCTTGGGTTGCCAGTCCAGGTCGAAGATCTTCAGGTAGTCGTTGCCCAGTTCGTCGCGGATGTAGGTCAGCACGGGCTCGGAGCGAAAGGCCATGGCGAAGCTGTAGGCCATGAACCCGGCGACGCTGACAGTGTCTTCGGCGGTAAAGGGCCGCTTGCGGATGCCCAGGACGTCGAACTCCATGGGTTGGGCGTGGCTTTCCTGATACTGGTTGATACCGTCCAGATAGGCTTCCAGGGCCTTCCAGGCCGGGGACTGGCGGTCCAGCGCGGCTACGTAGCTATCGGCTCGCTCGCGGATGCGCAGGCTGCGGAACAGTTTGTCGGTATCGAGCAGCTTGGGCCCGAGGATCTCGGCCAGCTCGCCACGGGACAGGCGTCGCAGCATTTCCATCTGGAACAGACGGTCCTGGGCATGCACGTAGCCCAGCGCGCGATACAGGTCGGTTTCGTTCTCCGCGCGGATGTGCGGTACGCCGCGCTCGTCGTAGCGCACCGTGACCGAGCCTTGCAGGCCGCTGATCTCCACCTGGCCCTGGCGCACCGGCTGCTTGCTGTACAGATACCCGCCGATGCCCGCCAGCAGGGCGAGGACCAACACGGCGACGACGGTCAGGCTGCGTTTCATGCGAGCTCCTTGCTGTTGTTGTGTTCAGTGCCGTCTTGCTCGGGCAGCAGACATGTAGCACATCTGGACAGCAGTGCGCAGGAGGCAGTCCTCGATTAGTCGTGAATGCCTTGGTCGTTGCCGCTGGCCCAGGGGCAGTAGCAGCCCACCGCCAGGGTATGGGTGGCGCTGACCCCGCGCTCTTCCTGCAGGGCCTGGAGAATGGGTTCGATGAAGCTGTTGCTGGAGTTGCAGGTCAGGCCTTCGCTGTAGGGGCCGAAGTAGGCCAGCTGGCCGTTGCGGTCCCAGATCGCCACGGCCGGGCTGGCGGGGATCTGTTCGGCTCCGGGCAGGTTGTGCAGGGGCTTGAGCCGGTCCAGGTTGCCTGGTAACCGATCATGGCTGCCTGGCTTTTGCACGGTGTAGAACTCCACGCCCCGGGGGCCATAGGTTTCGATCAGCTCGGCCAGGTGCTGCTGGTTGCCGACGTTGCAGGGGCAGGCCGGGTCCCAGAAGTGCACCAGGCGAATCGCTCCCGGGCCGGCCAGTTCCTCTGGCAACTGCAGGGCATCGCCGGAGAACATCGCCGTATGCTCGCTGAAGGCGCGCAGGTAGCGGCCCTGGAACCAGTCGTAGGCGCTCCACAGGACGGCGGCGCAAATCAGGACGAGCAGGCTGGCAAGCAGGGTCGTGCGGTAGGGCTGGCGCATGGGGATCGGTCCTCGAAGGTCGCGTAGCTTGCCATGCTTGCCGCGACAGATGAATATCGCAGGCCCACAAAGCCCGTTTTGCCCGGTACCCCGTTTTGGAAACATCCATGCCTACGACCTTCGACCCCGACCTCCTGCGCGCCAGCCTGCAATCACTGGCCGATGGGCAGCCCCTGTCGGATCAGGGCCAGGCCTACCAGCGTTTCTACGGCCTGGACTTCGCTGGGCGTGCGCGAGTGCCCCGCAGCCGCTTGGGGCGCTTCCAGGTGGAGGGTTATGAGGTGGTCTGCCAGGTCTGGTGGCCAGCGCAGCCGCGGGCGACGATGTTCCTGTTCCATGGCTTCTACGACCACATGGGCCTATACCGGCATGTGATCGAGTGGGCGCTGCAACGGGATTTCGTGGTGATTTCCTGTGACTTGCCCGGCCATGGCCTGTCCAGTGGCGAACGGGCCAGCATCGACGACTTCGCGGTGTACCAGCAAGTGCTGCAGGGGTTGTTCGAGCAAGCGCGGGCCCTGGAGCTGCCCACGCCCTGGCACCTGTTCGGGCAAAGCACCGGCGGGGCTATCGTCATGGATCACTTGCTCAACCAGGGTGCGCAAAGCCCGGCCCAGGGCCAGGTGTTTCTGCTATCGCCGCTGGTCAGGCCCCGGGCGTGGGGCTGGTCGCTGCTCAGCTACTACCTGCTGCGGCCTTTCGTCACCGGCATCGCCCGGCGGTTCAGCGAGAACTCCAACGACCAGGACTTCCTCGCGTTCCTCCAGGCCGACCCCTTGCAGCCCCAGCGCCTGCCGACGGCCTGGGTCGGTGCGCTGGCGCGCTGGATCAAGCGGTTGGAGGCAGCCCCGCGCAGCAACAGGCAGCCGGTGATCGTGCAGGGGCAAGCGGACATGACCGTGGATTGGCAGCACAACCTGCAGGTGATCCGCAGCAAGTTCAATGCGCCCGAGGTGCTGATGCTGCCGGAAGCGCGGCATCACTTGGCTAATGAAGTGCCGCTGTACCGCGACCAGTATTTCGCGTTCCTGGCGCGGCACGTTTGAGCCGCAGGAGCGTGCCTGCCTTGCAGCCGGTGGCCACTGAGGCGCTGGCCTAGGCTGCCAGGTTTCAAGGTCGCTGGTTGGGTAGGCGATCGCCTGGCAAGGTTCTGCGGCCCTTTGCGCCGCCTCGCAGGCTCGGCAGCGGCTACAGGTGAGTGGCCGGATCAGGGCGCGAGGCTGGAGGTGTTCTGGCCTACCGCCAGGCCCGCGCGGATCGCGGCCAGGGCCGCTTGGTAATAGGCCTTGCCTTCGGCGGATTCGGCAAAAGTGGCGAACTCTTCCAGCTCGGTATCGGACAGGTCCCGGTAGACGTACAGCAGGGTATTGTTCAAGTCGGCACCAATCTGTTGCATCAGGCGCTGGCGCTGGCCGTTGAGCATGCCCTGGGCCTGGCCGTTGCCCAGCAGGCCGGGAATCATCTGGCTCAGGCTGTCGGCCGCGACCCCGGCGATGGCCAGGGTGACTTCCGCGCCGGCCTCGCGCGCGGGCAAGGCCTGGGCCAAGTGGCCGATGATCAATTGACGGTTGTCGCTGGCCTGCATCTTCGGCAGGCCCTGGGCGTTCTTGGCCAACTGGTCGCGGCGGGTAGCCAGCAGTTCTGCGGCGACGATCTTGCGGCCCAGGGGGGATTGGAAAAAATTCAGGGCGGGAGCCGGGTCGGCCAAGTGCTGGCGTAGTTGCTCCTCGGCCCGGTTGTCCACGGCCTGGGGGGCGAAGCGCTGGTTGCTGTTGTCCACCAGGGCCTGGTAGACCGCTGGCGGCAGGCTGTTCTGATAGCGCTGCTGGGCGGCGTTGAGGGCATCGCTGAAGTGCGCGCGTTGCTGCGCCCAACCGGCGACCTTGTACAACTGGTCGTGGCTGTCTGCCCAGGCGGGCATGGTGCAGAGGATCAACAGTGAGAAAAGCAAACGGCGCATAAGGACTCCTGTCAGCAGGCGACTATTCTCCGGGGCAAGAGGGTGGTTGTCGAGAATTCGTATCAGATGAAGTCATGGTTCCAGGCACGTTGGAAAAAAAGCTGAATCTGCCGCCCTGCGGCTCTGTCAGATTTATCTGCGGCTGGATACTATGCGCGCCATGCACATACCCTCTGATCATCCGCTGTTGTTGAGCATCGTCGACGACCTGGCCGCCCGTGGCTGGTCGCAGCAGGATATTTTCCTGCCTGAGGCTCTGACCCTCGACCTGGCTGCCGAGTGCCGTAAACGTGCCGCCGAGGGCGAACTGGCTCCAGCGGCGGTTGGGCGCGGCCCTGCCCAGGAAATCCGCGAGGGCATCCGCGGCGACCATATCCAGTGGCTCGAGCCCGGCCAGGCCGAGGCCAGCGACGCCTACCTGGCGCTCATGGACAGCCTGCGCGAAGCCTTGAACCGCGGCCTGTTCCTCGGCCTGGAGGATTTCGAGTGTCATTTCGCGATGTATCCACCAGGGGCCTTCTACAAGCGCCATGTGGACCGCTTTCGCGACGATGACCGGCGCATGGTGTCGGCGGTGATCTACCTCAACTCGCAATGGCTGCCCGAGCATGGCGGGCAACTGCGCATGTACCTGGGGGAGCGCGGCGAGCACGATGTCGATCCGATCGGCGGCCGGCTAGTGGTATTCCTCTCCGGCGAAATGCCCCATGAAGTCCTGCCCGCGACCCGGGAACGCCTGTCCTTGACCGGCTGGTTCCGGCGCCGTGGCAACGAGCCGTTCTGACCATGCACAAGATCCTGGTCAGCCGCTGCCTGCTGGGCCACCGCGTACGCTACGACGGTGGTGCCAGCGGCCCCTTCGATCAATTGGCGGCCTGGCAGCAGGAAGGGCGCGTGGTGGCGCTGTGCCCGGAAGTGGCTGGTGGCTTGCCGACACCACGGGCCGCGGCGGAAATCCCGGGTGGCCAGGGCGTCGATGTGCTGCAGGGGCGGGCACCGGTGATGACCACGGAAGGTGAAGATGTCAGCGCCGAGTTCCTCTCCGGGGCCCGGCAGGCTTTGGCCCTGGTGGAAAAACACGGCATCCGTATTGCCGTGCTCAAGGCCAACAGCCCGTCTTGCGGCAACCTGTTGACCTATGACGGCACCTTCAGTGGGGTCAAGGTCCCGGGAGAGGGCGTCACCGCCGCCTTGCTCAAGCAACATGGCGTGCAGGTCTTCAGCGAGTTGCAACTGCTCGAGGTCGCCAGGGCCCTCGCCGCATTGTCCTCGTAACCGCTGTCGAGTTTCAGTGAGGCTGCGATAAGGCCCGCCGCGCCTCGCTTGGCGTACTCCCGCCAAACCCTTGGCGTCCCTGCGGTGCAATCCTTCGAGCCCTTCGCGGCCTGCGCCAGTGGCTACAGCTCAGGTTTATTGCTCGGTCTCGCCCTTGGGCGGTTTGCTGGCGTCGATGCCGAACCATTTTTCCGACAGGGTCATCAGCCGGCCATCGGCCTTGATCCGCTGCAGGGCGCCGTTCAGGCTGGCGCGAAAGGCCGGATTACCCTTCTGGAAGGGAATGGCCAGGCTCAGGGTAGGCCCCACCTTGGCGCCTTCCTTCACTGGCAGGCGGCTGTCACGAATGGCGTAGGGGATCAGCAGGCGATCGCTGATGGCGGCATCGATCTGCTTGTCCGCTACATCCTTGATCGGCTGCTGGGCGTCGGCATAGCTGCGCAGGTTGATCCCTTCCACGGTCCGTGCCTGGTCGACGAACTGGCTGCCCTGGGCCACACCGAGGGCCCGGCCGCGCAGGGATTGCAGGTTGAAGAGTGGGCGTTGTTCTTCCTTGCGCACGATCAGTTGGGCGTTGGAGTAGCTATAGGGTTCGCTGAAGTCGAAACGATCCTTGAGTTCCGGGGTCACTGCTATGTGGTTGATGGCGACGTCGAAGCGACCGCTCTCGACACCAGGCAGCAGCTCGGCGGCCTCGGTCACGACGAAGTCGGCGCGTACGTCCAGTTCGCTGGCCAGCAACTGCCCCAGTTCGACCTCGAAGCCGGTGAGCCTGCCTTCGTCCTTGAAGTTGAAGGGGGGTGTATCGGCTTCCAGGGCAATGCGCAGTTCACCACGGTCGTTGATGTCGTCAATCAGTTCGGCTTGGGCGCAGAGGCTTACCAGAGGTAGCAAAAGTATCAGGCCAGGCAAACGCATGGTCACTCCTTGAAGTCATATGAGCGATGCGCCATTCAGGCTCGCTTTGCTAAGGTGTTGAGTGCCTTCGACAACGAATCGCCACGAAGTTGTCATAACCGTAAAAGATTTGCGGAAAACTGGAGAAAAAAATGAATAAATTCATGTCTTGCGCGGCACTGGCCGGCCTGTTGCTGGGGGCCTCATTGCAGGTCGGCGCCGCTGAAATTCCTCGTACTCAGGCACCCGCCGGTGCCAAGGTGTTCATCGTATCTCCAGCTGACGGGGATACCGTGGACAAGACCTTCAAGGTCAAGTTCGGCGTCGAGGGCATTGCCCTGGCGCCGGCTGGCGACCAGGCCGCCAATACCGGCCACCATCACCTGCTGATCGATGTCGACCAACTGCCGGCCGAGAACATGCCGATCCCGATGGACGCCAAGCACCTGCATTTCGGCAAGGCCCAGACCGAGACCGAAGTGACCCTGGCCCCGGGCAAGCACACCCTGCAACTGGAGCTGGGAGACAAGAACCACGTACCGTTCGACCCGGTGATCGTCTCCAAGAAAATCACAGTGACAGTGAAATAAACGTAAATGCCGCGCAAAAAAAGGGAGCCCATCAAGGCTCCCTTTTTTGTACGGCTAGCTACAAGGCTGCAGCTACAAACCAGGGCGGGCCCTTGCTTGCCGCTTGAAACTTGCCGTTTGCAGCTGCTCTTAGAACAGCACCCGGCAACGGATGGTGCCGTTGATGTGCTGCAGTTTCTCTTGAGCGAGGTCCGAGTATTCGGCGTCGACGTCGATCACCACGTAGCCGACCTTCTCGTTGGTCTGCAGGAACTGGCCGGAGATGTTGATGCCGTTTTCGGCGAAGACCTTGTTGATCTCGCTCATCACGCCCGGAATGTTCTCGTGGATGTGCAGCAGACGGTGCTTGCCAGGGTGGGCAGGCAGGGCCACTTCGGGGAAGTTGACCGAGGACACCGAGGTACCGTTGTCGCTGTACTTGACCAGCTTCTCGGCCACTTCCAGGCCAATGTTGGCCTGGGCTTCGGCAGTGGAACCGCCGATGTGCGGGGTCAGGATCACGTTGTCCAGGCCGCGCAGCGGGCTTTCGAACTCTTCGTCATTGGAGCGTGGCTCGACCGGGAACACGTCGATGGCTGCGCCGATCAGGTGCTTGTCCTTGATCGCGTCCGCCAGGGCGTCCAGCTCGACCACGGTACCGCGAGCAGCGTTGATCAGGATGCCGCCCTTCTTGATGGCACGGATTTCCTTCTCGCCGATCATCCACTGGGTGGCTGCGGTTTCCGGTACGTGCAGGGTCACGATGTCGGACATGCCCAGCAGCTCGTGCAGGTTGCCCACCTGGGTGGCGTTGCCCAGCGGCAGCTTGGTCACGGTGTCGTAGAAGAACACCTGCATGCCCAGGCCCTCGGCCAGGACCGACAGCTGGGTGCCAATGGAGCCATAACCGACGATACCCAGCTTCTTGCCGCGGATTTCGAAGGAATTGGCTGCGCTCTTGATCCAGCCGCCACGGTGGCAGGATGCATTTTTCTCGGGGATGCCGCGTAGCAGCAGGATGGCCTCGGCCAGTACCAGCTCGGCTACCGAGCGGGTGTTGGAGTAAGGCGCGTTGAACACTGCGATGCCGCGCTCGCGAGCAGCAGCCAGGTCAACCTGGTTGGTGCCGATGCAGAAGCACCCTACTGCGACCAGTTTCTTCGCGTGGTCGAAGATCTCTTCGGTCAGTTGGGTACGGGAGCGAATACCGATGAAGTGTGCATCGGCGATCTTTTCCTTGAGCTGGGCTTCCGGCAGAGAACTGGTGAGGTACTCGATGCTGGTGTAGCCGGCGGCCTTGAGGACGTCGACAGCGGATTGGTGGACGCCTTCGAGGAGAAGGAACTTGATCTTGCTCTTATCGAGAGAAGTCTTGCTCATCTGCGTAAACCTGTGTCCCGGAGAAAAATGGCAGGGAATTGGACAGCTTGAGCTGACCTGGACGGCGCGAAGCCGACACCGCAGAAGGCCCTTGGGCACTCTTCTGCGGGGGCGGTATGCTAGCATACGCGCCCCGCTAAACACTCATTCCTGCGACGTGAAGCGTTCTCAGGATGACCATGAATTGTTCGAGAGTTCTGTCGATGACCAATCCTGCCCTGATTGATGAGCTGAAGACCCTGGTTGAGCCCGGCAAGGTGCTGACCGACGCCGACTCGCTGAATGCCTACGGCAAGGATTGGACCAAGCACTTCGCCCCCGCACCCACGGCCATCGTGTTCCCCAAGACCATCGAACAGGTCCAGGCCATCGTCCGCTGGGCCAACCAGCACAAGGTGGCGCTGGTGCCTTCGGGCGGTCGTACCGGATTGTCGGCCGCTGCCGTGGCGGCCAGCGGCGAAGTGGTGGTGTCCTTCGACTACATGAACCAGATTCTCGAACTGAACCTGACCGATCGCACCGCAGTGTGCCAGCCGGGCGTGGTCACCGAGCAACTGCAGAACCTGGCGGAAGAAAACGGCCTGTACTACCCGGTGGACTTCGCTTCGGCAGGTTCCAGCCAAATTGGCGGCAATATTGGCACCAATGCCGGCGGGATCAAGGTCATTCGCTACGGAATGACCCGTAACTGGGTGGCTGGCATGAAGGTGGTCACCGGTAACGGCGACCTGCTTGAACTGAACAAGGACCTGATCAAGAACGCCACCGGCTACGACCTGCGCCAGTTGTTCATCGGCGCCGAGGGCACCCTGGGTTTCGTGGTCGAGGCCACCATGCGCCTGGATCGCGCGCCGAAGAACCTCACCGCCATGGTCCTGGGCACGCCTGACTTCGACTCGATCATGCCGGTGCTGCATGCGTTCCAGGGCAAGGTCGACCTGACGGCTTTCGAGTTCTTCTCCGACAAGGCGCTGGCCAAGGTCCTGGCCCGTGGCGACGTACCGGCGCCATTCGAATCCGACTGCCCGTTCTACGCCCTGCTGGAATTCGAAGCCACCACCGAAGAGGTGGCCAACCACGCCCTGGAGACTTTCGAGCATTGCGTCGAGCAGGGCTGGGTCCTGGATGGCGTGATGAGCCAGAGCGAAACCCAGCTGCAGAATCTGTGGAAGCTGCGCGAGTACATCTCCGAGACCATCTCCCACTGGACCCCGTACAAGAACGACATCTCGGTCACGGTGTCGAAAGTGCCGGCATTCCTCCAGGAAATCGACGCCATCGTCGGCAAGCACTACCCGGACTTCGAGATCGTCTGGTTCGGCCATATCGGCGACGGCAACCTGCACCTGAACATCCTCAAGCCGGACAACCTGAGCAAGGACGAGTTCTTCGCCAAGTGCGCCACGGTCAACAAATGGGTGTTCGAAACCGTCGAGAAGCACAATGGCTCGATCTCCGCGGAACATGGCGTAGGCATGACCAAGCGCGATTACCTGACCTATAGCCGCTCGCCGGTGGAGATCGAGTACATGAAGGCGGTCAAGGCGGTATTCGATCCGAACGGCATCATGAATCCGGGCAAGATCTTCGCTGCCTGAATCCAGGCAGCGTCCAGAGCACGCGTACGAGCAGGAGTCGGTAATGAGCTATCAGCACCAGTATGTCGACGGTACCCGGATTCATTTCCCGGTGGGCAAGGTGGTATGCATCGGTCGCAACTACGCCGAGCACGCCAAGGAGCTGGACAACCCGGTTCCCACCGAGCCCTTGTTGTTTATCAAGCCCGGTAGCTGCGTCGTTCCCCTGGAGGGCGGTTTCGCCATTCCTACCGAGCGTGGCTCGGTGCATTACGAGGCCGAGATTGCCGTGTTGATCGGTAAGCCGCTGTCCACCAAGCCCAGCCGTGAAGAGGTGCTGGATGCCATTTCCGGCTTCGCCCCGGCCCTGGACCTGACCCTGCGGGACAAGCAGGCCGAACTGAAAGCCAAGGGCCTGCCCTGGGAAATCGCCAAGTCGTTCGATGGCGCGGCGGTGATCGCGCCCTTTGTAGTGGGCAGCACCTTTGCCGACCTGGGCGATATTGGCATTCGCCTGACCATCAATGGCGAGGTGCGCCAGGATGGCAACAGCAGCATCATGCTCAATCCCATTGTCCCCATGATCCAGTACATGGCTGGCTGCTTCTCCCTGCAAGCTGGCGATGTGATTCTCACCGGCACACCGGTGGGTGTGGGTCCGCTGAACGTGGGGGATGAGCTGGTACTGGAGTTGCCAGGCGCCAGTCGCTTTACCAGTAGCGTCCGTTGATCGGAAACTTTCTGCGAGGCGGCCCTGAATATCTGGACGCCTCGTAAAAACGCCAGGGCATTAACCGTTTTTTCACATTCTCTCTGGATAATCACCGGGTCTACCGTTCGCGGATGTGAAATCTGCGTGCTATTACCTATGGCCGAGCTTCTGGAATCTGTGAAATGGATGCCCAACCGCTGACCAAGCCTTTTACTCTGCGCCGCCTGCGCATGCGTTGGTATTCCTGGCTGCTGTTGGCCGGGGTGATCAGCTATGGCGTCGCCAGCATCATGCACTGGGATGACCGTGGTGCGCTTTGGGTCCAGGAAGGCTTCGTCAGTCCTGCCGAGCGCAACGCCAGTATCTGGCTGCCTGCCTATCGCGCGGTGATCGATGCGAAGGTCCTGCCGGGCATGGAGCGTGATGAAGCTTCCGATCTTTCCTACAGCCCGCAGACCAAGACCCTGTTTTCGGTGATGGGCAAACACCCGTTCCTGGTGGAGTTGACCCTGCAGGGCGATGTCCTGCGCAAGATTCCCCTGGTGGGCTGGAGCAACCCGGAAGGGGTGGCAGTCATGGAAAACGGCCTGCTGGCGATTGTCGATGAGCGTGAGCATTCGCTGGTGGTCGTCAAGGTCGATGGCAATACCAGGGAGCTGAACATCGCGGACTTCCCGAAGTATGACCTGGGCCCCTCGGCAGACCAGAACAAGGCTTTCGAGGCTGTGGCCTGGGACCCGCGCAAGCAGCAACTGCTGTTGGGAGAGGAGCGTCCGCCGGCGTTGTTCACCTGGAGCAGCGACGGTACCGTGCTCAAGGGCGACAAGCAGAAGCTGCCTAGCGATGAGCTCGACCTGCGCAATCTATCGGCGTTGGGGATCGACCCGCGCACCGGTCATACCCTGGTGCTGTCTGCCGACTCCCACCTGTTGCTGGAATTGGACGAGCAAGGCGAACAAGTCAGCTTCATGACCCTGCTCGGTGGTTTCAACGGCCTGGAACACACCATTCCGCGGGCCGAAGGCGTAGCCATGGACGAAGCTGGCAACCTGTATATGGTCAGTGAGCCCAATCTGTTCTACCGCTTCGAGAAGCGCTGAGTCCTGGCCCGGTTTCCCGGGCCTTCCCGCGGATTAAGCTTGAATTCAGTCGGCTGTGATATTTCATCGGCCTGTCCTGATTTCGAGCCTGTCTGCCATGTACCCTCTGAGTCGTCTTCATTCCCTCTCTCTATTGCTCTGCCTGGTGGCCGTGCTGTTTGTCGCGTTCGCGCATAACCAGCGGTTGTGGCAGCGCGCCTGGTTCGACTGGCAGGCCTACTGGCAGGCGGGTGATCCTCGCTCGCTGAGCCTGGGCGATTACCGAGTGGTGCGTGAGGCGCAGCCCATCGAGGGCCTGGACGATGTCTCGGCGCTGACCTACGACCCGCTGCGCAATAGCCTGTTCACCGTTACCAACAAGAACGCCGAGCTGATCGAGCTGTCCCTGGAGGGGCAGGTTCTCCGGCGGATCGCCCTGGCCGGCTTCACGGATCCGGAGGCGGTGGAGTTCATCAGTGCCGATACTTACGTCATCAGCGATGAGCGCCAGCAGCGGTTGGTGAAGATTCACCTGCAAGAGGACACGACGCAGGTGGATGCGGCGCTGTCCGAGCAGGTGACCCTAGGCATGCACCTGGGAGGCAACAAGGGGTTCGAAGGCCTGGCCTACGATGCCTCGGGCAAGCGGCTGTTCGTCGCCAAGGAGCGCGATCCGATGCTGATCTATGAGGTGCGGGGCTTTCCCGACAGCGACCCGTACGCGCCTCGTGGCATGCATGTGGTGAATGATCCCAAACGCGACGCGGGGTTGTTCGTGCGTGATCTCTCCAGCTTGCAGTACGACGCGGGCAGCGGGCATCTGCTGGCCTTGTCGGATGAATCGCGGCTGATCGTAGAGCTGGATACCGAGGGGCGTCCGTTGAGTACCCTGGCATTGGGTAGGGGGCGCCAAGGCTTGAGCAAGGCGGTGCCCCAGGCAGAAGGAATGGCCATGGACACGGCGGGCACGCTGTACCTGGTCAGCGAGCCGAACCTGTTCTACGTCTTCAGGAAGCCTGGGGAATAAGCCATGTGCTGCCAGTGCGGGCGCCCGGTGAGCGCCTGCGCTGGCTCGGGGCATCAGGCCTTGAGGGTCTTCACGCCTTCAGCGGTGCCCAGCAGCAGCACATCGGCGGGGCGTGCGGCGAACAGGCCGTTGGTGACCACGCCGACGATGGCATTGATCTGGCTTTCCAGTTCCACCGGGTTGCTGATCTGCATGTTATGCACGTCGAGGATGATGTTGCCGTTGTCGGTGATCACGCCTTCGCGGTACACCGGGTCGCCGCCGAGCTTCACCAGCTCGCGTGCCACGTGGCTGCGGGCCATCGGGATCACTTCCACTGGCAGCGGGAAAGCGCCCAGCACCGGGACCAGCTTGCTGGCATCGGCGATGCAGATGAAGGTCTTGGCCACGGCCGCGACGATCTTTTCCCGGGTCAGGGCCGCGCCGCCGCCCTTGATCAGGTTCAGGTGTGCATCGCTTTCGTCGGCGCCGTCGATGTAGAACTCCAGCTCGCTGACGGTGTTGAGCTCGTACACCGGGATGCCATGGCCCTTGAGGCGCGCGGCGGTGGCTTCGGAGCTGGCCACGGCGCCGTCGAAGGCGCCCTTGTGCTGGGCCAGGGCGTCGATGAAGCAGTTGGCGGTGGAGCCGGTGCCGACCCCGACGATGCTCTTGTCGTCGAGTTTCGGCAGGATGAGGTCGACGGCGGCCTGGGCGACGGCCTGTTTGAGTTGATCCTGGGTCATGCGGGCTCCGAAGCGGGCAGGGGGCACAAAGCCCGGCATTATAGGCGCCGGCGCCGGCCAGGTCATTGCCCGTCTGGCCACTCGTTTGCCTGGATTGGCGACAGGTCCCGGAGACAGGCCAAAACCTCTGTATTCGTGTGGTCGCCCGGGCAAACGCTGGGTTAGACTCCTTGGCCCTGCCCAACCCGCTCAGTGATGCTTTCCGATGCTCGAACAGTACGTAAAGAAGATCCTCACCTCGCGCGTTTATGACGTTGCCGTAGAAACCCCGTTGCAGTCCGCTCGCCAGCTCTCCGAGCGGCTGGGCAACCAGGTCTGGCTCAAGCGCGAAGACTTGCAGCCGGTGTTCTCGTTCAAGATTCGCGGCGCCTACAACAAGCTGACCCAGCTCACCGATGTCGAACGCGCCCGTGGCGTGGTCACCGCCTCGGCGGGCAACCATGCCCAGGGCCTGGCCTTGGCCGCCAAGGTGCTGGGGGTCAAGGCCACTATCGTGATGCCCAAGACCACTCCCGAGATCAAGGTCGAAGGCGTGCGCTCCCGTGGCGGCAAGGTGGTGCTGCACGGCGATACGTTCCCCGAAGCGCTGGCCTATTCGCTGAAACTGGTGGACGAGAAGGGTTACGTCTACATCCATCCCTACGACGATCCCCACACCATTGCCGGGCAGGGCACGGTGGCCATGGAGATCCTGCGCCAGCATCCCGGCCCGCTGGATGCGATCTTCGTGCCGGTCGGCGGCGGCGGGCTGATCGCCGGCATCGCAGCCTATGTGAAGTACCTGCGTCCCGAGACGCGGGTGATCGGCGTCGAGCCGGACGACTCCAACTGCCTGCAAATGGCCATGGCCGCCGGCGAGCGGGTGGTGTTGCCAACCGTGGGCATCTTCGCCGACGGCGTGGCCGTGGCGCAGATCGGCCAGCACACCTTCGATATCTGCAAGGACCACGTCGACGAGGTCATCACGGTCAGCACCGACGAGATCTGTGCGGCAATCAAGGATATCTACGACGATACCCGCTCGATCACCGAACCTGCCGGTGCCCTCGGGGTGGCGGGGATCAAGAAGTACGTCGAGCAGCGTGGCATCACCGGGCAGACCCTGGTGGCCATCGATTCCGGTGCCAACGTCAACTTCGACCGCCTGCGCCACGTGGCCGAGCGCGCCGAGCTGGGTGAGGGCCGCGAAGCCATCATCGCCGTGACCATTCCCGAGCAGCCTGGCAGCTTCAAGGCCTTCTGCGAGGCGGTGGGCAAACGCCAGATCACCGAATTCAACTACCGCTACAACACCGGCAGCGAGGCGCACATTTTCGTCGGCGTGCAGACCCACCCGGAAAACGACCCGCGCAGTGCCCTGATCGCCAACCTGACCGACCAGGGTTTCCCGGTGATCGACCTGACCGATAACGAACTGGCCAAGTTGCACATTCGCTACATGGTCGGTGGGCGTGCGGAGAAGGTCAGCGATGAACTGGTGCTGCGCTTCGAGTTCCCGGAGCGCCCGGGCGCCTTGTTCAACTTCCTCAACAAGCTGGGCGGGCGCTGGAACATTTCCATGTTCCACTACCGTAACCACGGTGCGGCGGACGGGCGAGTGGTCGCTGGCCTGCAGGTGCCGGCCGAGGAGCGCCACCTGGTTCCTGCGGCCCTGGAGCAGATCGGTTATCCGTATTGGGACGAAAGCGACAACCCGGCCTACCAGCTGTTCCTCGGCTGAGCGGCTACGCTGAATCGAGGCCTTAAGGACACGAGAATATGGAAACGCTGAGCACGCTGAAGACGCTTCATGTATCGGCCACGGTATTGCTGCTGGGCAGCGCGCTGGGCTTGGCTATCTGGGTCTGGCGCCTGCGCCGCCAGGGTGACGCGGGGGTCTACAGCCGGGTACTGCACCGCCCGGGCCTGTTCGGCTGGTTGCTACTGGCCCTGGGCCTGGTGACCCTGCCGGTCACCGGTTGGTGGCTGGTGCACCTGGTGGGTTGGCCGCTGGGGCAGACCTGGGTCCTGGGCTCCAGCGTGCTCTACACCCTGGGGGCGCTGGCCTGGCTATGGCTGATGGTGCGGCTCAATCGCCTGCGCGTGGCCAAGGCTGCCAGTGGCCTGGCTTTTACCCTGGTCCTGGCGGTCTTCAGCGCCCTGTGTTTCGTCACCATTGCCGGCCTCATGGGGGCCAAGCCGGTCTGATCCGGTCTTAAGGATTGCCATGAAGGTTGTTCTGGTGGGGGCCACAGGGTTTGTCGGCCGTCATCTGCTGGCGGCGTTGCACGCCGCCGGTCATCAATTGATCGCTACCAGCCGCCAGCCACAACCTCGGGGTTTGCCCGGGGTGCAGTGGTTGCAGCTGGATCTTGACCGTCTCGGTCGTGAGCCCGGTTCGTTCGAACTGCCAGCGGATACCGACCTGCTGATCAATGCCGCCGGTTTGCTGAGCAACGACCCCCAGGCCTTGAGCCTGACCCAGGACCTGGGTACGCGCGCGCTGTTCGACCTGGCGGCGGCTCGTGGCACGCGAGTCCTGCAGATTTCCGCGTTGGGCGCCGGCAGCCAGCCCCGGGTGCCGTTCCTGGCAAGCAAGGCCGTGGCGGACGACTATCTGCTGGGCCTGGGCATTTCAGCCGTGGTGCTGCGTCCTTCATTGGTGCTGGGGGCGGGTGGTGCCAGTAGCGGTTGGCTGGCACGACTCTCGCCCTGGCCGCTGATCCCGCTGCTGTCCTCCAGGGCACAGATGCAGCCCCTGCATGTGGATGACTTGAGCGCCGCGGTGCTGGCGCTGCTGCGGCAGTGGCCGGCAGAGTCCATGGTCCTACCGCTGGTTGGCCCGGAGCGGATGACCATGGGGCAATTGCTCGATCGCCTGCGAGCGGCCCAGGGCTGGGCGCCGGCCCGTTATATCCAGTTGCCGGGGCCGCTCCTGGGCCTGGCCGCGCTGCTGGGCGAGCGCCTGGGTTGGCGGGCGCTGAGCCGGCAAAGCCTGAGCATGGCCCGGCAGGACAACCTGGCGGACCCCGAGGTGCTGGCATCGGTCTGTGGTTATCACGCCGCTCCCCTGGCGACGCGCCTGCAGGGCTGGCCCCAGGCCGGGCAAACCACCCAGTGGGTGCTGCGGCCGCTGCTATTGGCGGTGATGGTGCTGATCTGGCTCGGGACGGCAGTGGTGTGCATCGGGCCCGGCTACGATTGGGGCCTGCGGATCATGGCCGAGGCTGGGGTGCAAGGCGCCTGGGCGGTGCTGGCGGTGATCGGTGGTTCGCTCTGCGACGCGGTGCTGGGCGTCGGCCTGCTGCTGCGGCGCTGGCGCCGGCGGGCCTTGCAGGCGCAATTGCTGCTGATGCTTGGCTACACGCTGATCATCAGCCTGATCCTGCCGCATTTCTGGTTTGACCCTTATGCCGCCGTCGCCAAGAACCTGGTGCTGATGGTGGCGACCCTTTGGCTGTTGTGGACCGAACCTCGTCGATGAGCGCTTACCTGCTGCTGAAAACCCTGCATATCCTGTCTTCCACCGTACTATTCGGCCTGGGTGCCGGCTCGGCCTACTACGCCTTGCGGGCTTGGCGCAGCGGTCAGGTGCAGGTGATCGCCGTGACCTTCAGGCACCTGGTGTTCGCCGACTGGGCCTTCACCGCGACCACCGCGGTGTTCCAGCCGCTGAGCGGGCTGGGCCTGATCCACCTGGCAGGATGGTCGATCCAGCAGTCCTGGCTGATGTGGAGCCTGGGGCTGTATGTCTTGGCGGGGGTGTGCTGGCTGCCGGTGGTCTGGTTGCAGATCCGGGTGCACAAGATGGCCGAGCAGGCCTTGCGCGATGGGACGCCGATGCCGATGCGCGCCACTCTCTATATGCGCTGGTGGTTCGCCCTGGGCTGGCCGGCGTTCCTGGCCTTCATGGCGATCTTCTACCTGATGGTGGCCAAGCCGGCCTGAGGCCCAGAGCGGCCCCGGGCCGCACTGCGGCCCGGGGCGCCGCTTCAATCGCGCAGGCTGATCACCTGCCAGCCGCGTTTCTGGGCTTCGGCGCGCAGGTTGGGGTCAGGGTCGACGGCCACCGGAGTGGTCACCTGCTCCAGCAGCGGCAGGTCATTCATCGAATCGCTGTAGAAATAGCTGTCTTGCAGGTCGTGGCCGGTTTCTTCCATCCAGCGCAGCAGGCGGGTCACCTTGCCCTCGCGAAAGCACGGTACGTCGGTGCTGCGGCCGGTGTAGCGACCGTCCTGCATCTCGCACTCGGTAGCGATCAGGGTTTCCACGCCCAGGCGCTCGGCGATCGGGGCGGTGACGAAGCGGTTGGTGGCGGTGATGATCACCAGCTTGTCGCCAGCCTCGCGGTGCCGGGCCAGCAGGGCCTGGGCCTTGGGCAGCAGGATCGGCTCGATGCAGTCGCGCATGTAGTCGCGATGCCATTGTTCCAGCACGTCCATGTCGGTGCGGCCGAGGACTTCCAGGCAGAAATTCAGGTACGCGGCGTTGTCGAGCTTGCCGGCCAGGTAGTCCTGGTAGAACTCGTCGTTGCGGGCCTTGTAGGCCACGGGGTCGAGGAAGCCCTTCTCGCACAGGTAGTCGCCCCAGGCATGGTCGCTATCGCCACCCAGGAGTGTGTTGTCCAAGTCGAATAAAGCCAGGCGCATTGCAGTTACTCACTGAAAAGTCTTGGAAAAGGCCCCCAGAATACGGTCTTTTCACAAGAGTGCACATAAGCTTGGCAGCCTCGTTGCTGCATTCCCAAGCTTTATGGAACAATGCGGCGACATGCGTTTGCGAGGTTGTAGCCGTGATCGACCCCGATGGTTTTCGCCCCAATGTCGGGATCATTCTGACGAATGATGCCGGCCAGGTGCTATGGGCTCGCCGTATCAATCAAGATGCCTGGCAGTTTCCCCAAGGCGGCATCAACCCCGACGAGACGCCGGAAGACGCTCTTTATCGCGAGTTGAACGAAGAAGTGGGCCTGGAGCGCGAAGATGTGCAAATTCTCGCCTGCACCCGCGGCTGGTTGCGCTATCGTTTGCCGCAGCGCCTGGTAAGGACCCACAGCCAACCGCTGTGCATCGGCCAAAAGCAGAAATGGTTTCTCTTGCGCCTGATCTCCAACGAGCAGCGGGTGCGGATGGATTTGACCGGTAAACCGGAATTCGATGGCTGGCGCTGGGTCAGTTATTGGTACCCGTTGGGCCAGGTGGTGACATTCAAGCGCGAAGTGTATCGCCGCGCTCTCAAAGAGCTTGCCCCGCGCCTTCTAGTGCGCGACTGACGACGGAGTTCGACCCCGAGCCATGCTCAATACGCTGCGCAAGATCGTCCAGGAAGTTAACTCCGCCAAGGATCTCAAGACGGCGTTGGGGATCATCGTCTTGCGCGTCAAAGAGGCCATGGGCAGCCAGGTCTGCTCCGTCTACCTGCTGGACCCGGAAACCAACCGTTTCGTGCTGATGGCTACCGAAGGCTTGAACAAGCGTTCCATCGGCAAGGTCAGCATGGCTCCCAACGAAGGCCTGGTGGGCCTGGTAGGCACCCGGGAAGAACCCCTCAACCTGGAAAACGCCGCCGATCACCCCCGCTACCGCTACTTCGCCGAGACCGGCGAGGAGCGCTATGCCTCCTTCCTCGGGGCGCCGATCATCCACCACCGGCGGGTGGTCGGGGTCCTGGTGATCCAGCAGAAGGAACGCCGCCAGTTCGATGAAGGCGAAGAAGCCTTCCTGGTGACCATGAGTGCCCAGCTGGCCGGGGTTATCGCCCATGCCGAGGCCACCGGCTCGATCCGCGGCCTGGGACGCCAGGGCAAGGGTATCCAGGAAGCCAAGTTCGTTGGCGTGCCGGGTTCTCCCGGCGCCGCCGTGGGCAGCGCGGTGGTGATGCTGCCGCCGGCCGACCTGGACGTGGTGCCGGACAAGCACATCACCGATATCGACGCCGAGCTGGCGTTGTTCAGGAGCGCCCTGGAAGGGGTGCGCGCCGACATGCGGGCGTTGTCGGAAAAGCTCGCGACCCAGTTGCGTCCCGAGGAGCGGGCGCTGTTCGACGTCTACCTGATGATGCTCGACGATGCCTCCCTGGGCAGCGAAGTGAAGGCCGTGATCAAGACCGGCCAATGGGCCCAGGGTGCGTTGCGCCAGGTGGTCAGCGATCACGTCAACCGTTTCGAACTGATGGACGATGCCTACCTGCGCGAGCGCGCCTCGGACGTCAAGGACCTGGGCCGGCGGCTCCTGGCCTACCTCCAGGAAGAGCGCCAGCAGACCCTGGTCTACCCCGACAACACCATCCTGGTCAGCGAGGAGCTGACCCCAGCCATGCTCGGCGAAGTGCCCGAGGGCAAGCTGGTGGGTTTGGTCTCGGTACTGGGCTCGGGCAACTCCCACGTGGCGATCCTGGCCCGGGCCATGGGTATCCCGACGGTGATGGGCCTGGTCGACCTGCCGTACTCCAAGGTCGATGGCATCCAGATGATCGTCGATGGCTACCATGGCGAGGTCTACACCAACCCCAGCGACGTGCTGCGCAAGCAGTTCGCCGATGTGGTGGAAGAGGAACGGCAACTGGCCCAGGGCCTGGATGCGCTGCGCGACCAGCCTTGCGTGACCCCCGATGGCCACCGCATGCCGCTGTGGGTCAACACCGGCCTGCTGGCGGACGTGGCCCGGGCGCAGAAGCGTGGTGCCGAGGGCGTGGGGCTGTACCGCACCGAAGTGCCGTTCATGATCAACCAGCGCTTCCCCAGCGAAAAGGAACAGCTGGCGATCTACCGTGAACAACTGGCGGCTTTCCATCCGCAGCCGGTCACCATGCGTAGCCTGGACATCGGTGGCGACAAGTCGCTGTCCTACTTCCCGATCAAGGAAGACAACCCGTTCCTGGGCTGGCGCGGTATCCGCGTGACCCTCGACCACCCGGAGATCTTCCTGGTGCAGGCCCGGGCCATGCTCAAGGCCAGCGAGGGTCTGAACAACCTGCGCATCCTGTTGCCAATGATCTCCGGCATCCACGAGCTGGAAGAAGCGCTGCACCTGATCCACCGGGCCTGGGGCGAGGTGCGCGACGAAGGCACCGACGTGCCGATGCCGCCGGTGGGGGTGATGATCGAGATTCCTGCGGCGGTGTACCAGACCAAGGAACTGGCGCGCCAGGTGGACTTCCTGTCGGTGGGTTCCAACGACCTGACCCAGTACCTGCTGGCGGTGGACCGCAACAACCCGCGGGTGGCCGACCTCTACGACTACCTGCATCCGGCGGTGTTGCAAGCCCTGCAGACCGTGGTCCGCGACGCCCACGCCGAAGGCAAGCCGGTGAGTATCTGTGGCGAGATGGCCGGCGACCCGGCCGCTGCAGTGCTGCTGATGGCCATGGGCTTTGACAGCCTGTCGATGAACGCCACCAACCTGCCGAAGGTGAAGTGGATGCTGCGCCAGATTAGCATGACCAAGGCCAAGGAATTGCTGGACGAGATGATGACCATCGACAACCCGCAAGTTATCCACAGCTCGCTGCAGCTGGCGCTGAAGAAGCTCGGCCTGGCGCGGATGATCAACCCCGCGTCGAACAAGACCCTCTAGTCCGCGTGCCGGTCCTCCTTGAGACCGGCCGCCGACGGCGCCTCAAATCCTCAGTTCGATCTCTCCCAGATGCCCGCCATAGGGGCCAAAGCTGCGCTCGACCAGATGCCGTGAGCCGTCGGCGTGGACGATCAGCGCGGTACTGGCGCGAGTGCCATAACTGGGACTGGCAATGAAGATACTCGACAGCAGGCTCTCGGTGGCCAGGCCCACGCCAGTGTCTGGCAAGTCGGCGAAAGGCGCGGTCTGCGGGTCGCCCAACAGTGCCAGCAAGGCCTCGGGCCGGGGATCGTCCAACACCTCACGCAGCGCGGCCTTGGCCTTGAGCAGCTTGGGCCAGGGGGTGTCCAGGCCGGCATTGGACAGGCCATAGACGCCGGCCTCCAGCTGGCGTGGCTCCGGGTCATGGGCGTTGTAGTGCCAGAGCTGGTCCGCGGTACCCAGCAGCAGGTTGAAACCGGCGTATTCCAGAGAGCGGCCCACTACGTCACGCAGGTACTCGTCCAGGTCGATGGTGCCGGCCAGGAAGCGTGCCACCAGTTCCCCGCGGGAGCGACGTGCCGGCGGCTGGTGCGGGTTGCGGATATTGGTCAGGGCCGCGAAGCGCCCATCGGCGCCGACCCCGAGCCAGGTGCCGCCGGCCTCCAGGTCGCGTCCGGCGTGGATCTGTGGCGACTCCGGCCATTGCGCCAGGGGCAGGCTGGGCCGGGCATAGAACTCGTCACGGTTGGCCGCGACGATCAGCGGTTGGGTGTGTCCCGGTCGCCAGGCAAAGACAATCAAGCACATGAAGGTGGCCCCCTGTGTGTTTTTGCCCACTTTACGCACAGAGCCGATGGGTATCCATCGTCATCCGGTGGAGTCCTGGGCCGCGCATCCGTTACCATGCCGAACTCATTTTTGGATGCTCCCATGGAATTTCTGCTCTATCTGCTCTTGGGCGCCTGTGCGGGCGTACTGGCCGGGCTGTTCGGCGTAGGCGGCGGAATCATCATCGTTCCGGTGCTGGTGTTCAGTTTCACCCTGCAAGGCTTCGATGCCTCGGTGCTGACCCACCTGGCAGTGGGCACCTCCCTGGCCAGCATCATCTTCACGTCCATCAATTCAGTGCGCGAACACCATCGCCGGGGCGCAGTGCGCTGGCCGATATTCGCCTGGATGACCCTGGGCATCCTCATGGGGGCCGGGTTCGGGGCGTTGACGGCCGAGGCCATTTCCGGCCCGCACCTGCAGAAGATCATCGGTGTGTTCGCCCTGGTGATCGCCGTGCAGATGGCCCTGGAACTCAAGCCCAAGGCCAGCCGCGAGGTGCCCGGCAAGCTTGGCCTGACCGCTGCCGGTGGGGTGATCGGCTGGGCCTCGGCGATCTTTGGCATCGGTGGTGGCTCGCTGACGGTGCCATTCCTCACCTGGCGCAGCGTGCCGATGCAGCAGGCCGTGGCCACTTCCTCGGCCTGCGGTTTGCCCATCGCCCTGGCCAGTGCGTTAAGTTTCATGATTCTGGGCTGGCATGATCCCCTGTTGCCGGCTCATAGTCTGGGCTTCATCTATCTGCCGGCGCTGTTGGGCATCGCCCTGACCAGCATGGTGTTCGCCCGTATCGGTGCGCGCCTGGCCCACAAACTGTCACCGCGACTGTTGAAGCGAATGTTCGCCGCGCTGCTGTTCTGCGTGGGGACCAGCTTCCTGTTCTGAGTCGTGACGCAATCCTGGCTTAATCCTGGCGTGACAGTTTCGCCCGGAACCGAAGTCCCAACCCTTACGAGGAGTCGTAATGCTGCCTTACCCGCAGATTGATCCGGTGGCCGTGGCCATCGGCCCGCTGAAAATCCACTGGTACGGCCTGATGTACCTGATCGGCATCGGCGGTGCCTGGTTGCTGGCGTCGCGCCGGCTGAACCGCTTCGATCCGACCTGGACCAAGGAAAAACTCTCGGACCTGGTGTTCTGGTTGTCCATGGGCGTGATCGTCGGCGGGCGCCTGGGCTACGTGCTGTTCTACGACCTCAGCGCCTACCTGGCCAACCCGACCCTGATTTTCGAGGTGTGGAAGGGTGGCATGTCGTTCCACGGCGGTTTCATCGGGGTGATGCTGGCGGCCTGGTGGTTTGGCAAGCGCAACAACAAGACCTTCTTCGAACTGATGGACTTCGTCGCCCCCATGGTGCCGATCGGCCTGGGCGCCGGGCGCATCGGCAACTTCATCAACGCCGAGCTGTGGGGCAAGGCCACCGACCTGCCCTGGGCCATGGTGTTCCCGCCGTTCAGCGATCCGGCGCAGTTGCCGCGCCATCCGTCGCAGCTGTACCAGTTCGCCCTGGAAGGTGTGGCGTTGTTCCTGATCCTCTGGCTGTTCTCGCGCAAGCCGCGCCCGACCATGGCGGTCTCGGGGATGTTCGCGCTGTTCTACGGAATATTCCGTTTCATCGTCGAATTCGTGCGGGTGCCGGATGCCCAGCTGGGCTACCTGGCGTGGAACTGGCTGACCATGGGTCAGATTCTGTGCGTTCCGATGATCCTCGGTGGCCTCGGATTGATCTGGCTGGCTTATCATCGCGCTCCGGCCAAGAGTGCCGCGCAATAAATTCGAATCCCGGGGCGCAGGTCCCGGGTTCAGGGATGCAGGTAATTCATGAAGCAATATCTTGATCTGGTGGCCCACGTCATCAACAACGGCACCAAGCAGGCCAACCGCACCGGTGTGAACACCATCAGCTTCCCCGGGGCGATGCTGCGCTACGACCTCAAGGAAGGCTTCCCGGCCATCACCACGCGCAAGATGGCGTTCAAGTCGGCCATTGGCGAAATGGTCGGCTTCCTGCGCGGTATGAACAACGCCGCCGAGTTCCGTGCCCTGGGCTGCAAGGTCTGGGACCAGAACGCCAACGAAAACGCCCAGTGGCTGGCCAACCCGTTCCGCCAGGGCGAGGACGACCTGGGCGAGATCTACGGCGTGCAATGGCGCAAATGGCCGGCCTACAAGCAGATCAAGGTCGCCAACCAGGCCGCCATCGAGTTGGCGCTGAGCCAGGGCTACCGGCAGATCGCCGCGGGCGAAGAAGAGGGCGAAGCCTACGTGGTGCTGTACAAGGCCATCGACCAGGTGCGCCAGTGCGTCGATACCATCATCAACGACCCGGGCAGCCGGCGCATCCTGTTCCACGGCTGGAACTGCGCCCAGCTGGATGAAATGGCCCTGCCGCCGTGCCACCTGCTGTATCAGTTCCATCCGAATGTCGAGACCCGGGAAATCTCCCTGACCCTCTACATCCGTTCCAACGACCTGGGCCTGGGCACACCGTTCAACCTCACCGAGGGCGCGGCGCTGCTGAGCCTGATCGGTCGCCTGACCGGCTACACCCCACGTTGGTTCACCTATTTCATCGGTGATGCCCACGTCTACGAGAACCACCTGGACATGCTCAACGAGCAGCTCAAGCGCGAGCCGTTCCCGATGCCCAAGCTGGTGATCTCCGACCGGGTGCCGGAGTTCGCCAAGACCGGCGTGTACCAGCCTGAGTGGCTGGAGCTGATCGAGCCGGGCGACTTCTCCCTGGAAGGCTACGAACACCATGCGCCAATGACCGCGCCCATGGCGGTCTAGCCCCCCTGTCCTGAACCAATCGGGGGCCTTGCGATCCATATCGCACGGCCCCCGGTCGATTCTGTCGTTGCCGTTATCGAGCTTGCCCGGGACGTGTCCCGGGCATTGCTGTGTCGGCGGGCAACTAAGCTCTTATGAGCTGCACTCCTCTTATTTTTCTGAACACGAGCCCCTGAATGGAAGAACTCAATCGCAGCCTGTTCCTGGCCATCAATGCCAGTGCCGACGCCTCGATGCTCATGCGTGAACTGGCGGTTTTCCTGGCGCAATGGGTGGTGCTGAGCGTGCCGCTGTTGCTGTTGCTGTTCTGGGTGTTCGGCGAGCGACGCCAGCGAATGGTGGTGCTATTGGCCACCTTGAGCATCATCCTGGCCCTGGCCAGCAACTTGCTGATTCGCGGCCTGTGGTTCCATCCGCGGCCCTTCATGCTGGAGTTGGGGCAGAACTTCCTGGCTCATGCACCCGGCGCGTCCTTCCCCAGCGACCACGCCAGCGGCATGTTCGCCATGGGGTTTGCCCTGTTGCTGGCTTCCCTGCGCAAGACCGCCCTGGTGATGCTGGCCCTGGCATTGCTGGTGAGTTGGGCACGGGTCTACCTGGGGGTGCACTTCCCGTTCGACATCCTCGGCGGTTGCCTGGTGGGGCTGGGGAGTGCCTGGCTGGTGCGCCGCGGGATCGCCTGGCATCAGCTGGACCAGCGTTTGCTGGCGTTGCTGGAAGGGGTCTACCTGCGGTTGCTGCCTGGGCGCCACGGCTCCTGAGAGCGTGGCGCCCGGTCTCACGGCTCAATGGCCGTGGCTGCGGCCGACGTGGGACGGCTCGGCCTCGCTGGGGGCCACCGAACCGCTGACTTCCAGGCGCTGGAGAATGCCGCAGTGCTCAAGGTCCGGCGCCTCGCTGCAGCGCTGGCGCAGGTCCACCAGTTGCTCTTGCAGGGCCAGCAAGCCGTCGATCCGCGCCTTGACGTGATGGATGTGCTCGTCGATCAGGGCGTTGACGCTGGCGCACTGGTCCTGGGGGCTGTCCCGCAGATTCAGCAGGCTGCGGATCTCTTCCAGGGTCATGTCCAGGCTGCGGCAGTTGCGGATGAAGGTCAGGCGCTCGCTGTGAGCCTGGGTATAGAGGCGGTAGTTGCCTTCGCTGCGAGCCGGTTCCGGTAGCAGTCCTTCGCGTTCGTAGTAGCGGATGGTCTCGACCTGACAGTCGGTGAGTTTCGCCAGTTCGCCAATTTTCATCGCCATCGTCTCCGAATAGGTGCTTGACCCTATAGTGGCTACAGGGTGTTCACTTGGCAACAAGCACCTTCATACGGACGCGACCCCATGAGCGATTCCCTGCACAATCCGCGCAAGCCCGCCCAGCATGCCCATGCTGGCCACGATCACGATCACGATCACGATCACGATCACGATCACGATCACGATCACGATCACAGCCATGCCCACGCTGCCGTGGGCAAGCTGCAGCCGCTCAAGTCCCACGATCACGCCAGTCATGGCGGTTCCTGCTGTGGCTCCGCGGCTGCTGCGCCAGCCCGGGTGGTCCTGGGCGAGGCATCGGCTGCCGGGGCGCGGTTGAGCAGCTTTCGCATCGAGGCCATGGATTGCCCCACCGAACAGACCCTGATCCAGAACAAGCTGGGCAAGCTGGCCGGCATCCAGGCCCTGGAGTTCAACCTGATCAACCGGGTGCTGGGCGTGACCCACGACCTGCCGAACATTGCGCCGATCGTCGAGGCCATCAAGTCCCTCGGGATGCATGCCGAACCCCTGGAGGCAGGGAGCGATAGCCAGCCTGCCAGTGCGCAGCCGGTGAAGAAACCCTGGTGGCCGCTGGCGCTGTCCGGCGTCGGCGCGCTGGCTGCCGAAGTCATTCACTTCACCAGTGCCGGGCCGGATTGGCTGGTAGCGCTGGTGGCCCTGGTCTCGATCCTCAGCGGCGGGCTGGGCACCTACAAGAAGGGCTGGATCGCCCTGAAGAACCGCAACCTCAACATCAATGCGCTGATGAGCATCGCCGTGACCGGCGCCGTGCTGATCGGCCAGTGGCCAGAGGCGGCCATGGTGATGTTCCTGTTCACCGTGGCCGAGTTGATCGAGGCTCGCTCCCTGGACCGCGCGCGCAATGCCATCAGTGGCCTGATGCAGATGACCCCGGAGCAGGTCACGGTGCAACAAGCCGACGGTAGCTGGAGCGAACAGGAGGCGAAAAGCGTCGAGCTTGGTGCGTTGGTGAGGGTGCGCCCGGGTGAGCGCATCGGCCTGGATGGCGAGGTGACCAGTGGCAGTTCCACCATCGACCAGGCACCGATCACCGGTGAAAGCCTGCCGGTGGAAAAGACCGTGGGCGACAAGGTGTTCGCCGGCACCATCAACCAGGCCGGCGCCCTGGAATACCGGGTCACCGCTGCGGCCAACAACTCGACCCTGGCGCGGATCATCCACGCCGTGGAACAGGCCCAGGGAGCACGGGCGCCGACCCAGCGCTTCGTCGACAGTTTCTCGAAAATCTACACCCCGGCGGTGTTCGCCTTCGCCTTGGCGGTGGCGCTGATTCCCCCGCTGTTCATGGGTGGCCTGTGGTTCGACTGGATCTACCGCGCCCTGGTGCTGCTGGTGGTGGCCTGCCCGTGCGCCCTGGTGATCTCGACCCCGGTGAGCATCGTCAGCGGCCTGGCTGCCGCAGCGCGCAAGGGCATCCTGGTCAAGGGCGGGGTCTATCTGGAAGGTGGCTACAAGCTGGATTACCTGGCCCTGGACAAGACCGGCACCATTACCCATGGCAAGCCGGTGCAGACCGACTTCCTGCCCCTGGACCCGCTGGCCAACGACAGCGCCCCGGCCCTGGCCGCCAGCCTGGCTGGCCGTTCAGATCACCCGGTGTCCCTGGCCATCGCCCAGGCGGCTGTGGATCAACAGCTGGCCATGCACCCTGTGGATAACTTCGCGGCCCTGGCTGGCCGTGGCGTGCGCGGTGAAATCGACGGCCAGTTGTACCACCTGGGCAACCACCGCCTGGTGGAGGAGCTGGGCCTGTGCTCGCCAGCCCTGGAAGAAAAGCTCTTCGCCCTGGAGAAGCAAGGCAAGACCGTGGTCCTGCTGCTGGACAACAAGGGGCCGCTGGCGCTGTTCGCGGTGGCCGATACGGTCAAGGAGTCCAGCCGCGAAGCGATCCAGCAACTGCACGAGCTGGGCATCAAGACCCTGATGCTCACCGGCGACAACCCCCACACCGCCAAGGCCATCGCCGCTCAGGTAGGCATCGACCAGGCCCGGGGCGACCTGTTGCCCACCGACAAGCTGCAAGCCATCGAGGACCTGTATGCCCAGGGTCACCGGGTGGGCATGGTGGGCGACGGCATCAACGATGCCCCGGCCCTGGCCCGGGCGGAGATCGGCTTCGCCATGGCGGCCGCCGGCACCGATACCGCCATCGAGACTGCGGATGTCGCGCTGATGGACGACGATCTGCGCAAGATCCCGGCCTTCATCCGCCTGTCGCGCCAGACCTCGGCAGTGCTCAAGCAAAATATCGCCCTGGCCCTGGTGATCAAGGCGATCTTTCTTGGGGTAACCTTTGCCGGATTGGCCACCATGTGGATGGCCGTGTTCGCCGACATGGGGGTCAGCCTGTTGGTGGTGTTCAACGGCCTGCGCCTGCTGCGCAAATAGGACACCGTAGCTGCAAGCAACTGAGGGGGAATCAGAGTGATGAACTCACGCACACCGGCTTCAGCTTGCGGCTTGCCGCTGAAAGCTTGCAGCCGCGGTAAGCCGTCATGCTGAGTGCCGAGCTGAAGGCTTTCTACATGGTCGCCCGGCTGGGCAGCATCACCCAGGCGGCGAAGAAGCTCGGCCTCAGCCAGCCCACGGTGACCACCCAGATCCGCAACCTGGAAAGCCAGTACTCGGTGGAGCTGTTCTACCGCGGTGGCCGGCGCCTGAGCCTGAGCGACGAGGGCGCGCGCTTGCTGCCGATGGTCAAGGAGCTGTTGCAGAAGGAGGCCGATATCGAGTTCTTCCTGCGTAACAGCGGGCAGGTCCAGGGCACGTTGCGGATCGCCGCCACCGCGCCGTACTACATCCTCGACCTGGTGAAGACCTTCCGCCAGCACTTGCCCCAAGTGGAGGTATCGGTGGAAATCGGCAACTCCCAGCAGGTGCTGGAGGCCCTGGAGGAATACCGGGTCGATGTGGCAGCCTCTTCCCAATTGCTGGAGGACTCGCGCCTGGTGCGCCGGGTGCTGGGCAGCGACCCGCTGGTGCTGGCGGTGCATCGCAATCACCCCCTGGCGGCCCTGGAGCATGTGCCGCTCAGTGCCCTGGCTGGCCATACCCTGCTGATGCGCGAGCCGGGTTCCACCACCCGCAGCCTCACTGAGGCGCTACTCAAGAGCGCCAACGTCAGCTTTGGCCCGTTGCTGGAGATTGGCAGCCGTGAATCGATCCGCGAGGCGGTATTGCGCAATATCGGCATCAGCATCATCGCCCGCCAGGAGGTTCCCCACGATCCGCAACTGCGGGTGCTGACCATCGAACATGCGCCGCAGATCGTTGAATACCTGTACTGCCTCAAGGAGCGCAAGAACGCCCGCCTGCCGGCAGCCTTCCTCGGCCTGGCCCAGGAAATGGCCCCGGCTTTACCCTGAACTCCAGGGTATATCCAAAGTTAATTTGTCCTATTGCAGTTAGTTGCATCAATAGTCGGCGGTTTTATGTGTCCAGGGCATCGGACTACATGCTTTTAATTAGTCGCTATGGACTGTAAAGATCGACTAATAGTGAATTCTCATAATTCTCGGATACTAATCGCGTTTTATATCTGGCCGTCCGTCCGCTTGGGCCAGATATATAAGAACCATGCACTAACGTTGCGCGTGGGGGTCACTGAACGCAACGAGGATGGAATCATGAAGAAGGACGAAACAGGTACGGCAAAAAAACCAGGGCGGTTGTCGGAGTCGCTCAAGAAGCTGGCGGACGACGGGCATACGGTGAAAATCGTCGGCTCGATCAAGAACGGCAAGCTGGAGATCGACCCTGAGTCCCTGGCCGAGCTGAACAGGACGCACCCGCAGGCCAACTTGTCTTTCGTGGCGGTTAACGCTCCGTTCAGAACGCACTAGCCGACATATCCGAAGCATGACTATTGAAACTCTGCACACTGGAGTGGCTGGGGTATGTCGGAGATATTCGCTGCCCCAGTTCTTTCGACTGTTCATCGCGCAGAGTTCGGTAGTTGCTGCTGGTTGATCTTTCCAGGTCCGGGTTGCCTGTAGCAACACCGTGCAACTCCTGGCTCTTGCTTCACTTCCACGCAGGAGAGTGCGTCATGAGCGACATTGCCCATTCCACCCTTCAGGCACTGCGCCAACAGAATGTGCCGTTGCTGTTTCATTACGACGACCTGCTCTGTAATGCCTGCCAGAAAAGTCCGCCGTTGTTCGGTGAAACCACTTATGCCGATATCTACCATGAATCCGCGTGCGATCCGCAATGGCTGGCGATCTCCCTGATCACCAATGCCGAGCGTGAAGGGGATGGCGCCACTCGCTTGTGGAGCCTTGCGGCCAGTACGCCCGATGCCGGGCTAGCCGCGCAGATACGCCAGCACGCCATCGATGAGTCCCACCATGCACGGGCCTATGTACAGATGCTGGACATCGCTTTTCCCGGGGCGGTGGACCGCAAGCTCCACGCCCAGTTGCTGACGCTGTCTCCCGGCTATTCCCGGCAACAAGCGCCGGTGGCGGTGCCCGGCTCGGCCTTTGCCCACCCCATTACCCTGGACGACCTGATCCAGATGAACATCGCCGAGATCCGCACTCGCGTGCATCACTTGATGCAGCGGCCGATCCTGCTGCAGTTCTGCCCGGTGGACAGCAGGCCCCGGTTGGCGCGGATCCTCGATCGCCTGCTGCTCGATGAAACCCGACATGTGGCCTACACCGCACGGCTCATCGAAGGATTCTGCACCCAGGGCGAGGCGGCACAGGCCAAAGCGTTGATGCTCGAGCGCATGGATGACTTCGATGCCATTACCCGCCATGAACTTGAGCTGCGGGTCTTCGAATGAGCGGTTCAACTCCAGGATGAAGGACATGCGCCCTCCAGCGACGGTATCCCTGGCGACGGTCAGGCACTGGTGCCTGTGCAATGGCCTGGACAGGCAGGGCCTGCGTGCGATCTACCGGGAAGCCCACCTCATCTGCATGGCGCGCCTGTTGCACTACGTGTTTCTCGAGCATTTATGCGATGAGCGGATAACCCGCGTGGCAGGCGAGGGCGGCCTGCGCTTGTGCCTGGGGCTGGGGCCAACGTTGCAGATGCAGTTGGTGGGCGATGCTCCACAGGTGTATTTCGAGTTGCTCGCCAACCCCAGGCTGGACGACGCAGGCCAGTGCCGCGAGCTGGCCTGGTCCGGGCCCTTCTTGCGTGCCCTGGGCCAGGTGCTTGCAGGAACGCCCTATGGCAGGCACTTGCCGGCGTTGGCGCACGACTACCGCAACAGCTTCTGCAACCTGATCCTCAACCTGGCGCTGGGTCGGCGTGCCGGGCAACCCGGGTGTGCCATCGAGCCGGTGTGCCGGGGCCATGGCTATTATCCGTTTCCGGCGCTGCGGATCGGCCCCTGCATCCAGGACGTGGTCGATGTCTCGAACCTTTCGCCAGAGCCGGTCCCGCTGTTCCTGGTGAATGCCGCTGGTTTCAGGTTCCACTCCAGCGACTATGCGGACCCGCAGTCTTGCGCGCAGCATTGGGGCGGGCCGGATATCGCCGGCCAGGAGGGCCTGCTGCCTGTCCATCCCTGGCAACTGCGACTGTCTCCGGTCGTCCGCGAGTTGCTGCGCAGGGACCTGGTATCCCTCGCGCCGACCCAACTGCAAGTGGTGCCCCTGGCTTCCCAGCGCACTTGCCGGGTGCTGGCGACAGGGTACGACGTCAAGCTGGCGCTGGATGCCACCCTGACCGGGGAGCGTCGCTTGTTGTACCGCCTCAATAGCTACAACGCGCCCTTCGTTTCCAGCATCGTCCGTGAGGTCCATGGGCGCAGCGAGATTGCCAGCATCGGCTTCCAATACGACGTCGCCTCCCTGTGCTGGGACGATGCCCTGGTCAGCGAACACCTGAGCGCCATCGTCAGGGGGCCTTGTCTGGCAGGAGATGGCGAGGTGGTGGTGCCGGCCCTGAACCTCTGGAGCCCGACCGGACAGGCCGCGACCCTGCTGAAGCTGGACAGCCACAGCGACCGCCTCGATAGCTTCCAGCGCTACGCCGAGGTGCTGATGAGCGGCCCGTTGCAGCTTTGCGTGCAATGGGGCATCTGCCTCGAACCGCATATGCAGAACAGCTACATCGTTCTGCGCGGTGGCAAGCCGGTGCGGCTGTTACTGCGTGACCTGGACAACACGATCATGGACCCGGCCCTGGTGCGCCCCATCTGCCAGGAACTGCGTGTACCGCTGGCGCCCGATACCTGGACCCACATGCCGGATGTCCTGATTGGCCAGGGGCGGCTGGTCCACGCGATGCTGCATGGGCACCTGTACCTGGTCATGCATTGGCTGATCAAGCACAGGGGCATGGCGCTGGCCGAGCTGGAGCCGTGCCTGGAACAGCACTGGCAAGGATTGGCTGCCCGATTGCGCAGTACCTCGGGCCAGGGCGAACTGCAGCGGCTACGGGCCATGGTGGGCTCCACCAAGCACTCCCTGAGCATGCGCCTGGAGCAATCCTCGAACATGAAGTTCTGAGACCGGGGCCGAGCACCAACCCAAATCTGCCAATACCGCTATCGGCAACTTTTATCTGATTGCCATAAGACCTACGCATTCGTTCCCTAGGATGGCCTGCATCTGCCAGATGAGGTCCGTCCATGAACAACTCCCCCGCAACCGCCCTGAGCAACCCTGGCGCGCCGATGAAGGTGCGCGGCATCCAGAAGCGCTTCGGCGCCTTCACTGCCTTGGATAACGTGTCCCTGGACGTGGCCGCTGGTGAGCTGGTGTGCCTGCTGGGGCCGTCGGGCTGCGGCAAGACCACCTTGTTGCGTTGCATCGCCGGCCTGGAGCGCCAGGATGCGGGCGAGTTGTACCTGGGCCAGCGTGACGTCTCGAACCTGGCGCCGCAGGCCCGGGACTACGGCATCCTGTTCCAGTCCTACGCGCTGTTCCCCAACCTCACGGTGGAGGCCAACATTGCCTATGGCTTGGCTGGCAGTGGCCGTGACGAAGCCCGCAAGCGCGTGGCGCAGATGCTCGAACTGGTGGGCCTGACCGGCAGCGAGAAGAAATACCCCGGCCAGTTGTCCGGCGGCCAGCAGCAGCGGGTGGCCTTGGCCCGCGCCCTGGCCCCTTCGCCGTCGCTGTTGTTGCTGGACGAGCCGATGTCGGCCCTCGACGCCCGCGTGCGCGAGCACCTGTGCACCGAGCTGCGCCAGCTGCAGCGACGCTTGGGCATCACCACCCTGATGGTGACCCACAACCAGGACGAGGCCATGTTGATGGCCGACCGCATCGCCGTGATGAACAACGGCAAGGTCGAGCAGTACGCCACGCCCCAGGAAATCTACGATCGTCCGGCCACGCCGTTCGTCGCCGAGTTCGTCGGCCAGGGCAACTGGCTGCCCTTCAGCCGCAGCAGCGACAGCCATGCCCAGGTCGGCGGGATGAACCTGCGCCTGGCCGACGACTCGGCCAAGGCCGCCTCGGGACGCCTGTTCTGCCGTCCGGAGGCCATCAGCGTGAACCCGCCGGTGCATGAGGAAAACCTGTTCCCGGCCAAGGTCCGCGAGATCACCTTCCTCGGCAACCGCTGCCGCATGAGTTTCGAACTCAACCAGTTGCCGGGGCATCCGCTGCTGGCGGAGCTGGCACCGGAGGCCATGCCGCGCCTGGGAGCCCAGGACATCTGGGTGGCCCTGCCACCGCGCAGCCTGCAGGTGTTTGCCTGAGATGGCCGTCGAAATGTCCCTGCCGCTACCCGCCAAACGGGCGCGCCAGGTTTCCCGGGCCGAGATTGGCGATCGAGTGTTCGTCATCGGTGGCAAGGTTTTGCTGCTGGTGTTGCTGGGGGTAGCGGTGCTGCTGCCGCTGCTGGCGATCTTCTGGCGCGGTTTCAGTGCCGAGGCCGGGCAGGGCGGTGGCTGGCTGGCCGCCCGCGAGCTGGTGACCAGCGCCAACTTCCACTGGCTGCTGGGCAACAGCCTGAAAGTCTCCCTGAGCGTGGCCGCCATCGTCGTGCCCCTGGCCTACCTGTTCGCCTACGCCCTGCAACGTACCTTGATCCCCGGCAAGGGCATCTGGCGCGGCCTGTCGCTGCTGCCCTTGATGGCGCCGTCGATGCTGCCGGGCATCGCCCTGGTCTACCTGTTCGGCAACCAGGGCCTGCTGCGCGGGCTGTTTGCCGACAACATCTACGGTTTCTGGGGCATCGTCCTGGGCGAGGTGATCTACACCTTTCCCCATGCCCTGATGATCCTGCTGTCGGCGCTGTCCCTGGCCGATGCGCGGCTGTTCGATGCCGCCTCGAGCATGGGCGCGAGCCCGGCCAAGGCGTTTCGCAGCATCACCTGGCCGGCTACGCGGCAAGCGGTGTTCGCCGCGTTCTGCCTGGTGTTCACCCTGACCATCACCGATTTCGGGGTGCCGGTGGTGGTGGGCGGGGACTACCAGGTGCTGGCCCTGGAGGCCTACAAGGCCGTGGTCGGGCAGCAACAGTTCGGCCGTGGTGCGCTGATCGGCATGGTGCTGCTGGTGCCGGCCCTGTTGAGCTTCGGCGTCGATGCCTGGTTGCGCCGGCGCCATGGCGACTCCATGAGCGGCCGGGCCCAGGTGTTCAAACCGACCCCCTCGCGGCTGCGTGATGGCTGCTACCTGGTCATCGTGCTGCTGATCTGCGCGGCGCTGCTGCTGGTGTTCGGCATGGCGGTGTACTCATCGCTGGTGAAGTTCTGGCCCTACAACCTGTCGTTGTCGCTGAACCACTACCAGTTCGACGAAACCGCCGGCGGCGGCTGGCTGGCCTATCGCAACAGCCTGACCATGGCCCTGTGCACGGCGCTGATCGGCAGTGTGGTGATCTTCACCGGGGCCTACCTGATGGAGAAAACCAGCGGCCAGCGCGGCTTGAACCTGGCCCTGCGCATGCTCAGCTTCGTGCCCATGGCGGTACCCGGGCTGGTGCTGGGCCTGGGCTACGTCTTCTTCTTCAATCTCAACGGCAATCCGCTGCATGTGTTCTACGGCAGCATGGCGCTGCTGGTGGTGTGCACCATCGCCCACTACCTGACCACCGCGCAGATGACTGCCACCACCGCCCTGCGCCAACTGGACGCGGAGTTCGAGGCGGCGGCGCTGTCCCTCAAGGCGCCGCTGTACCGCCACTACCTGCGGGTCACGGTGCCGATCTGCCTGCCGGCGCTGCTGGACATCGTGCGCTACCTGTTCGTTTCGGCCATGACCACAGTCTCGGCGGCAATCTTCCTCTACAGCCCCGACACCATCCTGGCCGCCGTCGCCGTGCTGAACATGGACGACGCCGGCAACGTCGGCGGCGCCGCGGCGATGTCGACCCTGATCCTGTTCACCTCGATCGGCGTGTCGCTGCTCCTGGCCGGTGCTTCGCGCGGCCTGCTGCGTCGCTCCCAGGCCTGGCGCCAGACGGCGCCCGGTCATTGAATTCACCCAACCACCCACTGATCCGCACTCACCAAGGAACCGCACCATGTTCAAGCCTTTGGCTCTTGCCGCTTCTGTCCTCTGCGCTGTCAGCCTGAACGCCTTTGCTGCGAAGACCGAACTGACGGTCTACACCGCCCTCGAAGCTGAACAATTGAAGACCTACAAGCAGGCCTTCGAACAAGCCAACCCGGATATCGAGATCAAGTGGGTGCGTGACTCAACCGGGATCATCACCGCCAAGCTGCTGGCGGAAAAGGACCGTCCACAGGCTGATGCCGTCTGGGGGCTGGCGGCATCCAGCCTGGCGATCCTGAATCAGCAGAAGATGCTGCAGAACTATGCGCCCAAGGATCTGGACAAGATTGGCGGCAACTACCGCGATGCCGCCAATCCACCGGCCTGGGTCGGCATGGACGTGTGGGCCGCCACCATCTGTTTCAACACTGTGGAAGCCAAGAAACAAGGCTTGAGCAAGCCGGTGAGCTGGCAAGACCTGACCAAGCCTGAGTACAAGGGCAAGATCGTCATGCCCAACCCGGCCTCCTCGGGTACCGGTTTCCTCGATGTCAGTGCCTGGTTGCAGACCTTCGGCGAGAGGCAGGGCTGGAAATACATGGATGACCTGCACCAGAACATTGGCCAGTACGTCCACTCCGGCTCCAAGCCGTGCAAGCTGGCCGCCGCCGGCGAGTTCCCCATCGGCATTTCCTTCGAGTACCCGGCCGTGCAGCTCAAGCGCAAAGGGGCACCGCTGGACATCGTGCTGCCCAAGGAAGGCCTGGGCTGGGAAATCGAGGCGACTGCGGTGATCAAGGGTACCGCCCACGAGGAAGCGGCCAAGAAACTTGCCGACTTCTCTGCCAGCCCAGCGGCCATGGAGCTGTACAAGGAAAACTTTGCCGTATTGGCCCAGCCGGGTATCGCCAGGCCGCAGACCGAACTGCCAGCGGACTACGAGCAGCGTTTGATCAAGAACGACTTCACTTGGGCCTCGAAGAACCGCGACGAGATCCTCGCCGAGTGGCGCAAGCGTTATGACGGCAAGTCGGAGAAGGTCGCCGCGCAATAACGACAGGTACTTGCCGTGGCGGGGGAGCTTGCTCCCTCGCCATAACCAACGAGACATGAACATGACCAACCACAGCGATCTGCTGATCGTCGGCGCCGGCATCCTGGGCCTGTCCCACGCCTATGCGGCGGCCAAGCGCGGTTTGCGGGTGCACGTATTCGAGCGCAGCGCGACGCCCCAGGGGGCGTCGGTGCGCAACTTCGGCCAGGCCCTGGTGACCGGCCAGCCGCCGGGCACCATGCTGGATCTGGCCAGGGCCAGCCGTGAGATCTGGGCCGACTGGCAGCAACTGGCCGGGCTGCAGCTCAAGCGCAATGGTTCCTACCTGTTCGCCCGTACGGAGGCCGAGGAGCAACTGCTGGAAGCCTTTTGCGCCGGGCGCGCGCGGGAGCATGGCTATCGGGTCGAACTGTTGCAGGGGGCGGCGCTCAACGATTTGTACGGCGGCCAGTTCCGTCATCACCGCGCTGCCTTGCACGGTCTGGACGACCAGCAGCTGTATTCGCGCGAAGCACTGCCGATGCTGATCGACTACCTGCGCCGGGATTTGGGCGTGCAGTTCCACTTTTCGACCCTGGTGCGCGATATCGAGCCAGGCCTGCTGCGCAGCACCGCCGGGACCTTCCAGGCACCGCGCATCCTGCTGTGCTCGGGGCATGACTACCAGACCCTGCTGGCCGAACAGATCGCCGCCCTGCAGCCGCAGATCTGCCGCCTGCAAATGTTGCGCGCCCGGCCCCAGGTCAACCTGAACCTTCAGCATGCCCTGCTCACCGGCCTGAGTTGCGTGCACTACGGCGCCTTCGCTGACCTGCCCGAGGCGGAGGCGGTACAGGCGCAGATCCTGCGCGAGGCTGCGCATCTGCATGAGCACGGTATCCACCTGCTGATCAGCCCGACGCCTTATGGCGAGCTGATCATCGGCGACTCCCACGATTACGGCAGCGATCCGTCGCCTTTCAACAGCGAACAGGTGGACAGCTGGCTGCTGGAGCTGGCCGAACAGACCCTGGGCTGCAAGGTCCAGGTGGTGGAGCGTTGGCAGGGTGTCTATGGCGCCCGTGGGCCGGGGCCGTTTTCATTCCTGCAAGCGATGCCCGGGGTGCATGCGGCGTTGATGCACACCGGCGTCGGCATGAGCGTCGGCCCGGCGCTGGCCGAGCGCAACATCGCCCAGTTGCTGGAGGAAGCCTGATGGACCGCGAACGGGCGATCGCCGAGGTCTTCGGCCTGTACGAGCGTTTTGGCGACCATGACTACATCGGCGAGCCAATCTCACAGATCGAGCATATGTCCCAGGCCGCGCAGCTGGCCTTGGCCGAAGGGCACGACGATGAAGTGGTACTGGCGGCGTTCTTCCACGATATCGGGCATATCTGCCAGCAAGATGCCGAGAACATGGGCGGTTTTGGCGTGGTCAGCCATGAACGGCTGGGGGCCGACTACCTGCGCCGGGCCGGTTTCAGCGAGCGTATGGCGAAACTGGTGGAGTACCACGTGCAGGCCAAGCGCTACCTGACCTTCAAGGAGCCGGGGTATTTCCAGCGCCTGAGCGAGGCCAGTCGTCGCACCCTGGAGTACCAGGGCGGGGTGATGACGGCCGAGGAAGCCACGGCATTCGAGCAGGACCCGCTGTGTGCGCTGAGCCTGTGCCTGCGCCAGTGGGACGAACAGGCCAAGCAGCAGTGGGTGCCGGTGATGGACCTGCAGATCCTCAAGGACAAGGCCGCAGCCCTGCTGCAACCCCTGTAGCCGCTGTCGAGCCTGCGACAAGGCCGCCAGGCCTTCAGCGATCTTGCAGCCGCCGTGGCCCTGCGGGCCATGCGCAGCCTGCGGCAGCGGCTACACGCAGGATTACAGGTCCTGGGCCAGGATTTCGATCTGCTCCTGGCGTTCGGCCTGCTCCAGGCGCTTGCCGGGGTTGAGGGACGACCACTGCGGGTGGGCCCGGGCTTTGTCCAGGGCTTGCGGCAGCTTGCCCTCGCGCCAGCTTTTATCCTCGAGGGTGGCCAGTTGGATGCTCTCCAGCGCTGCGTGCCCGCGCAGGTCCAGGGCCTGCACCAGCTGTTTCTGACGCAGGGCCAGCAGGCGTAGCACGCTATCGTCCACGGTCAGTTCGCGCTGGCCCTTGAGCTTGCCCAGCAGGCGGTTGCCGTAGCTGCGGGCGGTTTGCAGGGCGCCGCCGGCGATGGCCCCGGCGATGGCCGCCGCGCCCAGGGTCAGGCCACCCACCAGCAGGTCCACTCCGGCCCCGGCCGCCGCGCCAGCGGCGACCCCACTCCCGACCCGGACACCCAGCTGCTTGAGGGTTTCAGGATTGAACAAGTCATCGCCCCAGCGCCCGTCCAGCAATGGCAGGTCGCTGGCGCAGGCATCCTGGGGACGGAAGGCGTACAGCTTGAGCAAGGCCTCGACGCAGCGCTGCTCGCGCTGGCGTACGTCCTGGCGCAGGGTGGCGACGGCCTGGCGCTCCTGCTCGGCGTCGCTGGCCACGCTGCGCCGGCATGCCGCGCAATCCACCAGCAGCTCGGCGATCAGCCGTGCTGCGCTGTGGCGGCGTGCCAGGCGCTGGGCCTGCTGGTCGTCGATCAACCGCTGCAGCGCCGGGCGGGCCTGTTCGAGCAGCAGCCCGAGGCTTTCGTACAAGCGCCGTTCGCCGTCTTCCGGCGGGGCCACGCTGTCAAACCGCACCAAGGCGTGCAGCCCCAGGCGGGCCAGGGCTTCGCGCCAGTCAGCTTCGCGCTGGGTGGCGCTGCTGACGAAGTTCAGCACCGGCAACAGCGGTTTGCCGCAACCGGCCAGCACTTCCAGTTCGTCGCGGTACTTGGCCAGGACCGGTTCCCGGGCATCGATCACATAGAGCCCGGCATCCGAGGCCAGCAGCTGGCGCAGGACCTTGGCTTCCTGCTCGAAGCGCTGGCGCGCCTCGCTGCCATCGAGAAAGCGGGCCAGGCGCGCCGGGCCATCCAGGCGCTCGCCGGGCCGCTCCAAGCGTTCCAGGTAGTCCAGCAGGGCGATGGCGTCTTCCAGGCCCGGGGTGTCATAGAGCTCCAGCAGCGGCTGGCCATCCACCGACAGCCGCGCGCCTTCCACATGGCGAGTGGTGCTGGGGCGATGGGATACCTCGCCAAACTCCACATCCCGGGTCAGGGTGCGCAGCAGCGAGGTCTTGCCGACGTTGGTGTGGCCGACCACCGCCAGTGTCAGCGGCCGGGTGCGGGTATCAGTCATGGCCGGTCTCCAGCCAGTTGAAGGGCGCGCAGTCGGCGAACGGCAGTTGCAGTCGCTCCAGGGCGGCGTGCCAGTCGCCCAGGCGATCGGCGTCCAGGGCCTGGCCGGCTGGGGCCTGCAGCAACCAGATGCGGGTGGCGCCGGCATTGCGGGCCAGTTCGGCGATCAACCCCAGGCTACCGCGGTCGGGGGAGCGCCGAGGGTCGCAGGCGATCAGCAGGCGGGCAGGGGGGAAGCGGCTCATCTGCTCCAGCAGGCGGTGGCGCGATTCGCGGTTGTCGAGGATCCCGGCGTCCTTGACCGCTTCGGGCAACTGCGGCGGCCAGCTGCGTTGGTCGTCCAATTCGATGGCCACCAGCAAGGCACCGCTGCTGTCCAGGCTGCTGCTGCCGCCGGCGATCTGATGCAGGTGTTCTGGCGCCAGGTCGTTGACCCCCAGGCGTTCGCTGCTGGGCATCAGGCGCTCGCGCAGCTGGGCGTAGCCGGGCAGCTTGAGGTCCAGTTGCAGGCGGGCCCGGCCGTGGACCCAGCGCCAGCGGCAAAGCAGCATCAGCACCAGGCGCGGCAGCACGCCGTAGATCACCAGCGACGCCACCAGCCACACCGCCCAGGACTGGCGCACCAGTTCGGTGTTGTAGACGTCCCGGGTACTGGCCTGGATCATTTCCACGGTCGGTACGCCGAAGCCCAGGGCCCGTGGGCCGGCACTCAGGAAGTTGGTGATCGAGACGAAGGCGTCGGCCCCCAGCAGGGTGCTCTCCCAGACGAAGTCGTAGCGATGGGTAATCAGTTGCGCCAGCAGCATGCTCATGGCGCTGAGCAGGGCCAGCAGCCACAGGCCGTGGACCAGGGTGCCCAGGGCCCAGCGGTTGAGCTTGTGGCGTTGCAGCAGGAGCAGCAACGCCGGCGGCAACTGGGCGGCCTTGGCATCGCGCGAGCATTTTTCACTGAGCCACAGCCACAGGCGGCCCAGCCCGGAATCGTGGCCGCCGAACAGCAGCAACCCGGCCAGCCAGCCCAGCAGCAGGAGCAGGTTGATCCCCAGCAGGCTGCCCAGGGCCCAGAACACATTCACCGGCTCCCGGGTGTTGCCCAGGGCGCTGAAAGCCAGACCGGCTCCGCTGAGGACCGCCAGCACCGCCAGGACCAGGAAGGCCAGGCGTGCCCCTTGCCACCAGTGCAGCAGCGCGCTGTCCAAGCCGTCGCGCCGGGCCAGCCACAGGGCCCGGGCCTGGATCCGGCTGGCCAGGTCGCCACCCTGTTGCCGGGCCACGCGGTTGGCTTCCTGGTCATCCAGGGGGCCGGCGTGTTCCTCGCGCAGGCGCACGGTTTCGGTCAGCCACAGTCGTTGCAGGGGAGTCATTGCAGTCACGCGTCATTCCATCGCTCAAGAGTGCGCTGAGCATAACTGCTGCAGCGTTGGTCGGGTTAGATCGCCGGGATTCGCCGTGGGGCGGGAACAGATCCCCGGCCCTCTGGTATGCTCGCCGGCATGAAAAAATCACTCCCTCTGAGCCTGATCGCGGCACTCGCTGAAAACCGCGTGATCGGCATCGACAACAGCATGCCCTGGCACCTGCCGGGGGATTTCAAATACTTCAAGGCCACGACCCTGGGCAAGCCGATCATCATGGGGCGCAAGACCTGGGACTCCCTTGGCCGGCCGTTGCCCGGGCGATTGAACATCGTGGTCAGTCGTCAGACCGATCTGGCGCTCGAAGGTGCCGAGGTGTACCCGTCGCTGGAAGCTGCGGTGGCGCGTGCCGAGCAATGGGCCCTGGAACAGGGCGCCAGCGAGCTGATGCTGATTGGTGGCGCGCAGCTTTACACCCAGGGCCTGGAACAGGCGGATCGCCTGTACCTGACGCGAGTGGCCTTGAGCCCGCAAGGGGATGCGTGGTTCCCAGAGTTCGATGAACAGCGCTGGAAGCTGGTGTCCGACCTGCCCAGCCCGGCGGAAGGCGACAAGCCGGCCTACAGCTTCGAAGTCTGGGAACGAGCCTGAGTTGTAGCCGCTGCCGAGCCTGCGAGGCCGCGTAAAGGTCCGCAGGACCTTCAGCGATTTCGATGTCCCCGTGGCCCTGCGGGCCATGCGCAGCCTGCGGCAGCGGCTACACGGAGCCGTCAGGCGTGGGCCAGGTCTTCGTGCTCGTCGGCGTCCAGCAGGGCCTTGTCGGTCTGTCCCATCGCCTGGCTGGTGATGGCGCCGGCGGTCATCGAGCCGCTGACGTTCAGCGCGGTACGTCCCATGTCGATCAGCGGCTCCACCGAGATCAGCAGGGCCACCAGGGATACCGGCAGGCCCATGGCCGGCAGTACGATCAGCGCGGCGAAGGTCGCGCCGCCGCCGACGCCGGCCACACCGGCCGAACTCAAGGTCACGATGGCCACCAGGGTGGCGATCCACAGCGGGTCCAGCGGATTGATGCCTACAGTCGGGGCGACCATCACCGCCAGCATGGCCGGATACAGGCCGGCGCAGCCGTTCTGGCCGATGGTGGCGCCGAACGAAGCAGCGAAGCTGGCGATGGACTGCGGGATGCCCAGGCGCCGGGTCTGCGCCTCGATGCTCAAGGGAATGCTCGCGGCGCTGGAGCGGCTGGTGAAGGCGAAGGTCAGCACCGGCCAGACCTTGCGGAAGAAGCGCAGCGGGTTGATCCCGGCCAGGGCGACCAGCAGGCCGTGGACCACGAACATCAGGCCCAGGCCGATATACGACACCACCACGAAGCTGCCCAGCTTGATGATGTCCTGCAGGTTGGAGCCCGCCACCACCTTGGTCATCAAGGCCAGCACGCCGTAGGGCGTGAGCTTCATCACCAGGCGCACCAGGCGCATCACCCAGGCTTGCAGGGTGTCGATGGCATTGAGCACCTTCTGGCCTTTATCGGCGTCGTCCTTGAACAGTTGCAATGCTGCAACGCCCAGGAACGCCGCGAAGATCACCACGCTGATGATCGAGGTCGGCTTGGCCCGGGCCAGGTCGGCGAAGGGGTTCTGCGGGATGAACGACAGCAGCAATTGCGGCACGTTGAGGTCGGCGACCTTGCCGGCGTAGTCGCTCTGGATCACTTGCAGGCGAGCCAGTTCCTGGGTGCCGGCCACCAGCCCTTCGGCGCTCAGGCCGAACAGGTTGGTCAGGCCGATGCCGATCAGGGCCGCGATGGCCGTGGTGAACAGCAGGGTGCCGATGGTCAGGAAGCTGATCTTGCCCAGGGACGAGGCATTGTGCAGGCGGGCCACGGCGCTGAGGATCGAGGCGAACACCAGCGGGATCACGATCATTTGCAGCAATTGCACGTAGCCGTTGCCCACCAGGTCGAACCAGCCGATGGAGGCCTTGAGGACCGGGTTGCCGGCACCGTAGATGCTGTGCAGGGCGATACCGAACACCACGCCCAGCACCAGTGCCAGCAGGACCTTCTTGGCCAGGCTCCAGGTGGTGTGGCGGGTTTGTGCCAGGCCCAGCAGCAGGGCCAGGAACACCAGCAGGTTGAGGATCAGCGGCAGATTCATTGGGGCTCCGGTAAACATGTGCCAATCGCGGCTCGGGGCGATTGCGAACCGGCAAGCCTAACAGCTTGAAATCTATTGAATTAATAACGATATCGCATGGCGACCGTCGTTTTTGGAATAAGCCGGTGACGCTATAGCACATGGGGTTGGCGCTCATGGGACACGAAAAGTCGCGCACAGACGAGAACTGTCACAAGGATTTGTTAGCGTCGATGACTTTCACCCAGGGAGAAATCGCCGATGAAATTCGCACCCAAACTGCTCGCCGCCGCCCTTTGCCTGGGCCTCGCCGGCCAGGTTTTCGCCACCGAGTTGAAACACTGGCCGCAAGAACAGGCCAAGCAGTTGGAGGCGATGATCGCAGCCAACGCCAACAAGGGTAACTACGCGGTGTTCGACATGGACAACACCAGTTACCGCTACGACCTGGAAGAGTCCTTGCTGCCCTACCTGGAAAACAAGGGCCTGATCACCCGCGACACCCTCGACCCGTCGCTGAAGCTGATCCCGTTCAAGGACACCGCCGAGCACAAGGAGAGCCTGTTCAGCTACTACTACCGGCTCTGCGAGATCGACGACATGGTCTGCTACCCCTGGGTCGCCCAGGTATTTGCAGGTTTCACCCTCAAGGAACTCAAGGGCCATGTGGACGAATTGATGGCCTCCGGCAAGCCGGTATCGAGCACCTACTACGACGGCGATGTGGTCAAGACCATCGAGGTCAACCCGCCCAAGGTCTTCACTGGCCAGGCCGAGCTGTACAACAAGCTGATGGAGAACGGCATCGAGGTCTACGTGATGACCGCCGCTTCCGAGGAGCTGGTGCGCATGGTCGCCGCGGACCCCAAGTACGGCTACAACGTCAAGCCGCAGAACGTCATCGGCGTCACTACCCTGCTCAAGGACCGCAAGACCGGCGCCCTGACCACCGCCCGCAAGCAGATCGCCGAGGGCAAGTATGACGAGAAGGCCAACCTGGGCCTGGAACTGACGCCCTACCTGTGGACTCCGGCTACCTGGATGGCCGGCAAGCACGCGGCGATCATGACCTACATCGATGAATGGAAGAAGCCGGTGCTGGTAGGCGGCGATACCCCCACCAGCGATGGCTACATGCTGTTCCACGATGTGGACGTGGCCAAGGGCGGCATCCACCTGTGGGTCAATCGCAAGGACAAGTACATGACCCAGCTCAACGGCATGATCGCCAAGCATGCCGCTGCACAGGCCAAGGAAGGGCTGGCGGTGACTGCCGACAAGAACTGGGTAATCGTCAAGCCCGAAGATATCCAGTAAGGCGCTGTGCGCCGGGGAGAAAGGTTTTCACCGGCGCTTTCTCCCGCGGCCCATCCGCACTGCCGCCAGGGCCGCAGAGCCCTGGAAGGGCGAGTGTTTCAACTTGTGACAGGCAAAGCCCCTCTGCCATAATCGCGCCCGTTTGTACTCTCCCGCCTGCTCTCCCTGTGCCGGGTTCGCCCCCGTCTGCACGTAATGGACTACGTTGTGAGCTATCTCTCGATCGAATTCGGCCTCTGCTTCATCCTGTTCTTCATGCTGTACTGGAGCCTGGGCTTCAGTCTGCGCTTGCAGAACGTCCTGCTGCTGGCCGCCAGCTACGCCATCCTGGCCAGCTTCAGCCTGAACTTCCTCTATATCCTGCTGGGCTATACCGCCCTGGTGTACCTGCTGGGCCTGCTCAGCCAGCGTTACCCTGGACGCGGCTGGGTCAACGGATTGATGTTGTTGCTGGTGCTGGGAGCCTTCTACCTGTTCAAGTACCAGGATTTCTTCACCAGTAGCGTGCAGGGCGTCTTCGCTCAGTTCGGCGTGGAAGTATCCCTGCCGTTGCTGGAGGTGCTGCTGCCCGTGGGGTTGTCGTTCTATGCCTTCCACTCGGTCAGCTACCTGGTGTCGATCAACCGGCGCGAGCTGACGCCTGGCTCGCCCTTCGACCTGGCGCTGTACCTGGCCTTTTTCCCCAGCCTGGTAGCCGGCCCGGTCAATCGGGCGGTGCCAATGCTGGGGCAGATCAATCCGCCACAGCTGCGCCAGGTGCTGGAGCCGCAACGGGCGCTGGGCCTGATCGCGGTGGCGGTGGTCAAGCTGTTCTTCCTCAGCTCGTGGTTGGCCAACGAATGGGTCGACCCGGTATTCGAAAGCCCCGTGGCCTATTCCGCCGAGCAGATCCTGCGGGCGGTCTATGGTTACTCGTTCCTGATCTATTTCAACTTCAGCGGCTATACCGACCTGGTGACCGGTATCGCCCTGCTGCTGGGGTTCCGCCTGCCTGAGAACTTCAACTACCCCTATGCGGCGCGCAACCTCAAGGAATTCTGGGGGCGTTGGCACATCAGTCTGTCGACCTTCATCCGCGACTATGTGTACATCCCGCTGGGAGGTAACCGTGGCCCGGTCTGGCGCGGCAACCTGAACATGCTGCTGGCCATGCTGATCTCCGGCCTGTGGCATGGCGCCAGTGCCAACTTCATTATCTGGGGGGCACTGCATGGCGTCGGCCTGGCGCTGTACAAACTGTGCAGCCCATTGCTGGCGCGGGGTCCGGCCTGGGTCCGGTCCGACCTGCTGGCTCGCCTGCTGACCTTCCACTATGTGGCGCTGGCCTGGATCTTCTTCCGCTGCGCGACCCTGCCCGATGCCCTGGACATGCTTGGTGGCCTGGGCGGCCTGTCCCTGGCGGGGTTGGCCGGCAGTGCCTTGTCGCTGGTGGGCTGCCTGCTGTTCGTGGCCTTCTACCCGCGGATCGTAGCGCTGCTGCGCCGCCTGTTCGATGCGGCCACCCGCTTGCCATGGCTGCTGTATCCAGTGCCGTTGGGGCTGTTTATCTGCGTGGTCATTTTCGCCTCACCGTCGGGCGTGCCGGGGTTCATCTATGCCAGTTTCTAACCGTTCGTCCCTGTCGAAAGGCTTTGGCAGTGCGGCCAAGGTGCTCTATGCCCTGGTGGTGACCAGCGTGCTGCTGGTGTGGTTCAACCAGCAGTCGATCCGTCTTTACTGCCAGCAGAAATACCATGAAGCCTGTGAGATTCCAGGCTTGTCACAGAATCCGCAGTGGCGCTTTGGCGCGCAGCTCAACCAGGCCCTGGAAAACGCCCGGGTGGCCTTCGTCGACAGTTTTGCCGTGCAGGGCGAGGTGAACCTGGTAGCCCAGGCCCAGGCCGCTGTGGAGGTAGAGCCCGAGCCAGTCGCGCCAGTCGTCACGCCGCCTGCTCCGGCGCACCAGGCTCCGGTGGCCAGCGCTCACCCGAGTCCGCCGCAACTGGCCGTCGCGGCTGCGCAGCCGGTGGTCGCGGCGCCTGCGGCCAGGCATATGGCCGAGCCCGGGCAACCGGTGACGGCGCCGCTAATGGCCAGCCTCGGCAGCGGCGACGAAGTGTTCTTCGTCGGGGACTCGTTGATGCAAGGCGTGGCGCCCCACATGGCCAACACCTTGCGCAAGCGCTACAACGTCAAGAGCCTGAACCTGAGCAAGCAGAGTACCGGCCTTGCCTACCCGAGCTTTTTCAACTGGCCCAAGACCGTCGAGAACACCCTGGCCGGCAATCCCAATATCCGCCTGATGGTGATTTTCCTGGGGCCCAACGACCCCTGGGACATGCCTGTGGTCAAGGGCAAGCCATTCCTGCGTTTCAAGACGCCGGACTGGGAACAGACCTATCGCCAGCGCATCGATTCGATCCTCGACACCGCCCAGGCGCATAATGTGCAGGTGATTTGGGTCGGTCCGCCGAACATGGAGAAAGCCAAGCTGTCTACGGCAATGGCTTACCTGAGCGATCTGTACAAGAGCCAGATCGAGCAGTACCACCAGCACTTCGTTTCGGCCAACGAGATTCTCGGCTACCGCAACGACGAGTTTTCCTACTACCGCACCACCGCCGATGGCCAGAAGGTCAAGACCCGGGTCGATGACGGTATTCACTTCACACCCACTGGGCAGAAGCTGATCGCTGAGCGTGTGATCTCGATGATCAATTTTCCCAGTCAACAATTAACGGAGCATTGATATGGGGCGACTGCAAGGTATTGCGCTGTTGCTGGGCATCACCTTGCTGAGCAGTTGCAGCCCGACCACCGAGGTCCAGGCCACTCCTGCCTCGGCACTGGCCAAGTCTGGCCCGAGCCAGAAGAAGGTCGTGACCGCCGGCAGTGACCCGAACCTGGCACTGCTGGCGCGCAAGTTCAGTACTTCCAACCGCACGCCGATCAGCATCGTGCAACTGGGCGACTCGCATACCGCGGCCGACCTGTTCAGCGGTGAGATGCGACGCCTGCTGCAGGCACAATATGGTGATGGCGGCATTGGCTTCGTAGCGGCCACGCCGGTACCCGGGACCCGCTACGAGCGCGTGATCTTGAGCGCCGCCAAGCGCCAGTGGTCGCTGGTGTCGGCGCGCAACCAGCAGAGCACGCAGTTTCCCCTGGGTGGCTACCTGTCGCTGCCGATGACCCCGGGTGCCCGGGTGCACATCGCCGAGCGCGAGGCGAGCAACCAGCAATACCGCATCTCTGCGCTGTACCAGGCGGCCAGCAACAATACCCTGACCGCCCGGGACAACCTCAACAAGAGCAGCCGCATGCTGGCTGCCACTGGCGGGCAATGGCGCATGAGCCCTCCGTTCAACAACCTGACCCTGCCCCTGGACCTGAATGTGGCCAACAGCCAGGGCCTGGCCCTGGGTGGCTGGAACATCCTCGGACAGAAGAGCGCCGGGGTGATCTATTCCGCCCTGGGTATCAACGGCGCGCGCCTGGATGTGCTGGACAAGTGGCAGCCCGGCTGGCTGGAGGCCCTCAAGGCCCTGCGCCCGGACATGGTGGTGCTGGCCTATGGCACCAACGAGGCCTTCGATGACGATATCGATCTGCAGTTGTATCGCAGCCAGTTGCAGGAGAAGGTCGCGCTGTTGCGCAAGAACCTGCCCAAGACGGTGATCCTGCTGGTCGGCCCGCCGGACTCCATCAAGCGCCGCAATGCCGGTAGCTGTGCAGCCTCGCAACCTCAGCCACTGCGCCAGATCATCCAGATTCAGAAGGACGTGGCGAAAAACAGCCGCACGCTGTTCTGGGACTGGCAGGCGTTCATGGGCGGCGATTGCTCCATCAGTCGTTGGCAGGCCAGCGACCTGGCACGCAACGACCTGGTCCACCTGACCGCCGACGGCTATCGCAAGAGCGCCGACGGGTTGTATCGCTTCCTGCGCGCGCAGCTGGGCGAGCGCATGCCCTGAGCCTGCACTGGCGCAAGGTAAAAAAATGCCCCGCACATGGCGGGGCATTTTCATTTGCCGGTGGCGATCACAGGCTGTCGAGCAGGGCCTTGTTGCGGACCGCACCCTTGTCGGCGCTGGTGGCCAGCAGGGCATAGGCCTTCAGGGCGGTGGTCACCTTGCGTGGGCGAACTTCCGCAGGTTTCCAGCCTTTCTTGTCCTGTTCGACACGGCGGGCAGCCAGCTCCTCGTCGCTGACCAGCAGGTTGATCGAGCGGTTGGGGATGTCGATCAGCACCTTGTCGCCGTCCTGTACCAGGCCGATGGCGCCGCCAGCGGCAGCTTCCGGCGAAGCATGGCCGATGGACAGGCCCGAGGTGCCGCCCGAGAAGCGGCCGTCGGTGAGCAGGGCGCAGGCTTTGCCCAGGCCCTTGGACTTCAGGTAGGAGGTCGGATACAGCATCTCCTGCATGCCTGGGCCGCCCTTGGGACCTTCGTAGCGGATGATCACGATATCGCCTTCCTTCACCTCGTCGGCGAGGATGCCGCGTACCGCGCTGTCCTGGCTTTCGAAGATCTTGGCATTGCCTTCGAACACGTGGATCGACTCGTCGACGCCGGCGGTCTTCACTACGCAGCCGTCCAGGGCGATGTTGCCGTACAGCACGGCCAGGCCGCCTTCTTTCGAGTAAGCGTGTTCGAAACTGCGGATGCAGCCGTTTTCACGGTCGTCGTCCAGGGTTTCCCAACGGGTCGACTGGCTGAACGCCGTCTGGGTCGGGATGCCGGCAGGGCCTGCCTTGAAGAAGTGGTGCACCGCTTCATCGGTGGTCTGGGTGATGTCCCACTTGGCGATGGCTTCCTCCATGCTGCGGCTGTGCACGGTCGGCAGGTCGGTGTGCAGCAGGCCGCCACGGGCCAGCGAACCGAGGATGCTGAAGATGCCACCGGCACGGTGCACGTCTTCCATGTGGTACTTCTGGATGTTCGGCGCGACCTTGCACAGTTGCGGCACGCTGCGCGAGAGACGGTCGATGTCGCGCAGGTCGAAATCGATCTCGGCTTCCTGGGCGGCAGCCAGCAAGTGCAGGATGGTGTTGGTCGAACCGCCCATGGCGATGTCGAGCATCATCGCGTTTTCGAATGCCTTGAAGTTGGCGATGTTGCGCGGCAGCACGGATTCGTCGTTCTCACCGTAGTAACGCTGGCACAGCTCGACGATGGTGCGTCCGGCCTGCAGGAACAGCTGTTCGCGGTCGCTGTGGGTGGCCAGGGTCGAACCGTTGCCTGGCAGGGCGAGGCCGAGGGCCTCGGTCAGGCAGTTCATGGAGTTGGCGGTGAACATGCCGGAGCACGAACCGCAGGTCGGGCAGGCGCTGCGCTCGTACTCCGCGACCTTCTCGTCAGAAGCGCTGGAGTCGGCGGCGATGACCATGGCGTCCACCAGGTCCAGGCCGTGGGAGGCGAGCTTGGTCTTGCCGGCTTCCATCGGCCCGCCGGACACGAAGATCACCGGGATGTTCAGGCGCAGGGCGGCCATCAGCATGCCGGGGGTGATCTTGTCGCAGTTGGAGATGCAGACGATGGCATCGGCGCAGTGGGCGTTGACCATGTACTCCACGGAGTCGGCGATGATCTCGCGGCTGGGCAGCGAGTACAGCATGCCGTCATGGCCCATGGCGATGCCGTCGTCCACGGCGATGGTATTGAATTCCTTGGCCACGCCACCGGCGCGTTCGATCTCGCGGGCGACCAGCTGGCCCAGGTCCTTCAGGTGCACGTGCCCCGGGACGAACTGGGTGAAGGAGTTGGCAATGGCGATGATCGGCTTCTTGAAGTCGGCATCTTTCATCCCCGTGGCGCGCCACAGGGCGCGGGCGCCGGCCATGTTGCGGCCGTGGGTGGACGTTTTCGAGCGGTAATCAGGCATGGAGCACTCCGGGCGGCTAATCAGGTGACAAATGGGGAGTGAGCTTCTATTGACCTCGGGAACACTCAGAAATGGCCGTGTGTCCGAAGCTGCCGATGACACCGCGGGATCGCCGCGAGACTCAGCCTGAGCTCATAAACCCGCCGGGGGATGACTGGCGATGAATCTGGCGATTCTACACCGCTGGCGTCAGGAAGGAATGCCGAGGCCACGGTGCGATATCGATTGCTCCCTAGGTCACCTGGGCCGAAGGATTGCTTTAGACTCGCGTTCCTTCGATCTGCCTCCAATGGAACTGGAATGCCCGCCCCCTTTCGATCCGTGAAGTTGTACCTGGCTGTTGGCGTGTTGCAGGGGGGCGTGCTGATGTGGCTGCTTCTCCATAGCGGCTGGACCTTTAGCGCCATGGCGGTGCTGGCCGCTGTCCTGTTGGCGGGCGGCACGACGCTGCAGCTTCAGGGCGAGCAATGGCGCCGGTTGCGCAGCGGGGTCGCCGTGCTGCTGGTGGGCCTGGTTGCGGCGGCACTGGCGCTCGCATGCCTGGCACTGCCTTCGACCATGCTGGTGGTCTATGGCGTCGGTGCTGCCTTGCTGCTGATCGCGCTCCTGGGCGCCACCCTGGCGCAGGGCGGGCCCCGGTTGGGACGCCGGCTGCTCGATAACGGCCTGTGGCTGCTACTGGCGCTGCCGTGGCCCTGGCTGGTCCAAAGGCTGTTCAAGGCGTGGCTTGCCTATCGGCACCTGGACCCTTTCAAGGATGGGCTCCTGTCACTGGCCTTCTTCACCGGCCCGCCCCTGGCGTTCTCGGTTGCGCTGTTTCTCGGCTACTCGTGGCGGGCCAGGGGATTCAGGCGCAGGCCCGCTGATTGTGCCGATTGACCAGGCTGTTCAGGGTCAGGGCGCTTGCACTCAATACCAGGAAGCACAAGCCCAGGGCCATGATCAGGTTGCTGGCGCTCAGATTGATGAACGCACTGATCAGGCCGCCACAGGTAAAGATGATCATGTTGCCGGCCGAAGCCGAGGTCCCCGCGTTCTGCGGGAACAGGCCCATGGCCCGGGACGTGGCGACCGGCCGGGTGATGGTTGTGCCGGCGGTGCAGACGATCATTGGCAGGAGCACCGTGATCGCACTCATGCTCGATTGCAGCAGAAACAGCATCAGTAGGCCGGACAGGGCGATCAGCAACAGTCCGGTGATGATCTGGGTGCTGGCCTGCATGTGCCGATTCATCACTCCCGCGGCAAAACCGCCCAGCACATAGGCCGCGCCGTACATCAACAGCGCCAGGGCGTATTGGTAGGGCGAGAGCTGCAACTGCTCCATGAAGATGATCGGCGAGATGACGATGAACGAGAAATGGCAGGCGAAGGCCAGGGCCGAGATCAGCCAGTAACCCACGAATCGCGGCTCCGAGCAGACCAGCCAGTAGGCGGCGAGAATGTTCCTGTGCCGGGATGACGCGGTGCCCGAAGTGTTCTCCAGCAGCAGGCAGGCTTTGAGGATCACCAGCAGGCCGATGGCGATGAAGACCTCGAAGCTGCCTTGCCAGCCCAGTTGCTCCTGCAACCAGGTGCCCAAGAGTGGCGAGAAGGAAATGAAGATCCCGCTGGCGGTGACCAGGGCGATGCGCAGGCGCTCCTGCTCCTTGCCCACGAACAGGTCCTGCACCAGCGCCTGGGACAGGACAAAACAGCCGCAGCCAATGGCCTGGATCACCCTGAAGAACAGGAACCACGGATATTCACTGGCCATGATGCAACCAGCGGCGCCGGCGATCGCCACGCTCATGCCCGCCAGCAGCAGCTTCTTGCGGCCCAGGGAGTCGGACAGCGGCCCGACCACCAAAAGGGAAAAGGACAGGCCGATGGCGAACAGGCTGACGGACAGCGCGATATCGGCGCTCGACGTCTGGAAGCGTTCGGCCAGGGCAGGGAAGGAGGGCAGGATGACGTCCAGGGGGAAGACGCCTAGCAGCGTCATGGTCATCAGCAGGATGATGGCCGGGGTCTTTTGCGCAGGTTTGGCAGCGTGGTCCATGGGGCGGCGAACTCGATCCTTGAGGTGGTTCCGAGGATCGAGTCGCGGCCCTGCAAAGTCAAACGCTATCGGCTGGCCGTTTCCCGGGGCAAGGGCCGGCCGGCGGCCTTAGCTGTTGGGCAGCAGGCGGCAGGTGATGCTCTTGATGTAGCGAGTCTCCGGGATGGCCGGATGCACCGGGTGGTCCGGGCCCTGGCCGCCACGCTCCAGGAACTGGATATTGCGGTCCAGGTGGCGGGCGCTGGTGAGCAGGATGTTCTGCAGGTCGTCCTCGGGCAGGTGCATCGAGCACGAGGCGCTGACCAGGATGCCGTCCTTGGTCAGCAGGCGCATGGCCTGTTCATTGAGGCGACGGTAGGCGCCTTCACCGTTCTTCAGGTCCTTCTTGCGCTTGATGAAGGCGGGAGGGTCGGCAACGATCACGTCGAAACGCTCTTCGGCGGCCTTGAGCTCCTTGAGGGCCTCGAACACATCGCCTTCGATGCAGGTGAGCTTGTCGGCGATGCCGTTCAGCGCGGCGTTGCGTTCCACGCCGTCCAGGGCGAAGCCCGAGGCATCGACGCAGAACACTTCACTGGCGCCGAATGCGCCAGCCTGCACGCCCCAGCCACCGATGTAGCTGAACAGGTCCAGCACGCGCTTGCCCTTGGCGTAGGGCGCCAGGCGCGCGCGGTTCATGCGGTGGTCGTAGAACCAGCCGGTCTTCTGGCCTTCCATCACCGGGGCTTCGAACTTCACGCCGTTCTCTTCCAGGGTGACCCACTCCGGCACCACGCCGAACACCGTGTCGACGTAGCGCTCCAGGCCCTCGGCATCACGGGCGGCGGAATCGTTCTTGAACAGGATGCCGCTGGGCTTGAGCACCTGGACCAGGGCGGCGATCACGTCGTCCTTGTGACGCTCCATGGTGGCCGAGGCCAGTTGCACCACGAGAATGTCGCCGAAGCGATCCACCACCAGGCCCGGCAGCAGGTCGGAATCGCCGTACACCAGGCGGTAGAAGGGTTTGTCGAACAGCCGCTCGCGCAGGGACAGGGCCACGTTCAGGCGATGGACCAGCAGCGACTTGTCCAGGGCCAACCGTACATCGCGCGACAGCAGGCGGGCGCAGATCAGGTTGTTGGGGCTCATGGCCACGATGCCCAGGGGCTTGCCACCGGCGGCTTCCAGCAGCGCCTGGTCGCCTGCCTTGAAGCCATGCAGAGGAGTGGCGGCTACATCGATCTCGTTGCTGTAGACCCACAGGTGGCCGGCGCGCAGGCGGCGATCGGCGTTGGCTTTGAGGCGCAGGCTTGGCAGGGACATGACGTCGCTCCGGAAAAAAGGGCGCGATTATACCCCTTCGGACGCATTCGGTGAGGGCCATTGGACCTGCGGCTAAATGTGCAAGGTAAAGTTCCTGCGGGTTTGCCCATCATTGCCGAGATAGGGGGTAGAATCGCCGCCTGACCCAGAGTGTGTACTTATGTCCCAAGAGCTATCAGCCGAACAGATTCAACAGGCCCTGCAAGGCATCAGCGTGCCGCCCCAGCCGCAGATCATGGTGGATCTGCAGATGGAGCAGTACATGCCCGATCCCGATCTGGAGGTGATCGCCAAGCTGATATCCCAGGACCCGGGGCTGTCCGGCGCGCTGCTGAAGATCGTCAATTCGCCGTACTACGGCCTGAGCAACAAGATCGCATCGATCCAGCGCGCGGTTAACCTCTTGGGCAGCCGCTCGATCATCAACCTGATCAACGCGCAGTCGATCAAGGGCGAGATGAGCGATGAAACCATCGTCACCCTCAACCGTTTCTGGGACACCGCCCAGGACGTGGCCATGACCTGCCTGACCCTGGCCAAGCGCACCGGCGCCCAGGCCGTGGACGAGGCCTATGCGCTGGGCCTGTTCCACGATTGCGGCGTGCCACTGATGCTCAAGCGCTTCCCCGACTACATGACGGTACTGGAAGAAGCCTACGGCAGCGCCGGCCCCGAGCGTCGGGTGGTGGATACCGAGAACCGTGCCTTCAACACCAATCATGCGGTGGTGGGCTACTACACAGCCAAGTCCTGGCGCCTGCCGGAACACGTGACCAACGCCATTGCCAACCATCACAACGCCCTGGCGATCTTCAGCGATGAGTCCTCGCGCAACAGCCAGCTGAAGAACCTGCTGGCGATCCTGAAGATGGCCGAGCACATCTGCGCTTCGCACCGGGTCCTGGGCAACCAGGTCGAAGACCACGAGTGGAACAGCATCGGCCACCTGATTCTCGATTATGTCGGCCTGTCGGATTACGACTTCGAGAACCTCAAGGAAACCGTGCGCGAACTGGGCGCCCACTGATGCCGGAATTACCGGAGGTAGAGACCACCCGCCGCGGGATCGCGCCGCACCTGGAGGGCCAGAAGGTCAGCCGGGTGATCGTGCGTGACCGGCGCCTGCGCTGGCCGATCCCTGAGGACCTGGACGTGCGCCTGTCCGGACAGCGTATCGTCCAGGTGGACCGACGGGCCAAGTACCTGCTGATCAATGCCGAGGTCGGGACCCTGATCAGCCACTTGGGCATGTCGGGCAACCTGCGTCTGGTGGAAGTCGGCCTGCCGGCGGCCAAGCATGAACACGTGGATATCGAGTTGGAGTCGGGCCTGGCGCTGCGCTACACCGATCCGCGGCGCTTTGGCGCCATGCTCTGGAGCCTCGATCCGTTGAACCACGAGCTGCTGGCGCGGCTGGGCCCGGAGCCACTGACCGACCTGTTCGACGGCGAACGCCTGTTCCAGCTGTCCCGTGGGCGCTCCATGGCAGTCAAGCCGTTCATCATGGACAACGCCGTGGTGGTGGGGGTGGGCAACATCTACGCCACCGAGGCGCTGTTCGCCGCAGGCATCGACCCACGTCGCGAGGCCAAGGGCATTTCCCGGGCGCGCTACTTGAAGCTGGCGATCGAGATCAAGCGGATCCTGGCGGCGGCGATCTTGCAGGGTGGTACCACCTTGCGCGACTTCATCGGCGGCGATGGCCAGCCCGGCTACTTCCAGCAGGAACTGTTCGTCTACGGGCGGGGCGGGGAGCACTGCAAGGTCTGCGGTACGGGATTGCGGGAAATCAAGCTGGGCCAGCGCGCCAGCGTCTACTGCCCACGCTGCCAGAGCTGATTCCTGCTTCACCTGGCAATATCCATCCAGTCGTGTATTGGCAAACACCGGGGCCGCCATGGCCCCAAACAGATCAGGCCTTGCCGGTGATCTTGCGGTATTTGGCCATCAGCTCTTCTTCGGTTTCCGGACGGGCCTCGTCCAGGGGAATGCAATCCACCGGGCACACTTGCTGGCACTGCGGTTCGTCATAGTGGCCGACGCACTGGGTGCACAGGTTCGGATCGATGACGTAGATTTCTTCGCCTTGGGAGATGGCCGCGTTAGGGCACTCGGGTTCGCAGACGTCGCAGTTGATGCAATCGTCGGTGATGATCAGGGACATGGGGTACTCCGGCCTGGGCGGCAGGCCCGGGCATGTAAAAACGAATGCGCGCAATTGTGCCGTATTGGCGCCCACAGTGCACGCGGGCGCGATGGCTGACAGCGAGCCGTGGCCCCTGGCGGGGCCCGGGGCGCTACTTCTTGAAGCGCAGGGTCAAGGCTTCGGCGACGGCCGGATGGACGAACTTGCTGATGTCACCGCCCAGGGCTGCGATTTCACGGACCAGCGTCGAGGAAATGAACGAATAGCGCTCGGACGGCGTGAGGAACAGGCTCTCCACGTCCGGGGCCAGTTGCCGGTTCATGTTGGCCAGCTGGAACTCATATTCGAAGTCCGAAACCGCCCGCAGGCCGCGCAGGAAGACATTGGCGTTCTGCTCCTTGGCGAAATGCGCCAGTAGCGTCGAGAAGCCGACGACTTCGACGTTGGGCAGATGCTTGGTCACCTCTCGCGCCAGCTCCACGCGCTGTTCCAGGGGGAAAAGCGGGTTTTTCTTGGGGCTGGCCGCAACAGCGATGATGACATGGTCGAACAGCCGCGAGGCGCGTTCGACCAGATCGCCGTGGCCCTTGGTAATAGGGTCGAAGGTACCTGGGTACAGCACTCGGTTCATCGCGTCGTCCTGGCGGGAATCCGTTGGGGAGTCGGATGGTATCGCAGCCTTTCCGGTCGGCCAAGTCGCCTTTTGGCTTACAAAGCACTATAGACGCCACGAATACCGAGTTCCTTCACGCCGATTTCAAGCGTTCCGCCAGGGCCGTGGCCAGTTGTGCGGTCAGGCCATAGACCGACAGTTGCGGGTTGGCGCCGATGCTGGTGGGAAACAGCGAGCCGTCGTGGACCGACAGGTTGCGCAGCTGGTGATGGCGACCCTGGCTGTCGGTGACTGCGGTTTTCGGGTCCTCGCCCATGGCACAGCCGCCCATCACGTGGGCACTGCCCAGGCGTGTGCGGTACAGGGCCAGGTCCAGGCCGTCGATCTGGGTGCGAACCTCGGCCAGAGTCTTGGCGAAGCGTGCGTCGCTGTGCAGCGGCTTGACGGCCTTGGCGCCACCGGCGAACTGGATCTCCGCCATGCTATGGAAGGCCCGGCGCAGGCCGTCCCAGGCGTAGGGCGAGACCTGGTAGTCGAGCACCGGGCTGCCATCACCGCGCAGTTCGACGTTGCCGCCGGTGCTATCGGGATGAAAGCCGTCCCGCAGCAGCGCCAGCATGGCGTGGGTGTGCGGCAGTTGCTCCATGGTCAGGCCGCTCTGGGGGCCGAAGCCGCCCAGCAGGGTACTGGCCAGGGCCGGTTGCAGAGGCGGTACCTCAAGCTTGTAGGACATCTTGCCGGTGGTGCCGTCCTGCCACTGGAAATGGTCGGAATAGATCGACTGGGGGGCGCCATAGAACGGGTTGATCACCTCGTCGAACTGTCCAGCGGAGAAATTCACCAGGTGCAGGAAGGTGCGCTTGCCCAGCCGCGAGTGCGGGTCCGGCGCATCGGAACGCAGCAGCAGGGCCGGGCTGTTGATGCCGCCACCGGCCAGCACATAGTGCTTGGCCTTGACGGTGATCTTGCGGCCGGTAGGGGCCACGCAGCGCTCGTCCATGGCCTGGCATTGCAGGCTGGTGATCTTGTCGCCGTTGATCTGCAGGCGGTCAGCACGGGCCAGGTACAGCAGCTCTCCGCCTTTTTCCAAGGTGGCGGGGATGGTGGTCACCAGCATCGATTGCTTGGCGTTGGTCGGGCAGCCCAGGCCGCAATAGCCCAGGTTCCAGCAACCACGCACGTTGCGCGGAATCACGTGCCAGCTGTAGCCCAGGGTTTCGCAGCCCTTGCGGATCACATCGTTGTTGGCATTGGGCGGCATGGCCCAGGGCGCGACGCCCAGGCGCTGCTCCATCTTCTCGAACCAGGGCGCCATCTCGGCCGAACTGTGGCCCACGACCCCGTGCTCGCGGGCCCAGTGCTCCAGGGTCGGATCGGGAGTGCGGAAGCTCGAGGTCCAGTTGATCAAGGTGGTGCCCCCGACGGCACGGCCCTGGAGAATGGTAATGGCGCCGTCTTTGCTCATGCGGCCGATGCCCTCCTGGTACAGGCTGGTGTAGGCCTGGTCCTCGAGCATCTTGAAGTCGTCGCTGGTCTTGAGCGGGCCCTCTTCGATCAGCAGCACCTTGTAGCCGGCGGCGCTGAGGATCTCGGCGGTAGTGCCGCCTCCCGCACCGCTGCCGACGATGGCGACGTCGGCTTCAAGCGTCAGGTCCTGCTCGAGTTGCGAGCCGTTGTAGGTTTTCCAGCCACGGTTCAGGCCTTCGCGGAACAGATCAGGTACGGGCATAGCGGGTGCTCTCTTATTATTGAGGTCGTGGCGCAAAGGTACTGGGGCCGCACATCTCCCTGATGCGACCGGTGGCGGCTGGCTGGATCAGATCCTGGGTGGTCCGGGGTAGCCGCAGTGCGCCCAGGATTCGGCGCGGGTATACCAGGCCATCATCACCAGCTGCAGCAACGAGGCGTGGCCCATGCGCAGCAGCGACAGGTAGCTGTTCTCCCAGCGCTTGAGGAAGTTGCGGATATCGTCTGCGCTGGCATTCTCCCAGCTGCCCCAGATCCCCGTCAGTGGCCCCCGGGTCACGGTCATGCCCAGCACGTCGAACAGCTGCTGGGTGAGCTTGAGCATTTCCGGCGACAGATGGTTGAGGGCGTTGTCCAGGTTTACCAGGGTAGCGTCGATGGCAGTGGACATCCTGTCCGCTGCCACGGCGCCTTCGAGCATCACCGGGATCAACGCCCTCAGAAACGGCAGTTCATTGTTGCGCAAGATGGCGAAACCGTTGGCCGGTGTGCTGGCGGTGCAGCCACTGAGGCTGGCACCCAGGCCGGCGGTGGCCAGGAAAGCACTGGCGCACAGGCCGATTTTCAGCAGGCCGCGCCGTGACAGCGCGGGTGTTTCGGTCAGGCTAGGGGTCATTGTTGTTATTACCCTGCGATCTACTGGTTGAGGTCTCTCGAAAAGCGACCGCGCTGGCAGCCGCTCTGCTTTCAACGGCTCCTAGCGGATGAACAGCTTCTGGATCAGCTTCTGGATCGATGTGCCATAGGGTGGATAGATCAGGCGAGCGGCGTTGAATCGCTGCTTGATGAATACCCCCTTGGCCTTGCTGAAGGTCAGGAAGCCTTCATGGCCATGGTAGTGCCCCATGCCGGAAGGGCCGATGCCGCCGAACGGCAGGTCGTCCTGGGTCACGTGCAACAAGGTGTCGTTCATGCAGGCGCCACCGGAATGGGTTTCGGTGAGCACGCGCTGCTGCTCGGCCTTGTCGTAGCCGAAGTAGTACAGCGCCAGGGGGCGAGGCCGTTCGGTGATATAGGCCAGGGCCTGGTCCAGGGTCTTGTAGGGCACCACGGGCAGGATCGGCCCGAAGATCTCATCCTGCATGACTGTCATGTCATCGGTGACATTGAGCAGCAGGCTGTGGGGCAGGCGGCGTTCCTGGCCCTGATCGAACAGCGACACCACCTGCGCGCCTTTGCTGGTGGCGTCGCTCAGGTAGCTGTTGAGCCGCGCCAACTGGCGCTGGTTGATGATGGCGGTGTAGTCGGGGTTGTCCGCCAGGGTCGGGAAGAAGCGGTTCACTACCTGGCGATAGGCCTCGACGAAGGCGTCCACGCGCTCCTCCGGCACCAGCACATAGTCCGGGGCGACGCAGGTCTGGCCCGCGTTCATGGTCTTGCCGAAAGCGATACGCTCGGCAGCATCCTTGAGCGGCACGGTATGGGAGACGATGGCCGGGGACTTGCCTCCCAGCTCCAGGGTCACCGGGGTCAGGTTTTCCGCCGCGGCACGCATCACATGCTTGCCGATGCTGGTGGCGCCGGTGAACAGCAGGTGGTCCAGGGGCAGCTTGGAAAAGGCCATGCCCACCTCCGCCTCGCCCAGGACCACGCACACCAGGTCTTCGGGGAAGATCCGCGCCAGCAGTTGCTTGAGCAGCAGGCCGGTGGCGGGGGTCGACTCGCTGAGCTTGAGCATGACCCGGTTGCCGGCGGCCAGGGCTCCGGTCAGTGGGCCCATGCACAGGAACAGGGGGTAGTTCCAGGGCACGATGACCCCCACCACGCCCAGCGGCTGGTAGATCACCTTGGCTGAAGCCGGCTGGAAGGCCAGGCCGACGGCGCGGCGGGAGGGTTTCATCCAGCCCTTCAGATGTTTGCGGGCATAGTGGATGCCATGCAGGCTGGGCATGATTTCTGCCACCAGGGTTTCATTGGCGCTGCGGTTGCTGAAGTCCTGGCTGATGGCGTCGACCAGCGCCTGGCGTTCATTGCTCAGCAGCTCCTGCAATGCCTTGAGCCATTGGTCGCGCTGGGCGGCAGGGGGCATCGGGTTGGCGGCATAGGCCCGGCGTTGGGCTTCGAACAGCTCCAGCAGCCCGTCCTGTTGCTGAAGGGAATCCTGTAGGTAGGCGATTTCGGCAGACATGACCGGGCTCCGGTTTTTGTGAGGTGGCTAGTTTTTTAGAGCTTATGCTCTAAATTGTCAATTACCATCCCGTGCCGGTCGCGATTTATCCCCAGGGGGAATAGGTCGTAAAATGCACCCAGTCTTCCGAATTAAAGCCCACATCCATGGCCCCACGTATAAAAACCCGTGAACGCATCGTCCAGTTCAGCCTGGAGCTCTTCAACCAGCAGGGCGAGCGCAATGTCAGTACCAATCACATTGCCGCGCATATGGAGATATCCCCGGGCAACCTGTACTACCACTTCCCCAACAAGCAGGCGATCATCGCCGTGCTCTTCGCCGAGTACGAAAGCCTGGTGGACAGCTTCCTGCGTCCGCCTCCCGGGCGGGCGGTCACCGTAGAGGACAAGCGCTACTACCTGCAGGCCCTGCTGGCGGCCATGTGGCGCTACCGCTTCCTGCACCGGGACCTGGAGCACCTGCTCGACAGCGACCCTGAGCTGGCGGCGCGTTATCGGCGCTTCTCGCAGCGCTGCCTGATCCAGGGCATGGCCATCTATGGGCGTTTCGTCGATGCCGGGATCATCGCCATGGACAGGGTGCAGATCGAATCCCTGACCCTCAATGCCTGGATCATCCTCACCTCCTGGGTGCGTTTCTTGTGCACGACTCGCGAGAACTCCACGCACCTGAGCGAGGAGGCGATCAAGCGTGGCGTCTACCAGGTGCTGGTGCTGGAAGCCGGCTTTGTCACCGAGCAGGCCCGGGAAGCGGTCAACGGACTGTTCGAGGAGTTTTACGTGCCTCTGGCCCAAGCCCTGGAAGAAGTGCAGTAGGATCCAGCTTCGACCCTCATTCACAGGAGCCCGCTATGCCCCTTGCGCAATTGATCAGCCCGCTAGCCCTGGACCAGAAGCGCCAACAGCCTGGCCTGGTGATTCTGGATTGCCGCTTTGCCCTGGAAGACCCGGACTACGGGCAGCGTTGCTATGCCGAGGGGCATTTGGCCGGGGCGCATTTCGCCGACCTGAACCGGGATCTCAGTGGGCCGGTGACCAAGGGCGTGACAGGCCGGCATCCGTTGCCGGACCCGGCCCGGCTGGTGGAGCGCCTGCAAGCCTGGGGGATCGATAACGACAGCGACATCGTGCTGTACGACGATGGCCCCGGCGCTTATGCCGCCCGCGCCTGGTGGCTGCTGGCCTGGCTGGGCAAGCGTGAGGGCGTGTTCATCCTCGATGGCGGCCTGAAGGCCTGGCATGGCGCTGGCCTGCCGCTGAGCCTGGATGCCCCGCCCCATGTCCAGGGGCACTTCAGCGGCCAGCCTGACCACAGCCTGTTGCTGGATGCCGAGCACCTGCAGCGACGCCTGGGCCAGCCGGAGCTGACCCTGCTGGACGCCCGGGCATTGCCTCGTTTTCGTGGCGAGGTGGAACCGATCGACCCGGTGGCCGGGCACATTCCCGGGGCACAGTGCGCCGCGTTCACCGACAACCTGGGCAGCGATGGCCGCTTCCTGCCAGCGCCACAGCTCAAGCAGCGCTTTGCCGAGAAACTCGCTGGGCGTTCACCGGAGCAATTGGTGGCCTATTGCGGCTCCGGTGTGACGGCCTGTCACAACCTGTTCGCCCTGTGTCTGGCCGGGTACCCGCTGGCCCGGCTGTATGCCGGCTCGTGGAGCGAGTGGATCACCGATCCTGCGCGGGCCATTGCCACGGGCGACTGAGCCCGCTATTGCCAGCGTTCGCCTCTCATTGCGCAAGTTTGTGGGCTGCGCGAGCTGATACCGGCCGCTGCCTCATCAGGTACGGCCGAGTTCAGTGGCCTTGCAGGGCACTGCGGTAGGCCGCAGGCGCGACCCCATAGACCTGCTTGAACTGCCGGCTGAGGTGGCTCTGGTCGGCGAAGCCCAGTTGCGTCGCCACTTCCAGCGGCAAACAGCCTTCGCGCAGTAGGGCCCGAGCCTTGGCGATGCGTTGCTGCATCAGCCAGGTATGGGGAGGAATGCCGGTGGCATGGCGGAACACCCGGGCAAAGTGGAAGGGCGACAGGTTCACTGCCGCAGCCAGCTCTTCCAGGGACGGCGGTGCTGCCAACTGCTCACGCAATAGTTCCTTGGCCTGGACTATGGCCCGGTGCTCCTGCCCAGGCGCCTTCGGCGCCTTGACCCTGGCATGACGCTGGAGCAGCAGGAGCAGCATTTCACGCCATTGGGTCTGCTGTTGCAAAGCCGTGGCAGGGCTTTCCAGCAAGTGGTGCAGGCAGGTGAATCCCTTGACCAGGTCCGGGTCGCGGTAGAGGGTCGCGCCAAATGCCGGCAGGTTGCTGTTGGGCAGGCCCAGTTCGCCGAGCAGGCCGAGCACCTGCTGGTTGTCTGGGTAGAAGGCTCGGTACAGCCAGCCGTCCTCGGTACCCTTGGCCCCGGTGTGCAGTTCGTCGGGGTTGATCAGCACCAGGGTGCCGCTACCCGCCAGGTGCTCGGCGCCGCGATAGCGGTAGCGCTGGGCCCCGGCCATGATCATGCCGATCACGAAACCGTCATGCACGTGGGGTACGAAACGATGCTCGATGTAGCGCGCCGAGAGCAGCTCGACGCCTGTCAGCGGGGCGGTCTGCCAGAATCGGATCGATTCGCGGGCGGGACTATCCATGGCGCCCCAGGCCTGCCAGCCATTGTGGAATGCGCCGCTCCAGGTAATAGCCGGGGTGCTTGAGGGTGCCTTCGACGAACCCGACATGCCCGCCCCTGGCTTGTAGCTCGAAGTGGGTACTGGCCGACAGCTCGCTGGCTTCGGGCAGGCTGTGGCGGAAGACGAAAGGATCATCCGCAGCCTGGATGATCAGGGTCGGGGTGCGGATCTCCCCCAGGAAGTAGCGGCTGGAGGCGCGCCGGTAATAGTCCTGGGCGTCGGCGAAACCATGCAGTGGTGCGGTGACCCGGCCATCGAAATCCCAGAAGGTGCGCATCTTGGTCAGCGGTCCCAGTTGTGCCAGGGTCGCCAGTCCGTCATGGCGGCCGTCGTGCTGGAACTGGCGCTGCTTGTCCTTGATGTAGGCCAGCATCTCGCGCATGAAGTGCGCTTGGTAGACCCTGGAGAAACCCTGGCCGATCCGGTCGGCGCACTGGTCCAGGCGAAAGGGTACCGAGACCGCCGCGGCTCCTTGCAGTGGGCTGGCGCTGCCGGTTTCCCCCAGGTACTTGAGCAGCACGTTGCCCCCCAGGGAGTAGCCCACGGCGTACAGCGGTGCCTGGGGACGCCTGGCCTGCAGGTGGGCGATGGCGGAGGCCAGGTCTTCGCTGGCGCCGGAGTGATAGCTGCGCGGCAGCAGGTTGGGTTCGCCCGAGCAACCACGCCAGTTCAGCGCGGCGCTGGCCCAGCCGCGGGCGGCGAGCGCCTGTTGCAGGCCGGCCACGTAGGGTGAGTTGGAGGAGCCGGTCAGGCCATGCAGTACCAGTACCAAGGGTGAATCGGCGTTATGGGGGCCGTGCCAGTCGAGATCGAGGAAGTCGCCGTCCTCCAGCCACAGGCGCTCGCGCTGGCGTTCCAGGTGCGTGGTGGGGCGCCACAGCGGGCCCCACAAGGTCTGCAGGTGCGGATTGCCAAGGCCGAAGGCAGGGGTGAAACGATCAGGCGAATCGGACACGGGGAGGATCTCTAGGCAGCGGTGCACAGCCCGGGGGCTGTGCTTGCAGCCGGCTTAAGCGGCGTTGTCCGCCATACGTTGCCACAACGCGTAATGCACTTGCCCGGATTTTTGCTCACGATGCAGGCGCCAGCGTGCCGGCAGGCCCAGGGTCGAGGGCGCTGCCTCGCTTTCGGTGTAGATCCAGGCATCGTCCGCCAGCCAGCCACGCTCTTCCAGCAAGGCACAGGCCGCGGGTAGCAGGTTCTGGTTGAACGGTGGGTCGAGGAAAGCCAGGTCGAAGGCGGTGGCCGGTTGGGTTTCCAGATAACGCAAGGCGTCGGCCGTTTGTACCTGGCCGACGGTGCAGCGCAGGGTACCCAGGTGTTCGCGCAGGCTGGACACCGCAACGCTGCTGCTATCGAGCGCCAGGCCCGAGGCTGCACCGCGGGACAGGGCTTCGAGGAACACCGCGCCGCTGCCGGCGAACAGGTCGATCACCTTGGCCCCGGGTACATAGGGTGCGAGCCAGTTGAACAGGGTCTCGCGCACCCGGTCCGGGGTCGGGCGCAGGCCCGGCAGGTCGGGGAAGCTCAGCTTGCGGCTGCGCCACTCGCCGCCGATGATGCGCAGCTGGCCCACGCCGTTGTGCTGGTTGTGGACGGGTTTCTTGCTGGGACGGGCTGGACGGGCCATCAGTGCTCCGGAACCCCGAGCGGTTGCTCGGCGGGTTTGTCAGTAGGGGGGGGTAGCGGCTTCTGGGCGACGGTCGGGCCGGCGCTGACGATGACCATCTTGTCGACGCTAAGGTGCTTGTTCATGGCGGCCTTGACCTGTTCCACCGTCAGCTCCTGGGATTGACGCATAAAGTCCTCCAGGTAGCTCAGCGGCAGATTGTAGAAGCCCATGGCGCCCAGTTGGCCGACGATATCGGCGTTGCTGGCGGTGGACAGCGGGAAGCTGCCGGCCAGTTCACGCTTGGCGTCGTCCAGTTCTTTCTGGGTCGGGCCGTTCTTCAGGTAGTCGGCGAATACATCTTGCACCAGCTTGAGGGTGCCTTCGCTCATCTCGGCACGGGTCTGCAGATTGATCATGAACGGGCCGCGGACCTGCATCGGGGTGAAGCCGGAGTAGACGCCGTAGGTCAGGCCGCGCTTCTCGCGCACTTCGCTCATCAGCCGGGTGCCGAAACCGCCACCGCCGAGAATCTGGTTGCCCAGGGATACCGCGGCGTAGTCCGGGTCGTCACGGTCGATGCCCAGTTGCGCCAGCAGCAGGTTGGTCTGGCTCGATGGGAACTCGATGTGGCCGACGCTGGCCTTGGGTTCTACCGGCTGCTCGATCTTCGCCAGGGCCGGGCCCTTGGGCAGGGCGGCGGAAACCTGGGCGGCAATCGCCTCGGCGTCGCTGCGCGAGAGGTCGCCCACCAGGGCGATCACCCCATTGCTGGCGGTATAGGCCTTGGCGTGGAACGCCTGCAGTTGCGCCAGGCTAATGCCCGGAACGCTCTTGGCGTTGCCTTCGCTGGCGTGAGCATAGGGATGGCTGCCGTACAGGCGCTGCATCAGCTCCAGGCTGGCCAACTTGCCGGGGTTCTGCTTCTGGTACTCGAAGCCGGCGAGCAGCTGGTTCTTGATCCGGGCCAGGGAGTCGGCGGGGAAGGTCGGCTTGCCCACCACTTCGGCAAACAGCTTCAGTGCCGGCTGGCGTTTATCCACCGCGCTGAGGCTGCGCAGCGAGACCACGGCCATGTCCTTGTAGGCGCCGTTGCCGATATCCGCCCCCAGGCTTTCAAAGCCTTGGGCGATGGCGCCCACATCCTTACCGGCCACGCCCTCGTTGAGCATGGCGTTGGTCAGCAGGGCTAGGCCGGAGGTGTTGCCATCCTGGCTGCTGCCGGCGGCGAAGATCAGGCGCATGTCGAACATCGGCAGCTCGCGGGCCTCGACAAACAGCACCTTGGCGCCTTCGGCGGTGCTCCAGGTCTGCACATTGAGGTTGCGGTGGCTGGGAGCCTTGCCATCGAGCTCGGCCAGAGATTGCAGCTTCTGGCTGCTCTTGGCGTTGTCCAGGGCCTGGCTGGCATTGCTTTCGCCGGATCGCGAGAGGTACAGGCCGCCGGCGGTGAGCAGGGCCGCCAATGCGGCGCCCAGCAGGATCGGTGAAGCATTCTTGCGCTTATTCATGAGCGGACTCCTCAGGCAGTACGTGGGCCACGCTCATACGTTCCCGGGTGAAGTAGGTGCGGGCGGCCTTCTGGATGTCTTCCGGGGTCACGCTTTGCAGTTCGGCAAGCTCGGTGTCCATCAGCTTCCACGACAGGCCGACGGTTTCCAGCTGACCGATGGCGGTGGCCTGGCTGGTGATCGAGTCGCGCTCGTAGACCAGGCCGGCAATCACCTGGGCCCGGACCCGCTCCAGCTCTTCTGCGGAGGGCGGGGTGGTCTTGAGTTGCTCCAGCAGGCGCCACAGCCCGGCTTCGGCCTGGGCGATGGTTTTTTTCTTCTGGCCGTTGGGGGTGGCGGACAGCATGAACAGACTGTCGCCACGGGTATAGGCGTCGTAGCTGCTGGAGCCATTGGACAGCAGCTCCTCGCCGCGCTCCAGCTGGGTCGGGATACGGGCGCTGTAGCCACCGTCCAGCAGCGCAGCGGCCAGGCGCAGGGCGTTGACTGCGCGCTTGTCCTCGGCGGTGGCGATGCTTGGCACGTTGAAGGCCAGCATCAGGCTGGGCAGCTGGGTCTTCACATGCAGGGTGATCAGGCGCTCACCGGGTTCGGCCAGTTCCATGGGGATCTTCGCTGGCGGTACGTCACGCTTGGGAATCGCACCGAAATAGCGCTGGGCCAGGTTCTTGACCTCGTCCGGGGTGACATCGCCAACCACTACCAGGGTGGCGTTGTTGGGCACGTACCAGGACTGGTACCAGTGGCGCAGTTCCTCGACCTTCATTCGGTTCAGGTCGGCCATCCAGCCGATGGTCGGCGTGTGGTAGCCGCTGGCGGGGTAGGCCATGGCCTTGAAGCGCTCGTAGGCCTTGGACAGGGGCTTGTCGTCGGTGCGCAGGCGGCGTTCTTCCTTGATCACCTCGATTTCGCGGCTGAATTCGTCGGCCGGCAGGCGCAGGCTGGCCATGCGGTCGGCTTCCAGTTCCAGGGCCACGCCCAGGCGGTCGCGAGCCAGGACCTGGTAGTAGGCGGTGAAGTCATCGCTGGTGAAGGCGTTCTCTTCGGCGCCCAGGTCTCGCAGGATCAACGAGGCTTCGCCGGGGCCGACCTTCTCGCTGCCCTTGAACATCATGTGTTCCAGGGCGTGGGAAAGGCCGGTCTGGCCTGGGGTTTCGTAGCTGGAGCCGACCTTGTACCAGACCTGTGAGACCACCACCGGGGCACGATGGTCTTCGCGGACAACGACCTTCAGGCCGTTGTCGAGGGTGAATTCGTGGGTGGGTTGCGGGTCGGCAGCCAGGGCTGCAAGCGGCAGACAAACTGTGCTGAGCAGCAGGCCTGCGGCGCGGCGGGCTAGAGCATTCATTCGTTTTAAACCTGTTGGGCTGTCCGCTGGGTCTTGGCCTGCGGGCGAGAGGTTGGGGCGTGTCGCCATTCATTACCGGGCCGGGCCTTGTGGGTGGCCACGCGGTACTGGTAATGAGGGGTGACACGCCCTAGGATACTGATCCGTTTTACTGGCGGCCACGCCTATCAGGTTCTCGCGGGTCAGCAATAACTTGATCAGGTTGCATGAGTTTCCGGCAATAATCCTTGATTTATCAGCTAAAATTCGACGTTTCGCCGATTTTGCCGTTCCAGTCCTTTAGTAAAATCGATCCCTGAGGTGCCTCCGGGCATTTCGACAACATGTTGCGCGTGAACAAGCTGGATGAAACATAGTCTGTTCTGCATCGAATATTTATTTACCGAGGCGCCTGCTGGCGCATCGCTACCTTGAGATAGCCGTCTCCATGTTTGGTTCCAACGACGACAAAAAGACTCCAGCCGCGGCTGGCGAGAAGAAAGGCCTGTTCGGGTGGCTGCGCAAGAAGCCGCAGGAACCCGTCGTCCAGCAGCCACCAGTGCCTGCCGAGCCGGTAGCGGCTCCAGTCATCGAGCCTGCACCGAGCGCCATCCCGGCCGAACCGGTGGTTGCTCCGGTCGCCGAACCCGTGGTGCAACCCCAGGCGCAGCCGCATTCCTCCGCGCCGGTTGCCCCCGACCTGCCCTTGACTCCGAATCCCGAGCACAAGCCCTGGTTGACCTTGCCGGTGGCCGAGGAGCCCGTGGCCCTGGTGGAGGATGTCCAGGCCGAGCACGTGACGCCAGCGATTCCGACCGTGGCCGCAGCGCCTGAGCCAGTGGTCGAGGCCCCGGTGATCGCTCCGGTGGCTGACGTCCAGGCACCTGTTGCCCCGGTATTCGCCGCCCCCGAGCCTGTCCCTCCTGCTCCTGCTCCTGCTCCTGCTCCTGCTCCTGCTCCTGCTCCTGCTCCTGTCGTGGCGCCGGTGGCGGTTGTCGAGCCTGAGCCTGAGGTCGTTGCCGAGCCTGCTCGTTCGAGCGATGAAGGCAAGGTCGGTTTCTTCGCCCGCCTCAAGCAAGGCCTGTCCAAGACCAGCGCCAGCATCGGCGAAGGCATGGCCAGCCTGTTCCTGGGCAAGAAGGCCATCGACGACGAACTGCTCGAAGACCTGGAGACCCGCCTGCTGACCGCCGACGTTGGTGTCGAGGCCACTTCGGTGATCATCCAGAACCTGACCCAGAAGGTGGCGCGCAAGCAGCTGACCGACTCCGACGCGCTGTATGCCTCGTTGCAGGCCGAGCTGGCTGGCATGCTCAAGCCGGTGGAGCAGCCGCTGAAAGTCGTTGCCCAGAACAAGCCATTCGTGATCCTGGTAGTGGGTGTCAATGGTGCTGGCAAGACCACCACCATCGGCAAGCTGGCCAAGAAGCTGCAGCTCGAAGGCAAGAAAGTCATGCTGGCCGCTGGCGACACCTTCCGTGCCGCAGCGGTAGAGCAACTGCAGGTCTGGGGCGAACGCAACAAGATCCCGGTGATTGCCCAGCACACGGGCGCCGACTCGGCCTCGGTGATTTTCGACGCCGTGCAGGCCGCCAAGGCCCGGGGTATCGACGTACTGATCGCCGATACGGCAGGGCGCCTGCACACCAAGGACAACCTGATGGAAGAGCTGAAGAAGGTCCGTCGGGTCATCGGCAAGCTCGACGCCGATGCGCCTCATGAGGTGCTGCTGGTGCTGGACGCCGGTACTGGCCAGAACGCCATTAACCAGGCCAAGCAGTTCAACCAGACGGTCACGTTGACCGGCCTGGCCCTGACCAAGCTCGACGGTACCGCCAAGGGCGGCGTGATCTTCGCCCTGGCCAAGCAGTTCGGCCTGCCGATCCGCTACATCGGGGTGGGCGAAGGCATCGACGACTTGCGTACTTTTGAGGCCGAACCCTTTGTCCAGGCACTGTTTGCCGAGCGGGAGCGTTCATGATTCGTTTCGAACAGGTCGGTAAGCGCTATCCCAATGGTCACGTTGGCTTGCATGAGCTGAGCTTTCGCGTCCGGCGCGGCGAATTCCTGTTCGTCACCGGCCACTCCGGTGCCGGTAAAAGCACCCTGTTGCGCCTGTTGCTGGCCATGGAACGCCCGACCTCGGGCAAGTTGCTGCTGGCCGGGCAAGACCTGGGGCAGATCAGCAACTCGCAGATTCCGTTCCTGCGCCGCCAGATCGGCGTGGTGTTCCAGAACCACCAGTTGTTGTTCGATCGCACGGTATTCAACAACGTGGCCTTGCCGCTGCAAATCCTCGGCCTGTCCAAGGCCGAGATTGCCAAGCGCGTGGATTCGGCCCTGGAGCGCGTGGCCCTGTCGGACAAGGCCGAGCTCTACCCTGGCGACCTGTCCACTGGCCAGCAGCAGCGGGTGGGTATCGCCCGGGCCATCGTCCACCGTCCGGCCTTGCTGCTGGCGGACGAGCCCACCGGTAACCTCGACCCGCGTCTTGCGGCGGAAATCATGGGCGTATTCGAAGATATCAACCGTCTGGGTACCAGCGTGCTGATCGCCAGCCACGACCTGGCCCTGATTGCCCGCATGCGCCATCGCATGCTGACCCTGCAGCGCGGGCGATTGATCGGTGACGGGGAGGCTGGCGTATGAGTGCCACACGTACTCCTAAAGTGGCGGAGCGCGTAGCGCCCAAGGCATCCGATGCGCCGCCGCCAAAGAAAAAAGGCAGTGAGGACGACGGTCCGGATTTCGGCACCCTGTTGCACGCCTGGATCGAAAGTCATCGTGCCAGCCTGATGGACAGCTTGCGTCGCCTGGGCAAGCAGCCCATTGGCAGCTTCTTCACCTGCCTGGTGATGGCCGTGGCCTTGAGCTTGCCCATGGGCTTGTCACTGTTGCTCAACAATATCGAGCGCCTGGGCGGTTCCTGGCAGCGTGCGGCGCAGATCTCCCTGTACCTGGAACTGGGGGCATCGGCCAACGAAGGCGAGCAGCTCAGTGAGCAGATCAAGGCGCTGCCTGGCGTGGCAGACGCCGAGTTCATCAGCAAGGAAAAGGCCCTGGAAGAGTTCCAGCAGCAATCCGGGCTGGGCGAGGCACTGCGTGAGTTGCCCCATAACCCGTTGCCGGGAGTGGTCCTGGTAACCCCTGACGAAGTGGACAAGGCAACCCTGGAAGCCCTGCGCCAGCGCCTGGCGGACATGCCCAAGGTGCAACTGGCGCAGCTTGACCTGGTATGGGTCGAGCGGCTGGCCGCGATCCTCAAGCTGGGGGATCGTTTTGTCTTCGGCCTGACGGTGCTGCTGGTTTCCGCATTACTTTTGGTGATAGGCAATACCATTCGTCTTCATATTGAAAACCGCCGCACCGAGATAGAAGTGATTAAACTCGTCGGCGGCACAGACAGCTACGTGCGACGTCCTTTCCTTTATATGGGGGCGTTGTATGGCTTCGGTGCGGGGATTCTGTCCTGGGGTGTCCTGGCCTTTGGCCTTAACTGGCTGAACGATGCGGTGGTCGGCCTGGCCGGCCTCTACGGCAGTGATTTCGCCCTGGCGGGAGTCCCTGTTGCCGATGGTCTGTCGCTCTTGCTAGGGGCGGTGCTGTTGGGTTATATCGGTGCGTGGATTGCGGTGGCCCGCCACCTGAGGGAGCTGGCACCGAAGTAGTGTCTTTTTGCTTGTATTGACCTTTCAGCGTTCATGGGAACTTGTTTAGCGGTTCCTGGTCAATTTTCGCAGTGCTGAACTGCACGAGTTATGTGAGTCGGAGGTTTTTTCGTATGACCACTTCTTTGCAACCTGCTTACGCATTGGTTCCAGGCGCAAACCTGGAGGCCTATGTGCACACGGTGAACAGCATTCCACTGCTGACGCCGGAGCAGGAGCGTGAACTGGCCGAGAGTCTCTACTATGAGCAGGATCTTGAGGCAGCTCGGCAGATGGTGCTTGCCCACCTGCGTTTTGTCGTACATATCGCCCGCAGCTATTCCGGCTACGGGCTGGCCCAGGCCGACCTGATCCAGGAAGGCAACGTTGGCCTGATGAAAGCCGTGAAGCGCTTCAACCCGGAAATGGGCGTGCGCCTGGTGTCTTTCGCCGTACACTGGATCAAGGCGGAAATCCACGAGTTCATCCTGCGCAACTGGCGGATCGTCAAGGTCGCGACCACCAAGGCCCAGCGCAAGCTGTTCTTCAACCTGCGCAGCCAGAAGAAACGCCTGGCCTGGTTGAACAACGAGGAAGTCCATCGCGTGGCGGAAAGCCTCGGTGTGGAGCCGCGTGAAGTGCGCGAGATGGAAAGTCGCCTGACCGGCCAGGACATGGCCTTCGACCCGGCTGCCGAAGCCGACGACGACAGCGCCTTCCAGTCGCCGGCCAACTACCTGGAAGATCACCGCTACGACCCGGCGTTGCAGCTGGAGGATGCTGACTGGAGCGACAACTCCACCAACAACCTGCACGAAGCGCTGGAAGTGCTGGACGAGCGTAGCCGCGACATTCTCTACCAGCGCTGGCTGGCAGAGGAGAAAGCGACGCTGCACGACCTGGCGCAGAAGTACAACGTTTCGGCCGAGCGTATTCGCCAGCTGGAAAAGAGCGCGATGAACAAGCTGAAGTTGTCCATTGCCGCGTAACGCCAAGCCAGGCACCAAGCAAAACGCCCCGAGATGATCGGGGCGTTTTCGTTTGTGGGTATCGCTGGCCTACTCGGCCCAGGGCGCCCGGCGTGATTCGTCCAGGCGATTGAGGTAGGCGGCCCCGCCCAGTTGGCTCATCTGCCGCCGGATCCAGCCGGCACGCTGGAGCACGTAGGTGCTGGGGCGAGCTGCGCTCCAGACCCGGGGGTTGGGCAGTACTGCGGCCAACAGGCTGGCCTGCTGGCGGCTGAGATTGGCGGCGCTGACGCCGAAGTGATGGCGTGCAGCGGCCTCGGCGCCGAACACGCCTTCGTCCCATTCTGCGCTGTTGAGGTAGACCTCGAGAATCCGTTGTTTTGGCCAGAGCACCTCGATCAGGGCGGTGAACCAGGCTTCCAGGCCCTTGCGCAGGTAGCTGCGGCCGGACCACAGGAACAGGTTCTTCGACACTTGTTGGCTCAAGGTGCTGGCGCCGCGGATCTTGCCGCCACGCTCGTTATAGGCCAGGGCCGCCTGGATGGCGTCGAAGTCGAACCCCCAGTGCTCGGGGAATTTCTGGTCCTCGCTGGCGATCACCGCGACCTTGAGGTTATCGGAGATCTCGTCCCAGGGGGTCCAGGTGCGTTGCAGGTCGATGGGGTCGTTGTCGATCCAGGACTCGATCTTGCGCTCCACCATCAAGGCCGTGCCTGGCGGCGGTATGAAACGCAACAACAGCACCAGCGCGATACTGCTGATGACGAACCATTTCAAGGCTTTTACCAGACGACGAAACAGATAACGCAGCATAGAGATGGCTTGGCCGAACCGTTTGAGCGCGCCATTATACAGACCCTTTGCGCTGAATCTGACTGGAGTTCCCCATGTTGCGTGGCTTCCTGATGCTGGCTGCCTTCTTCGGTTTCACCGGGGTCGCCCTGGGCGCTTTCGCCGCCCACGGCCTGAAGAATCGCCTGAGCGCCGAGTACCTGGCCATTTTCCATACCGGGGTCACTTACCAGTTGGTGCATTGCCTGGCCCTCTTTGGCGTAGCCCTGCTGGCCACCCAGGTTCCGGGGCGACTGGTGGCCTGGGCAGGGGGGGCATTCACCCTGGGCATCCTGCTGTTCTCCGGCAGCCTGTACCTGCTGACCCTCACGGGGATTGGCAAGCTGGGCATCATCACCCCCCTGGGTGGCGCCTCGTTCCTTGCTGGCTGGTTGCTGCTGGGGCTTGCCGCCTGGCGCCTGCAAGCAGCCGCCTGACGCTTGTAGCTGACCTTTAGGTCATGATCGGGCTAGAATGCTGGCCCCTAAAAATGATGGCGGCCTCGAGCATGCGCATTCAGTTGAACGGTGAATCCTTTGAACTGCCCGACGGCTCGACCGTTGCGGCCCTGCTGACGAGCCTGGAGCTGACTGGGCGCCGGATCGCAGTGGAGCTCAATCTGGATATCGTTCCGCGCAGCCAGCACGCCGAAACCACCCTCAACGAGGGTGACCAGGTGGAAGTCGTCCACGCCATCGGCGGCGGCTAGCCAGGCACCGCGAGAACTACAGCGCTCAGAAAGGCTTGCGTTGAAAACAGCTTGGAATGCCCCACCAGTCCCTGGTCTTCGCTTTCTCGCCTGTTTGCCTTGCCTTTCCTTCGCTCGCTAGGCCCTCGCGGCGTTCGGTCTACCAAAGAATTCTGCAAGAACCTCACCCCAACAGAGGATTTCCGATGAGCAACGTTCGTAGTGACAAGCCTTTCGTCCTGGCCGGTCGGACGTACCAGTCGCGTTTGCTGGTAGGCACCGGCAAGTACCGCGACATGGAAGAAACTCGCCTGGCCATCGAGGCCTCCGGCGCCGAGATCGTTACCGTAGCCGTGCGCCGGACCAACATCGGCCAGAACCCGGGTGAGCCGAACCTGCTGGATATCCTGCCGCCGGACCGCTACACCATCCTGCCCAACACCGCCGGTTGCTATGACGCGGTGGAAGCCGTGCGCACCTGCCGTCTGGCCCGCGAGCTGCTCGATGGCCACAACCTGGTGAAGCTGGAAGTCCTGGCCGACCAGAAGACCCTGTTCCCCAACGTGCTGGAAACCCTCAAGGCCGCCGAAGTGCTGGTCAAGGAAGGTTTCGACGTGATGGTCTACACCAGCGACGACCCGATCATTGCCCGCCAGCTGGCGGAAATGGGCTGCATCGCGGTCATGCCGCTGGCCGGCCTGATCGGTACTGGGCTGGGAATCTGCAACCCCTATAACCTGCAGATCATTCTCGAAGAAGCCAAGGTCCCGGTACTGGTGGATGCCGGTGTCGGCACCGCCTCCGATGCCACCATCGCCATGGAGCTGGGCTGCGAGGCAGTGCTGATGAACTCGGCCATCGCCCACGCGCAGCAGCCGGTGATGATGGCGCAAGCCATGAAACACGCGATTGTCGCGGGCCGCCTGGCGTACCTCGCCGGTCGCATGCCGAAGAAACTCTATGCCAGCGCATCCTCGCCGCTGGATGGTCTGATCAAGTAAGAGCCATTGATGACTGAATCAAACGACACGCCAATCGAGCCGGAAGCTGGCGACGAACGCCAGCACCGCCGTATCAAGAGCTTCGTGATGCGCGCCGGACGCATGACCGAAGGCCAGCAACGCGGCCTGGACCAGGGCGCTGCGCTGTATGTGCTGCCCCTGGCCGATGCCCCGGTGGATTACGACCAGGTGTTCGGTCGTTCGGCGCCACGCTCCCTGGAAATCGGTTTCGGCATGGGTCACTCGCTGCTGGAAATGGCCGCGGCGTCCCCGGAGCAGGATTTCATCGGCGTGGAAGTCCACCGTCCGGGCGTTGGTGCGCTGCTCAACGGCGTGCTGACCCAGGGCCTGACCAACCTGCGGGTCTACGACTGCGACGCCATCGAAGTGCTCAACCGCTGCGTGGCCGATAACAGCCTCGATCGCCTGATGCTGTTCTTCCCCGATCCGTGGCACAAGAGCCGGCACCACAAGCGCCGTATCGTCCAGGCGACCTTCGCCGAGCTGGTGCGCAGCAAGCTGAAGGTTGGCGGTATCCTGCACATGGCCACCGATTGGGAGCCCTACGCCGAGTACATGCTGGAAGTGATGAACGTCGCCCCGGGTTATCGCAACCTGGCCGAGGACGGCAAGTGCGTGCCGCGTCCGGCCGAGCGTCCGATCACCAAGTTCGAGCGCCGCGGCGAGCGCCTGGGCCATGGTGTCTGGGACTTGAAGTTCGAGAAGCTGGACTGACCTGCCGCCCCTCTTCCCGAGGGGTTCTTGCCGGGCCCTGCAGTGGCCCGGCCGCTACACCTCGGTGATGCAGCTGGCCGGCACCTGGTCGGTCAGCCACACGCCATTCTCCGCCTGGTAGAACTTGCAGCCCTGGGCCTGCATGGCCTGGGTATCGACCTGCAGCAACACCACCTGGCCGTAGCGCTGGCCCACCGAGCGGGCAGTGTCTGGGTCATGGGACAGGTGTACGTGATGGCGCGAGCCCGGAACCAGGCCCTGCTGGTTGATCGAGTCCATGAAGCGCGTGGCGGTGCCGTGATAGAGCACGGCTGGCGGCTGGCGCTCTTGCAGTTGCAGCTGCACGGCCTTGTTGGAGTGGCCCTGGGCGGCGCGAATGCGCTGGCCGTCGGCCGACAGGGTGAAGCGTTTCTTGTCGCTATCGCGGACCACCTGCTCGATCAGTTCCCGAGTCAGCGGCCGGCCTTCGCTGGCCGCGCCGGCGATCAGCGCATCGACCTCGCCCCAGCCTTCACTGTCCAGTTCCAGGCCGATGGCCTGGGGTTCATGGCGCAGCACATAGCTGAGGAACTTGCTGGTGGTTTCCATGGGGTTCTTGCTCATACATGTCCTTGTTCAGCTACAAGCCCGCATCAGCGGCGATCGGCGACCACGCCGATCAGCACCAGTACCACCAGCAGCACGGGCGCCAGGCTGTAGTTGTTGAACTGGCTCAGGCCGCGGACGATCCACGGCGTGGCATAGATCAATGCCAGGCCGCTGCCGATCATGCACAGCAGGGCCATCAGGGGTACCCGCAGGGCGCCGGCGAGGCCACCCAGGCGTGCCTCCACCCAGCCCTTGATGTCGGCACCGAACAGCACCAACAGGCAGCCCACCAGCGCCAGGGAGATTTCCGAGAGATTGCTGCGGCTCCAGCGGGACACGGTGGCAAGCAGGTCGAGTACCAGATCCATGTGATTTCCTTAGATCAGAAAGTATTGCAGCAGGTCGTTGAGGAACAGTTGCCCACGGGGCGTGGCCGCCAGGCGTGACGGTTCGACCTGCAACAAGCCGCTTTGTTCGGCTTGGCGCCGGGCTTCGGCGAGGCTGGCCAGGTCCAGGCCGGTACGCTGGGCGAACAGCACGGCATCCACGCCATCGGTCAGGCGCAGGGCGTTCATCAGGAACTCGAACGGCAGCTCATCGTTGCCCAGGGCCTTTTCACCGGCCTTGAACGACTTGGCCGGGTTCAGGTAGTCCTTGGGCAGGCGGGTTTTCCAGGTCCGCAGGATGCGTCCGTCCGGATGACTGAGCTTGCCATGGGCGCCGGCGCCGATGCCGATGAAGTCACCGAAGCTCCAGTAGTTCAGGTTGTGTCGTGCCGCACGGCCGGGCTGGGCATAGGCCGAGACTTCGTACTGGGCGTAGCCGTGCTCGGCCAGCAGTGCCTGGCCGGCTTCCTGGATGTCCCACAGGATGTCGTCTTCCGGCAACGTCGGCGGCTGGTTCCAGAACACCGTGTTGGGTTCCAGGGTCAGCTGGTACCAGGACAGGTGGGTCGGCTTCATGGCGATGGCTTGGCGCAGGTCGCCCAGGGCATCCTCCAGGGACTGGTCCGGCAGGCCGTGCATCAGGTCCAGGTTGAAGTTGTCGAACCCGGCCTGGCGCGCCATGTCGGCGGCCCGCACCGCTTCGGCACCACTGTGTATGCGACCCAGGGCCTCGAGCTTCTGCTCCTGGAAGCTCTGGATACCGATGGACAGGCGGTTGATCCCGAGGGCGCGATAGGCGGTGAACTTCTCCTGCTCGAAGGTCCCGGGGTTGGCCTCCAGGGTAATCTCGATGTCACTGGCGAACGGGATACGCTGCTGTACCCCGGCTAGCAACCGGCCCAGGGCCTGGGCGCTGAACAGGCTAGGGGTGCCACCGCCGAAGAAGATCGAGCTCAGTTCCCGGCCGTACGCGGCGGGCAGGTCCTGGTCGAGGTCGGCCAGCAGGGCGTCCACATACTCTTGCTCCGGCAGCGTCGGGCTGGCGGCATGGGAGTTGAAGTCGCAGTAGGGGCATTTGCGTACACACCACGGAATGTGGATGTACAGCGCCAGGGGCGGCAGCTGGGGCAGGGCCGCCCGGGGAGCTTGCGCGCCACCGAGGATCAGTGGCGACGCGGCTGGATCGTGGTTCATTGCAGGCCCAGGCGTTGCCGCAGGATGGCCATGGCGCGAGCGCGGTGGCTGAGCTGGTTCTTTTCCACCGGGTTCAGTTCGGCGCTGGAGCAATTGCGCTCCGGTACCCAGAACAGCGGGTCGTAGCCGAAGCCGTGTTCGCCACTGGCAGCGGTGAGGATGCGGCCGTGCCAGAGGCCTTCGCAGAGGATCGGCAGCGGGTCGTCGGCGTGGCGCACCAGGGCCAGGACGCAGACGAACTGCACCGCGCTGGTCCTCGGGTACGTCCTTGAGGGCTTCTAGCAGCTTGGCGTTGTTCGCCGCATCGCCCTGGCCATCGGCGTAGCGCGCCGAATAGATGCCCGGGGCGCCGCCGAGGAAGTCCACTGCCAGGCCGGAGTCATCCGCCAGCGCCGGCAGGCCGGAGATGCGCGCGGCATTGCGCGCCTTGAGAATGGCGTTCTCGACAAACGACAGGCCGGTTTCCTCGGGCTCGATGCTGCTGAACTCGCCGATCGAGCGCAGCTGCACCGAGGCGCCGAGCATGGCCTGGAGTTCTTTGAGTTTGCCAGCGTTATGGCTGGCCAATACGAGTTGCGTGAGATTCATCATTCGCCCGGAAATAGCTCTTGGTTGAAGCTGAAGCTGTTGGTGTCACCGCCAGTCTGGACGCTGATGGTGAACGTACGGTTTTCCTGCTGTTCCACCGGGAACTGGGCGATGTAGTAGATCGCACCCTGTTCGGTGATCTGGCGGAACTTCAGCGGAATGCTCTTGCTGGTCAGGTCCTTGACCGTACCGCTGACTTGAGCGACCAACGGCTTGCCGTCCTTGATCAGCGAAACGTTGATCACCCCCTGGTTCTTGCTGCGAACCAGCTCCGCGGCCCTGGCGATGTCAGGTTGCAGGTAGGTGGAGTTGAACGTGTTGTAGTGCACGGTGATATCGCCGAACACCTCCTGGCGTTCACCCTTGATCGGGTCCGCTGCCAGGGCTGTGAAGCTCAGGCAGGCAGCCAGTAGAAAAGTAACCAGACGTCCCATGATCGTTCTCCTCGACGCAACGTGGGTTAAACCGCGACCTTGTGCTCCTGCAGGCCGGGACTGCTGAGGCGGTAGATACCGATCTCCCCTAAGAGATTAGGCCATAGCTTACTGGCCCACCCATGGCGGTGTTGTTGATCGACCGCAAGACGGTTGATCACCCGGGCCTGGCGCTCGCGGCACAGCGCTTCGAAATCCTCGAAGGTGCAGAAGTGGATGTTCGGTGTGTTGTACCAGGTGTACGGCATGAATTCCGACACCGGCATCCGGCCCTTGCTGGCCAGGTACCAGCGGCAGCGCCAGTGGCCGAAGTTGGGGAAGGTGATGATGCACTGGCGGCCGACCCGCAGCATCTCGTCGAGCAGCTTGTCGGGGTAGTGCACGGCCTGCAGGGCCTGGGTCATGACCACGATATCGAAGCTGTTGCTGGCGAAGTTGCCCAGGCCCTTGTCCAGGTCCTGTTCGATCACGTTGATACCCTTGGCCACGCACTGGGCGATGTTGTCCGCGTCGTTTTCCAGGCCGTAGCCGGTCACTTGCTTGTGTTCTTGCAGCCAGCTCAGCAGTTCGCCGTTACCGCAGCCCAGGTCGAGGACGCGGCTGCCGGCGGGGATCCATTCCTGGATGATTTCCAGATCGGCTCTCATCGTGTCCTCACAGCGTGATGCGGTTCATGTAGTGACCAAATGCCTGCAGATACCTGGGGATCGGGATCAGGAAGGCGTCATGGCCTTGGGGGGCATCGATCTCCAGGTAGCAGACATCCTTGCGTGCAGCCATCAGTGCGTCCACCAGCTCTCGCGAGCGAGCCGGAGAGAAGCGCCAGTCGGTGGTGAAGGACATCACGCAGAACTTGGCCGTGGCGTTGGCAAAGGTCCTGGCCAGGTCATCGTCGAAGTTGGCCGCCGGGTCGAAGTAGTCCAGGGCCTTGGTCATCAGCAAGTAGGTGTTGGCGTCGAAACGTCCGGAGAACTCCTCGCCCTGGTAGCGCAGGTAGCTTTCCACCTGGAATTCCACGCTGTGGAAGTCGTAGTTGAGCTTTTCGCTCTTGAGGCCGCGGCCGAATTTCTCGCCCATGGAGTCGTCGGACAGGTAGGTGATATGCCCCACCATCCGCGCCAGCATCAGCCCGCGCTTGGGGACCACCTGGTGTTCCTGGAAGGAGCCGCCGTGGAACTCCGGATCGGTGAGGATCGCCTGGCGCGCCACTTCGTTGAAGGCGATGTTCTGCGCCGACAGCTTGGGCGCCGAGGCGATGGCCAGGCAATGCCGGACCCGGTCCGGGTAGGTGATGGTCCATTGCAGGGCCTGCATGCCCCCGAGGCTACCGCCGATCACCGCAGCCCACTGGCCAATGCCCAGGCGGTCGGCCAGGCGGGCCTGGCTGTGCACCCAGTCTTCCACGGTCAGCACCGGGAAGTCGGCGCCGAATGGGCGGCCGGTCTCCGGGTTGAGGCTGCTGGGGCCGGTGGAGCCGTTGCAACCACCGAGGTTGTTGAGGCTGACCACGAAGAACTTGCTGGTGTCGATCGGCTTGCCCGGGCCAATGCAGCTGTCCCACCAGCCGGGCTTGCGGTCGTCGGGGCTGTGGTAGCCGGCAGCGTGATGGTGGCCGGACAGGGCGTGGCAGATCAGCACCGCGTTGCTGGCGCTGGCATTGAGCTGGCCGTAGGTTTCGTAGATCAGGTCATAGGCTGGCAACGAGCGCCCGCAGGCCAGGGCCAGGGGCTCGCTGAAGTGCGCAACTTGAGGTGTGACCAGACCGACGGAATCGGGGGGGAAGGCAGTTGGCATCGACCCTGCTCTCATTCAAATGAGGCGTAAGTCTAAAGACCGCTGTGCCCAGCGGCAAGCAAAGCCCAGGCCGGCATTCGTTGCTGGAAATGGCCGGCCTGTGAATCAGCTGGGGCGCGCCAGGCCAGGCAGTTCCGGCAGTTTCTTCGGCGTCTGCAGGCGCACCCGCTTCTGTCGGTTCAGTTCACCGCTGACCAGGCTGACATGGCTCTTGGGAATGCCGAAGGCCTTGGCCAGGAACGCCATCAGGTGCGCATTGGCCTTGCCTTCGACGGGTGGGGCGGTGAGGCGGATTTTCAGGCGATCGCCATGCAGGCCAGCGAACTCATCGCTGCTGGCCTTGGGCTGCAGGTGACAATCGAGCAGCAGATCGTCACCGTCCCAGCGGAAATAGCTCATCAGATCAGCCCGAACAGCTCGCGAGGCATGAAGGTGTAGTACGCCAGCCGTGGGATCAACCCTTGTTGCAGCAGCTGGATCACCAGGAAGGCCAGGATCGGCGAGATATCCAGGCCGCCCAGGTTGGGCACGAAGCGGCGGAACGGCGCCAGTAGCGGCTCGCTGAGCTGGTAGGCCAGTTCAGCACCTGGGCTCTGGCTGCCTGGGGCGACCCAGGACAGGATCACGCTGATGATCATGGCGAAGAACCAGACCTTGAGAAACAGCGCGAAGATACCGATCGGTGCCCAGACCAGCAGGCCCAGCACGTTGAAGGGGATGCCATAGAGGGTCAGGACGATGGCGAACAGCACCATCTGCACCACTAGCGCCAGTACCAGCGAGGACATGTCCAGGCCGAACATGCTGGGGATCACCCGGCGCAGCGGCTTGAGCAGGGGTTGGGTGGCCCGCACGATGAACTGGCAGATCGGGTTGTAGAAGTTGGCCCGCACCGCTTGCAGCATGAAGCGCAGCAGGACGACCAGCAGGTAAAGGCTGCCCAGGGTCTGGATCACCAAAATGGCAGCGTCGTTGAGTCCGAACATTATCGATTCCTTTGTAGGGGCGAATTAGCGGCCGAGTTGTTCGGCCATTTCTGCCGAACGGTGCGCGGCGGCACCCAGAGCTTTTTCCACCAGAGCCTCGAAACCGTCGGCCTGGAACGATTTGATCGCCGCCTCGGTAGTACCGGCGGGCGAGGTCACGCGACGACGCAGCTCGGCGGCATCGACATCGCTGGAGACCGCCATGTGGGCTGCTCCCAGGGCCGTTTGCAGGGTCAGTTGGGCGGCGGTTTCCCGTGGCAGGCCGAGCTTTTCACCTGCGGCGGTCATGGCCTCGATCAACAGGAAGAAATACGCCGGGCCGCTGCCGGATACCGCGGTTACCGCATCCAGCTGCTGTTCCTGTTCCAGCCACAGGGCGGTGCCCACGGCGGACAGCAGTTCTTCGGCCTGGCGGCGTTGCTCGGCGCTCACCCGGTCGGTGGCATACAGGCCGCTGACACCTTGGCGCAGCAGGGCCGGGGTGTTGGGCATGCAGCGCACGATCGGCTGCTCGCCGAGCCAGGCGCCCATGCTCGCGCAGGTGATGCCGGCAGCGATGGAGACCACCAGTTGCTGGGGTTGCAGGCTCGGACGCAGGGCTTCGCAAACGGCCTTCATGGCTTGTGGCTTGACTGCCAGGACGATCACATCGACCCCGGCAATGGCCTCGGCGTTGTCGGCGAAGACCTGGATGCCGTGTTCGGCGGCCACCTTGGCCCGGGTCTCGGCGCCAGGGTCACTGGCGCGGATCTGTGAGGCGTCGAGGCCTTTGGCCCGCAGGCCGCCGATGAGACTGGCCGCCATGTTGCCGGCACCGATAAAAGCGATACGAGTCGTGTTCATGACAGGTCCTTATCAGGGTCAGGGCCAGTTCCGTCAGGACTGGCTGTAGTCGCGGGCGCCAAACAGGGCGGTACCGATCCGCACCCAGGTGGCGCCTTGGGCGATGGCCGCTTCGAGATCGTGGCTCATGCCCATGGAGAGGGTATCCAGGGACAGCCCAAGGCTGCCGCGCAGGTGGTTGTTCAGGTTCTGTACCGCAGCGAACGCAGCGTGTTGGGCCGCAGGATCCTCGGTAGGTTCGGGAATCGCCATCAACCCGCGCAAGCGCAGGTTTGGCAGGGCGTCGATGGCTCTGGCCAGGGCCGGTAGCTCATCAGGGGTACAGCCGGACTTGCTGGCCTCGCCGCTGACATTGACCTGGATGCAGATGTTCAATGGAGCCAGGTCGGCCGGGCGTTGTTCGGACAGGCGTTGTGCGATTTTCAGGCGGTCCACGGAATGCACCCAGTCAAAATGCTCGGCAATGGCGCGAGTCTTGTTCGACTGAATGGGGCCGATGAAGTGCCAACTCAAGGGCAAATCCGTCAGTTCCTGCTGTTTGCCCAGGGCTTCCTGCAGGTAGTTCTCGCCAAAGTCGCGCAGGCCGGCGGCATAGGCTTCGCGCAGGGCCGCGGCGGGCTTGGTCTTGCTCACGGCCAGCAGTCGAACGCTGTCCGGGGCACGTTGTGCGGCCTGGCAGGCACTGCGGATGCGTTCGGCTACCAGGGCAATGTTGTCTGCTATCGTGGACATTCGATTCCGTCTCAAAAGTACCTGCGACCGGGCGTCTACCGCCCGGGCCGCCATGCGCCGCTGAATCCACCAGCCCCTCTGTCCATCGACCCTGGCCTTGCTCGAGGGTCGCGCCGGACATCGCCTGGCACTTGCAAGCGAACCGATGGGGCGAACGGGGGCTGAAGCTCGCGGCATTCTACTGGAATTGGAGGGCACTATGGACATCACCGAGCTGCTGCTCTTGAGCGTTTCCCGAGGCGCTTCCGACCTGCACCTATCGGCTGGCCTGGCACCGCGGTTGCGCATCGATGGCGATATCTGCCCGCTGGATAGCCCGGCCCTGGAAGGGCCGCAAGTACTGGCCATGATCCACGGCCTGATGAGCCAGGCGCAACGTGACGCCTTTGCCAGCCTCCAGGATCTGGACTTCGCCTATGAACTGCCGGGCGTGGCCCGATTCAGGGTCAATGCCTTCCAGCATGCCCGGGGCGCGGGAGCGGTGTTGCGCCTGGTGCCTTCGCAGGTGCAGAGCCTGGAGGTGCTGGGCCTGGGCCAGGTGCTCCGGCAAATCGCCGAGGTGCCCAGGGGGCTGGTGTTGGTCACCGGGCCTACCGGTAGCGGCAAGTCCACCACCCTGGCGGCGATGATCGATCATCTGAACCGTAGCCGCCGCCAGCACATCATCACCATCGAGGACCCCATCGAGTTCATCCATCCGCAACAGGCATGCCTGGTGCATCAGCGTGAAGTCCAGCGCGATACCCGAAGCTTCGCCAGCGCCTTGCGTGCGGCCTTGCGCGAAGATCCGGATGTGATCCTGCTGGGAGAGCTCCGGGATCTTGAGACCATTCGTTTGGCATTGACCGCTGCGGAAACCGGGCACCTGGTGTTCGCCACCCTGCACACGTCATCGGCGGCCAAGACCATCGATCGCCTGGTGGATGTGTTTCCGGGGGAGGAGAAAGCGCTGGTGCGCTCGATGCTGGCCGAGTCGCTACAGGCGGTGATTGCCCAGGTATTGCTCAAGCGCGTGGGCGGTGGGCGAGTGGCGGCTTGCGAGATCATGCTGGGGACCGCCGCGATCCGGAACCTGATCCGCGAGGACAAGGTGGCGCAGATGTATTCGGCAATCCAGACCGGTGGCGCGCAGGGTATGCAGACCCTGGACATGAGCCTGAAAATGCTGGTGGGGCAGGGTTTGATCAGCCGCGAGCAAGCGCGGGAGAAGGCACGGGTGCCGGAGGGTTTTTGAAGGAAAGGCATTCGCCGCCAGGTTGGCCTGGCGGCGAAGCGCAATCAGCGCTGGACGACCCGCAGGGCCTTCTGTTCCTTGGGCAGGACCCGCTTGGCGACCACGTAGTGATTGTCCCAGTAGGGCTTCTTCAGGGTATCGATGGTCACCGCCTTGCCGCGTCGTGGGGCATGGATGAAACGATCGTTGCCCAGGTAGATGGCGACATGGTTGACCTTGCGGCTCTTGATGTTGAAGAACAGCAGGTCGCCGGGCTTGAGGTCCTTGCGCTCGACCTTTTGCCCGTGGCCGCTGGCCATGGCATTGGAAGTGCGTGGCAAGTCTACGGCGGCGACGTCATTGAAGGCATACTTCACCAGGCCGCTGCAGTCAAAACCCTTGCTTGGGCTGCTGCCGCCCCAGCGATAAGGCGTGCCGAGGGCATTGACGGCGCGGCTGAGTACGTTGCTGCTCTGCTTGGTACCCATTTGGGGCACCAGCTTGCTGTCGACCTTGGCCAGTTGGGTGGAATGTCGGCTGGTGGTCTTGTGCTTGGCCGAGACCGTCGAAACATGGGATTTCGGGGTATAGCCGTTGATGTTGGGAAGTCGTTGCTCACGGTTGGTGGCGTGGGCGGCCAGTGGCATTAATAGGCAAATGGTTAGCCATGTCTTGAAAAATGGACGCATTAGGCAAGGCTCTTATTGGTTAGCGCGCAACTTTATAACAGCTTTCAGGTCATTTCCGAGGCCGTTTGTCGATTCAACCTTGGGGTCAACTTCGGCAAAGAGGCGGCAACTTGACGCAGAAAACCGTCAGAAGTCAGGCAATACAAGGCTTTGACGGACGACAAGGTAGCATCGGTCGCATGTCGAGCGCCTGTAAAAAAGTCACAAAATTTTTGAGAATTTTTATCTATCACCCGCCAAGAGGTATCCAATGAACACCTATCAACAGGGCATGCCTGCCCATGACACCCACAGCAAGGTGATCGGCTACCTGCTATGGATCTTCGGTTTTACCGGGGCCCACCGCTTCTATTACGGCAAGCCTGTGACCGGGACGATCTGGTTCTTCACGTTCGGCTTGCTGGGTATTGGCTGGCTGATCGACCTGTTCCTGATCCCGTCCATGGACCGTGAAGCAGACCAGCGCTTTACCTCGGGCCCGCTGGAATACAGCGTGGCCTGGATACTCCTGACCTTCCTCGGAGTGTTCGGCGTGCACCGCATGTACCAGGGCAAATGGTTGAGCGGGGTGCTCTACCTGTTCACCGGTGGCCTGTTCTTCATTGGGGTGCTGTATGACTTCTGGACCCTGAACGACCAGGTATCCCTGGAGAACGCCAAGCGCCTTTGATCCCTTCATCGGCGCACGGGTAATGACGATCCTTGTAGCCGCCGCCTGTGGCAGCGGCTACAGGGTCAATCAGCCCTGGTGGCTGATATGGCCATCCACCAGGGTGTAGCGTACTGCGCCCGGCAGGCTATGGCCGAGGAACGGGCAGTTCTCGCCACGGGACAGCCAACGCTCGCCAGCCACGGTTGAGCTGGCCGGGTCGAACAGCACCAGGTCCGCCGCGCCACCCACCACCAGCTTGCCGGCTGGCAGGCGCAGGGCTTCGGCCGGGCCGGCGCTCAGGCGCGCCATCAGGGTCGGCAGGTCCAGCAGGCCGTCTTGTACCAGGGTCAGGGCCAGCGGCAGCAACAGTTCGACGCTGCTGATCCCCGGCTCGGTGGCGCCGAACGGGGCCAGTTTGGCATCGCGCTCATGGGGCTGGTGATGGCTGGCGATGGCTTGTACCACGCCGGACTTCACCGCTGCGCGCAGGGCCTCACGGTCGGCGTGTGAACGCAGGGGCGGCTGTACGTGATACAGGCTGGAGAAGTCGATCAGCGCCTCATCGGTCAGGATCAGCTGATACAGGGCGACATCGGCAGTGACCGGCAAGCCCCGGGCCTGGGCCTGGGCGATCAGTTCCACGCCGCGGGCGCTGGTCAGCTGGCTGAAGTGCGCACGCACCCCGCTTTGTTCCACCAGCAGCAGGTCACGGGCCAGGGCCACGGTCTCGGCACTTTCGGGAATTCCCGGCAGGCCGAGGAAGCTGGCGGTGGCGCCTTCATGGGCCAGGCCGCCTTCGGCCAGGTCGCGGTCCTGGGAATGGAAGATCACCGTCAGGTCGAACGTGGCGGCGTATTCCAGGGCGCGGCATAGGGTCCGGGTGCTGCGAAAACCCTCCAGGCCATTGCCGAAGGCCACGCAACCGGCGTCGCGCAGGGCGATCAGTTCGGCCAGTTGTTCGCCATCCAGGCCCTTGCTCAGGGCGCCGATCGGGAACACCTTGCTGTTACCGGCTTCCCGGGCACGGTCGAGGATCAACTCGGCTACTGCCGAGGTGTCCAGCACCGGCTTGGTGCGTGGCGGGCAGCACAGGCTGGTGACGCCACCTGCGGCGGCGGCACGGGTTTCACTGGCGATCGTACCCTTGCGGCTGTAGCCCGGCTCGCGCAGGGCGACGTTCAGGTCCACCAGGCCAGGCGCGGCCACCAGGCCCTTGCCGTCGATCACGGTGACGGCGTTGAAACCTTTCGGGGCGGCGCCGATGGCGGCGATCTTGCCGGCTTCAAGGTGCAGATCGGTAACTTGATCCAGGCCGCTGCTTGGATCGATGACGCGGGCGCCGAGAATGCTGAGCTTCACTGGGCGTTCTCCTGCTCGAATTGTCGCTGGGCGGTCTGCCCGCTCATGGCCATGGACAGTACGGCCATGCGCACTGCAATGCCGTAGGTCACCTGATTGAGGATTACCGAGTGCGGACCATCGGCCACTGCCGATTCGATCTCCACGCCACGGTTGATCGGGCCCGGGTGCATGACGATGGCGTCGGGCTTGGCGCCGGCCAGGCGCGCGGTGGTCAGGCCGAACAGGCGGTAGAACTCGCCTTCGCTGGGCAGCAGGCCGCCCTGCATGCGCTCGCGCTGCAGGCGCAGCATGATCACCACATCCACGTCCTTCAGGCCTTCGGCCATGTCGGTGTAGACCTTCACCCCGTACTGCTCGATGCCGATGGGCAGCAAGGTCTTGGGCGCGATCACGCGGATATCCGGGCAACCCAGGGTCTTGAGCGCCAGCATGTTGGAGCGTGCGACCCGCGAGTGCAGGATGTCGCCGACGATGGCCACCGAGAGATTCTCGAAGCCGCCCTTGTGCCGGCGGATGGTCAGCATGTCGAGCATGCCCTGGGTCGGGTGGGCATGGCGGCCGTCGCCGCCGTTGATGATCGCCACCTGTGGGCAAACGTGCTCGGCGATGAAGTGCGCGGCGCCGGAATCGCCGTGGCGCACCACGAACATGTCGGCCGCCATGGCCTCGAGGTTGCGCAGGGTGTCCAGCAGGGTTTCACCCTTGCTCGCCGAAGAGGTCGAGACATTCAGGGTGATCACGTCCGCCGACAGCCGCTGGGCAGCCAGTTCGAAGGTGGTGCGGGTGCGGGTGGAGTTCTCGAAGAACACGTTGCATACGGTCTTGCCGCGCAGCAACGGGACTTTCTTCACCGCCCGGGCGCCGACTTCGAGGAAGGAGTCGGCGGTGTCGAGGATTTCCGTCAGCAGCTCGCGGTTCAGGCCGTCGAGGGAGAGGAAGTGGCGCAGCTGGCCCTGATCGTTGAGCTGCAGCGGGCGCTTGGCGTCTAGAGGCGTCATCGCAATGGACTCTTTAAAAGGGCAGGTTTAGAGGGCGAGGTCTTGGAGCTCGAGTTGAAGCGGCGCAGGACCGGACAATTTTACCCGCTCGTGGGCTGCCAGCGACAGGGTCGCGCCCACCACATTCGGCCGGATCGGCAGTTCGGCGGCGTTCAGGTCCAGCAGGCAGACCAGGGTCACGCTGGCCGGGCGGCCATAGTCGAACAGCTCGTTGAGGGCGGCGCGGATGGTCCGGCCGCTCATCAGCACGTCGTCGATCAGCACCAGGTGCTGGCCTTCGATCTCGAACGGCAGCTCGGACGGGCGGACTTGAGGATGCAGGCCGTTCTGGCTGAAGTCATCGCGGTAGAAGGAGACGTCCAGGGTGCCCAGGGGCGCGTCGCTGCCCAGGGATTCCAGCAGGGCCTGGGCCACCCACACACCGCCGGTACGGATACCGATGAAGCGAGGCTCGTTGATGGCGCGCTGGGCCAGGTGGGCTTTGAGATCGATGGCCATCTGGCTGATCAGGGCGGCGGGATTGGGCAGGCTCATGGTGGCTCCTTCGTGGGCTCGCGCCTTGTTGTCCGGTAGCGGGGCGCGGTGACTTGGAACCTGCCCGGGATCTGCGGCGCTTGGCTCGTGGGGCGTTGCAAATGGCTTCGAAATGCTCATTTAGGTGCCTAAACTCCGCTTTCTGCGCCATTCCTGACTCGCCCGAGCATCGCTCGCTGGATCGTTGGCAGGTTCTTGTGGCTGGTGTCGGGCCAGGAGGCGCGCAGCCGCAGGCCGCGCATCCTCAGGATTCGGGGTTACTAGGTATTCAGCAGGCTGGTGTTCTCGTCGAGCCAGCCCTGCAGCAGCAGGGCGGCGGCAATGGCATCCACCGGATTGTCGCGATAGCTGCCCTTCTGGCCGCCCCGGGCCAGGCGTTCGCCCTTGGCCTCGAAGGTGGTCAGGCGCTCATCGTGGGTATAGAAGGGCACGTTGAAGCGCCCGTTCAGGCGCCGGGCGAACTTCTCGGCGCGCTGGCACATCTCGCTGGGCGTGCCGTCCATGTTCAGGGGCAGGCCCACCACCACCGCATCGGGTTGCCATTCCTTGAACAGGGCTTCGACCTGGTTCCAGTCCGGAACACCGTTCTGCGCCCTCAAGGTACACAACTCGCGAGCCTGGCCGGTGATGGCCTGGCCCACGGCAACGCCGATCTGCCGGGTGCCGTAGTCGAAACCGAGAATCAGCTTCAGAGCCATCAGGCGTGGCCCGCCTGGCTGGTGAGCAGGCTCAGGTTGACTCCCAGGTGGCGAGCGGCTGCCTCAAGGCGCAGTTCGCTGCTGGTATTGAACAGGATGTCCGCGTCGAAGGGGCAGGTCAGCCAGGCGTTGTCGGCCAGTTCTGCTTCCAACTGCCCGGCTTCCCAGCCGGCATAGCCCAGGGCGATCAGGCTCTTGGCTGGCCCTGTGCCGTCGGCGATGGCGAACAGCACGTCCTGGGAGGTGGACAACGATACGCCTTCGAGTTCGACCGTGGCCTGGTAGGTGAGGCCGTTGGGGTGCAGGACGAAACCGCGATCGGTCTGTACCGGGCCGCCGCTGAAGACCGGCATATGCTGGCACAGCAGCGGCGCTTCTTCGTCGGGGCGCAGTTGTTCGAGGATATCGGCGAGGTTCAGGTCCTGGGGCCGGTTGATCACCAGGCCCATGGCGCCATTGGCGTTGTGCTCGACGATGTAGGTCACCGTCTGCGCAAAGTTCGGATCGACCATATGGGGCATGGCGATCAGGAAGTGATGCTTGAGGTAGCTGGGGCTGACATTTTTCATGAACGCTAGTGTGGCGGTGGCGAGCCCTGCTGACAAGCTGGCGATGTTGCCTTCGGGACGTCATCGCGCCAGGTTGTCGCTAGCGGGCTGGCGAGGTCGCCTATGGACCGGTCGGGGCGCTGGACATGCGCCTGCGGCGCGGCAAACGAGCAGGCCGTGCGATCAGTTGCTGGACAGTTTGTCGCCGCGGGCAAAGCGCCAGGTGCGGATGATTTCCAGGCGATCGATGTCCGACAAGTCGCCGGTAAAGGGGGCGAACGGCGCGGCCAGGCGCACGATGCGCTGGGCGGCCTGGTCCAGCAGCGGCTGGCCGGAGGATTCCAGTACCAGCACCTCGTACAGCGAGCCATCGCGGTTGATCGAGACCATCAGCCGCAAGTTGCCGTAGATCTGCTTGCGCCGGGCTTCCTCGGGGTAGTTGAGGTTGCCGATGCGCTCGACTTTCTTGCGCCATTCGTCCTTGTACCAGGCGCCCTTGTCACGCATCGTCGAGGCAGCGCTCAGGCGATGGATGCGTGGGCGTTTGGCGTACAGCTGCTGCTCGTTGGCCAGCTCGGCCTCCAGGCTGGAGATCTCGCTGGAGAGCTGCGAGCTGTCGAAGGTCGGGGTGGCGGCCTTGGGAGTAGGCTCTTTCTTGACCTCTTCGCGCTGGGTCACGGTCTTTTTCGGCTTGGGCGCGGTGGTGGCGACGGCTGCCTTGGGCGCGACCTCCCGGGGTTCGGGCTTGACCGAGGGCGGTGGCACGACCTTTTTGACCGAGTTGTCCTGGAATGGCGCGACTTCAGTGGTCTTGGGAATGGCTTTTTTGTCCAGGGTGCCACTGCCTTGCTGGTTGTCCTGGGCCAGGAAATCGGCCTTCTTCGGCTGAGTCTCGCTCTTGAAGGTCGCCAGGGTAATTTCCAGGGTCTTGCTGATCTGCTTGGGCTCGGCAAAGGAGAAGCCCAGGCCGAGGATCAGCGCCAGGTGCAGGAGTGCGGCGAGGAACAGGGTAAATCCCAGGCGATCGGCCGCGCGTACGCCACCGTGGGCCAGTTCGGGTGGCAGGTCGGACGGAAGGCTCATTGGCGTTTCGACATCACAGCAGGCATTGCACAACCAACATCACGGTTTCACAGGCGGCGCATGATAACGCAATGTTGGTTTCAAGCTGTAAGCCTCAAGCTTCAAGCGACAAGCTGTATGTGATGCAGGTCAAGCTTGCGGCTTGTTGCTTGCGGCTTGCAGCTTGCTTTCGATGGCATCCATCAGCATGGCGCCGATATGAGTGCCGAAGGCGTTGTCGATTTCGCGGATGCAGGTCGGGCTGGTGACGTTGATTTCCGTCAGGTGCTCGCCGATCACGTCGAGGCCGACGAACAGCAGGCCCTTGGCGCGCAGGGTAGGGCCGACCTGGGCGGCGATCCAGCGGTCCTTGTCGCTCAGCGGGCGGGCCTCGCCACGACCACCGGCGGCCAGGTTGCCGCGGGTCTCGCCGGCGGCGGGAATGCGTGCCAGGCAGTAGGGCACCGGTTCGCCATCGATCATCAGGATGCGCTTGTCGCCATCCTTGATCGCCGGCAGGTAGGCCTGGGCCATGATCTGCTGGCTGCCCAGCACGGTCAGGGTCTCCAGGATCACCGACAGGTTCGGGTCGCCCGCGCGATGGCGGAAGATCGAGGTGCCACCCATGCCGTCCAGGGGCTTGAGGATCACGTCGCCATGCTGGGCGGCGAACTCGCGCAGCACGTCGGCGCGGCGGCTGACCACCGTGGGTGGGGTGCACTGCGGGAACAGCGTGGCGAACAGCTTTTCATTGCAGTCGCGCAGGCTCTGGGGCTTGTTGACCACCAGCACGCCGGCACTTTCGGCCTGTTCCAGCAGGTAGGTGGAGTAGACGAACTCCATGTCGAAGGGCGGGTCCTTGCGCATCAGGATCACGTCCAGGTCGCTCAGCGGGCTATCGACTTCGTCTTCCAGCTCGAACCATTTCTGCGGATCGGCGAAGACCTGCAACGGGCGCATGCGGGCCCGGGCCACGCCGGCGCTCTGGTAGAGATCGCGCTGCTCCATATAGAAGAGGGTCCAGCCGCGTTCCTGGGCGGCCAGCAGCATGGCCAGCGAGCTGTCCTTTTTATAGGAGATGCTGGCGATAGGGTCCATGACAATCCCGACGCGAACGCTCATGGGGTGGATTCCTTCAAGAAAATTAGTGGGCGCAGGCAAAAAAAAGTGGCGTCAGAGTGGCGCTGACAGAGACCTGGGTCAAGGAAAAACCACTGCCCTGCATGGTCCATAGATTGCAGGGGGGAGAGTGTGCTAAAAAGGCTCGCATGCCGGGCCGGGGCCTTGAAGTTCAAGGGTTTGGAGCGTTGGCCCGCAGTACCGGATTAAATCGATTCGCTGGGGCGACGGTAGAGCAGATATGGAACAGCAATCCAACGCCTTGAAGGTCATGGTGATCGACGATTCGAAGACGATTCGTCGGACTGCCGAAATGCTGTTGAAGAACGTCGGTTGCGAAGTCATTACCGCAGTCGATGGGTTCGAGGCCCTGGCAAAGATCGTCGACCATCACCCCGGCATCATCTTCGTCGACATCATGATGCCGCGGCTCGACGGCTATCAGACCTGTGCGCTGGTCAAGAACAACAGCGCGTTCAAGTCCACTCCAGTGATCATGCTGTCCTCCAAGGACGGGCTGTTCGACAAGGCCAAGGGGCGTATCGTCGGTTCCGACCAGTTTCTGACCAAACCCTTCAGCAAGGAAGAACTGCTGAGCGCGATCAGGGCCCATGTCCCGGATTTCGTCGCGCAGGCGCCACAGTAGACAAGTACAGCGGTGCCCGGCCAATGGACCGGGCATCCATATCGTATGGGGAAGACCATGGCTCGTATCCTGATCGTCGACGACTCGCCGACCGAAATGTACAAACTTACCGGCATGCTGGAAAAGCACGGCCATGAAGTGCTCAAGGCCGAGAACGGTGCCGATGGCGTGGCCCTGGCCCGGGAAGAGAAGCCCGATGCGGTGCTGATGGACATCGTCATGCCCGGCCTCAATGGCTTCCAGGCCACCCGCCAGCTGACCAAGGACGCCGAGACCAGCCATATCCCGGTGATCATCATCACCACCAAGGACCAGGAAACCGACAAGGTCTGGGGAACTCGCCAAGGCGCCAGGGACTACCTGACCAAGCCGGTGGACGAAGAGACCCTGATCAAGACGCTGAACAACGTCCTGGCCGGCTGACCGCCCGGCCATGAGCGAATCCAGGACCGCCTTCGAACTGCTGCTGGAGATCGACCAGCGCTGCCGCCTGCTGGCTGCCGACCTGCCGTCCCAGGAAACCCGCCAGCACAGCTGGAGCGGCATCGGTTTTCGCCTGGGAGCGTATTGGTACGTCGCGGCCATGGGCGAGATCAGCGAAGTCCTGCACGAACCGCGCTATACCCTGCTGCCGGGGGTCAAGCCCTGGGTCAAGGGCGTGGCCAACCTGCGAGGGCGGTTACTGCCGATCATGGACCTGTGTGCGTTCTTCGGGCATGAACTGTCGCCCCTGCGCAAGCAGCGCCGCGTGCTGGTGCTGGAGTACAAGGAACTGTTCGCCGGCTTGCTGGTGGATGAAGTGGCGGGTCTGCAGCACTTTTCCCAGGACACCCTGGAGCCGGGTCCTACCGACTTTGCCGATGCCGCGATCAACCCCTACCTGCAGGGGCAGTTTCGCGGCGAACGGATCTGGCAGGTCTTCAGCCCCTTCGCCCTGGCCCGCTCGCCGGGGTTTCTGGAGGTGGCGGCGTGAACGGCGCCCAGCGCCCGGTGCTGGCCGCTGGTTGCACCTGGCAAGGCTGCTTTTTCCTGGATAAACCCATGCCGCCCCGGCGCCCCGGACGGCTGAATGCGGGATTGCCCGCGCGCCACAGGCCTGATCGATGACCAAAGCCAAACCCGGCAAGCCCCTGGAGGGCTCTCGCAGCCGCTCGCAGATCATCGTGCTGTTCATTGCACTGATCGTGTTCATCATGCTGCTGTTCGCCAACTTCGCCTACCTCAACACCCAGGCTACCTACGACAAGCAGTACATCGGTCACGCCGGCGAACTGCGGGTGCTGTCCCAGCGCATTGCCAAGAACGCCACCGAGGCGGCGGCGGGCAAGGCCGCGGCGTTCAAGTTGCTGGCCGATTCGCGCAATGATTTCGCCCAGCGCTGGGGCTACCTGAAGAAGGGCGACCCGGCCACCGGCCTGCCTGGAGCCCCGGTAACGCTGCGCCAGGAAATGCGCGCGGTGCAGCTGGACTGGGAAAAACTGCTGAAGAATGCCGACGCGATCCTCGCCAGCGAGCAGACGGTGCTGTCGTTGCACCAGGTGGCCGCGACCCTGGCCGAGACCGTGCCGCAATTGCAGGTGGAATACGAAAAGGTCGTGGAGATCCTGCTGCAGCGCGGCGCCCCCGCCAGCCAGGTGGCCATGGCCCAGCGCCAGTCGTTGCTGGCCGAGCGGATCCTCGGCGCGGTCAATACCGTGCTGGCTGGCGATGAAAATGCCGTGCAGGCGGCCGACGCCTTTGGCCGTGACGCCGCGCGCTTCGGCCAGGTGCTCAACGGCATGCTGCAGGGCAATCCGGGGTTGAAGATCAGCCAGGTCGAGGACCCCGATGCCCGTGCGCGTCTGGCGGAGATTTCCGAGCTGTTCGAGTTCGTCTCAGGCTCGGTGGATGAGATCCTCGAGACATCCCCCGAACTGTTCCAGGTGCGCGAATCGGCGAGCAACATCTTCAGCCTGTCCCAGACCCTGCTGGACGAAGCCTCGTTGCTGGCCATCGGTTTCGAAAACCTGGCCGGCAGCCGTCACCTGGACACCATCGGCGGTTATGTCCTGGGCCTGCTGGCCCTGGCCTCGATCATCCTCATCGGCCTGGTGATGGTGCGCGAGACCAATCGCCAGCTGCGCGAGACGGCGGAGAAGAACGAGCGCAACCAGAACGCGATCATGCGCCTGCTGGACGAGATCGAAGACCTGGCGGACGGTGACCTGACAGTGACCGCCTCGGTGACCGAGGACTTCACCGGGACCATCGCCGACTCCATCAACTACTCGGTCGACCAGCTGCGCGATCTGGTGGCCACCATCAACCTCACCGCCGGCCAGGTGGCGGGCGCGGTACAGGAAACCCAGACCACCGCCATGCAACTGGCCGAGGCCTCGGAGCACCAGGCGCAGCAGATTTCCGAAGCCTCCACGGCGATCAACGACATGGCCCAGTCCATCGACCAGGTATCGGCCAACGCCGCGGAATCCTCGGCGGTGGCCGAGCGTTCGGTGGAGATCGCCAACAAGGGCAACGAGGTGGTGCACAACACCATCCATGGCATGGACAACATCCGCGAGCAGATCCAGGACACCGCCAAGCGAATCAAGCGCCTGGGCGAGTCTTCCCAGGAAATCGGCGATATCGTCAGCCTGATCGACGACATTGCCGACCAGACCAACATCCTGGCCTTGAACGCGGCCATCCAGGCCTCCATGGCGGGCGACGCCGGTCGCGGTTTTGCCGTGGTCGCCGATGAAGTACAACGGCTGGCGGAACGCTCCTCGGCCGCTACCCGGCAGATCGAGACCCTGGTGCGGGCGATCCAGACCGACACCAACGAAGCGGTGATCTCCATGGAGCAGACCACTACCGAGGTGGTGCGTGGGGCACGCCTGGCGCAGGATGCCGGGGTCGCCCTGGAAGAGATCGAAGGGGTATCCAAGACCCTGGCGGCGCTGATCCAGAGCATTTCCAACGCCGCCCAGCAGCAGACGTCTTCGGCCGGGCAGATTTCCCTGACCATGAACGTGATCCAGCAGATCACCTCGCAGACTTCCTCCGGCTCCACGGCCACCGCCGAGAGCATCGGCAACCTGGCGAAGATGGCCAGCCAGCTGCGACGCTCGGTGTCCGGGTTCACCTTGCCGGCGACCCGGGCGCCTGCCACCAATGACAACCGCTGACTGAAACAAGGCTTTGACTGGAGTGGTTATGGTTGATCGGCATGACTATGTGGCCCTGGAATGGGTCAAGGGCGAAATTGCCGAAACCTTGCGCCAGGCCTATCAGGCGCTGGAGCACCTGGCGGATGAGCCCCAGGCCCTGGAGGCGCTGGACCACTGCCTGGAAGGCATTCATCAGGTCCATGGCAGCTTGCAGATGGTGGAGTTCTACGGCGCGGCCTTGCTGGCCGAAGAGATGGAACAACTCGCCATGGCCCTGCAGCAGGATCGCGTAGCCCATCGCGACGAGGCCCTGCGCCTGCTACGCCAGGCCATCGGCCAACTGCCGCAATACCTGGACCGGGTGCAGAGCGCGCGCCGCGACCTGCCGCTGGTGGTGCTGCCACTGCTCAACGACCTGCGCAGCGCCCGCGGTGAAAGCCTGCTTTCGGAAACCAGCCTGTTCAGCCCCCAGCTCCCCAGCTTGCCGCCTCTTGCCGACAAGGCCCTGGCCGCCCTCGAGCCGCTGGAATTCCCGACTCAATTGCGCAAGCTGCGGCACATGTTGCAGACCGCCTTGGTGGATCTGCTGCGCGAGCAGGACGATGAAGCCAGCCTCGGCCATATGGCCAAGGTCTTCGAGCGCCTGGAAGCCTTGTGCCAGGATGCACCGCTGGCGCCCTTGTGGCATGTCGCTTCTGCCTTGGTGGAAGGCATGCGCCAGGACGCGATCGCCAACAGCCCGGCGGTACGCAGCCTGCTCAAGGACGCCGACAAGGAACTCAAGCGCCTGCAGGAACAGGGCATGCGGGGGATCAACCAGGCGGCTCCCGCCGAGTTGCTCAAGAGCCTGCTGTTCTATATCGCCAAGGCGCGCCATCCCACCCCACTGATGCTGACCATGAAAGAACGTTACGGACTGGATGACGCATTGCCCGACAGTGCAGTGGTCGATGAAGAGCGCGCGCGCCTGGCCGGCCCCGACCGCGATGCCTTGCGTTCGGTGCTGACGGCGGTGTGCGATGGGTTGGTGCGGGTCAAGGAACGCCTGGACCTGTTCGTGCGCAGTGACCGCCAGCACGCCAGCGACCTGGATGGCCTGCTGGCGCCCCTGCGGCAGATCGCCGACACCCTGGCAGTACTGGGCTTTGGCCAGCCACGCAAGGTGATCATCGATCAGTTGGCCGTGGTCCAGAGCCTGGCCCAGGGCCAGCGCGCACCGGATGATGCGGTATTGATGGATGTGGCCGGCGCCTTGCTGTACGTCGAGGCGACCCTGGCCGGCATGGCCGGTACCGTGGAGCCGGAGAATCGCGAGGAAAGCCGCCTGCCCACCACCGACCTGACCCAGATCCACCAATTGGTGATCAAGGAGGCGCGGATCTGCCTGCAGCAGGCCAAGGACCTGATCGCCGAATCCATCGAGGCCGACTGGGAACATGAACCGCTGCTGGCGTTGCCGGAGTTGCTGACCCAGGTGCGTGGCGCCCTGGCGATGATCCCGCTGGCCCGGGCGGCGAACCTGCTGGAGGCCTGCAATCGGTACATCGGCGAGCGATTGCTGCTGGCGTCTTCCCGGCCGGGCTGGCAGCAGCTGGATCATCTGGCGGATGTGATCACCAGCCTGGAGTACTACCTGGAACGCCTGAGCGAAGACCCACAGGCGCCCGGGGAAAAGATTCTCGACGTTGCCCAGCAGGGGCTGGCTGCGCTGGGTTATGCGGTGGTGGAGCCAATACCGCCGCTGGAACGTCACCCCCTCCCGGAAAATGCCCAGGCCCAGACTGGAGCGGATGCGCCCCAGGCAACGGGGGCCCTGGCCGAGGCCCTGGCCACGCCGGTCTCGGTTCTCAACCCGCCCGCGTTGATCACTCCTGGCAGCCTGCTGCCGCCCCCGGAGGGCGAGGAACCGGTGGACGACGAGTTGCGCGAGGTCTTTCTCGAAGAAACCGAGGAAGTGCTGCAGATGCTTCGCGAATATCTGCCGCGTTGGGCCGCGGACCCCGAGGGCAAATCTGCGCTGAGTGAGTTGCGTCGTGCGTTTCACACGCTCAAGGGCAGCGGCCGCATGGTGCGTGCCCTGGTGCTGGGGGAGCTGGCCTGGGCCGTGGAAAACCTGCTCAACCGGGTGCTGGAGCGCAGTGTGGCGCCCAGTGTCGAAGTGCGCCAACTGCTGGGCGATACCCTGCAACTGCTGCCGGAGCTGATTGCTGAGTACGCCGCCCAGGCCCAGCGCCAGCGCGACGATGTCGATCGCCTGGCCGCGCGGGCCCACGCCCTGGCCAATGGCGTCACGGTAGCGGCCGTCGCCACACCGCGTAGCGAGGTCCTGGACCCGCAGTTGCTGGAGATCTTCCGGACCGAGGCCCAGACCCACCTGGACAGCATCAACCACTTTCTCGACCAGGCGGCCGAGCATGTGCCATTGCAAGCCAGCGATGCCTTGCAACGGGCCTTGCATACGCTCAAGGGCAGCGCCTCGATGGCAGGAGTGCTGCCCATCGCGGAGTTGGCCGGGCCTCTCGATCAGCTGGCGCGGGAGTACCGGGCACACTTGATTCCCCTGGACCTGGACGAAGTCGAACTGCTGCTGGAAGCCGAAGGCCTGCTGCGCAAGGGCTTGCGGCAGCTGGACAGCACGCCCCTGGCGCCGATCGACGGCGCGCGCGCGTTGGCCGGGCGAGCCCTGGCCCTACTGGGCGAGCGCCTGGAGGCCTTGCTCGATGCCCCGGACAGTGCGCCTCGGGCCAAGCGTGATCCGCAACTGATCAACAACTTCCTGGCCCAGGGCATGGACATCCTCCTGGATGCCGAGAGCCTGCTGTTGCGTTGGCAGCAGCATCCCGGCGAGCGCCAGGAACTCAGCGACCTGCTGGATGAGCTGACCACCCTGGGCGAAGGTGCGCATTTGGCGGACCTGCATCCGATGGACGCGCTGTGCGAGGCCCTGCTCGACTTGTATGGCGCAGTGGAGGAAAGCAGCCTGGCGGTCAGCGAGCGGTTCTTCCATGAAGCCCAGGCGGCCCACGACGCCTTGATCAACATGCTCGACGAACTCGCCGCGGGCCAGGAAGTCAGCCCGCGGCCGGAGCGAATCCAGGCCTTGCGCGAGCTGCTGGACGAAGGCCTCGATCCATCCGTCGCCGGCCTGATCAGGAGCGATGGCAGCCGGACCTTGAGCATCAGCGAGTTGAGCGCGGCGACGGCGAGCCTTGAGCGACAGCTGCCACCGCAGGCAGACGATGAGCTGGTGGAGATCTTCCTCGAGGAAGCGGTGGATATCCTCGACAGCGCCGGCCAGGCCCTGCAACGCTGGTTATCGGACCCCGAGAACGCTGCACCGCTGTCATCCCTGCAGCGGGACATGCACACCCTCAAGGGCGGAGCGCGGATGGCCGAGGTGGCGTCGGTGGCGGAACTGGCCCAGGAGCTGGAGTCGCTGTATGAGGGCCTGGTGGACCGGCGCTATAGCTACGGCCAGCACCTGGGACTGCTGTTGCGCAGCAGTCATGAGCAACTGGCGCTGCTGCTCCAGCAAATCCAGGGGCAGCGCCCACTGGATGACTCCCGGGCCCAGGTCGAGGCGGTACGGGCCTACCGGCAACAGACCTCCAGCCCTGTGGACGTTGTCCCCGGCGCCGAGCCTGACGATCCTGCGACCCAGGACCCGGAACTGCTGGAGATTTTCCTGGAGGAAGGTTTCGACATCATCGACAGCTCCGCTGCCGCCTTGAGTCGCTGGCAGGCCGATCCTCAGGCCCGCCAGGAAGTGGAGACCCTGCTACGTGACCTGCACACCCTCAAGGGCGGGGCGCGGATGGTGGAAATCGCCGCCATCGGCGATCTGGCCCATGAGCTGGAGTTTCTCTTCGAGGGCCTGTCTGCCGGCCTGCTGCAGCCCAGCCCGGCGCTGTTCACCCTGTTGCAGAAAAGCCACGACCGCCTGGCCCAGATGCTCGATGCCGCCCGGGCCGGGCAAGCCATCGAACCGGCGCAGAAGCTCATCGATGCCATCCACGACCTGAGCCATCCCCGAGTCTCGGGCGCCCCGGTGGCGGATCTACCGTTGCTTTCCGGCAAGCCCGAGCCTGCACCGCAAGTGGAAGTCGCGGTCGGGGCGGACATGGTCAAGGTTTCGGCGGAGCTGCTGGACGACCTGGTGAACCTGGCCGGGGAAACCTCGATCTTCCGAGGCCGCATCGAGCAGCAGGTCAACGATGCACGGATCGCCTTGAGCGAGATGGAAACCACCATCGAGCGTATTCGCGACCAGTTGCGTCGCCTGGACACCGAGACCCAGGGGCGGATTCTCAGCCGCCAGCAGGTGGAGGCCGAACGCCTGGGCTACGAAGAGTTCGACCCCTTGGAAATGGACCGCCACTCGCAGTTGCAGCAGTTGTCGCGGGCCCTGTTCGAATCGGCCTCCGACCTGCTGGACCTGAAGGACACCCTCGATCGGCGCAACCATGACGCCGAGAACCTGCTGCAGCAACAGGGGCGGATCAATACCGAATTGCAGGAAGGCCTGATGCGCACGCGCATGGTGCCCTTCGAGCGCATGGTGCCGAGGTTGCGCCGCATTGTTCGCCAGGTGGCCGAAGAGTTGGGCAAGGATGTGGCGTTCGTGGTTGGCAATGCCGAAGGTGAGATGGACCGCAACGTCCTGGAGCGCATGGTCGCGCCCCTGGAGCACATGTTGCGCAATGCCGTCGACCATGGCCTGGAGTCTGCCGAGGCCCGTCGAGCCGCGGGCAAGCCGGAGCAGGGGCGAATTACCCTGGACCTGTCCCGCGAGGGCGGTGACATCATCTTCGACATGCGCGATGACGGTGCCGGGGTGCCCTTGGAGGCGGTGCGCAAGAAGGCCATCAAGCGCGGCCTGCTGGACCCGCAGGCGCAGCTCAGCGATCGCGAAGTGTTGCAGTTCATCATGCAGCCGGGCTTCTCCACTGCCGAAAAGATCACCCAGATCTCCGGGCGCGGAGTGGGCATGGATGTGGTGCATGAGGAGGTACGCCAGCTGGGCGGGAGCATGAGCATCGACTCGGTAGCCGGGCTGGGCGTGCACTTTCGCATCCGCCTGCCCTTCACCGTTTCGGTCAACCGGGCGCTGATGGTGCAGTGCGCCGACGAACAGTATGCAATCCCGCTCAATACCGTGGAGGGCATTGTCCGGGTGCTGCCGGGAGAGCTGGACGCCTACTATCAACTCGACCCGCCACGCTACGAATACGCCGGCCAGTGCTATGACCTGTGCTACCTCGGGGAGCTGCTGCACACCGTGCCGCGACCCAAGTTGCTGGGCCAGGTCGTCGCGCTGCCGGTGCTGCTGGTGCACTGCAACGAACAGCGGATCGCGGTGCAGGTGGACGCCACCTTCGGCACCCGGGAAATCGTGGTCAAGAGCCTGGGGCCGCAGTTCGCCGCGGTCCAGGGGTTGTCGGGGGCGACGATCCTCGGCGATGGCCGGGTGGTGTTGATCCTCGACCTGCTGGCGCATATTCGTGCCCTGCAGGCCTTGGCACCGCTGCCCCGGGCTGCCGGGGAAGAAGCATCCGTCGAGGTGCAGCCGGTACGGCCGATGCTGGTGCTGGTGGTGGACGACTCGGTCACCGTGCGCAAAGTCACCAGCCGTTTGCTGGAGCGCCATGGCATGAACGTGCTCACCGCCAAGGATGGAGTCGATGCCATGGCCTTGCTGGCCGAGCACACCCCGGACCTGATGCTGCTGGATATCGAGATGCCGCGCATGGACGGTTTCGAGGTGGCGATCCAGGTGCGCAACGATCCGCGCCTGCACAGCCTGCCGATCATCATGATCACCTCGCGTACCGGCCAGAAGCACCGCGACCGAGCCATGGCCATCGGCGTCAACGACTACCTCGGCAAGCCTTATCAAGAGTCGGTACTGCTGGAAAGCATCGCCCTGTGGAGCAAGAACCATGCTTGACCACCGCGCCAGCAGCCTGACCGGACTGCTGCTGCCCCTGGCCGATCGCACCCTGATCCTGCCCAATGTCGCGGTGGCCGAGCTGATCGACTACCAGCAGGGGCGCTTCGACCTCGACTCGCCGCCCTGGTACCTGGGGCGGGTGCAATGGCGCGACCGGCAGATTGCGCTGGTCAGCTTCGAATCAGCCTGTGGCAACCCCACGGTGATCGGCGAGCGGGCGCGGATCGTCGTGCTCAACGCCCTGGGCGGGCGCCCGGAGCTGAAGTTCATCGCCTTGCTGGTGCAAGGCATTCCGCGCTCCTGCAAGCTCGACAGCCAGCTGAGCTATGTCGATGTGCCCCTGGCGCCCCTGGAGATGGCCGCGGTACAGGTTGTCGAGCAGGTGGCCCGGGTGCCCGACCTGCTGGCCCTGGAGGAGTTGCTGGTCGGTGCCGGGCTAGCTTTCTAGGCTTCACGCCTCGTGCAGGCGATCGCGCACTTCCATCAGGGCGTAGCCCAGCAGGTTGAGCCCGCGCCAGCGATCCGGGCGAGTAGCCATGGCATCGTCAGCGGCCAGGCCGATACCCCAGATGCGGTCCACCGGGCTGGCTTCCACGAGGATCTTCTTGCGGGTGCATTGCAGGAAATGGCCCAGCTCCGGGTTCTGGCCGAACTTGGCCAGGTTGCCCTGGACCACGATATCGAAGCGGGCCGCCTGCCAGCGGGCATCATCGAAGCCACGAACTTCACGGCCCAGGCGCTTGGCATAGGCGGCTGGGCCGGCCTTGAGAATGCGTGCGTGGGTCTCGTGATCGTCGAACAGCAGCGCCTTGCCAGCCATCATGAAGTGTTCGGCGGTGGGGTAGTGGATGCCCTCGACCTCGAAGCCGGCGGCGAACCACTGGCTGAAGCAGCTCGAGGAAACGCGCCCGTCGCGGGGCGGCTGGTGGCCCCAGAACATCAGGTAGTCGGGCTTGCGGCCGCGTTGTAGTTGCTCCAGCAAATCCCGGTTGGAGCGAATCGGTGTGTCCATGCGAAGTCTCATCATTACGTGTGCAGGCCATTCATTGGCCAATCCGGCGCGCATTGTGTATCGGGCGCGAAGGGGATGCCATTGCCCGCTGGTATGAAGATTGTTAAGCCCCAGGAAGGACGCTGCAGGATCATTACGCTGAGCGTAACTATCCAACGCCGGGCTTGATTGATGCCCTCAGGTTTCACTCCTAAGGTGGCTGCCACGACAGCGAACCTGTGGAGCGAGCATGACAACGACACTATCTCCCGACCCGCGCTGGTCGCGGCGGCGCAGCGAGAAGCAGCGGCGCCTCGAGCAGGTGCGGGCCATCGCCGATGGCGTGGTGTTGCCGACCGACAAGATCGTCGCGGCGCTGGAAGCCTTGATCCTGCCCGGCGACCGGGTGGTGCTGGAGGGCAACAACCAGAAGCAGGCGGACTTCCTCTCCCGCTCCCTGGCCAAGGTCGATCCGGCCAGGCTCCACGACCTGCACATGATCATGCCCAGCGTCGGCCGCGCCGAGCACTTGGACCTGTTCGAACGCGGCATCGCCCGTAAGCTCGACTTCTCCTTCGCCGGGACCCAGAGCCTGCGCATCAGCCAGTTGCTCGAAGACGGGTTGCTGGAGATCGGTGCCATCCATACCTATATCGAACTCTATGCCCGGCTGGTGGTGGACCTGACGCCCAACGTGGTGCTGTGCGCTGGTTTCATGGCCGACCGCGCCGGCAACATCTATACCGGCCCCAGTACCGAGGACACCCCAGCGCTGGTGGAGCCGGCGGCCTTCAGCGATGGCATTGTCATCGTCCAGGTCAACCAGCTGGTGGACGACGTCAGCGAGTTGCCCCGGGTGGATATCCCGGCCTCCTGGGTGGATTTCGTGGTGGTGGCCGACCAGCCGTTCTACATCGAGCCGCTGTTCACCCGCGATCCCCGGCACATCAAGCCGGTGCACGTGCTGATGGCGATGATGGCGATCCGTGGCATCTACGAGAAGCACAACGTGCAATCGCTGAACCACGGCATCGGCTTCAATACCGCGGCCATCGAGCTGATCCTGCCCACCTACGGCGAGTCCCTGGGGCTCAAGGGCAAGATCTGCCGCAACTGGACCCTCAATCCCCATCCGACCCTGATCCCGGCCATCGAAAGCGGCTGGGTGGACAGCGTGCATTGCTTCGGCACCGAACTGGGCATGGAAAACTACATCGCCGCCCGTCCCGATGTGTTCTTTACCGGCCGCGACGGCTCCCTGCGCTCCAACCGGATGTTCTGCCAGCTGGCCGGGCAATACGCGGTGGACCTGTTCATCGGCGCCACCTTGCAGGTGGATGGCGACGGCCATTCCTCCACCGTGACCCGTGGCCGCCTGGCCGGTTTCGGTGGGGCGCCGAACATGGGCCACGATCCCCGCGGCCGGCGCCATGGCACCCCGGCCTGGCTGGACATGCGCCTGGACCAGGGCGCGGCGCCGCAGGCCCTGCTGGAGCGGGGCAAGAAGCTGGTGGTGCAGATGGTCGAGACCTTCCAGGAGGGCGGTAAACCGACCTTCGTCGACACCCTGGACGCGGTGGACGTGGCGAAGAAAAGCGGCATGCCCCTGGCGCCGATCATGATCTATGGCGACGACGTCACCCACCTGCTCACCGAAGAAGGCATCGCTTACCTGTACAAGGCCCGCACCCTGGAAGAGCGCCGGGCGATGATCGCCGCGGTAGCCGGAGTCACCGCCATCGGCCTGCGGCATGACCCCAAGGACACCCAGCGCATGCGCCGCGAGGGCCTGGTCGCCTTGCCCGAGGACCTGGGCATTCGCCGCACCGACGCCAGCCGCGAGTTGCTGGCGGCCAAGAGCATCGCTGACCTGGTGCAGTGGTCCGGCGGCCTGTATCACCCACCTGCCAAGTTCAGGAGCTGGTAATGCACGCATTCAACCTGCAATCCCGGCCCCTGGGGCTGGCCGAGCGCCTGGCGGACCTGGCGGTGGACGCGCTGATCGACGAGGCCGACCTCTCGCCCAAGCCGGCCCTGGTGGACCGCCGTGGCAATGGCGCTCACAGTGACCTGCACCTGGGCCTGATGCACGCCTCGGCCCTGAGCCTGTGGCCGGCCTTCAAGGACATGGCCGAGGCCGCGCAGCAACTCGCCTGTATCGACTTGCCGCTGCGCGAAGCCTTGGGGCGCAGCGGTCGCGAAGGCGAGCGGGCGATGCTGGCCACCACCGGCGGAGTGAACACCCATCGTGGGGCGATCTGGGCCCTGGGCCTGCTGGTGGCCGCCGCCGCCCTGGAACCTGGCTCCAGGGCGGCCGGCAGCGTCGCCCTGCGCGCCGCGCGCCTGGCGCTGCTGGAAGACCGGCATGCGCCACGGCCCTTGAGCCATGGTGCCCAGGTGGCGCAGCGCTACGGCGTAGGCGGCGCCCGGGAGGAGGCCCAGCAGGGCTTTCCCGCGGTGCTGCAATGGGGCCTGCCGCAACTGCGGCGCAGTCGTGCCCGGGGCCATGGCGAACAGAATGCCCGGCTCGATGCGCTGCTGGCGATCATGACCCGGCTGGCCGACACCTGCGTGCTCTACCGCGCGGGCGAAGCGGGCCTGCAGGCTATGCAGGACGGCGCCCGGGCGGTGCTGGAGGCCGGTGGCAGCGCCAGCCTGGCCGGACGCCGGCGCCTGCACCAGCTGGACCTGCAACTTCTGACCTTGAATGCCTCGCCCGGTGGCGCCGCCGATCTGCTGGCCGCCTGCCTGTTGCTCGACCGGATCGAGGCCGCCACCGACCAGGGAGCGAACTGATGGAAACCTTGTCCTTTGAATTTCCCGCCGGCCCTTCCGGCCGCGGCCGTGCTCTGGTGGGCTGTGTCGGCTCCGGTGACCTCGAAGTACTGCTGGAACCGGCGCCGGCCGGCACCTTGAAGATCCAGGTCCAGACCTCGGTCAACGGCAGCGCCGCACGCTGGCAGCACTTGTTCCAACGCATGTTCGCCGGGCAGACGCCACCGGCGCTGCTGATCGACATCCATGACTTCGGCGCCACCCCGGGGGTGGTGCGCCTACGCCTTGAACAGGGCCTGGAGGAAATCGCCCATGACTGACAGCGCACGCTTGCTCGACCAGCACAGCTTCGTCGAACTGGGGGCCCGGCAGCGGGCCCGGGCGTTGCTGGACGCCGGCACCTTTCGCGAACTGCTCGACCCTTTCCAGCGCGTCATGTCGCCCTGGCTGCCGCGCCAGGGCGTGGTGCCCCAGGCCGATGATGGGGTGGTGATTGCCAAGGGCAGCATCGCCGGGTTGCCGGTGGTGATCGCCGCCATCGAAGGCGCATTCCAGGGCGGCAGCCTAGGCGAGGTGGGCGGGGCGAAGATCGCCGGCGCCCTTGAGCTGGCGGCCGAGGACAACCGCCAGGGCATCGCCACCCGTGCCGTGCTGCTGCTGGAAACCGGCGGCGTGCGGTTGCAGGAGGCCAACCTGGGGTTGGCGGCGATTGCCGATATCCATGCCGCGATCGTCGACCTGCGCCAATACCAGCCGGTGATCGGCGTAGTGGCTGGCAGCGTTGGCTGCTTCGGTGGCATGTCGATCGCCGCCGGCCTGTGCAGCTACCTGCTGGTGACCCAAGAAGCGCGGCTGGGCCTGAACGGCCCGCAGGTGATCGAGCAGGAAGCCGGGATCGAGGAGTACGACGCCCGCGACCGGCCTTTCATCTGGAGCCTGACCGGCGGCGAGCAGCGTTTCGCCAGCGGCCTGGTGGATCGCTATGTGACCGATGACGTGGCGCAGATCCAGGCCCAGGTTCGCGAATTGCTGGCCCTCGGCCTGCCCGAGCGGCAACGCAGCCATCAGGCCGAACACTATCTGCAATGCCTGGCCCGCCTGGACGCGACGCCGCAAATCGATGCGGCGACGGTTCGCGATCTGTATCAAGGAGACCGCTCATGAGTGCAAGTTCTTTGCGGGGCCTGAACTGGTTCAACGCCCTGAGGGACGGCGCCGCTTCGGTGGCCGGCCTGCCGCCGTCGCTGCGGGTGGCCGATGGTGAACTGGCGGGGCAATCGACTCGTTTTATCGCTGTGGTGGCCGACCCGGAGAATCGTTTTCCCCGCGCCCGCCAGGGCGAGGTCGGCCTGCTGGAGGGCTGGGGCCTGGCCAAAGCGGTGGATGAAGTGATCGACGCCGACCGCGATCAGCCCCACAAGCGAGCACTGATTGCCATTGTCGATGTGCCGAGCCAGGCCTATGGCCGGCGCGAAGAAGCCCTGGGCATCCACCAGGCCCTGGCCGGCGCTGCCGATAGCTACGCCCGGGCCCGCCTGGCGGGGCATCCGGTGATCGGCTTGCTGGTGGGCAAGGCCATGTCCGGTGCGTTCCTGGCCCACGGCTACCAGGCCAACCGGCTGATCGCCCTGCGCGACCCGGGTGTGATGGTGCACGCCATGGGCAAGGCCTCGGCGGCGCGGGTCACACTGCGCAGCGTCGAGGAACTGGAAGCCCTGGCTGCCAGCGTGCCGCCCATGGCCTACGACATCGACAGCTATGCCGGCCTGGGCCTCTTGTGGAAAACCCTACCGGTGGAGTGCATCGAACAGCCGACCCCCCAAGACCTGGACCTCGTCAGCGGGTGCCTGCTGCAAGCCATTGCCGATGTACGGGCCGGTGGCGTTGGGCTCGAAGGGCGCCTGGGGGCGGCGAACCGTGAGGCCTCGAGCCGGGTCCGCCAACTGCTGCGGGAGCAATGGTGAGCGCTTGCTCCCCCTGGCTGCCCCATGACCTGCTGTGGGGCCTGGAGCCCGGACAACTGGCAGCCGATGCGCCGCAGTGGGCGCGGCAGGTGCTGGAGCAGGGGCAGCCGGTGGTGGTGCGCCGGGCAGTGAGCGCTGCCGGCTCGATCGCCGTGGGGCTGCGTGGCCCGTCCCGGGAGCAGCGTTACCCGGCGTTGCTGGCGCTGGACGCGGTGCAGCGTGGAGTCCGCCCGGAGGCGTTGCGCCACGTGCCGTCCAGCCGTGCCTGGCCTGCACTCCAGGCCCTGGGCCAGTTGCGTGGCCCGTTGGATGCCCTGGGGATGGCCTGGGGCGTGGGCGGCAGCGCTGGCTTCGAGCTGGCCAGCGGAGTTGGTGCATTGCACCAAGGCAGCGACCTGGACCTGATTCTCCGGGTACCTGAGCCGCTGCCTCGGGCCCAGGCCCGGGAGCTGCTGGCACTGCTCGATGGCGCCGTGTGCCGGGTCGACCTGCAATTGCAACTGCCGACCGGGGGCCTGGCCCTGCGTGAGTGGGCCGGGAGCGCCTCGCGGGTATTGCTCAAGAGCGCCAGCGGAGCGCGGTTGGTACGCGATCCCTGGTGCCCTGGGGAGTTGGCGGCATGAGCAGCTTGCTGGTGTTCCCGGGCCAGGGGGCGCAGCAGCCGGGGATGCTCCGGCGGCTGCCAGAGCGGCCGGAGGTCACGGCCTGCCTGCGCGAGGCCAGTGATGTGCTGGGGCAGGACGCACTGGCCCTGGATTCGCCCCAGGCCCTGGCCGGGACCTGGGCGGTGCAGCTGTGCCTGCTGATTGCCGGAGTGGCCTGTGCCCGGACCCTGCTGCACGCGGATTGTCCGGTGGACTACGTAGCGGGCCTGTCCATCGGCGCCTATCCGGCGGCGGTGGTGGCCGGGGCCCTGGATTTCGCCGATGCCCTGCGCCTGGTGAGTTTGCGCGGGGAGCTGATGCAGCAGGCTTATCCACAGGGCTACGGCATGACCGCGCTGATGGGCCTGGACCTGGGCACGGTGGAGGCGTTGCTGGCCCGGGTCCATGGCCCCGAATCGCCGGTGTACCTGGCCAATATCAACGCCGACACCCAGGTGGTGATCGCCGGCAGCGAGGCGGCGATGCAGGCCGTGGCCGAACTGGCCCGGGCATGTGGCGCCGGGGTGGCCAGGCGCCTGGCGGTCAGCGTGCCGTCCCATTGCCCATTGCTGGAGCAGCCGGCCCAACGGCTGGCCGAGGCATTCGCCAGGGTGCCGATGGAGCCGCCCCGGCTGGGGTACCTGAGCGGTAGCCGCGCGCGGCCATTGCGCACGGTGGAGCAATTGCGCCACGACCTGGCCTTCAACATGTGCCGGCTGGTGGATTGGCGCGGCACCGTGCAGGGCGCCTATGAGCGCGGCGTACGGTTACAGATCGAACTGCCGCCCGGGGCGGTGCTCAGCGGCTTGGCGCGCCGGGTGTTCGAGCAGGGTTCGGTGATCGCCTTCGATGGCGCCCGCCCGGACACCTTGCAGGCGCTATTGCGCGAGGAGGGCCGCCGCGACCGATAGAACCGCGACCCAGGCTGGCGAAGCACAAGAACAACAACTTCGACGATGCACTGCGAGGACAACGACAATGATTATCTATGGTGTGGCATTGCTGGCGATCTGCACGCTGGCGGGAGTGATTATCGGCGACATGCTCGGCGTGTTGCTGGGGGTGAAATCCAACGTCGGCGGGGTCGGCATCGCCATGATCCTGCTGATTTGCGCGCGCTTGTGGATGCAGCGCCATGGCGGCATGACCAAGGACTGTGAAATGGGCGTCGGTTTCTGGGGCGCCCTGTACATCCCGGTGGTGGTGGCCATGGCTGCCCAGCAGAACGTGGTCACCGCGCTGCATGGCGGACCGGTGGCGGTGCTGGCGGCCATCGGCTCGGTGCTGGTGTGCGGCTGCACCATCGCCCTGATCAGCCGGACCCACAAGGGCGATCCGCTACCGCAGGAGCCGGGCATAGAAGCCGCACCGGCGGGAGGGCGTTGAGATGTGGGACTTGATCGAGAAAGGCTTGGAGCACAATGGCCTGGTCACCGCCTTCGCCTTCGTTGGCGTGATCATGTGGGTCTCGGTGCTGCTGTCCCGGCACCTGACTTTCGGTCGCGTGCATGGATCGGCGATCGCCATCGTCATCGGCCTGGCCCTGGCCTGGCTTGGCGGCACCCTGACCGGCGGCCAGAAAGGCCTGGCGGACCTGGCGTTGTTTTCCGGCATCGGCCTGATGGGCGGCGCCATGCTGCGGGATTTCGCCATCGTCGCCACGGCTTTCGAAGTCCAGGCCACCGAAGCCCGCAAGGCCGGGTTGATCGGCGCCGTGGCGCTGCTGCTGGGCACGGTGCTGCCGTTCATCGTCGGAGCGAGCATCGCCTGGAGCTTTGGCTATCGCGATGCGGTGAGCATGACCACCATCGGTGCTGGTGCCGTGACCTACATCGTCGGCCCGGTGACCGGCGCAGCCATCGGCGCCAGCTCCGATGTGGTGGCGCTGTCGATCGCCACCGGCCTGATCAAGGCGATCCTGGTGATGGTGGGCACGCCCATGGCGGCCCGCTGGATGGGCCTGGACAACCCGCGTTCGGCCATGGTGTTCGGTGGCTTGGCCGGGACCGTCAGCGGGGTCACCGCCGGGCTTGCGGCGACCGATCGGCGCCTGGTGCCTTACGGTGCGTTGACGGCGACCTTCCATACGGGATTGGGGTGCTTGCTGGGGCCGTCGTTGCTGTTTTTCATCGTGCGCGGGCTGGTGGGCTGATCTGACCTGAGGTTATCGCGGGCAAGTTGGATCGCCGCTTGCCCGCGATTGCGTCTTATGACCCCCGCGAATACATCCGGCATTCGGCCAGCAGCGCCAGCAGGTTCGGGTCGCGCTCCTTGGCCTTGAGGAACACCACGCCGATATGCTGTTGCAGGCGATAGCGTGCCTGCAGCGGTATCAGCTTCACGCGGTTCTCGTAGACTGCGGCGATCCTGCCCGGCAGCAGCGCATAACCCACCCCTGAGCTGACCATGCTCAGCAGGGTGAAGATATCGTTGACCTGCATCGCCACCTTCGGCTCGAACCCTGCTTGCTTGAACACCCGCACGCCGTCCTGGTGGGTGGCGAAACCCTGGGTCAGTGTGATGAACGTGGCGTCGCGCACAGCCGCCAGGTCCACTTCGCGCTCTTGGGCGAAGGGCGAGTCGGCCGGGGTGGCGAGGAAGATATCGTCGGAGAACAACGGCAGCTGTTCGCAGTCCGGATCGCTGACGCTGTCGTCCAGGGACACCAGGATCGCATCCACTTCCATGTTCTTGAGCTTGTACAAGAGATCGATGTTGGAGCCCAGGATCAGGTCGATGTTCAGCTCGCTGCGCCGCAGCTTCAGGCCCATGATCAGTTGCGGCACGGTTTTCACGGTCAGGGAGTAAAGCGCGCCGAGCTTGAAACGTTCTGCCGAGAAGCCAGCGGCTTCCCGGGTCAGGCGCACGCTCTCGACCACGTCCTGCACCAGCTTCTGCGCCCGCTCTTCCAGCACGTAGGCGCTTTCCAGCGGAGTCAGGTTGCGTCCTTCGTGCTTGAACAGCGGGCAGCGCAGGGCGTTTTCCAGGGAATGGATGGCCCGGTGCACGCTGACATTGCTGGTCTGCAGTTCGCTGGCGGCGCGAGCCAGGTTGCCGGTGCGCATGAAAGCCAGAAACACTTCGAGCTTCTTGAGGGTCAACTCTTCGTCGATGAGCATGGTCCGGACTCTGTTGGCGAGGAAGTGATGATGCCCGATGAGTCAGAATGTGGCCGCTGGTTTTTTTACAGCGCTGCCCCAATGGACATATAGCGTGTTCAAGCTGCAGGCCGAGCCTGCGTACTTTTATGTTTTCAGGGTGAGTGACCGATGTATCACGGAGAAAGACTCAACGCCTGGACCCACCTCTTGGGAGCGGTCGCGGCGTTTATCGGCGGTATCTGGCTGGTGGTGCTGGCCAGCCTCGACGGCAGCCCGTGGAAGATCGTCGGAGTGGCGATCTACGCCTTCACCTTGCTGGTGCTCTACAGCGTGTCCACGGTCTACCACAGTGTGCGCGGGCGGGCGAAAAACATCATGCAGAAGGTCGATCACTTCTCGATCTACCTGCTGATCGCTGGCAGCTATACGCCGTTCTGCCTGGTGACCTTGCGCGGGCCCTGGGGCTGGACCCTGTTCGGCATCGTCTGGGGCCTGGCCTTGATCGGCATCCTGCAGGAGATCAAGCCGCGTTCCGAAGCGCGGGTCCTGTCCATCGTGATCTACGCGGTGATGGGCTGGATCGTGCTGGTGGCGGTCAAGCCGCTGCTCGCGGCATTGGGGCCGGCGGGCTTCACCTGGCTGGCG
>MCND01000007.1_pt1 | contig 115310 bp, 101 predicted proteins | sample 778211 | NCBI WGS metagenome assembly MCND01 (sample SAMN04296812, study PRJNA304217) | bioreactor metagenome | isolation source: activated sludge enriched with benzalkonium chloride | place: Turkey: Istanbul urban wastewater treatment plant
CAGGGCGTAGATCAACAGGAAGCCGGCGCTGGTCTGCTCGACCTGCAAGCCCTGGGTGAGTACAGCCTGGGGCATGCGCGCCTCGGCTTTCTTCAGGCGGTTCTGCACATCGACCTGGGCCAGGTCCGGGTCGGTACCGGGCTGGAAGGTCACGACGATTTCGGCCGAACCGTTGGAGTTGTTGGTCGATTCGAAATAGAGCAGGCCCTTGGCGCCGTTGAGCGACTATTCGAGCACGCTGGTCACCGACTCCACCAGCACTTTGGCCGAAGCACCCGGGTAGGTCGCGCTTACCGTGATCTGGGGTGGTGCAACACTGGGGTACTGCGCCACCGGCAGCTTGGAAATGATCAGCAGGCCGGCCAGGGAGATGAACAGAGCCACCACCCAGGCAAAATTCGGGCGCTTGATGAAAAAATCAGACATCAAAAAATCCTCGTGTCGTGGCCGAGCTTATTGTTTCTGCCCGGTTGGCGTTGCCTGGGCCTGCGTTGGAGTCACCTTGACCCCCGGTTGCACAGCGGCCAGGCCGCCAACGATCACCTGATCCCCGGCCTTCAGGCCTTCGGTGATCTGCCAGCGCGAACCCTGCATGGTGCCGGTGGTTACGCTGCGAGCCTCGGCCCGGCTGTCCGCCCCCACGACCATCACGTGGGAACTGCCGTCATTGGCACGCTTGACGGCACGCTGCGGCACCAGGATGGCATGGTTGTCAGTGCCCTGTGGGGTGTTCACCCGCACGTACATACCTGGCAGCAGGACGCCATCGGCGTTGTCGAACTTGCCGCGCAAGGTGATCTGGCCGGTACCAGGATCGACCGCCACATCGGCGAATTGCAGTGCGCCCTTGCGCTCATAAGAAGTGCCTTCGACTCGAATCGTCAGGGCCTTGCCATCCCCTTCGGCCAGGCTGCCGCTCTTGAGCGACTCACGCAGGCGCAAGGCGTCGGCAGCGGTCTGGGTGAAGTCGGCGTAGATGGGATTGAGCTGCTGGATACGCGCCATCAAGGTTGCATCCCCCTGCCCCACCAAGGCGCCTTCGGTCACCAGGGCACGGCCCACCCGGCCGGAAATCGGCGCAGTAACCGAGGCATACCCCAGGTTCAAGCGCGCGGTCTCCAGATCGGCCTGGGCCGAGCGAGTGGCCGCCTGGGCGCTGTTCAGGTCGGCGCTGGCCTTGTCGTAGTCCTGTTGGCTGACGGCTTCGATCTTCACCAGTGGCTCGTAGCGCTTGACTCGCGCCTGGGCTTCCTTGAGGCCGGCCTGAGCCCGTGCCAGGTCGCCTTCGGCGCGAGACGCCGCGGCCTTGAGCGGCGCGGGGTCGATCTGGAACAGCAGGTCCCCGGCCTTGACGTCGGCGCCCTCTTCAAAGCGCTTCTTCATGACAATGCCTGCCACCCGGGCGCGCACTTCGGCAACCCGCATCGGTTCGATACGTCCTGGCAACTCCGAAGTCAGAGCCAGGGACTCGGTCTTCACTGCAACGACATCCACCGGCAGCACCATTTCCGCCTGTTGTGGTTGCTCGGCCGAGGGGCCGCATCCTGCCAACGCAATGACAGCTGCCAATGCACTGATCCTTCCTATTGCACGCAAATCGACCATGGCACACCCAACTATTGATTGATAATGTCCAGAATGGTACTTTCAAACCATAAATGAGTCAATAACGTCTCACATGAGCTTTTTTGTCTCAACTCTCTTTAGGAAGCACTACGAAATTCTTGCGCACGGATGTGCACTGCAAGATTCAACTGGGACCTGCTGATGACCCTGACGCCCCATGACGAACGATTCATCAAGGCGCTGGCCGTTGCCATCGTCGACCATCCGCGAGCCACGCTTAAGGAGCTGGCGGAAGCCGCCGGCATGAGCCGCGCTACCCTGCATCGCTTCTGTGGAACCCGTGACCACTTGCTCGAGATGCTCGAGTCCTATGGCGAGGACGTGTTGCACCAGATCATCGAATCCTCTTGCCTTGAGAGTGCCGAGCCCCTGGCGGCGCTGCATGACCTGATCAAGGAGCATCTGGCCCATCGCGAAGTGCTGATCTTCCTGGTGTTCCAGTACCGCCCCGACTTCCTCGACCCCGAGTTCGATGGCGCCCGCTGGCAGCCCTACATCGACTCACTGGATGCGTTCTTCCTGCGCGGGCAGCATCGCGGAGTATTTCGCATCGACGTTACCGCCGCGGTGTTCACCGAGCTCTTCCTCACCCTGGTCTATGGCATGGTCGATGCAGAGCGACGCGGGCGGGCAGCCAGCGCCAACTCCGCCCATACTCTCGAACAGATGTTTCTGTATGGCGCTTCCAGCCTGCCACCCGCTTAAATCCAGGCCATGCCCTGACAGGATCCATTCAATGCCGCACCCCAAGCCCACCGGTTTGCCCAATCTGCCTCTGCAGGACCTGATCGCTTGCCATGAATGCGACCTGCTCATGCGCCGCGAACCTCTGGCGGCCGGTGAAAAAAGCTGCTGCCCGCGTTGCGGTTACGAATTGGCCGCGCACCGCCATCAGTGGCGGCGTCGCTGCTTTGCCCTGGTCCTGACTGCGCTGCTCCTCTACATACCGGCCAACTTCCTGCCGATCATGCACCTGACCCTCCTCGGGCAGACCCGTAGCGACACGCTCTGGACAGGCGTGGTCGGGCTCTATGACAGCGGCATGCAGGGAGTCGCCATCCTCGTGTTGCTGAGCAGCATGGTGATCCCGTTGCTCAAGTTGCTCTGCCAACTGCTGGTGCTGCTCAGCCTGCATTTTCGTATCGCCCTCCGGACCGGGATGCTGCTCTACCGCAGTTACCATCACTTGCGCGAGTGGGGCATGCTCGAGGTATACCTGATCGGCATCCTGGTCTCCATCGTCAAGCTGGTGGATATCGCCGACCTGAGCCTGGGTATAGGCCTGGCTTGCTTCGTGGCACTGCTGCTGACCCAGATCTGGCTCGAGATGAGCATGTCACCGCATCAGGTTTGGGACGCATTGGCCGAGGAGATCGACGAACCTGCACGTTGACCCACCCGGGCCTGCTCCCCATCAGAAGTGCTTTATCACCTCACTGATCCCGGCAACCGGTGAATGGAGATGAGATGTACGGGCCAGTTGCGCATCATTACTGTGATCCGCGGTCTTTGGAGCCAGGGAATACAGGCCTCCCGAGCACACCATGATGAAAAGTAGAGAGAGCATGACTTTACGCATGGAAACCTCCGTCACCCGAGTCGAAATCGAGTGCAGTGTTTTTGTTATTGGTCTCTCTAGTCTGCCTCTCTCAGATCACAAAAAGCTTAGCTTCCCATGCCATGAATTAGCACTTCGTGCCAATCCCAAACTGTGCTGCGAGCGTAGCCGACGCGACCTGAATCAGCGCTGACCATCGCTTTGGATGGCCTCCTGCTCCAAAGGTGATCCAAGGCCAGGCGCGCATGGAAAGACTGCACTGTTGATGAACGGCGCCTCACCAGGCGGCACCTGGCTCTCGCACCAGTGCGGCTTGCCTGCCCACCATCGAAGCTATCCTCGGCCTGGAAGTCATTCATCCCGTCATCGCAGGTTTGGCAGCATCGTGCGCTACGCTTTGCCTTTGAACGTTTTCCCGGCGCCTTCATGGATACATTGAGCAAACTTGAAATCGAGACGGCCCTAGCACAACGGCTGCCCAACTGCTCTGTCAGTTGTACGATCAATCCCGACGGTCATCTGTCGGTGGATGTCCTTGCGCCGGGCACCAACCAGTTCACCATCGCCAACATCGACCGCACCCACTATCACGGTGAGCCAGGCATCAACCGGCTGGTGCGCGAGATACTCGAGGAAATGGTCGTCTCGCGACAGTCATCCCACCTTCCCTGAGCCACGTAGTGAAGGGCTCGACCTATTGGATAAGCCGATTCTTCAATTGGAGGTTGGTGCAACGACCAACCGATTTTTTCGCTGATTATTTTTGCAGTCCTCCCCTGGGCCTGCCGGTCAGATTATTACCAATGCACGACATCGGCCTTGCAAGCCGCGGTTCCAGCGCTGGTCGCGACCAGCAGGACCTGCCGTGTAAAGTCAAACCGCAGAGAAGGGACGACATCATGTACAGCATCCACCAGCGCCTGCAGGCCCGTGCCTGCCGTAAGCTTGCCCTAGAACAGAACCAGCGCCTGCTCAAACAAGCCCATACCCTGAACAGCCAGGCTTACGCACTCCTCGACAAGGTCCGGCCCGACCTGGATACCTTCGAGCAATACCACTTGCTGCGTAACAAGGCCGAGGAGAAATTCCAGGAAGCCAATGAGCACCTGCAACTGGTCAACCGGGAGTTCGGCGAGCCCCAGGCCTCAGGCTTTGCTCCTCTGCTGCGCACCTCCCCGCCCAAACAGGCATCCCGCAGATCGCTTCTACAGCGCACCGGGCGCTAGTTCCCGAAATACGCCATCAAGCCACCCAAATGCCTGCATTGTCAGGTCTTGCGCCCGGCCCAGATCAACGCCACGCAAACGTTGGCGATCCCATAGAAGTACGCCAAGGATGCATCGAGACTTTCTGGAACAGGGGCCCTACGAAACGACTACCCACCATGTGCTCGCGCACGAAGCACTGGGTGAACGGGGAATAGCTGATCACTCGCCAGGGTTTGCCCCGCGATTCCCGGGAACCGCCCCGAGACACCACCCTGCCCGTCCCGGCAAACCATCAACGGCCAAGCGCACCCTGCGCGCTTGGCCCTGATAGTTACGGCACGATCCTCACGGACTTTTTGTGGGTGAAAGTAAGGTAGCTAAAACGTCCATGGTATTCGCCCATGCCCGAAGCACCGATGCCGCCAAAAGGAAGGTACGGGGAGAATGCGTGCAGCAACACGCCATTGACCTGCGCATCACCGGACTGGATCTGGTCGATAATGCCTTTGGCAAGGTCGACGTCCTTGCCGAACACATACACCGCCAACGGCTTTGGATGATGCTTGTTGATCAGGCTTACAGCAGTGGGAACCTCATCGTACTCCAGCACCGGCAAGATCGGCCCGAACAGCTCTTGCGCCATCAGCGGGTCATCCCACTGGACATTGTCCACCACCGTGGCACTGAACGAACGCTTCTCCATGTCGGCCCGGGCACCGACCAGGACCTGACCGCGGGTTTCCTCGATCAAAGCAGCCAAGCGTGCGACCTGGTGCGCGGTCACGATCTTGCCGGTGGAGTCGACCTCCGGCAGCTCGACCTTGACCCTTTCCACCAAGCGTTGCAGCAGGGTGTCTTTGACGCTGCTATGGACATAGAGGTAATCAGGGGCGATGCAGGTTTGGCCGCTATTGATGAATTTGCCGAACATCAACTGATCGACCGCCTGGTCGATGTCCGCATCAGGCAGGACGATCAGCGGGCACTTCCCCCCAAGCTCCAGCACAACTGGCGTCAAGTGCTCCGCCGCCGCCTTCATGACCACCTTCCCCACGTTTGGACTTCCAGTGAAGAAGATGAAGTCGAAGGGCAGGCTCAACAGGTGGGTATTCTCGTCTCGCCCGCCTTGAACGAGCGTGACGTATTCAGGGGCGAATGCAGCAGCGATGATGTTCTCGATGACCCGCGATGTCTCGGGAGTGGCCTCCGACGGTTTGATGATGCAGGTATTGCCGCCCACGATGGCGCCGATAAGAGGCGTCAGGGTGAGGTTCAGCGGATAGTTGAACGGGCCGATGATGTAACTAACACCGTAAGGCTCCTGGACGACGTAGCACTGCGATGGAGCGATGATGTCCGGAGTCGGAACAAGCTCGGGAACGACCCATTCATCCAGATTCGCCAAGGCGAAATCTATTTCATGCAGAACCTCGCCGATTTCGGCCAGGTCCACCACGTCCTTGGGCTTACCCAGATCTTCGGCCAAAGCGAAGTAGAGGGCCTCCTGGTTCTCGACCACCGCGTCGCGGAGCCGCTTCAAGGCCGCCTTTCTAAAGCCGACATCCGCTGTCGCGCGGGTGGCGAAGAAAGCCTTCTGGGCTGAAAAGAGCGAGTCGATCATCGTCGGGGACAGATAGTTCATGGATGTATATCTCTTGGTGTTACAGGTTCGATTGGTAGCGACCGGAGCCAGGGAGACCCGCTTGAAAACAGCAAGCTGTTGTCACTCTCCGTGCCCAGGAGATGGGGCCTTGCCCAAAACTCCCTCGCAAACATGAGCGATTCCAGGCAAGCACGTGCCGCTACGGGTCTGCAGATACTGATCCGCTCAAAGGCGGGCCCCGTGAGATAAGCGCCGCATATCGCGCATTCAAACTCACTTGGGCAGCCGAACCCTCAAAGCAAGAGCTGTTCCAGTTTTTTGATAAAGAATTTATTCGTTAAATTTCAATAAGTTACATGTTTTTTAAAAACTCAACCTGGCACTTTGACCGATCGCTCGTTGCACATTTGAAACACCGGTTTCACTATAGAAAAAACTATGGATGCTGGACATGCACAACCAAGAGTACCTGCCCAGGGTGGTCGCGCTGATCACCCACCTTCGCCTGCCTGAGGGCCCTAGCCGGATGGCGCGGATCGTCGAGCAGGTGATCCCGGACTATTACGGTCGAGCTCGCATAGAGGTTGTCGAGACCACGGTCAACCAACTGCTGGAAACCGGGCGCGCCCTTGAGGCCAGGGGGGATGTCGATGTCATCATCGGTTCGGGAGCAACATCCGAGTACCTCAGGCGACATCTCTCGACCGCCGTCCTGTCGATTCGCATGGGGGAGTACGATCTTATTCGCGCGCTCGACCTGGCCCGGGCACGAGCCACCAAGGTGGGCATCGTCAGCTTCCAGCACGAGCATCCCGCGCTCCAGGCCATGTCGTCGCTGTTCACCGTCGACATCCGTCAAGTCACCTACAGCAGCTACGAGGACGCCCGCCAACAGATCCATCACTTGGTGGATGACGGTTATCGCCTGGTGGTGGGTTCTTCGACAGCAGTGGAAACGGCCGAGGCAGCGGGTGCGCAAGGTGTCCTGGTGCTTAACGCCGATACCGTGCGACGCGCCATGGAGGATGCCCTGGCGATTTGCCGAAGCCGCCAGCAAAGCCTCATTCAGCAACAACGCCTCAATGCGGTGTTACGCAATCTATCCGATGGCGTGATCGCCGTGGATGCCGAGTGCGCCGTCCAATCGCTGAATCCACGCATGGCGTCCCTTCTGGGCATCACCAGCGATTGGGCGCGGGGACGGTCACTCAGCGAAGTCGTTCCCGGTCTCGACATCAGCAATCTCCAATTCAGCGACGACACACAAGAAAGCCACATCCTCAAGGTCGGCGGCCGAACACTGGCAGCCAATGTCACACCCATCATCGAAAACGGCAGGCCCGATGGCCTGGTGATTACCTGCCAGGAAGCGAACGCGATTCAGCGCACGGAGCGACGCATTCGTAGCCAGATCAAGCCAAGGCAGTTCACCGCCCGATATCGCTTCGAACAAATGCTCGGCCAGGCCCCGAGTTTTCGCATCATGCTGGACCTTGCCCAACGCTATGCAGGCGCCGACGCCACGGTGCTCGTCCAGGGTGAAAGCGGAACCGGCAAGGAGCTCCTGGCTCAAAGCATACATAACGCCAGCCCCCGCCAATCCGGGCCCTTCGTTGCCATCAACTGTGCGGCGTTTCCAGAGTCACTGCTGGAGAGCGAGCTCTTCGGCCACGAAGAAGGCGCCTTTACCGGATCACGCAAGGGCGGCAAGGCCGGCCTGATAGAAAACGCCCACATGGGGACCCTGTTCCTCGATGAAATAGGCGACATGCCAGTGACGCTGCAGACACGCCTTTTGCGGGTACTGCAGGAGCGTGAAGTACTGCGCCTGGGGGCAACCGAACCGACCCCCATAGACATTCGCGTGATTGCCGCCACCCATCGGGATCTGCGCACACGGGTCCGCGAAGGTGAGTTCCGCGAGGACCTCTATTACCGGGTGAACATCTTGCGCCTGGCCATCCCCCCGCTGCGCGAACGCCCTGAAGACATACCGATGCTCGCCCAGTTCCTGCTGGCCAAGCTATCGCCGCGAACGGCGGCCAGCACGGTCGCCCACGCGCTGCTCGAGCGGCTCATGCCCCATCTTCAGCGGCACAGCTGGCCAGGCAACATTCGCGAGCTGGAGAACATCGTCGAGCGAGCCGTGTTATCGGCCAATGTGCTCCAGGACGGCAACACTTCGCTGGACCTGCGGATGCTATTCGACGAACTGTTCGAACCGTCGCCGGCCCAACCTTCCACAATGGCCGGGCCGCAGCCAGCGCAAGACTTGCGCAGCCTCAGCCGTGCACAAGAAAGCGCTCGCGTCAGTGAAATGGTCGAACGCTGTGCCGGCGATATGGAGGAAGCCGCCAAGCGCCTGGGCATCAGCCGCACCACACTCTGGAGACGGTTGCGCGCTAAAAAGTCCAACTAGCAGATAAACAGGCCCTTTCAACCCTGAACTTTATTTCAGAAATGAAATGGAAAACGCGCCACGCACACCTACCTAGCGTTAAACGCTCATTCAAGAAATCACTCAACTCAATGATTTAAAAAGAGTTATTCCAACAATAAAAATACGCCCGACATATTGGCATGTCGCTTGCTCCTTGCAGTTTCGGCTTGGCACCCTCGTGTGCCCAGCCCTACTCAATACAAAAACAAGGCAGGAGGTGCCGATGCTGGGCATGATGATGAACTTCAACCTGAGTATCACCGCCATCATGCGGCAAGCGCTCATGGTTGCCGCCAATACCGAAATTGTCTCGCTGCTCCCCAACGGCCAAGTGCATAGATACACCTATGCCGAGGCGTTCGCTCGTGCAGGCCGCCTGGCCAATGTGCTGGACACCCTGGGCTGCCCTTCGGATGCACGGGTCGGAACCCTGGCCTGGAATAATCACCGGCATTTTGAGTTGCACTATGCAATTCCGTGTTCAGGACGCATCTGCCACACCATCAACCCCAAGCTGTTTCCCGAACAGGTCAGCTACATCATTCGCCATGCCGAAGACGACCTGCTATTCGTCGACCCGCAGTTCGTGCCGCTGCTGGAAAGCATCCAGCATGAAATCAGCAGCGTGCGCCGCTACATCGTGCTGTGCACGGCTGACGCATTACCTGCCAGCACGCTGCCCAATCTCGTTAGCTACGAAGCGTTGTTGCAGGCACACGATGAAGGCTATGACTGGCCCGATCTCAATGAGCATCGAAGCAGTGGGCTGTGCTACACCTCCGGGACCACGGGTAATCCCAAAGGCGTGCTGGCGAGCCATCGCAGCACCGTTCTGCATGGCATGGCCCAGAACATGGCCGACAATGTCGGGTTGCGGGCACTTGATGTGGTCATGCCCATGGTGCCAATGTTCCACGTCAATGCCTGGGGCATGCCCTACAACGCAGCGATGGTGGGTGCCAAGCTGGTGTTGCCAGGACCATGGGTCGGCGACGCAGGTGCCATGGTCAAGTTGATCAATGATGAGAAGGTCAGCCTCTCTCTTGCAGTACCGACCCTCTGGGCCAACATCTCTCAGTATCTCGATACCCAGGGCGGCACGATCCGTTCGTTGCGACGCGCCGTCAGTGGTGGCGCCGCATGTCCACTTTCACTGATCCAGGCCATGCAACGCCACGGTGTGACGTTGGAAAACGGCTGGGGGATGACCGAGTTGAGCCCAATGGGCAGCTACAACCGACGCCAGCCCTGGTATGACGCGTTGACCGAGGAGGCCCAGGCAAAGCAGTTGCTCAAGTCGGGAAGGGCATTGTTCGGCATCGAGATGCGCATCGTCGACGAAGCCCAGCGCGCCCTGCCCCACGACGGCCAGGCCGCGGGTTCGCTACAAGTCCGGGGCCCCTGGGTTCGCAATGGATACTTCGGAGAAGAGCCCTGCGAAGGTTGGTTTGATACCGGCGATGTGGCGACGATCGACCCCCGCGGCTACATGTTGATCACCGACCGCATCAAGGACGTGATCAAGTCGGGCGGGGAATGGATCTGCTCCGTGGAGATCGAGAATGCCGTCATGGCCCATCCCCAAGTGGCCGAGGCCGCGGTCATCGCCATCCCGCACCCTCGCTGGAGTGAACGACCACTGTTGATCATCGTTCCCAAGCACGCTGCAACCGCCCCCACCCATGAAGAACTCTTGGCATTTCTGGACGGCAAGATTCCGAAATGGTGGATGCCGGATAGCTGCGAGTACCTGGACAAACTCCCCCATACCGCCACCGGCAAGGTCAGCAAGAAGGCGCTGCGAGAGCACTTCGCCAGCTAGGCGCCCCCACTCGGCAGGCAGAGGGAACGTCCGCCGGCCTATGGCGTCGTCTCCTTGAATGCCTCTGACCCATAGGTCGCTTGCAGCGACAAGGAGCCCCCATGCCAGTCGATATCAGTCCCTTCATGATCACCACCCCGGTTGCCAGTTCCCCCAAGCAACCCGGTGGCCCTGGAACTGATGGGCGCCCAGGCCCTGGCCCATGTGCCCCAGGTCATCAGCCAATTGCCCGACGGTTCGATCCGCATGAGCGCGCCGACCCGTGGTGCCTCCAGCAAGAGCACCCACCGCACTCGCTGCGAGTGGAAGGAGCCGCTGTACTGGTCCCTGGCCAGTGCTCGGCTGCACAGCAATCGCCAGGTCATGCGCCTGGAGCAGGTCAATTCGGCGCAAAAGGTGGTGATCTCGCAGATGCACGTCAAGGACGACGACAGCCCGGCGGTCAAGGTGTTCTGGAACAAGGGCCGGATCACCTGGGGCTTTCGCGCCAGCTTCGACCAGGGCGAACCGGCCACCAGCATCATCGCCACCAACGTTGCGCTGCACACTCCCTTCGAGATCACCCTGAGTGCCACGACAGGCGGCCTGGTCCTGGTGCGGGTGACCTGCAATGGCGTCGCCAGCACCAGTACTCCTGGGCAACTGGACAGCAGTTGGAACGACCACCGTTTCGACTTCCACGGCGGGATCTACAACCAGGTCGACTACAGCGACAGCACCCCCGCCAGCGAAGGCTCGGTGTGCATCATCAGTGAGCTGCAAGTCAGCCATACGCTGGCTTGAAGCGGGCCCCACGGGCTTCACCATCTGGGTTGCGGTGCTGCGGGTCCCGGCACCATCTCCCTACCGGCGTCCCCCCCTCGGTGGTGCACCTGGCCTCGGGTGCTTGGGCAGGACGCCGCCGGACATCAGGACCATGGCGAGCCGGGTGACCATCCGGGCCTCCAAGGATTGCGCCGGCGGCGTCCCATGCAGGCGTTGCACTGGCCTGGCACTCACGCGCGCTGCCAGACCACCGGGAACCAGTCTTCACGCATGCGATCGCCGTCGTTCAGGTCGATGCCGGGAAACGGTGGAGAAGTACGCCCCGGGCGCTGGATATAGCGCACATCGTCGCCCATGAACCGGGTAGAGAACGCCCGCCGACGGCCACTCCCAGTATTGCCGGCAGCGCCATGCACGGTGCGAAAGTCGAAGACGATGGCGTCTCCCGGCTGCAGCTCCGGGGAGAGTATCGGGTACTGGCCGTTGTCCACGTCCGGCATGTCCATGAACAGGCTCTCGCCCGTGTCGTTGTCAGTGGCGCCGTAGAAGTCCTGGTTACTGGCCCAGCTCTTGGGTCGTACCGGCTTGGGCCAGCGATGCGAGCCCAGGACCACACTCAAGGTGTTGCTGCGGGTCACCGGGTCCAGGGGAATCCAGTAGCTGGCCGTCTGCAAGCCGTCGACGCAGTAGTAAGGCAGGTCCTGGTGCCAGGGCGTGGGCTTTGAAGTGCCAGGCTCCTTGACCAGGATGTGGTCGTGGAAGACCTGTACCCGTTGCGACTCCATCAACTGCCCGGCAATGGCCGCGGCTGGTGAGTTGAGAACGAAATCCTCGAAGGCTGGAATGCGCTGCCAGTTGCAGTAGTCCTCGAAGAAGCGCCCGCCTTCGCCGCTGCCGACGTTCTCGATGGCAAAGGCGCTGGGTTCGGCCAGGTTCTGCTCGAAACCTTCGCGCAAGCGCTCGATCCAGTCGCCAAAGACCCCACGCAGGACAATGGCGCCATTGCGTTGAAACTCCTCGATCTGCGGATTCATCAAGTCAACCTCTTGTTGTTCTAATGAATCCAAGTATTGAGGCGCTGAACTTTCTGCGTAAACGACAGATTACTTATTCATCAATATAGGCACTTTATATAGCCGACCGGTTGCCAGCCCTGGTGTTTGCCCGGTTAATAACCCTGCCTGCCTTCCCCCTCAGCCACTGCCGGACCAGGAACACCGGCCCCCGCATTTCATCATCGGCAGTTGACGTCCGAATAATAAGAACAACCAGGAGTGACTTGAGATGAGCGACAAGCAGCCTTCCATGCGGCGGGGCCTGAGCACCCGTCATATTCGTTTCATGGCCCTGGGTTCGGCCATCGGTACCGGGTTGTTCTACGGTTCCGCCGCCGCGATCCAACTGGCCGGGCCTTCGGTGCTGGTGGCCTACCTGATCGGCGGCGCGGCCATCTACATCATGATGCGCGCCCTGGGCGAGATGGCCGTGCACAATCCGGTGTCAGGGTCATTCGGCCACTACACTAGCCAATACTTGGGACGCTTCCCCGGTTTTCTCACCGGTTGGAGCTATGCCTTTTCGATGCTCGTGGTGTGCCTGGCCGATGTCACGGCCTTCGGTATCTACATGGGCTTCTGGTTTCCCGATACGCCACGCTGGATCTGGGTCCTGGGCATCGTGTTCTTCATCGCCGCACTGAACCTGTGCAGCGTCAAGGTCTTCGGCGAGATGGAGTTCTGGCTGTCCCTGCTCAAGGTCACCGCCATTATCTCGATGATTGTCGGCGGCATCGCGATCCTGCTCCTGGGTATCCAGCCCGGTGGCTCGGACCAGGTCCAGTCCGGCTTCAGCAACCTGTGGAGCCACGATGGTTTCTTCGCCAACGGTGCCAGCGGCCTGATCGCTTCGTTCACCGTGGTGATGTTCGCCTTCGGCGGGGTCGAAATGATCGGTGTCACCGCCGGCGAGGCCAGGGAACCACAGCGGGCGATCCCCAAGGCCGTGAACTCGGTGCCGCTGCGTATCCTGCTGTTCTATGTGCTGACCCTGTTCGTGCTGATGGCGATCTACCCCTGGTCGAAGATCGGCAGCGAGGGCAGCCCCTTCGTGCAGATCTTCAGCGCCCTGGGCATCGATTCGGCGGCGGCCTTGCTCAATGTCGTGGTGATCTCGGCGGCGATTTCGGCGATCAACAGCGACATCTTCGCCGCCGGACGCATGATGTATGGCATGTCTGGCAATGGCCAGGCGCCGGCGAGCTTCGCCAGGTTGTCGCGTTTCGGGGTGCCATGGATGACGGTCGCGGTCATGTGCGTAGCCTTGCTGATCGGGGTCCTGCTCAACTACCTGGTACCTGAGAACCTGTTCCTGATCCTGGTAGCCGTGGTGACCTTCTCCATCGTCTGGGTATGGCTGATGATCCTGCTGTCGCAAGTCATGATGCGCCGGCGCCTGTCCCCTGCCGAGGTCGCCACCCTGGCCTTCCCGGTGCCGTTCTGGCCCGTGGGTCCGGCCCTGGGTATCGCCTTCATGCTGTTCATCTTCGGCGTCCTGGCCTGGTTCCCCGATACCCGCACCTCGTTGTTCGTCGGGCTGGGCTGGCTGGCCCTCTTGTCCATCGGCTATTGGCTGTTCATCGCCCGGGACGCCAAGCAACCGGCTGCCGCCGACAAGCCGGCCCAGGCCGACGCAACGCCCTAGGGGGTGAACTGCGCAGTGGCCCAATCCAGGAACGCCTGGGCCACTGGCGAAGGTCGCATGGCGCTGGATTGGGCCAGTACTACCGGCTGCGGGCTGACTGCCTCGAGCAACGGGCGACAGGCCAGGGGTTGCCCGTCATAGCTGCGATCGCCCTGGGGCCGGGTACAGGACAATGCAACGCCGTAGCCGTGGGCCACCAGGCCGCGCTGCATCTCGAAGGTCTGGGTCAGTTGCAATGACGCCGGCTGCAGGTCGCAGGCCCAGAACAACGACAGGAAGTACTCCCGGGTCCTGGCGATGTCTTCCAGGATCAGGCACTCGGCGGCCAGGTCCACCAGCGACACCTGCTCCTGGGCGGCCAGGGGGTGATCCACTGGCAACAGGGCGTAGGGCATCAGGCGCTCCAGCACCCGGGCCTGGATGTTCGGGCTCAGGCCCATTCCATAGGTCAGGGCCAGCTCTGCCTGCCCTTCCAGCAGGCGTCGATTGACGCCCGCCAGGTCGCTCTCGAACAGGGTGATCGAGACGTCAGGGTGACGCTGGCGAAAGCCCGCCAGCAGCCGTGGGGCGAAGTACGGCCCCAAGTCCTGGAAACACACCAGGCTCAAGGTTCCGCGTAACTGGGCCTGGCAATCATCGGCGCCCACCATGATGGCGGCCCTGGCGAGAATCTCCCGGGCCTGCTCCAGCAACTTGCGCCCTGCCGGACTCAACTCCAGGCCCCGGCTGACCTGGCGATGAAAGAGCTTTTCGCCCAGTGCCGTCTCCAGTTGCGCGATCGCCAGGGACACCGAGGGCTGGGAGATGTGCATGGCCCTGGCAGCGGCGCTGACGCTGCCCTGCTCTGCGGCAGCGACAAAGTACTCGAGCTGGCGAAAAGTGAACCCGATCATCGGCCTGGCTTCCTGATTATTGTTTGCGCCGATGATACAGCGGCCCCGGCATCTATCGGCAACGCTCCCTCCTCCCCGCCCATCCATGTCCAAAGTACACAGCGCTGGCGTTGATTCGTGACTTCAAGTCAAAGGACTTTGGTGCGCCGACGGCTTAATCCGCCACCGGGCGATGGCCATACTACGCCCCATCCAAGCGATCGCTGAGCCGCGGGCCATAAGCTGCGGCAGCCAACGCACCGATCATCGTACGCATCAACCACCAGGAGCAGATCCATGAGTATTCCATCCTTTGGCCTCGGTACCTTCCGCCTGACCGGCCAGGCTGTCATCGATTCGGTGAAGTCCGCGTTGGCCCTGGGCTATCGCGTGATCGACACCGCGCAGATCTACGGTAACGAAGCCGATGTCGGCCAGGCGATCGCCGAAAGCGGCGTAGCCCGCAGCGAACTGTTCATCACCACCAAGATCTGGGTCGACAACTACGCCGCCGACAAGCTGGTTGCCAGCCTGCGCGACAGCGTGGCCAAGCTGCGTACCGACTATGTCGATCTGCTGCTGATCCATTGGCCGGCCCCAGGCAATGGCATCGAACTGGCCGAATACATGGAGGCCCTGCTCGAAGCCAAGAAGCTGGGCCTGACCCGCCAAATCGGTGTTTCCAACTTCAACATCGAACTGACCAAGCAAGCCATCGCCGTGGTCGGCAAAGAGCAGATCGCTACCAACCAGATCGAGCTCAGCCCCTACCTGCAAGGCAGCAAGCTCACTGCGTTCCTCAAGGAACAAGGGATCAGCGTCACCTCCTACATGACCCTGGCCTATGGCAAGGTACTCAAGGACCCGGTGCTGGCCGAGATCGCCGTCAAGCACAAGGCCACCGTGGCCCAAGTCGCCCTGGCCTGGGCCATGCAACTGGGCTACGCGGTGATCCCGTCGTCCACCAAGCCGGAGAACCTGGCCAGCAACCTGCTCGCCCGCAGCCTGCGCCTGGACGAGCAAGACATGGCGCGTATCGCCACCCTTGAACGCAATGGCCGCGAAGTCAGCCCTGACGGCCTGGCGCCAATCTGGGACTGATGCCATGACCACGCCCCTCGAACGCCTGACCGCCGGTGGTTTCAGCATCGGCCTGGAAGCACCGCTGGACCATGACTGGACCCCGGCCGGCGACCAGGCCCGGCGCCAAGCTGGCCGCCTGCCCGGCGAACCCGACCTCAAGCAGCATGCCTACCTGGCGCAACTGGCTGACCGCCTGGGCTTTCGCGCCCTGTGGATCCGCGACGTGCCGCTGTACGACCCGTCGTTCGGCGATGCTGCCCAGGTGTTCGAGGTGTTTTCCTACCTCGGCTACCTGGCCGGGGTCACCCGCGACATCCTGCTGGGTACTGCTGCCGTGGTCTTGCCGATCCGCGAGCCGTTGCTGACCCTGAAGTCGGCCAACAGCCTGCAACGCCTGAGCGGCAATCGCCTGCTGCTGGGCGTGGCCAGCGGTGACCGGCCGGTGGAGTACCCACTGTTCGGGCGGGATTTCGAGGGACGCGGCCATAACTTCCGCGAGCAGGTCGCCCTGCTCAAGGACGGCGCCAACGGCCACCTGCCCGAGGGCATGGCCGTGCTGCCAGCCAGTACCTCGCCCCTGCCCTTGCTGGTGGCGGGCCTGGCCCAGCAAAGCCCGGCCTGGATCGGCAACCACATGGATGGCTGCCTGGCCTACCCGGGCACCCCCGACGACCATCAGAGGCGCGTTGCCGACTGGCGCTCGGTGGCGGGCAACAAGCCCTACAGCAGCTTCATCCACCTGGACCTGGCCGAGCGTGCCGACGAACCCATGCGCCGCTGGCGCTTCGGTTTTCGTGGTGGTCGCAACGCGCTGATCGCCGAGCTCAATGCCCTGCGCGCAGCCGGTGTCGACCATGTCGGCCTGCATCTGCGACGCAACGTGCGACCACTGGACGAAACCCTGCGGGAGATCGCCGAGTACGTACTGCCACAATTTCATGCCACTGCTGCGACTGCATCACACCCACAACCGGAGGCCATTTCATGAGCAGTTCCCCCCAGATACCGGCCTTCGCGGGCCGCAGCTTCCAGGTCGCCTATGACGGCCTGGTGGCCCATAACATTTATGCAAGCGATGGCCTGAGCATTCGCTACGCCATCGTCTCCGGCCCCTACGCCGGTGCCAGCGGCGAAGCCGCGTGCCAATGGCGACAAATCGCCGATGGCGTCTACGTGATCTCCTGGCAAGAAACCGACGGCGCCACCGTGGTACATGTCGACGACTTCGCCCGTGGCCATTCCCAGGCCTTCTTCACCGCCAGCGACCTGAGCTTCTATCGCATGGAGGGCCCCTTGACCGCCCTCTCCAGCCAGGAGTACGCGCAATGAAACCCGGACGCGTTCTCTTCGCCCTGGCCATCGGGGCCTTCGGCATCGGCACCACCGAATTCACCCCCATGGGCCTGTTGCCGGTGATCGCCGAAGGCGTCGGTGCGAGCATTCCCAGCGCCGGCATGCTGGTCACCGCCTACGCCATCGGCGTGATGGTCGGCGCGCCGATCATGACCCTGTTGTTCAGCCGCTTCGGCAAGCGCGCGGCGCTGATGATGCTGATGGGCATCTTCACCATCGGCAACCTGCTCTCGGCCCTGGCACCGGACTACTACACCCTGCTGGCCTCGCGCCTGGTCACCAGCCTCAACCATGGCGCCTTCTTCGGCCTCGGTGCCGTGGTGGCGGCCAGCGTGGTCCCCAAGGAGAAACAGGCCAGTGCCGTGGCCACCATGTTCATGGGCCTGACCATTGCCAACATCGGCGGCGTGCCGGCGGCCACCTGGCTCGGCCAGCAGGTCGGCTGGCGCCTGGCCTTCGCCGGTACCGCGGTGCTGGGCCTGCTGGCCATCGCCGCGCTGTGGTACGCCTTGCCCAAGGGCGAGCGTGGCAGCGTGCCCCATGTCCGTCGTGAACTGGCAGTGATTGCCCGGCCCAACGTGCTGTTGGCCATGGCCACCACGGTGCTGGGCGCTGGCGCCATGTTCACTCTCTACACTTATGTCGCCCCGGTCCTGGCACAGCTGACCGGTGCCTCGGACAGCTTCGTCACCCTGGGCCTGGTGCTGATCGGGGTCGGCTTCACTCTGGGCAACAGCCTCGGCGGGCGCCTGGCCGATTGGTCGCTGGATGGTTCGGCGCGAATCTTCCTCGGCGTGCTGGCCGTGATCATGGTGCTGATGCCCCTGGTGCTGGGTAACCACATCACCGCGGCCCTGGCGCTGCTGGTGTGGGGCATGTTCACCTTCGCCGTGGTACCGCCACTGCAAATGCGCGTAATGATCGCCGCCGCCGAGGCCCCGGGCCTGGCCTCATCGATCAACGTGGGTGCCTTCAACCTGGGCAACGCAGTGGGCGCCGCCCTGGGCGGTGCAGTCATCAGCCAGGGCCTGGGTTACGCTGCGGTGCCCGTGGCCGGCGGCTTGCTGGCTGCCGCCGGGTTGTTGCTGGTATGGCTGGGCGGACGCCGCAAGGTCAGCGATGCCGCCGTCAGCGACGCGGCATAGCAACTGACCGGGGTGAAAACCCACTCCAGCCTCCGGGGGATGTACTCCGGTCGACATGAGGCGCCCAAACCTCATGGGCGCCTCGAAGACAGAACCCGGGGATTGACTGCGCAATACCGCGAGATTTGTGCCTGATCCTGCAAATGAGCACAGAAGCGGATCTCTCTACGGATAAGATCTGCGGGTCAGCTCAACAGGTCGTGATCAGCCATGAACACCAGCGCGCTCAAGGAAATTACCCAGCTCATCGCCCGCCATGCCGTCGACGAAGGGGCCAGCAGTACGGCCAACCCCAGTCTGGAAGTGGCGCGCCATACCACGCGCCAGACGGCGATCAGGTGCCCACAATCGCCGTTCTTTGGCATGGTGGTGCAAGGCCGCATGAGTATTCAGCTAGGAGAAACGATTCGGCACTTCGCCCAGGGCGACTATCTGTTCGTGTCATTCAGCGTCCCTGTGGCCTTCCACATCATCGAGGCCAGCGAAGACCAACCCTGCCTCGGGTTTGGCATGGCGATCACCCCGGAGCGCCTGCAAGAGGTGCTCGCCCGCATGGACATTCCGCCACATCCGGCGGCCACCCATGAGGCCTGCAGCGTAGTAGTGGATCGATTGAACCCTGAGCTGCTCGACGCGACGCTGCGCCTGCTGCGTCTGCTGGATGCTCCTGGCGATATCCAACCCCTGGCGCCCCTGATCGAGCAAGAGATCATCTACCGGCTCTTGTCCAGTCCCTACGGCTGTCGCTTGCTGCAACTGGCAGTGGCAGACAGCTCCACCAATGGCATCACCAAAGCCATCGACTGGCTGCGCAAGCACTACGTGCAACCCTTGCGCATACCGGAGCTGGCCGACCAGGCAGGAATGAGCGAATCCTCGCTGCATCACCACTTCAAGGCCATTACCGGCCTTACCCCAATGCAGTATCAAAAACAGTTCCGGCTGCACGAAGCGCGGCGGCTGATACAGATAGAACGCCATAACATCGGTAATGCAGGTTTTGCCGTTGGCTACCAGAGTCGCTCGCAGTTCACCCGTGAATACAGTCGATTCTATGGGGTGTCGCCATTGCAGCATCTCAAAGACCGCGAGGCATGACCGGGCTTCCCGGCAATACCGCACTCGCTCTGCAGCGGTGGCCGGGCTGCCCGAGCATCAAGGCCGGTTGAGCGCAGGTTGCGCCAACCGGCTTTGGAGCAGCGCTACACGTCGTCGGTGGTTGCCGTCCGCACGTGCTCCATGCTGCTCTGGCCATGCTGGATCAACTGGCGACCAGACAGCTTGCGCAGGCCAACATAGAACACTGGCGTCAGGAACAGACCGAACAGCGTGACGCCAATCATCCCGGCAAGCACCGTAATGCCAGTCACTGAGCGGACTTCCGCGCCGGCACCGTGGGAAAACACCAGTGGGATGGTACCGGCGATAAAGGCAACCGAGGTCATCACGATCGGCCGCAGGCGCAGGCGGCACGCCTCCAGGGCCGCCTCGACGATCTCCCGCCCCTGGAACTCCAGCTCCCGGGCGAACTCGACGATCAGGATCGCGTTCTTGCAGGCCAGCCCCATCAGCACCACAAGCCCGACCTGCACGAACGTATTGTTGTCACCACCGAGCAACTTCACGCCGAACAATGCCGAGAGCACGCACATCGGCACGATCAGGATCACTGCCAGCGGCAAGGTCCAGGACTCGTACAGCGCAGCAAGTACCAGGAAGGCCAGGAGAATCGCTACCGGAAACACGACCAACGCAGCCTTGCCCTGGGTGGACTCCTGGAAGCTCATGTCGCTCCACTCGAAGTCAAAACCATTGGGTAGTACCTTCCTGGCGACCTCGGAGATCTTCTCCATCGCCTGGGCCGAAGACAACCGCCCGGGATCGGCCTCGCCCGAGAAGTCCGCCGCCGGATAGCCGTTGTAGCGCAGCACCGGGTCGGGTCCGTAGGTCTGGCTGACCTTCACCATCGAAGCGATCGGCACCATTGCCCCCTGCTCGTTACGCGTCTTCAGGTTGCCGATGTCCTCGACGCGCTTGCGGTAGTCGCCCTCGGCCTGGGCGTATACACGCCAGGTACGACCGAACAAGTTGAAGTCGTTGACATAGCTGGAGCCCAGGTACACCTGCAGCGTCTGGAACAGGTCTGCCAGCGCCACGCCCTGGGTCTTGGCCTTGACGCGATCGACCTCGACATCGATCTGCGGCACGTTGGACTGATAGCCCGAGAACGGAAAGCCCATGCCCGCTTCCTTCATCAGCGCCCCTTGCAGCGCCCCGGTGGCTTGTTGCAAGGCGCCATAACCCTCGCCGGAGCGGTCCTGGATGAACAGCGAGTACCCCGCCCCGGTACCCAGGCCAAGAATGGGCGGCGGGTTGATCACGAAAGCCATGCCCTCCTGTACGCCATTCATCTTGGCCTGGATGTCGCCCATGATTTGCTTGGCGCTGCGTTGGCGCTCGTTGAAAGGCTTGAGGATCACGTAGGCCACCGCATAGTTCGGTGTGTTGGTCTGCTGGATCGGGTTGAAACCGGCAAACGTGAGTACATGGGCGACACCATCGATGGCCAGCGCCGCTCGTCCCAGTTCATTGATAACCGCATCCGAGCGGGTGATCGAGCTGCCCTCGGGGAGCTTCGCGATACCGACCAGGTAGAGCTTGTCCTGGGTCGGGATAAAGCCCCGGGGCACGTTATCGAACAACAGGCCCGTACTCGCCAATAACAGTCCATAAACCGCGAACGCCGCACCGCGCTGCCTGAGGATACGTGCCACGGCCCCTTGATACTTGTTCGAACTGGCGTCGAAAAAACGATTGAACGGTGCGAACAGCCACCCGAAGGCCCGGTCGATACCCCGTGAGAGCGCATCCTTGGGGGCATCGTGACCCTGCAGCAGCCTGGCCGCGAGCGCCGGTGACAGCGTCAGCGAGTTGATCGCGGAGATCACCGTGGAAATGGCAATCGTCACGGCGAACTGCTTATAGAAAGTCCCGGTGACACCGCTCAGGAATGCCATGGGTATGAATACCGCGCACAGGACCAGGGCGATCGCGACTATCGGCCCGGAGACCTCCTTCATCGCCTGGTGTGCGGCAGCCAGCGGCGTGAGACCTTCAGCGATATTGCGCTCGACGTTCTCGACCACAACGATCGCGTCGTCGACCACGATGCCAATGGCCAGCACGAGGCCGAACAAGGTCAACGTATTGATCGAGAACCCCAGCACATGCAACACCGCGAACGTACCCACCACCGACACCGGCACGGCTATGAGCGGAATGATCGAGGCTCGCCAGGTCTGCAGGAACAGGATTACCACCAGCACCACCAGCACAATGGCCTCGGCCAGGGTCTTGACCACGGCGTCGATGGCCTCGCGTACGAAAATCGTCGCATCATAGTCCGATCGGTAGTCCATGCCGGGAGGAAAGCTTTTCTTCAACTCCTCCATCTTGGCGATCACGTTGTTACGCACGTCCAGCAGATTGGCCCCCGGCGCCTGGAACACCCCGATCACCGGGGCCTCCTGGCCATCGAGCCGGGTGCGTAGGGTGTAGTCGCTGGCGCCGAGTTCGATACGCGAGACATCGGCCAGGCGTACGATCTCACCGTTCGAACCACTCTTGAGCACAATGTTGCCGAACTCATCGGGGGTGCGCAGGCGCCCCTGGGCATTGATCGCAATCAGGAAGTCACTGCCCCCGCGGACCGGTTCGGCACCGAGCTGGCCGGCCGAAACCTGCAGGTTCTGATCCTGTATCGCACGCAGGACATCGCCTGCGGTCATGTTTCGCGAAGCGACCTTATCCGGATCGAGCCAGACACGCATCGCGTAATCGCCGCTACCGAAGAAACGCACCTGGCCAACGCCCGGTATACGGGCGAGCTGGTCCTTGATCTTGATGTTGGCGTAGTTGCGCAGGTACAGGCCGTCGTAGCGTCCATCCGGAGCAACCGGGGTGATCATCAGGGCGAAGCTGGGTGACTGCTTTTGCGTGGTCACGCCAAGGGCGACCACTTGCGCAGGCAAGCGCGGTTGGGCCTGGGCCACCCGATTCTGCACGTCCACCTGGGCCTTGTTGGGGTCGGTGCCGGGTTCGAAGGTGATCGTCATCATCAAAACACCATCGGAGCCGGCCACCGACTTCATGTACATCATGTTCTCGACGCCATTGATCTGCTCTTCCAATGGCACCGCCACAGTCTCGGCGATCACCTTGGGGTTGGCACCGGGATAGGTGGCGGTGACGACCACCGTCGGCGGCACCACCTCGGGATACTCACTGACCGGTAGCAGGGGAATGGCGATGAGCCCCACCAGGGAAATGACGATGGAGAGCACCGCTGCGAAGATGGGTCGATCGATGAAAAACCTGGAAAAATTCATGGGCTGTCGTCCTCACTTCGCCGTGATCGAAGCGGGGGCGCCCATGGCCACCGTGCTGGCATCCACCGGTGCGCCGGGGAAGAAGATCTTTTGCAGGCCGGCGACGATGACCTTGTCCTCTGCTGTAAGCCCGGCCTGCACGATGCGCAGGCCGTCAGAAAAACCACCTAGGGTGACGTCCTTGCGCACGGCCTCGTTTTTCGTCCCCACTACATAGACGTACTTGCGATCCTGGTCAGTGAGGATTGCCTTGTCGTCGATCAGCATTGCGTTGAATTCAGCGCCGGCCTCAAGTTGCACCCGGGCATACAGCCCTGGAGTCAACAGACGCTCGGCATTGGGCACCACCGCGCGCAAAGTGATGGTGCCCGTGCCCGCGTCGACCTGGTTGTTGACGAAGTCCAGCACGCCGACGTGGGGAAAACCCGTCTCATTGGCAAGGCCGATACGCACCGGGTTGGCCGAGTTGCGTCGCTGGCCGGTGCGGGCCAGCGCCATGTAGCGCAGGTAGCTCTGCTCGTCCGGCTGGAAGTAGATATAGACCGGGTCCTGGGAGACCACGCTGGTCAATAGGCTCAGATCAGCCTGGACCAGGTTGCCGACCGTGAGCATGGCCCGGCCGACTCTCCCGGCGATGGGCGAGCGAACCTTGGTGAAGCCCAGGTCGAGCTGCGCCCTGGCCAATGCCGCCTCTGCTGCGCGTACATCCGCGGCGCCCTGGGTGGAGGCCGCGCGGCGGGTGTCGAACAACTCGCGTGAAATCGCATTGGCGGCCACCAGCACCTGGGCACGCTGCTCTTGCACCCGGGCAAGCTCTGCCGTTGCACGGGCTCGAGCGAGCTGTGCCAGCGCGTTGTCATAGGAGGCCTTGTACGGCCGCGGGTCGATCCCATAGAGCAGATCGCCAGGCTTGACCTCGTCACCCTCCTTGAACGCGATGCGCTCCACATACCCGCTGACCCGCGCCCGCACCTCGACCGCATCGGTGGCGGCGATGCGCCCACTGAACTCGTCCCACTGCCGCACCGGCTTGACCACGACCTGGGCCGCACTGACCTGGGCCGCCGCGGGGGCTAACGCTTGGCTGTTATCGTCGCTGCAGCCGGCAAGTGCAGCAGTGATGGAGGCGATGATAGCCAGGGAAGACCCCGGCCCCAATGAGATCCAATATCGCTTTAGCTCAGGCACAACCATCTCCTTTGATTGATTTCAGAGTGCATCTCGCCATGCGTTGGCTCAGCAGACTCAAGGTCTCTGCGAGGCGCACACGGGCGTTGAAATCGAAAGAGGGAATGAAAAATAAGTTGCACAGGACGCAACTTGCACGATCCGAAAGCCTGGCTGCTGGCTTCAGCTGGCCTGCTTTGACTTCCGGCATGTGCACGATGCCATCCAGGTCCTGGAGGGCGTTACATTGATCCCACGAGAGCCGTGCCTGATCCTGCAAGCGGATGCAGGCGCACGCTTAGCGCCAATGGCGCGGGCCGGACGAAGGCAAGGCAGCCTTCATCCTGAGCGAGCATGGGTGAATTGGCTTGGAGGGCCGGCCCGGGCACAGGTGCCGCCCGGATCCGCAGGTTTTGCATTCAGGCCACTCAATGCCCGATAGCGCTGGCTGGCGAAGCGCCCAGCCGGGTGATGTAGTCGACCAGGGCCTGGCGCTCGCTGTCCTGGCGAACCTGCAGGGAAATCCCGCGCATCCAGATACCCAGTGTCCCGGCATGTTCTTCGCTGCCACGGGTGCCCTGGGCATAGTGCTCGAGCTGGCGGTGCAGGTACGCGCCGTCGAGAATATTCAGCCTGGGCGTCTTGAGGTGGGCAAAGCCCTGGGCCTGTGGGCCATGGCAGCTCGCGCAGGTTCCCTGGTACAGCTCCCGGCCCTGGGTGACGTCTGCAGCGCTGGATGCTCCGGGCGAGGTGAACGCCAGTCCAGAGTAGTACGTGGCCAGGCTGGCAAAGGCGCTATCGTCCAGGCTCGCCACCACTGCGCGCATCTGCGCCCCATGGCGGTCGTTAGCGTCATAGCCACGACGCCCCGCCTTGAAATCCCTGAGTTGCACCAGCAGGTATTCGGCCTGCTGGCCCGCCAGGCGTGGTGCCCCCACCAGGGCGTTGCCCTCGCCCTGGGCGCCATGGCAGGCCGTGCAGGTCTCGACTTGAGGTGGTGTAGCGGCCTGGGCATTGCACAGCGCCGCAAGCAGGAGTAGCCCGGCGCAGAGGCTTGTCTTCATCGATTCAGGTTCCGTGTTGTTGTTCTTGCTGGGCGATCCGCTGCAACAGCCGGTTGCGGACCTGCTCGACATCAGCCGGCACGGTTCGCCTCCAGGCCTGTACCTCGGCCTCGGTGTATGGCTTGAAATCATCGGGCAATTGAGCGGCACTGAAACGCGCCAGCATCCAGTTCAAGACACCGGCCAGGGCCTGATCGGACAGGCCCGAAAGCGCGGAACCCGGCACCTGTACCAGATACTCCCGCCCCCCCGGGACCTGAAGGAACTTGCCCAATTGCCCGGGGAAACCCGGGACCTGGCGCTGCGGATTACCCTCGCCCCCCGGCAAGTGGCAACCCTGGCAGTTGAGCATGTAGTCCAACTGTTCCTGCCCGGTAGCCTGGGCCGTAGCCGCCAGCAACAGGCCCGCCCAACCTGCGCAACAGGCCAACAGCCTGGCCCGGCCGCTGGCCATCACGGCTCCTTGACCCCGATCACCACCGACAGTGAGCAGTGATAAGGCATGTCCGCGTGGCTTCCCGAGCACCAGTTCAGGTCGTTGGAACTCTGTGGCCGATACAGCGGGGTATCGCCCTGGTCGCGCTGGCATACGCAGCGCCCACAGCTGCTCTTGCCACAGCAGTCGTTGTAGGAGATCACATAGTCCCGACCGTCTGCCGGATTGCGGCACGTGCCGATCCAGGTGATATCCGAGCGCACGGTGCCGGGCGGGCAACTATTGACCGTGCCGCCGCAACACCCGCAAAGAAAACCGTCGATGGCGCAATAACGCCAATAGTCGCAGCTGTTCGGGTCACCCGATTCCACCAGGCCCGAGCCCTCCTGGGCAAAGGCGCCACTGCGAAACACTGGCAGCAGGGTGGTCGCTCCGACACCGATCATCAACGTGCCCAGACCACCGAGAAAACCTCGCCGAGAACTGCCACGGGCGACTCGCCGGGAGAACATCTCGGCCGCGTCGTCGAACCACTTGATCGCCATGCTCAGTGCACCTCTTTGTAAAGGGCGTCATTCGGCGCGTTGAGTGCCGCCTGGTAGGCCTGGATCGAGGCATGCCCCAGGTCCTGGGCCTCCAGCAAACTTTCCAGGTGCTCGCGGGAATTGATCAGGCCATGGGCCGCTACCGCTCCGCTGGCGTCGATCAACACGCCGTAGGGCAACTTGCTGATCTGGTAGGCCAGCCCCACTTCCTGGGAGAGCACGTAGGGAAATGACCACAGTTGCTGGGCTTCGATGAAGGCTCGATGAGACAGCAGGTCGCCATCGCTGGCCAGGACAATCCGCAGCCTGGCCCGCTCGTGCTGGGCCATGGACTTGAGCACCGGCAGCAGGGTCTTGCAGACCGGGCAAGTCTCGGAGAGAAAAAACAGCAGGGTCGACTGCCCCGCCGTGCTGGCCCCGCCGAGGTTGACCGAACCACCGGTCAGGCTGGGCAAGGTGAAACGTGGCGCGACCTCACCGGCCTTGATCGCCTTGCCCAGGGACAAGGCGCCCACGGGCCTGATCCTTTCATGCAGCACCCCTACCTGGCGGGCCAGGGCCCATACCGCGAGCACCAGGGCCAGGGTCATCAGCCAGGAAAACACATTGGAAATCATCAGCGCCTGGGTCATGTTCATCACAACTCCTTCAACAAGGCGTGGTTGGAAAGCAGCAGGTGCGCCAACAGGTAAAGCGCCGAGCCCACCATAAGCACCAGGACCAGGACCAGGGCGTCGAACCAGGACAGCGGCCTGGCATCCATCGGCAGCAGCAGGTTCAGCGCCAGCAGGATCAACAGCAGGTTGCGCCAGACTAGCGCCCGGCTCGGCGGTTGAGCGGTGGCTCCAAAGTGGCAGCCACAGTCTTGGATCGACCCACCGCGCTTCAGGCTGGCGGCCAGTACCAGGGCGTAAAGGACTAGCAAGGCAAGCGCCGGGAGCGCACCGGCGGGCAGCCAGGGGCTGCACAGCAATCCGGCGGCGGCCAGCAGTTCCATCGGCGGCAGCAGACGCTGCACGACGCGACGCAGGCCAGGCCCCAGCCAGCGCCCCAGCCCCTTGGCATAGCCCTCGAGTACCAGGACGAACCCCTGGGGATGGCGCAGTTTCTGCAACCCACTCGTCGCCAGCAGCAGCGCCAGGGCATAGGCACTGGCCATATGCACCAACGGGTCTTGCAGGTACGTGGTGATCACCATGGCGTCACCACATTCATGAAGCCGAGCGGAATGTCATCGACACTGCGCAGATGCTGGCCACTGTCGGCGTCATAAAGGTTGATGTTCTGGCGCAGCAGCGGATTGAGCCCCGCATCGCCTGCGGTGAAATAGACCCAGAGCGTGAACAGCTTCGGCAGCGGCACCACCCAGTCCAGGCTGTACAGCCGCGGATGTGGCCCCTGGCTGACCCCAATGGCGGTGCTCTGCTCCTTGAGCTCGATCCGCGCCAACCGCTGGTGGCTGCGTACGTCGTAGACCCACACCTCGCTGCCGGGCTTCTGGTAGTTCTCGGGCGTGTCCTTGTGCATCAGGACGAACAGCCGGCCGCTGTCAGCGTGCAACGCCGTGCCGTGATTGCCCGCGATGCTCCAGCCGTCAGCACGTTCTGCGTCGCTGACCAGCGACCATTGATCGGCCAGCGTCACACCCTGGGCATCCATGCGCAGGCTGTAGCCATTGTTTTTCTGCGAAACGAAGAACCAGTTGTCGCCCCTGCGCCAGCCGGTGGTCAGCAACAGGTCCTTGAGAGGGTCGAACACCGACGCGGTTCGCTCCTGCAGGACGACATGCCCCTGCTCATCGAGACGCAAGTGGAAGAATCCACCATTGCCGCAAATGGCATGAAAATCCCGGGGGCCAGCCGGATAGATAGAGGGGATCGCCACCTCCTCCACGAATCGTCGGTTCTCCAGGTCGACGATGGAGATCGACTGGGCCGGCGTGAAGTTCAGGACCAGCAAAAAACGCTCGTCATCGGACAGTACGCTCAAGCCCGTGGAGATCAGCGCGGTCATGCGCTTGGGCGGGATCGGGATCTCGAACTTGGGGCTCAGGGTCCGGGCATCGTAGACACTGACCACATCCGAGCGCTGGCCGCGCACGCCCCGGCTGAAGTAGATCTCGGTGGCATACAGCTCGTCGCGCCGGGTCGACATCACCAGGCCATTGGACCAGGTTCCAGTGCTCAAGAGGCCCAGGCTGCGGCCGTTGTCATCGAAGAGATAGGCCCGGCCATCGGCCATGTTCGGGGCGTTGCTGCCCCAGATCCAGAACCAGTTCTGGCCGCGGTGGTCCCCCAGGACCTCGACCCCGGCTAGCTCTGGAACGAACTCGGCGGTAGCCGTGGAAGCGATGGCCGTGAGCGAAACGGCACACAACAAGTAGCGCAATGAACGCATCAGCATAAGAGAAAGATTCCGTGGCGCCGGCCCTTGGTGGGCGATCTGTTTTGCCGGAGTCTATCGATGGCGATCGGGCGGCGACTTGACTGGCGATGACAGCCGTCTTGCCATCCGGCGCCAGTCTCGCAACGCACTACACTTTCAAGGCTGCGGGCACATCCTTCGGCCAAGGTCGCGCCCAGAAGCGGGACTTGACTTGCCTCGCAGATCGCTGTGCAGTGTGGCGCACAAGAACAAGGGGGCGACATGACGGTAACCCGCAAGACCAAGAATTTCCCGGCGCAACCTGCTCCCCGACCTCCCACCCAGGCCTTGTCCGTACGCACCGTATGGTCCGAGAATTTCTTCCGCCGCTTCAGATCGGTATTCGCACCTCATCTTGCAGCACTGGGGATCGACACCCGTCTGTTGGAGCAGGCCGATGTGGAAATACCCGGCGAGCACTACATCGCACTCTGGGAAGCCGCAGGAGGAGACAATCCCAACATTGGCATCGAGCTGGGCAGCCAGACCGAAGCCGATGACTTCGGCGCCCTGGGCCATGCCCTGCATTGCGCTACCAGCGTCGAGATGGTCTTGCGGACCCTGCAGCGCTTCATCGTGGTCTTCGCCCAGGAGTCGATGATCGACTTCGAGTTCGATGTGCGCCCGGCGTATGTCGAGTACCGGGTCAATGCCCCCACGATCCTCTATCGCCGCCAGGACTCGGAATTCGCCATTGCCTCGATCCTGCGCCAGCTGAGCCTGATCACCGGAGCCTGCATCAAGCCGGTACGGGTGGACTTCGAGCACGACAAGCCCGCCGACACCTCGATGCACAAGCGCGTCTTCCAGTGCCCGGTGCATTTTCGCCAGGCCTCGAACCGCATTTACTTCACCGGCGATACCCTTCAGTTGCCGGTGGTCAGTGGCAACGAGCGCCTGTACCAGGCCCTGGTGCCTTATCTGGAGCGGGAACGCCAGAGCCGCAGCATCGGCGATGAGATCCTGCCCCAGGTCACGCACATGATCGCCGCGGGAATGAGCAGCGGCGCCCTGTCGCTGGTAGACATCAGCCAACAACTGGGGCTTAACCGACGGACCTTGCAACGTCGCCTGAAGGACCATGGCATCGAGTTCTCGTCGCTGATCGAAGACGTACGCCGGGAGCTGGCCCTGGCCTACATGAAGGGCTCGGACTACTCGGTGACGGAAATCTCGCTGCTGGTGGGGTATGCCGAGTCCAGCTCCTTCACCCGGGCCTTTCGTCGTTGGACCGGCCACTCCCCCCAGCAGTACCGCTCCAACTGCCAGCGCTCGTGACTCCCCGCCCCTGACGCGTTCGGCCGGCAAGACTGGCACCCCCGGACAATCCAGCGGCCAGGCAGGCCGCTACCCTCGACCACACCTTTGGTAGCCGGCACTCGGCCGCCCGGCAGTGCTGTCTGCGGGCGCCTGCCGATTCCGGTCGCCGACGGCCATGGCGCACCCCCTTGCACCGCCAATCGCTGCGCCGTCACCTTCGACAACGAGAACAAGAACATGACATTCGAGCGAGACTTGCGCCTGGAACACCGTTCCTTCTGGCAGCACGAGCATGGCCCATACTCAGCCAATCCCCCGCTGAGCGAGAACCTGGACGTCGACATCGCGGTGATCGGTGGCGGCTTCACCGGGCTCAATACGGCCTGGCAGTTCAAGCAGGACAATCCCAATGCCCGTGTGGTGGTGCTTGAGGCGGCCGTCATCGGCTTTGGCGCCAGTGGCCGCAATGCGGGTTTCAGCACCAAGCTGTTCGGCCTGGAACCGGAGTTGGTGCTCTTGCGCTGGGGCAAGCAGAAGATGATCGATGCCCATCGCTACCTGCAACTGGCGGTGGCACATACCCGGCAATTGATCCAGACGCAAGCACTGGATTGCGATTATCGCCACACCGGCCTGATGCGCATCAGCTACTCGCCACAACAGTCGGTGCGCATGGGCAAGACCTACCAGCTGTTCCAGCAACTGGGCCTCGACGGGGACATGCACTGGCAGGAACAGGTCCAGGTTCGCCAACAGTTCAACTCCCCGCGCTTTGGCGTCGGCATCCATGAGTCCGATACTGGCTACCTGAACCCCTGCAAACAGGTGCGGGCACTCAAGGCCCTGGCGGAGTCGGCCGGGGTCGAAGTCTACGAAATGACCGCCGTGACCCAAGTCGAAAGAACCGCGGCGGCCATCCTGGTCCACACTTTGGGCGGCAGGATCAAGGCCGACAAGGTGGTCCTGGCTACCAACGCTTATTCGCGCGAGCTTCCCAGGCCGGATGGGCTCAGGGAGCGCCAATATCCGCTCTGGACCTATCAAGTCGTCACCGAACCCTTGAGTGACGAGCAATGGCAAGAGATTGGCTGGCGACAACGCGAGGCCTTCGGTGACAACCGGCAGATGCTGCACTACTTCAGGCCGACGACCGATGGGCGGATCGTCATGGGCGGCGGTGATGTGTTGCCCCAGAAGGGCCTGGCCCGGGAAGAAACGCCCTCGCCCGCGACCTGGCAGCACTGCGAAGCCCACCTGAAGTGGATCTACCCGCAATTGGCGAACACCCGGATCGACTATCGCTGGGGAGGACCGGTGTCGGTGAACCTGGACATGGTGCCCGAGATCAGTTTCATCGGCGATGAGCGCATCATCTACTCGGGTGGCTGTTTCGGGCACGGCGTGGCCCTGACCCACCTCAATGGCCGCACCATCGCCGACCTGCTCAACGGGCGCAAAACCGAATTGAGCGAGTTCTGGATCGTCAACCGCAAGTCGTTGCCGATGAACAGCGACACCTTGTCATTCTGGGGTGGCAAGGCTGCACGCCAGGCCCTCAAGGCCTGGGATTGGTGGGAAGAACGCCGTCTCGAAGCCTGACCGTATGGCGGGTGAGGATTGACGGCGCCGAGGCGACCTTGATAATGCGACCAAATAGTCGCATTATTTTCAAGATCGCCATGACTCATGACCGTACCGCCTGACTACAGGGACTACGCCGCGAACAGGTTCTGGTGGCGGCCATCCATATAGCAGGGAAACGTCATGGCGTGCATCGGACGCTATCTGTTTACCCTCAACCCCAATCACATTCAGGCCTGCAATATCATGCTCAACGACACCGCTTCAAAATGCCCTTCTACGATGGGCTTTTTTTTGCAAAATAATGAGACGGAGTGCTCCGTTAATTTAATGAAAACTCTTTTCAAGGGCGGTCGCCTGTTGTTGCTGGTGGCCGGCGCCTTGCTGGTCGGCGGGTGTGGCAGCCCGCCCGTAATACGCTCAGGCCAGGCCTTGAGCTACCAGGGCCTGCAAAAGACCGGCGAACGCGGCATGGGCATTACCCCCAATGCCGCTCACCACGGCCAGTACGTCCAGGTGCTGGTCAAGCCGATACAGATAACCTCCGCGGTCGCGAGGGACACCTCGCCTGAGGTTTCGCTTGAAGTGGACAGGGCGCTGCAACAACGCCTGGAGGCCGAGTTGAGCCGTCACTTCATGCTCTCCCCGCGCGCCAATGGCAGCAACACGCTGGTGGTCAGGGTACGAGTGATGCGGATTGCCGAAGCCTGGCCGGTGATCAATGCCCTGGCCACGCCACTGCTGGGACCGGTGAAGAACGGCGGGCTGTCAATCGAAGTCGAGGCGCTCGATGCCCGTACCGGCCGCCAGGAGGCCCTGCTGTTGTTGGCCGACGACGCCGGCTTCTTCGACATCCTCGATAGCTACCAGCGCGCGGCCCATGCCAAGGCCCTGGCACAGGAGTTCGCCACTGAAACCGCGACGTTCCTGGCCCCACTGGGACATGTCAGGCGATGAAACAACGCCTGCGAGACCCGTCGCACGCCACTGCAGTCATTGAAGAAGAGAGATGAGCATGTCTGGAAACCCATTGGGCTTCAGGAAAAAACTTGGCCTGTCGTTACTGGCGGTGGTGTTGCTTTACTGGATTGCCCTGCCTATCTTGCCGTTCCTCGATATTCCCCAAAAGACCCTGGTGATCTCTGTATTGGCAATAGGCGGCGAGTTGCTGACCCTGCTGGTGATCGCCATTCTCGGCCAGGAATACTGGGCACAGATCAAGCAATGGTGCAGGCAGCAGTTTGAGTGGGCCATGCGCAAATTCAAACGTGGTGAGTGAGAACATGACACAGGCAAGTGCCCTGAGCGCACGTGAGGTCTGCCAGCGGTTGCGCGATGCTGCCCTTGGCATCCACCTATTGCAACGAATCGAGGTGGCAAATGCCGGCGACCAGGTCCTGGTGGACATCGCCGGCTGGTGCCTGCTCCTGGACCTCGATGGCCCACGCCTGCTGCACTGCCTGTGCTGCACCACGGTCGAAGGACGGCAATGGCGGCTCGATAACCGCCAGCGCTTCGGTACAGACCCAGTCAGTTTGCTCAGCACCTGGGAGCTGGCCCGGATCGAGCAACTGCTCGGCACTACAATCTGAGCCTCGCGCCGACGCCTGCCGGGGCGCGCCAGCGAACTACAGGCAGTCCTGGGCGGTTCGCTCGAAAGCCGATGGAGTAAAGCTCGAGGCCAGCAAATGGCGCTCGTAGAGGAATACCTTTCCACCACCCTGCGCCTTGTAGGCTTCCAGCACGTTATTGGCCGCTACTTTGCTGACGACCACGATCCGATAGCTGCGCTGGGTCTGGGAGACCACCGGGACCAGTGCCTGCTCCTTCAGTTTTGGCACCACACAATCGGCATATTCGGTGGGAGTCTTCTTGGTCTGCATGACCAGTGTCGGATCGTTCGGTGCCGAAGCACAGCCGGCCAGCATCAGGGAAACAAGGGTCAAGGCAGCAACGGGTGAAGCACGCATCGGTGAAATCCTGGAATAAAATCTGGTTCGTTGCGCAACGGTTCGGCGTCACGGCGCTGCCGTTGCGTTCATTAATGGACTCCAGAAGCCGACTCTTTGGCCAGCCTCTGCGACGGCGCGCATTTTCCACTGTCGGTCGGCAAATCAGAATATGCGTTTTTTGATTGTTACTATCACTTGAACCGATAGTTGTGCCGCGTGCAGACTGCCAGGCAGTCCGATTACAACTAAAAAAGGAATTGCTCGTGCGAACTTTCGACCTTATCCGTGACGCTGTCCTGCCAGAATTTCGTGAGCGGGTAGCCGATTACCTGATCGACTATGAAACCGCCCTGGCCGACCCGGCCACCGACCCGCAGGTACGCCGTGAAGTGGCCTATCAGTTGCGCGGCTATCTTCGCGGGTTGAACACCACACGGGTACTGGGCATGGCGGATTGGGAAGAACTCGACCGCCGGGTGATGGCCTCATGGCTGGCCCCGCAATGAGCGGCGCCAGGCCATAGCCGGATCGAAGCCTAGGACTTGCTCGCCGCAAGGTAGCCGGCCAAGCGCTGCGCCATTTGCGCACCAAGGGCCTGGAGCCCGCTCATGGGCCGCACCATCACCTCGAACTCGACGATCTTGCCCTGCTCATCGAAGCGAATCATATCGATGCCCTTGAGCTGCCTGTCGCCTACCCTGGCGCTGAACTCCAGCACCACATTCAGGCCATCGGCCGTGGCCAGTTCGCGGTGATAGGCGAAATCCTCGAAGACCTCGAGCACAGTCCCCAGGATGGTCGCCACCACCGGGGCCCCGGGATAGGCCGTATGAGCCATCGGTGAGCGAAACACTACAGCGGCATCCAACAGTTCAGGCAAGTCGCCAAGATCCCGCCGCTCGATCATCGCGTGCCAGCGCTGCAGGGAAACTTGGGCCTTGGGGTGCAGTTTCAATTCCGACATCGGGTTCTCCTCTCAAGCATCGGTGATGCTACTCAGGTTCCGTCGCCCAGCTTGCCAGGGGACGGCGTAGTGGCTCAGTTGCCAGGCCGGCAACCGCGCGCTGCGACCCAGGGCTGGCGCAACACGGTCGCCACCTCCTCGGCCCAGATTCCATAAGCCAGAGCCCCAGGATGAAAACCATCCACGGCCAGCATGTCGTCGTGCAGTGGTAGCTCGCCGGCTACCAGGGTTACCCCGGGCTGCGCTTGGCTCCACTGGCCAAGCAACTGGTTGAAGCGTTGCGCCCTGCTCCCCAGGTACCAGCGCAAAGGTTGCGGCAGGGAAGCAAAGGCATGCATCGGTGGCACGCAGGACAGCAAGACCCGGGCGGCTGCGAACTTTTTGCGCAGCAACGCCACCAAGCGAGCCACACAGCTCATCCAAGCCCTGGCACCGATACCGCCGGTGACATCATTGACACCGACGCAAACCAGTACGGCGTCGAAATCCTCGGTATCGCTGTCTTCGATTCTTTGCAGCAATGCCGGGGTATCGAGCCCGGATTGGGCAAGCAGGCGCCAAGACAGGGTGAAGTGCCCGGACAGGCGCGCTGCCAATTGGCCAGACAGGGCGTCGGCCTGGTGCATCACCCCCACTCCGGCGGCGGCCGAATCCCCTATGATCAACAACCGCAGCAAGGGGCCGGCACCACAGGCGCCGGATCGTTCGCCAGCAGGTTCTGCAAGCCGTGGAGTGACCCTGCGCACATAGCGCCCCTGGGCCAGCAGCAACGGCGCCAGGAGCAATCCGGACAGGCTTTGCAACATGATTGACGAGCCCCATGCAAGAGATGGGATGCAGGCTAAGGTGCAATCTTATCAGCGTCAAGATTAATCACCGTGGTAGGATTTCGCGCTTTGCAGGCCCCTTCAGGCCATACCGGCGAACTTCCCATGACCAAGAACTCCCCACGCTCGCGCGACTCCTACCACGTGGGCAACCTGGCACCGCAGCTCCTGGCTGCCGCCCGGGCAATGCTGGAGGAAGTGGGACCGACCCGGCTTTCATTAAGAGCGGTTTCCGAACGCGTGGGCGTCAGTGCCACTGCCGCCTATCATCACTACGCCAATCGTGCCCAGCTGGTCGGCAGCCTCGCAGCCGAAGGGTTTCGTGAATTGGCAGCGGTACTGGTGTTCAACGACAGCACCGTCGACGGTACGCAGAAACTGCGCAACGCCTGCCTGAGCTACTTCGGTTTCGCTCGACGCAATCCGGCGCTGTACCAATTGATGTTCGGCCCCGAGTTCGCCACCGGCGAAATGCTCCCCGAGCTGTCCATCGCCCGAGAACAGGCCTTCGGCGAGTTGCGGCGCATCATCGCCGAGTTACTGCACCTGCAGGTGGACGAGCCACAGGTGCGGCGAGCGGCCCTCGCCGGCTGGTCCTACACTCACGGCCTGGCCTCCCTGGTTATCCAGGGTGTCCTGGATTTCCCTGAAGGCACCACCGATGAACGCTTCGTGGACAGCACCCTGCAAGGTTTCCAGCAGTTGTTTCAGGCCGGTCACCCGGGTTGAAGCCATCGGGTGGCGATGAAGGTGCTCCTGGAACCAACGTCTGGAACGCGACTTGAGTGGCGGTTTTCCTCATCCAATCGCTGATTGGCGTTGAAGCCATCGACTATTTCTGCACAATGCGTGCATTTCACAACTGACACGAGGTCCACTGATGCTCTTGACCCCTCAAGACGAACGACTCATCAAGGCGCTGGCCCAGGCCATCGTCGACCGTCCGCGGGCGACCCTCAAGGAGCTGGCGGAACTCGCCGGAGTGAGCAAGGCCACCCTGCACCGCTTCTGCGGCACGCGCGACAAGCTGCTGCAGATGATGGAAGACCACGGCCAAGGCGTACTCAATCGCATCATCGACAGCACCGACCTGCAACATGACGAGCCCGTAGCCGCCCTGCGCTCGCTGGTCAGCGAGCACCTGGCCCATCGCGAAATGCTGGTGTTCCTGCTGTTCCAGTACCGTCCCGACACCATGCTCAACGACGGCGAAGACGAACGCTGGCAGTTCTATACCGATGCCCTGGATGCGTTCTTCCTGCGAGGCCAGCAGTTAGGAGTGTTCCGCATCGATATCACCGCCCAGGTCTTCACCGAGTTGTTCCTCACCCTGATCTTCGGCATTGTCGATGCCGAGCGCCGTGGCCGCGCGGCCAGCGCCAATTCGGCCAATGTGGTGGAACAGATGTTCCTCCATGGCGCCATTGCCACCACCAAGCCTGCCTGACGGGCTGTCCTCCCCCATTCCAGTGCATTGCCGGCACACAAAAAAGCCCCGCGGTCCGAAGGCCGACGGGGCAAATTGGCTGGTTGCGGCCAACCAAAGGAGCTGGACCGGCAAATCCATCCGTACCTTGACCTACGGCAGAGCAACGCGGCCAGGGCACTTCGTGCTGTTTGGGCTTGGGAGGGTGTCAGCGCCGTCCCTGCACACGGATTACCGATGAAATATCCGGAAAAGTCCGAACTGGCGACAAGATACTTCGCAGCCGCCAATGAGTCAACATTGACTCAATTGATCCATTTGCAACCTTGTATGCCGGCGCAGTCCTGCTCCTTTTCCTGTCAATCCAACTCCCTGCCAGCCGTTTCAGGTGCCAACTTCAACCCCGCCAGGGACAGCACGATAGCGGCGAACATGTACCAGGCCGGGGCATTCGGACTGCCAGTGAGGCTGACCAGTGCGGCAGCGAACAACTGGGTGAACCCTCCAAAGACCGCCACGCCGATGCAGTAGGCGATGGACATTCCACTGACCCTGATCCGGGCCGGAAACAATTCAGGCAAGAGCGCCATGTTAGGGACGATGGTGTAGGTCAAGGGGATGCTCAGCACTGTCACGATCGCCAGCAGCATCAGGATATTCGGATACAGATTGACCAACAGGAACGCCGGGTAGATGGCGATCAGCAGGATGGGCAGTGGCCAGAAGATCGACTTGCGTCGCCCGATGCGGTCACTCAACCGCCCCGCATGGGCGGACAGCAGCAACGGTGGCAGGCAAGCGAAGATAGCCGCCCAGGTCGCCACAGCCAGGGGCATGTGCAAGACACTGATCGCATGGTTCGCCAGGTAGAACTGAATGGTATAGATAGGCACGGTGGCACCGGTCACGAGCAGCACTCCGGCCACTATCTGCCGCGGGTGGCGCAACAGCAGCTTGAGTTGGCGTTCGTCCTCCGGCTCCTGGCGTACCAATTTGCGGTGCACTTCGGTCTCCGGCAGCCGGTGGCGGATGTACTCGCTGATGGGAATCGCCAGGATGCCGACGGCAAATACCAGTCGCCAGCCCCAGCTATCCATGGCCTCGGCGCTCAACAGACTGCTCAGGCTCATCACCAGCACCCCGCCGAAGGCGATGCCCAGGCTTTGGCTGAACGTCTGCCAGCTGCAGTAGTAGCCCCGGGAATCCTTATCCGCATACTCCATCAGCATCGTCGTGGAGCTACCAATCTGCCCGCCTACAGCAAACCCCTGGACCAGACGTGCCAGGATGATCACCGCCGGCCCAAGCAGCCCGGCCTGGGCGTAGGTAGGGGCCAGGGTGAACAACAGCGAGCCGCTCGCCATCAACCACAAGGTCAGGCGCAACGCCGCTTTGCGCCCCACACGGTCGGCGTACAGGCCGATCAGCAAACCGCCTAGCGGGCGCATGACGAAGCCGGTGCCAAACACCGCCAGCGACAGCATCAAGGGGATCAGCGAGTGATCGCCAAATGGAAAGAACAGCCGGGCCATCAGCGTTGCCAGCATGCTGTAGACCAGGAAGTCGTAGAACTCCAGGGCATTGCCCAGGCAGATCGCGGCAATCGCCCGGTGATGCTTGGGCCGGGGCGACTCAGTTGCCGCATCGAGCAGGGTCGTGGTGGTCGTTGTTTTTGTTGTTGTCATCAACGGTTCCTCTCAGGCGTTCGATTCAGGCCAGAAAACGCTCGGCCAGGCGTACCCAGAAGCTGGCGCCCAGGGGCAAGATCTGATCGTTGAAGTCATATTCCGGGTGATGCACTTCGCAACTGCCCGCGCCGTCGCCATTGCCGATCAACAGGTAGCAGCCGGGCACACGCTCCAGCCAGTAGGCAAAGTCATCGCTGGCACAAATCGGTTGCAGGCCCTGCACCAATGCGTTTTCGCCAAGCCAGTCGCGAATCACCCCGGCGGCCAGCGAACTGGCCTGCTGGTCGTTGACCAGGACCGGATACCCCTCACCGAAGATCACCCGTGCCTTGGCGCCGAAGCTGCCGGCGTGCAGTTCGGCCAGGCTCTGGATTCGCGCCCGGAGCATCTGCCGGACCTCAGGTCGCAAGGCCCGCACGCTCAGGCGCAACTCGGCCTGCTGGGGGATGACGTTGGCGGCATCGCCCGCCAGGAATGCACCAACGGTCACGATGGCCATGTCACTGGGCGGTACATTGCGCGACACCAGGCTTTGCAGGGCCATGACCAGTGAGGAACCGATCACCACCGGGTCCACGCTCTTATGCGGCATGGCACCATGACCGCCAACACCTTCGATGAAAATGACGATGTTGTCGGTAGACGCCATGCATGGGCCGGCCAGCACCCCGAACTGGCCAACCGGCATGCCTGGCGAATTGTGCAGCGCGAAAATCCCATCGCAGGGAAACAGCTCGAAGACGTTCTCCTCCAGCATGCGCTTGGCGCCAGAGCCTCCATGTCCTTCCTCTGCCGGTTGGAAGAACAGATGCAGGGTGCCGCGCCAGCAGCGATTGCGAGCCAGCTCACAAGCAGCGGCCAGGAGCATCGCGATGTGCCCATCATGCCCGCAGGCATGCATCTTGCCGGGTGTGCGGCTGCGCCATGGATGTTCGCCCTGCTCGGTTATCGGCAACGCATCGAGCTCTGCCCGCAGCCCCAGGCTAGGGCCATGGCCATTGTGCAAGCTAGCCACCACGGCGGTCTCGGCCAGTTCCAGATGGACCTCGTAGCCCCACTTGCGTAGAAGCTCGACCACCCGCTCACGGGTAAGGAACTCTTCATGTCCCAACTCCGGCTGGGCATGCAGTGCCCGTCGCAACTCGATCATTGCCGGAGTGATTTCAGCGATTCCGGGACTTATCCGGGTTTCATGCATGGTGTCGTGTCCTGAAGGTCTATGTGACGTGCAGCGCATGGACCGACCCCGGTCCATTGACCTAACCTAGCGCCGGAAAATGCCAGGCATAAGCCGCAAAAACGTTGTCGTGACAACCGTTGGTATTCAGGAGCCCCCAGTGAAACTCCATCAGTTGCAGGCCTTGGTGGCCGTTGCCGAGGGCGGCGGAATCCGCGCCGCTGCCCGCCGCCTGGAGGTGTCCCAGGCGGCAGTGACCCGAGCCCTGCGGGAACTGGAAGAAGAACAGGGCTTGGCCCTGTTGGTCCGCCATACCGGTGGGGCCCGCTTGACCCCGGCCGGTAAGATCCTGCTGCCACACGCCACGCAGATCGCCAGCCAGCTGCAAAAAGCCCAGGCCGACTTGGCCAGCCTACGAGGAGAAACGCCCTCGCGACTGTGCGTAGGGGTGACCCCCTGGCTGGGCCAGACCGTACTCGCCAGCACGGTCCAGGCCTTTCGCCAGGCGCTGCCCAAGGTCCAGCTGGAGGTCTATGAAGGCCTGCTGGCCGTCAGTCTGCCGCTGCTGCGCAATGGCTTGATGCACTTGGCCCTGGGGCCCGCCGCCCCCTTGCCCCCCCAGGAGTTCGTGCACATGCCCCTGGCACGCTACCGGATGAAGGTCCTGGCGGTGCACGAGCACCCACGATGCTCGGCGCGCTCGCTGGCCGAGTTGCTGGAGGATGACTGGGTGATCAACTTCAGCCAGTCCAGCCAAGCGCCACTCATGCACCAGTTATTCGAACGCCACGGCTTGCACATAGACCCCGGGCGCATCGTCTGTGCCCAGTCCAGTGCCATGCTCAGCAGCCTGATCACCGATGCCGGGATGCTCGGCTACTCCCCCGAACCCATGATGCTCTGTCCTCCGCTGCAGGGCAGGGTTCGGGCGTTGACCCTCGAGCAACCCCTCGAGGAGAGCGAAGCCAGCGTGATTCACCTGCGTGACCAGCCCCTGGATTCGGCCGCCCAGTGTTTCGTCCAGTGCCTGCAGGACACCTTGAAGGCCTGCAATCGTTCCCACCGCGAGGCGCAGCGGCAGTTGGCCAGGATGCTCAGCCTGCAGTTTTGAACAGCCGGGCCACGGATGGCATGATGCAAGCCTTGCGCAGCGACCGCCCCGAACGGCCCTGCCCTTGTAACCCCTCGAACAAGAGAGCCCCATGGCAAACCAAGATATTTCCTTCCTGCCCGATCCGGACGCCGACTCCATTTCCTCCGACGTCGCAGGCTTCGGCGGCCTGCTGGTCTCCACCCAGATCCCGACCCATGCCGACGGCAGCCTGGAACTGGGCGACATCACCCTGCAAAGCGAGTGCACCCTGCAAGCGCTGAAGGTCGCGCTGGAGCGCGCCGGCAGCTCCATGGACCGGGTCCTGCACCTGACCATCTACCTCACCGACATGGCCGATCGCGCAGCCTTCAACGAGGTCTACCAGCGTTTCTTCGCCAAGCCCTGGCCAGTTCGCGCAGCCGTTGGCGTAGCGGCGCTGGCAGTGCCGGGAATGCGCGTGGAAGTCACCGCGATGGCCGCCAAGGCCTGATGCCAAGCGGCTGCGCCCAGTGCGCAGCCGCCACCGGGCAGCACACGGGTGCCGGGCAAGCATTTCGCCGCTACAATGCGCGCCTTGACCCTGATAAGCCTGATTAAAAAAACATGTCCTTGCCCAAACATCACCTCGAACTGCTCAGCCCTGCCCGCGATGTCGGCATCGCCCGCGAAGCCATCCTGCATGGCGCCGACGCGGTGTACATCGGTGGCCCGAGCTTCGGCGCCCGCCACAACGCCAGTAACGAGGTGAGCGATATCGCCCAGCTGGTGGAATTCGCCCGTCGCTATCACGCCCGGGTATTCACCACCCTCAACACCATCCTCCACGACAATGAGTTGGAGCCGGCGCGCAAACTGATCCATCAGTTGTACGATGCCGGTGTCGATGCGCTGATCGTCCAGGACCTGGGGGTGATGGAGCTGGACATTCCGCCCATCGAACTGCACGCCAGCACCCAGACCGATATTCGCACCCTGGAGCGGGCCAAGTTCCTCGACCAGGCCGGCTTCTCCCAGCTGGTACTGGCTCGTGAGCTGAATCTCAAGGAAATCAGCGCCATCGCCGCCGAGACCGACGCGGCCATCGAATTCTTCATCCACGGCGCCCTGTGCGTGGCCTTCTCCGGCCAGTGCAACATTTCCCATGCCCAGACCGGTCGCAGCGCCAACCGCGGCGACTGCTCCCAGGCCTGCCGCCTGCCCTACACCCTGAAGGATGAGCACGGTGGCGTGATCGCCTACGAAAAGCACCTGCTGTCGATGAAGGACAACAACCAGAGCGCCAACATCCGCGCCCTGGTCGAGGCCGGGGTGCGCTCGTTCAAGATCGAGGGTCGCTATAAGGACATGGGGTATGTGAAGAACATCACCGCCTACTACCGCCAGCGCCTGGACGACGTACTGGAAGACCGCCCGGACCTGGCTCGCGCGTCCAGCGGCCGCACCGCGCACTTCTTCGTTCCCGACCCGGACAAGACCTTCCACCGTGGCAGCACCGACTACTTCGTCAGCGAGCGCAAGATCGACATCGGCGCCTTCGACTCGCCAACCTTCACCGGATTGCCGGTGGGCGTGGTGGAAAAGGTCGGCAAGCGCGACCTAGAGGTGGTGACCTTCGAGCCATTGTCCAACGGCGACGGCCTCAACCTGCTGGTCAAGCGCGAGGTGGTGGGCTTTCGCGCCAACATCGCCGAAGCCCGCGGCGAGTTCGAGGAAGACGGTGAAAAGCGCTATCGCTATCGCGTCGAGCCCAACGAAATGCCCGAGGGCCTGCATCGCCTGCGCCCCAACCATCCGCTGAGCCGCAACCTGGACCACAACTGGCAGCAGGCCCTGACCCGTACCTCCGCCGAACGCCGCATCGGCCTGGCCTGGCAGGCCCGGCTGCGCGAGGAGCGCCTGGAGCTGAGCGCCACCAGTGAAGAAGGCATCGGCATCAGCGTCGCCCTGGACGGCCCCTTTGGCGTGGCCAACAAGCCGGAGCAGGCCCTGGAGCAATTGCGCGACCTGTTGGGCCAGCTGGGCACTACCTGCTACCACGCCACCGACGTCAAGCTGGACGCCCCCCAGGCCTACTTCATCCCCAACTCCCAGCTCAAGGCCCTGCGCCGGGAAGCCATCGAAGCCCTGGACGCCGCACGGATCGCCGCCCATCCACGGGGCTCGCGCAAAGCCGAAAGCAACCCGCCGCCGGTCTACCCCGAATCGCACCTGTCGTTCCTGGCCAACGTCTACAACCAGAAGGCCCGGGACTTCTACCATCGCCATGGCGTGCAGTTGATCGACGCCGCCTTCGAGGCCCACGAGGAACACGGCGAAGTGCCGGTGATGATCACCAAGCATTGCCTGCGCTTCTCCTTCAACCTGTGCCCCAAGCAGGCCAAGGGCGTGACCGGCGTACGTACCAAGGTGGCCCCGATGCAGCTGGTGCACGGTGACGAGGTGCTGACCCTGAAGTTCGACTGCAAGCCTTGCGAAATGCACGTGGTGGGCAAGATCAAGGGCCATATCCTCGATTTGCCGCTGCCCGGCAGCAGTGCAGACTCGGTGGTGGGCCATATCAGCCCCGAAGACCTGCTCAAGACCATTCACCGCGCACCGCATTGAGTGGCTGGCGGGCGCCGCGCAATGCCGTCGCGCCCGCTGCAGATTCCAGACTCCAGAATCCAGGCCACCAGCCTGCACCTGCCAATAGCCCGGCGCTGACAGGCACAACGTTCCGCCTGTTATGCGCCATGCTTGGTTTCATTGCACATACGTCCCCTCTTCTACGTACGTAGCGTTTTTTTCTCGGCCAGGGGGGAGTTCCCTGTCAGTCGCCGTGGTCTACTACGCGCCGGTCGATCGGCAAACAGGTATAGTGGCCGACCTCGCTGAGCGACAAGCCGATTCCGGCGCTGGCCGCACTCCGGCCCCCGCTCCTATCAAGACAGAATGGATAACGTGTGTTCGCAAGATTCGTATTCATTGCCCTGCTCCTGACTCTGTCGGCGTGCAGTTCCAAGCCCTCCAACTCCGGGCCCCTCAAGGCTGGCGAGTATCGCGTCCAGCGCGGCGATACCCTGTATTCCATCGCCAGCCGCAACGGCACGAACTGGAAGGAAGTGGCGCGGCTCAACGGTCTCAAGGCGCCCTATACCGTGGAAGTCGGCCAGGTATTGAAGGTGGGCGGTGGCGCCCCCAGAACGACCCGGGTGACCAGCAGCAAGACACGAACCAGCACCAGCAGGAGCAAGGCCCCACCGCCTGCCCCGCCGATGCCCAAGGTCACTCTCAAGGGCTGGACCTGGCCGCTGCGCGGGGTGCTGATCGGACGCTTCTCGCCTACCGGCAAGCTCAACCAGGGCATCCGCATCGCCACCGCCGAGGGCCAGCCGATCCACGCCAGCCTCGGCGGCAAGGTGGCGTTCGCCGGCTACATGCGCGGCTACGGCAACCTCATGATTCTCCAGCACGGGCCGTCCTACACCAGTACCTATGCCTACAACAGCAAACTGCTGGTCAAGGAAGGCCAGATGGTGATCAAGGGCCAGAAAATCGCCGAAGCCGGGTCCCAGGATACCGACCGCGCCCAGTTGTATTTCGAGATCCGCGCCAATGGCGTGCCGGTCGACCCGATACGCCTGCTACCACCGGGTTGAGCAACACCACCATCAACCCGGCTCACAAAGTGGCGCTGGCGCCAACGAAGCCCTGACCCGGCGCGGCAACAGCGTCAGCAAGGCCAGCAACGCCAGCACGGCACCGATCCACAAAGGTGCCTTGAGCCCATGGCCCGCCTGGATCGCCAGCCCGCCAGCCCAGGCGATGAACGCCAGGCCGGCATTGATCACCGACACATGCACGCTGTTGACCAGGGGTCCGGGATTGGCGGTACGCATGACCCGCACGATCAGGGCCGGGCTCAGGGGCACGCCCACCAGGCCGATGACCAGGAATGCCACGACACTGAACAGCGCCTGCTCGGCGCAGAGCGCGAAGGCCAGCAAGGCCAGGCCCAGCACCAGCAATCCCGAGCTGAGTACGGCGAAGGTGAAGCGATCGGCGAAACGCCCCACCAGGCTGTTGCCGACAAGGTTCATCAGGCCGTACAGCCCCAACAGGATCGGCAGCAGTGTGCCAGGTACCCCGGACACCTCGGTCAAGATCGCCGTGACGTAGGTGAATGCCGCGTAGGCCGCGGCGATCACCAAGCCGCTGCTGGCATAGGCGGCCCATAGCGTGCCGCTGCCCAGGGCCCTGAACTGCTCACCCAGGCCAGCGCCGCTCGACTCTCGCGAAGACGGCACCAGCGCCCTGACGATCACGACGCACACAGCCGTCAGCGCCACCACCAGCCAAAAGCTGGTTCGCCAGCCCAGGTGCTGGTCAATCAGGGTCGCCGCCGGGACCCCAAGTACAGTGGCCAGCATCATGCCGCTGAGCACGATGGATGAGGCCCGGCCCCTGGCCTCCTGCGCCACTGTCTCGGCACAGATCGCCAGCGCCCCGCCGATGCATGCCGAACCCGCCACACCGGTGATGACCCTGGCAAATGCCATGGTGCCGTAGTGACTGGCGCTGGCAGCCACTACGGCGCCCAGCAGGTACAGGGCCAGTTGCCAGAGCAGGGCTTGCCGGCTGGGCACCTTCAACCAGAGGAACAAGGCCGTCAGCAAGGGACCGCCCAGGACCATGCCCAAGGCATACAGGGCGATCAGGTAGCCGATTTGCGCCGCGCTGACGCCGAACACCGCCGCCAGGGACGGCATCATGCCAGCGACCATGAACTCGGAAGTGGTCAGGACGAAAATGGTCAGGGCCAACCAGTAGACCGTCCCAGGCATGGACACCTGTTCGCGATGGCCTCGTGCGGTCATGACCATCCTCCCCACAGCGGGAGGCGCGAGCTCGATGAAGCTTTCCTGGGATTGGGCATGAGGACTCCTGGCAATACATTCAATTGAATTATTGAATGAAAGGCCGATGCTAGTTTCGGCCACGCACTCGGGTCAAGCCCCTTGCCCTCGCCCCCTGCCCAGAAATGGATCTAGCCGGCGTTGAACTTCATGCAGTGAACAGGGCATCTGCGACTCTCGCAGGACTCTTGCAAAACCTCGCTACCGTGCTGGCTTGGCGCCTGCCTGGTGTTGGGCACACCCACGCAAGCGGCCAGAGGTTTACCGGAGTGCGCCAGAACCTTGCGCCAACCGTGCGGGGTGAACTCGGTGCCAATCCCTGTCGGCACTGGGCCGGACCTGTCGCACTGAGTCCCGATAGTTCTCTCGCTACCCGTTGCACCGGGCCTGGTGCTCCATTCACAAGAGAGGCCAGCAGGCCCGTTCCTGCGCACCAGGCCAGCCATTGCTCCAGCCTTGGAAGGATGCAGTGCAATGCTCCTATGCCAAGCCGCTACAGGCCCAGCTGCTCATGTTCCAGGTCGCCCTCCCTGCCCGCCCACCAAGCGGGAATGGGCAACAGCGACTCTGCCACGCCTACTGTCAACAGGTTGTGGCGCAGGCTCCTGAGCCGAACCAGTACCTGGACCCTGGGCTCGACCTGGATCAATGCCTGCCAACTCAATTGAACGTACCGACCATGGACAGCGGCCGAGTAGAGGAGCAACGGCTGTGGAAATGGCTCACGCAGCTCGAAGTAGCCCAGGTAAGCGGATGCGTTATCTGCCAGCACGGCATTCTGCCGGGCATCCCTGGAAGCCTGCATGCGGGTCTCCAACAGCTCTATTGCGGCCGTGCTCTCATACAAGGGCGAGCTCTTGCCACTTAGCAGCCATTGATACTTCGAGTTCTCCGAAAACAATGAGTTGGCGATACCGTTTGGGCAGAAGAACAGCTCGATCGCCCTGCGCACCAGGGTTGGCACCACTGCTTGTGTCACTTTGTCCAGGTACTGGTCGCGGGCCTCAAAGTCCTGCCTGCCATAGCTGATGAGTTGTCGGAACTGGGTCTTGACCGCAAAGTGAATCTGGTTCGGTTCATCACAGTTAGCCGCAATGCGCTGGGCCAAACACCATTCGCGTTGGCGAATGTTCCGATCCAGTTCAGTGTCATCCAGGCTCAGGAAGTCGAAGAAGGTCCTGATCGCGGCGAGGCAGACCTCGGGTTCCCGACAAACCGCCCTCATGGTCTCGCTCGCCCTCTCGCCGTAGAACCACTCCATCAACTCCAGCAGCGCCAGGCATTTATCAGCGGCACTTTCAAATGCACTCCGGGAGTAACACGCGCCAGCCGCCCTGTGAAGCTGCCCATACTGGATGTTGGCGGCATTGAGCATGTCCCTTATCACCAGGCGCTCGGTTTCCCCACTCCGGTCGATGGCCTGGTGGATGAACTCATCGATGACCCCCTTGCTCCGATGCTCCAGCCAGCTATCGAAGAACAGCGCAAACTCTCGAAGCGTGAAGGCAGGTACCAGGGTTGCCAGGCTCATCTCGTAGTCGATTTTCTCCGGCCCCGACTGGCTGTCGCGCCGTGCGAGTACGAACGCCTCGAACAGTTGCAAAGAGCGTTGGGCCAACGGTCCCTCTGGATCGAAGCGACTCGTGGCGAGCGCTGCCTGTCGCTGCTGCTCGCGCTCTTCCTCGTTTGGGCCACCCAGCATGCTGGGGCCGAACGCATTGAAGAGCACTTGGGTGTGCTGGTTAAAATGCTCGAGCATCCTGGGCTCCAGCTCACGCAGCAGGGTCTGCAAGACAATCCCGTGCCAGTCCAGATCACCCTCGTTGTGCCGCTCTGCCGCCGCACCGAACACCGACAGGCTGCGACAGATGCGCTTGGCCTGGCGCGGATTGCCGGGAAACCACTGGGCACAGCGCTCGATCGTCGTCGCAGGTAAAAAACCACAGCACGCCTGCAGGTTCTTCATCACCATCTTCTCTGTCTGCTTGGCCGTGGGTGCCGGCAGGGCAAAGGGTACGTCGATGATCTTGTCCAGGAAGTGCTGGGCGGACTCGCCAAAAGCCTCGGAGTAACTGCACAACGCCCGGCTGATCAGCTCATGATCGAACGCCAGGACAAAGACGAACCCAGGCCAGTCGAGCAGCTCCCGTAGGGCCAGGAGCGTTTCCGGCAGAATCTTCGGGTCGGCGCGATCCAGGTCGTCGATGAAGACAATCACCCGGCGCGCACCCAACTGTCTGTGCAACGCCTCCAGGTCCTCTTCCTTGAGTTGCAGCATGCTGCCCAACTTGTCGAACACGACCCCCGATACCTTGGCCGCAGCAGTGATGACCTGACCGTACTCCAGTGAGTCCGGAAGCTGCGCCTGGGCAACCGTATCCGTCGCCTTGGCTGCAATATGGCTGACTTTCTGGCTCAAGCGCCGCAGCCAGGGGCGCAAGGGCTCGGCCAGGCCTTCACCTTGCAGTGCTTCAGTCAACTCCAGGTAGAAGCGGGCCAGGAACCCGTCTTCACCGTTGGTGCGCCAGACGGGAAAGCGGATGACGATATCGCCCTTTTCCTCTGCAATCTGCTGCAGGAAGTTCAGCACGCTGGTCTTGCCGCTGCCCCACTGGCCGTACAGGCCGATGCGCGAGGACCAGCCCGATGGCGTGGCCGTGATCACGCGATGAATCAGCTTGGCTAACGGCCAGCGGTCCAGAAGATCGTCCTGGCGGTGAGTGAGTGGCGCATCATTTCCACCAGAGACGCTAGCATTCTGGATGGTCGACATTCGTTGCAGTTCCTTATCCTGGTTCCTGGTGCTCATTGCTCTTGCTTGCTACCACCACGGGCCGCCTCACTCTCTAGGGACGAACGGGCTTGAACAGATCGATGGAAATCATCTTGTACATCCCGCTCAACGGCACCATGCGCTTGATATCCATCTGGTAGAAATCGGCTGTCGGACTGATAGAGGCCGGCATGCTCGGCGTACAGCCAGTCAAGCTGTAGAGATTCATGTAGTCGGCATTGGGGTCGCCCACGGTGCCCTGGCGCATGGAAAGTGTACAACGCAAGCTGCCCTTGAGCCCCGGGCCGCCATCACCCTGGACCTCCAACCGCAGCGGACAGACGCCCATGCGCCGCCCACCCATCCAGGGGTCCTGGGCTTGTGGACATTCCTGATCGCCGACAGTGGCCATGACCTGCCCCACCAGTTGGCGCAAATCCTTGTTCTGATCAGGCCAGACCTCACCGTTGTCCACCATGTGGTCCTTGATGAACAACGTGTAGCGCACCGGAAAGCCGACTTTGTTGTTCAGCATGAAAGAGCCCTGGGAATAGGCCAGTTTCTCGTCGGCCTTGCATCCGGCGCGGTTACTGACGGCGAATTCGGTGGTGTTGAGATTGGTAACGCTCGTTCCACCGCGCAGCTTGATCAGGCACTGGGCCTGCCGACCATCGGTGCAACTGTTTTCGACGATATGGAAGCCGTTGCTGTGTACCGCGCTGTCATCAATGACAAAGCCATTGAAGTTGGTCATGTCGCTGGGGAGCACCCGGTTGACCCGCAGATCCACAAGAAACGCGCCATCCTGGGCAACCGAGGGTTCCAGATTCATGGAAAAGCGGGCATTGCACTGCTGCTTCAAGGTCACCCTGAAGTCTTGCGCATCGGGCAACCCTCCAAAGATACCGCCAATACCGAAAGGCAGGCCCAGCACACCGCCGAGCACAGTCAGTATTCCCGAAACAGCAGACTTGGCACCGGCATAGGCCTGCATTTCCGCGTTGGTCATGCTGCCATACGAGGCGTTGCTGAAGTTATTTGTCTGTGACCACCTGAAGCTCGTGGTGGAACGAATGGTGCCACTCACGCGGGCTTCATCGCAGGCACCTCGCTCTTGGCAGAACTTGAGATTGAAGCCCCAGTCCTTGCTGAAGAGATCGACGATATTGATGACCGGCTTCTTCAGTGCCATCACCAGCACTCCCTGCTGGCGCGACCCAATCACCACCGGCCCTGCCTCCGTCCCCTTGAGAGTGGCGTATCGAGGCACATCAATGGGGTACTTGCGCTCAAAATCCGCCGCGTTGACATTGAATGCAGGTTCGAAAGTGATTGGGTAGTCACCCTCGTTCTCGATCAGCACCGTGATGAAATCAGGTTCGGCAGCCTGGGCTTTCAAGCAGCCCATCGCACTCAATAACACACCTGTCAACAGGACACTCTTGCGATAGGTGGAGCGTACGGATCTGTCCATCATCAATCCTTGATTGTAAATCCCGCTCATTACTCTAAATGGTTTATGTCAAATCGCCATCTTTTAGGCGCAAGCCGCTACCGGAGGCTGATCAGCCCCACCTCGATGCTCGTTTCTGGACAGACAACCTGGTCTTGCAACCCGATGAAACGCACGGCGTGGCACCGCCGGCCGTCCTGTGGAGTCTTGCTTGCCAAGCAGCCACAAACGACAGGTCAGCTTTTCATCCAGGACGACGCTTGAGGGTCTGGCTGGGCAACTCCTTGAACAACGCCCGATAGCTACTGGAGAAACGCCCCAGGTGCCAGAACGACCAGTGCATCGCCACCTCGGCCACCGTGGTTTCCTGTGGATTGCAACTGCGCAGCTCGCGATGGGCGCTGTTGAGCCGGCGCAGGCGCAGCCATTGGCTGGGAGCCATGCCGGTAAAGGCCTTGAAGGCGCTCTGCAACTGGCGCAGGGACACTCCGGCGACCTGGGCCAGTTCCAGCAGGTTGAGGGTTTCCTCGGGCAGGTCGGCGGCCCATTGCGCGACCCGCTGCATGATGGCCCGTTCCTCCGTGCGCCGTTGCAGGCCATCGCGGTCCAGGCGCACGCAAGCGTTGTCGAGAATGTACAGGCAGTCATCGAGCAACTGCTGGGTCAGGGCTTCCCGGCTGGGTGGATCGAGGGTCTGTGACAAGCGCGTCAAGGTCGCGCTGAGCCAGCGGCAGAACAACGCGTTCTGCTGGCAGGTCAAGGGCGCCATGAACAGGCCATCCAGGCGTTCGACCCCCAGGCCCTGGCCCTGGACGAACTCGGGGCCGAACACCACCGCCACTTCCTGGTAGTTCTCGGGGGTGATCCAGATATTACGGCTCTCGCCATTGAGCACGTACAGCGCGTTGTCGCTGCGATCGAAGCAGAACGCCAGGGCGCCTTCGGGGGCATTGAAGTTCTGTTCGACCCGGGTATTCATGCGCTCTTCGTAGATTTGCACGCCCTGCAGGTCCAGGTAACGCACCAGGCCATTGAAATGCCCGGGGGACATCTGCCGGTACTGCTGAACCCAACCGGGGGTGGCCCGGACCTGGTCGATCACATCGAAGGCCTTGAAAGCCTGGACTTGAAGCGGATTGGACGTCGTCATGGGAAGACCTTACGCACTCTTTTGGTGCGCTTTGCGTCTGTTGAAAGTGGATAGATGGAACCACAAGGCTCGCCCAAGATAGTCGCCAATGCGCCGCAGGGGAAGCCTTGCCGGGATACTCCCGCTCACCTGGGTGCAGATGAAAACAATCATCGAGGTCTTTATGAACGCCCCTTTCGATCAGCTTTCCTCATGGCTGAAAGAGCACAAGATTACCGAAGTAGAGTGCGTGGTCAGCGACCTGACCGGCATTGCCCGCGGCAAGATCGCACCCACCAACAAGTTCCTGCATGAGCGAGGCATGCGCCTGCCGGAAAGTGTCCTGCTGCAAACGGTAACCGGGGATTTTGTCGACGACGACCTGTACTACGAACTGCTGGACCCGGCTGACATCGACATGCTCTGTCGTCCCGATCCCTCGTCGATCTACCTGGTGCCCTGGGCCCTGGAACCCACGGCCATCGTCATCCACGACACTTTCGACAAGTTCGGCAACCCCATCGAACTGTCGCCACGCAATGTGCTGAAGAAAGTCCTGCAGCTCTACACCGACAAGGGCTGGCAGCCGATCGTGGCTCCGGAAATGGAGTTCTACCTGACCCAGCGTTGTGAAGACCCGGACCTGCCGCTGCAAGCGCCCCTGGGACGCTCGGGACGTGCCGAGAGCGGCCGGCAGTCATTCTCCATCGATGCCGCCAACGAATTCGACCCACTGTTCGAGGACGTCTACGACTGGTGCGAAGCCCAAGGCCTGGACCTCGATACGCTGATCCACGAAGACGGCCCGGCGCAGATGGAGATCAACTTCCGCCATGGCGACGCCCTGGACCTGGCGGACCAGATCACCGTGTTCAAGCGCACCCTGCGCGAGGCCGCGCTCAAGCACAACGTCACCGCCACCTTCATGGCCAAGCCGATCACCGATGAGCCCGGCAGCGCCATGCACCTGCACCAGAGCGTGGTGGACATCGCCACCGGCAAGCCGGTATTCACCAACGACGACGGCAGCATGAGCGAGCTGTTTCTGCAGCACATCGGCGGATTGCAGAAGTACATCCCCAAGGTGCTGCCGATGTTCGCCCCCAACGTCAACTCGTTCCGCCGCTTCCTGCCGGATACCTCGGCCCCGGTGAACGTCGAATGGGGCGTGGAAAACCGCACCGCCGGCCTGCGGGTACCGACCTCCAGCCCGGAAGCCACGCGGGTGGAAAACCGCTTGCCCGGTGCCGATGCCAACCCCTACCTGGCGATCGCCGCGAGCCTGCTGTGCGGCTACCTGGGCATGGTCGAAGGCATTGCCCCCAGCGCGGCGGTGGAAGGCCGCGCCTACGAGCGACGCAACCTGCGCCTGCCGATCACCATCGAGGACGCCCTGGCGCACATGGAGGAATGCCCGGTCATCGAGCAGTACCTGGGGCGCAAGTTCGTGCGTGGCTATGTCGCGGTCAAGCGTGCCGAGAACGAGAACTTCAAGCGGGTGATCAGCTCCTGGGAACGCGAGTTCCTGCTGCTCAGCGTTTGATCCGGCGATTTTACGAACAACAAAAACATCCCACAGAGGTGTCGAACATGCGTCTATTCAAAGCAGTGATCCCGGTCGCCCTGGCGACCCTGTGCAGCACCGCCGCCCAGGCCGAACCCAGCGTCAGCGTGTACAACTGGAGCGACTACATAGGCAAGACGACCCTGGCCGACTTCCAGGCCCAGACCGGGATCAAGGTGATCTACGATGTGTTCGACTCCAACGAGACCCTGGAAGGCAAGCTGCTGGCCGGACGTACCGGCTACGACGTGGTGGTGCCTTCCAACCACTTCCTCACCCGCCAGGTGAAGGCCGGGGCGTTCCTCAAGCTGGACCGGACGCAACTGCCCAACTGGAAGAACCTGGACCCGAAGCTGATGACCCTGTTGCAGCAGAACGATCCCGGCAACCAGTACTCGGTGCCCTACCTGTGGGGCACCAATGGCATCGGCTACAACGTCGACAAGGTCAAGCAGGTGCTGGGCATCGACCATATCGACTCCTGGGCGGTGCTGTTCGAACCGCAGAATCTGAAGAAGCTGGCGCAATGCGGGGTCTCGCTGATGGACTCGCCCGATGAAGTCATGCCGGCGATGCTCAACTACCTGGGCCTGGACCCCAACAGCCAATCGGCGGCCGATTACCAGAAGGCCGAGGCCAAGCTGTTGAGCCTGCGCCCCTACATCACCTACTTCCACTCCTCCAAGTACGTCTCGGACCTGGCCAACGGCAATATCTGCGTGGCGTTCGCCTACTCCGGCGATGCCTTCCAGGCCGCCAACCGGGCCAGGGAAGCCAAGAATGGAGTGAACATCGCCTACGCGATTCCCAAGGAAGGCAGCAACCTGTGGTTCGACCTGATGGCCATCCCCGCGGACGCCGCCAATACCAAACAGGCCCATGCCTTCATCAACTACCTGCTGGACCCGCAAGTAATCGCCAAGGTCAGCGCCCAGGTCGGCTATGCCAACCCCACCCCGGCCTCCCAGCAGTACATGGACGCCCAGCTGGTGAACGATCCCGAGGTCTACCCACCCAAGGAGGTGCTGGACAAGCTGTACATCGCCAGCACTCCGTCCCCCGCGATCATGCGCGTCATGACTCGCTCGTGGAGCAAAGTGAAGTCCAACAAATGAACCAGCCACTCTCCCTGGGCGGTGCCAACGGGCACGCCCACTCCTATTACGCGGCCTCGGTCGGTGCCCTGCCCGGCTACCCATCCCTGGAAGGCGACCTGCAAGCCGACGTCTGCGTGGTTGGCGGCGGCTTCACCGGGGTCAACACCGCCATCGAGCTGGCCCAGCGCGGGCTATCGGTGATCCTCCTGGAGGCCCGGCGCATCGGCTGGGGCGCCAGCGGGCGCAACGGCGGGCAACTGATCCGCGGCATCGGCCATGACATCAGCGGCTTTGCCCGCTATGTCGGCCAGGAAGGACTGAAATACCTGGAACAGGCCGGTATCGAATCGGTGCAGGTGGTGGGCCAGCGTATCGCCAAGCACGGGATCGACTGCGACCTGCGCTGGGGGTTCTGCGAACTGGCCAATACCCCAGCCCAGTTCGCCGCATTCCAAAGCGAACAGGAGCACCTGCTGAGCCTGGATTATCGCCATGCCACCCGCCTGGTGGCGGCCCGGGACATGCACCAGGTAGTGGCCTCCAAGGCCTACGCCGGAGGCCTGGTGGACATGGGCTCAGGCCACCTGCACCCCCTCAAGCTGGTGGTGGGCGAAGCCCGGGTAGCGACGTCCCTGGGCGTGCGGATCTTCGAGCACAGCCCGGTGCTGGAGCTAGGCCACGGCGATAGCGTGAAGCTGCGCTGCGCCAGGGGCACCGTGCGAGCCGGACGCCTGGTGCTGGCGTGCAACGCTCACCTGGAGGACCTGGAGCCGCGCCTGAGCGGCAAGGTCTTGCCCGCGGGTAGCTACATCATCGCCAGCGAACCGCTGCCGGAACCTCTGGCCAGGCAGTTGATCCCGGACAACCTGGCACTGTGCGACCAGAAAGTCGGCCTCGACTATTACCGGCTGACCGCCGACCGGCGCCTGCTGTTCGGTGGGGCCTGCCATTACTCCGGCCGCGATCCAGCGGATATCGCCGGCTACATGCGGCCGAAGATGCTCAAGGTGTTCCCACAACTGGGGGACATCGGTATCGACTTCCAGTGGGGTGGCAAGATCGGCATCACCGCCAACCGCTTCCCCCAGGTCGGACGCCTGCGCCAGTTCCCCAACGTGTACTACGCCCAGGGGTACTCCGGACATGGACTTAACGTCACCCATTGGACCGCGCGGCTGCTGGCCGAGGCGATCCATGCCGGCCACAGCCAGGGCCTGGACGTGTTCAGCGCGGTACCGCACATGACCTTTCCCGGCGGGCCCGCCTTGCGTGCGCCCTTGCTGGCCCTGGGCATGCTCTGGCATCGGCTGCGTGAAATCCTGGGTTGACGGCCCACCTCCCAGGGCTCGGGAAGTGGGCGCATGCCCAGGTTCACAAAAAGCGCCTGTGCAGGAAGTCCAGCAGCCGGTGGTTGACCTGCTGTGCACGCTCGCTCTGGATCCAGTGCCCACACCCTTGCAGCACATGCTGCTCCAGGTCGGCGACCCGGTCGGGCATGCGCTTGAGGGTATGGGCCTCCAGCACGCCGACCGGATCGCGATCGCCCAACAGGAACAACGTAGGCTGTATGACCCGGGCTTGCGCGAGAAACTCGGTACGCTGCCAATTGCGCTCGAAATTGCGGTACCAGTTCAAGGCCGGGCGAAATCCCCTGCCAACGAAAGCCTGCCGATAGACCTGGAAATCCTCCTCCGGGCACCAGCTGGGCAAGCTGTCGGGGATGGTCACGCCATCGAACAATCGGGAGTCGGCCGGCTTGGGTTGCAGCAGGGCCTCGATATTGCCCATGAACAACCGCAGGCTGGTATCGATGTCAGCGTCGAGCTCGACCTCGGCCACGCCCGGTTCCTGGAAATACAGGATGTAGTTGAAATGCCCACCGTGCACCTGGCGCATGATCTCGCTGGCCGGGCGCTTGGGCCGCCCGGCAAAGGGCACCGACATCGTCACCAGCGCCGCCACCCGCTGCGGCTCCAACAGAGCCAGGTGCCAGGCCACCGGCGCTCCCCAGTCGTGGCCAACCATGCACACCCGCTCGTGACCGAAGGCCTCCATGGCCTGCTGGATATCGGCGCACAGGGTCAGCAGGTCGTAGTCTGCTATCGCCTGGGGAGCGGAGCTGCGGCCGTAGCCACGCATTTCCGGGACAAAGACCCGGAACCCGGCCGCCGCCAAAGCCGGCACCTGGTGCCGCCAGGAATGCCAGCACTCGGGAAAGCCGTGGAGCAGCCAAACGGGCCGGCCTTGCTCGGGGCCGGCCACCCAGACGCTGAGTTCGATGCCGTTGACGGCCAGAATGTGCTGCTGGAAGGAAGTCATGGCGAGGGCTCCTGGCAAGTGCCAGGACAACCTAGCAGATGTCCTGCCAGGCATTGAGCATCATCGATCAGCCGAATGATGCGGGTGTCGGCTCTGCGCGGCGGGCATCAGCTCAGGTGGATTCGCGAACTGCGGCGGCTGCGCAGCCGGTCGCAGCCTCGCCAGCTCGGCAGCGGCTACAGGTGCCCGGCCAGGGCATGGCTTTGCTGGCGAATCAGTCGCTGGGTCGCGAGGACCTTTTCCAGTGCCTGCTCTGAGTCCGGGTCCTGCATTGGCGCGCGGATCGCCGCCGATACCAGGCTGATCAGCTTGGCCATGACCTCGGCATCGGTGGCCGGGCGCCCCAGGCTCATCGCCTGCATCAACAGCCGCAACTCGGTGCCCGCCATCACCCCGGAAATCGCCTTGAGGGCGAACTGCAGGCGCACCCCCAGCTCGTTACGCGGCAGGTCCGGCAGGGCCAGGGCGAATGCCTTGAAAAAGCGTTCGAACACCGGCTGGTAGTGTTCCTTGAGGTACTCCTGGATGAAGGGCGAGGTATCGCTGTAGACCCGGCCAAGGAAGCGGATGAACGAACGACCTTCCACGCCGCCACTTTCATCACTGCGTTCCATGCCCATCGCCGGGGCGAACAACACCCCCAGCAGGGTTTCGCAATCCAGCGGCCCGTCGCTCTGCTCCTCGCACTTGGCCAAGAGCTCCAGGCGCTGATCATTGAGCGGCCCCAGGCGCTGCATCAGCAGGGCCTTCATCAGCGAGTCCTTGTCGCCGAAGTGATAGTTCACCGCCGCCAGGTTGACCTTGGCCCGTTCGGTGATCTGGCGCAGCAGCACGGCGTCGTAGCCGTACTTGATGAATAATGCCTCGGTCGCTTCCAGCAGTCGGGTCTTGGTGACATTGGGGGCACTGAGTTTCTTGGCGACCATGGAGGGCTAACCTTTACTGGATGAAAAACTGACCGTTCGAACAGTGTTTTAAAAAAAAATTTGATTTTTTATACCCGCGAGATTCCCTAAAAGCAAGGGCCTGAGGGACTCCTAAAGCGCCCATAGGCCGTTTTGTGACCAGTGGGTTCCTGCCCTGAACCTGTCAAAAAAAGCGCTCGATTACCCGCTCTAGACAGCTAGCGCACAGGAATGAACGCAGTTACTATTCAAACAAGTTTTTTAAAATAATAAATAAAACCAGAGCTTGGCGCTGCTCCAAAAAACTGCCCCGAAGACTCCCCCAGGTGTGGTTTTTTTCAGACAGTCCGTCGAGCCAGCCGGCGCAGTAAGCAATGACAGAGACGATAATCGAGCAAGGTTTCATCTCCCTGCAGGGCATAGGCAAGAGCTATCGGCTGGCGGAGCAACCGCTCCATATTCTCAAGAACGTCTCCTTGTCCATCCAGGCCGGTGAAAGCTGCGCCATCCTCGGTGCCTCCGGCTCCGGCAAGAGCACCCTGCTGAATATCCTCGGCCTGCTGGACCTGCCCGACAGCGGCGACTATCGCTTCGCTGGCCACGATATCTTCCGCGCCAGCCCCGATCAGCTGGCGGCGATCCGCAACCGCCAGATCGGCTTCGTGTTCCAGAGCTTCAACCTGCTGCCACGCCTGAGCGCACTGGACAACGTCGCCCTGCCCCTGAGCTACCGCGGGGTAGCACGGCGTGAGTCCCTGGAGCGAGCCATGCACATGCTCGACCAGGTCGGCCTCGGGCAGCGTGCCGACCACCGTCCGGCGGACCTGTCCGGCGGCCAGCGGCAACGGGTGGCCATCGCCCGGGCACTGGTGGGCGAACCCTCGGTCATCCTCGCCGACGAGCCCACCGGCAACCTCGACAGCCACACGGCCCGGGACATCATGGACCTGCTGCTGTCATTGAACCGTGAACGCCAGGTCACCCTGATCATCGTCACCCACGACCCCGGCATCGCCCAGCGCCTGGAGCGGCAAATCCGGGTCAACAACGGCGTGGTGCAAGAGGTCTGTCCGGCATGAGCCTGATGCTCGAGCAAAGCGCCAGCCAGCTGCTGCACGAAGCCTTCGTCAGCCTGCGGACCCTGGGCAAGCGCTCGATCCTGGCCCTGTTGGGCATCGTCATCGGCAGCTCCTCGGTGGTGGCCCTGATCAATATCGGCCATAACGCCGCCAAGGATGCCGCGGCGATCTTCCAGGACATGGGCACCGATACCCTTGCCGTACAGTTTCCCGATACATCCGGCAGCAAGGCCCGGATGCCTGCGGTCCTGGATATCGACTACCTGTACCAGCGCCTGCCACACATCCTGCATATCGCGCCCGTATCCCTGTTCAGCGGCCCGGTGGTCTTCCAGGGGCGGACCACCAATGCCGGCCTGGTAGGCGCTACCGCACCGCTGGCCCAGGCCATGCGCCTGCAATTGCTGGAAGGTCGTTTCCTCTCGGTATTCGATGCCGGTGAAACCTATGCGGTAATCGGCGCCAACATCGCCCGGACCTTGAGTACGCCCCATCACCCCCTGCGGCTAGGGGACCGGGTTCGGGTCAACGATTACCTGTTCCAGATCATCGGCATTCTGCGCGAACAACCCTCCGCGGTATTGATCCCGGTACAGACCAACGACTCACTGTTCATACCGCTGGAAGGCATGCGGCGAATTTCTCCCTCGCCACAGATCAGCAACCTCATCGCCCGCGCAGCCCCGGCACAGGATATGAACCACGTGGCCAGCGATCTGGAGCAAGCCTTGAAAAAACTCGTCCCAGGACGAGGCGTCGAGGTCCAGATACCACAGCAGATCATCGACGGCATGACCCGGCAAAGCCGCACCTTCGGCTATTTGCTGATGGCGCTGGGGGGGATCTCCCTGGTGGGCGGTGGCGTTGGCGTCATGAACGTGATGTTGATGAACGTCTCGGAACGGCGTCGGGAGATCGGTATCCGCATGGCCTTGGGGGCCCGGCGCCGGGACATTCGCAACCTGTTCCTGCTCGAGGCGGTGACCCTGACAGCCGTTGGGGCCTTGTCAGGGGCCCTCCTGGGAATCAGCGCCGCCTATCTCTATGCCCGGGTCTCCGGCTGGGAATTCGCCCTGGCGTCCACCTCACTGCCACTGGGTGTCGGTAGCACCTTGCTGATCGGCCTGTTCTTCGGCCTGTATCCGGCGCTTTCGGCTTCTGCCCTGCAACCGGTGGAGGCCTTGCGGGATGAGTGAACGTATCGTCGCCCTGTTGCTGTGGTCATGCCTGCTCAGCCCATTGGCTCTGGCCAAGGAGATGGATGTGCTCAGCCAGGCATCGGCCCCCAGCATGCGCAATATCGGTGGGCACCAGGACGGCGCCACACTGCTGAACCAGCAGGTCGACCTGACCCTTGCCGATGCCGTCTACCTGGGGCTGCGCAACAACCGCACAATCCGCAGCGCCTACCTGGACCGTGTCACGCAGAAATACGACTTGCTGGTCGCGGAAGACACCTTCAACCCCAAGTTCTCGATCAACGGCACCTACCAGGCCAACAGAGGCAGTGCGGACGGTGTACGCAACGCCACGCTCAAACCCTCCTCGACCCTGCTCACCGAATACGGGACTCGGTTGAACCTGGCCTGGAACCAGGAGCTGAGCAATGCCAACCGGGCCGGTTACAACCGCCGGGACGGGCTGGACCTCTCCATTATCCAACCGCTGCTCAAGGGCGCCGGCTGGGATGTCACCACCGCGCCCCTGCGCCTGGCACGCCTCAACGAGCAAGCCAATCGCCTGAACCTCAAGGCTGGCGTGGCGCAAACCATATCCGCCGTCATCAGCGCCTACCGCGATCTGCTTCGGGCCCAGGAGCAATTGACTATCGTGGAGGCGGCGCTCAAGCGGGCCAATGCCCTGCTCGACGTGAACCGGGCCCTGATTGCCGCCGGCCGGATGGCCGAATTCGAGATCGTGCAGACTGAGGCCGATATCGCCACCCAGGAACTGGGGGTCGAGGATGCGCGCAATCAGGTCGACAGCAATCGCTTGTCATTGCTGCGCCTGCTGGCGCTTGACCTGTCGGCCCGGGTTCGAGCCAGCGATGCGTTGCAAGCAACACAGATCAGCATCGGCCGCCAGGAGGCCTTGCGCCTGGCCCAAATCCAGCAGCCCAACTACCTGGCGACCCTGCTGGGCAGCCAGCAGGCCGATCTGAACCTGGTCGTGGCCAAGAGCCAGGGACTCTGGGATGTCTCGCTGGTCGCTGGCGCCAATCAGGTTCGCAATCGCTACGACAATGACAGCGGCAACGGTTCAAGGCGTAACTGGGACAGTTATGCCGGGGTCCAGGTACAAATTCCCATCGGTGACCCGAAGACCCGCCAACAGGAAGTCCAGGCCCGGGTTGCCGTGGAGAAGCAGGAGCTGACCATTGCCGAAGCCCGTCAGGAACTGGAGCGCAATGTCAACGATGTAGTGCGCGACCTGGGGACGCGCTGGCGCCAATATGAGATCTCCCAGCGCGCCGTGGAGCTATCCCGGCGCAAGCTGGAAATCGAGCGGGAAAAGCTCAGCGCCGGACGCTCCAGCAACTTCCAGGTACTGAGCTATGAAAACGATTTGCGTACCAGCGAAAACGCGCGCCTGAATACCCTCATTGCCTATCTCAACGCCCAGACCCAACTGGACCTGACGCTGGGCACGACCTTGGAGACCTGGGACATTGAGCTCAACGACTTCTGATCCCAAGAAACTACGCAAACGCCGTATCCAGGTTGGCGTTGCCATCGCCCTGCTGGTGGTGGCCGGTGCCGTCGTGATCAGCTATCGCGCCCCGGCCGAGCCGCAACCTGGCAAAGGGCAGTGGATCGAAGTGAGCAACGCGCCATTGACCCACCAGATCGGCCTGGTGGGCAAGATCGAACCCTTGCAGACCATCAGCCTGGTAGCGCCCTTCGATGGCAATGTCCTGGCCAATCTGGTGGAACAGGGCCAGCGGGTCGAAGCCGGCCAGGTGCTGCTGAAAATGGACCCGAGCCTGATCGAGATCCAGTTGCGCGAAGCCTTGTCGGTACAGCTCAAGGCACGCCGCACAGTGCAGGAGTTGCAGGATTGGGACAACAGCCCCCAAGTGTCCAGGGCCCGACGCACCTTGCGAACCTCGCAGATGACCGTCAGCAATACCGAGCGCAAGCTCAACGAGAGCCAGAACCTGTTCAGCCGGGGCATCATCCCCCGCAACGAACTCGATGACCTGACCCAGCAATTGCAGACCCAACGCATGGACCTGACCGCGGCCCAGGGCGAGTTGCAGCAGGCACAGGAACAGGGCAAGGGCGAATACCGCCAGATCGCCGACATGGAACTGACCAATGCCACGGTCAAGTACGAAGCCCTGCGCGCTTTGCTTGCCGGCAAGGACGTCAAGGCGCCCTTTGCCGGGATCGTCGTGCCGGCACCCGGGATCACCCTGGCGCAAGCGGCCTCGGCTGCCACCTCGGGCTCGATCCAGAACGGTAGCAAGGTCGGCCAGGGCCAGGCGCTGTTCGGCCTGGCCAACATCGAGCAGCTGAAAATCGTCAGCAAGGTCTCGGAGCTGGATATCAACCAGCTACGCCAGGGCCAGAGCGTGGAGATTCTCGGCGATGGCTTCGATGGCGAGCGCCTTCGCGGCCAGGTGGACATCGTCAGCAGCCTCGCCCTGCCGGCAGATGCTTCGGGCGGCAGCGCCCAATTCCCCGTGACCCTGTCGGTTCCTAAACTGACCCAGGAACAACTGCAACGGGTACGCCTGGGCATGAGCGCCCGGCTCACCATCATTACCTACAGCAATGACCAGGCGATCGTGGTGCCTCCCTCGGCGATCCAGCACAGCGCCGAGGGCATGAGCGTGGAGTATCGGACCGCAGCCGACCAGCCGCCCCGGCGGGTGCCCGTGACCACAGGCCAATCGACGGCCGAAGGCGTGGAAGTGTTCGGCCTGCAATCAGGCCAGGTACGGCTGCCCGAGGGCCAGTGAGCGCGCGGGGAAGATATGGCTTGCCAGCCTTGAGGAAACTGAGGACATAAAAAAGCGCCCCGCAGGGCAATGCCGATCGGTTAAGGACATCAGGCGCGAGGCTTGCCCGCGATGGACTGCAGAGCGCTGCGTTTATCCCGTAAACGCGCACTACCGCTCACGACCATCGCGGGCAAGCCTCGCTTCCACAATCACATGCCCGTTGCGCTCAGGTTCAGCGCAGGGCCCGGCGCAGGACCTTGCCGACCGTGGTCTTGGGCAGCTCTTCGACACGGAACTCGACGTAGCGCGGCACCTTGTAGCCGGTGAGGTATTCCCGGCAATGGGCCAGCAGTTGCTCCTGGGTGAGGTTCGGGTCCTTGCGCACCACGAAGATCTTCACCTTCTCCCCGGTGACTCCATCCTCGACGCCGATGGCCGCTACTTCCGCCACCCCGGGATGCAAGGCCACCACATCCTCGATCTCGTTGGGGTACACGTTGAAGCCAGACACCAGGATCATGTCCTTCTTGCGGTCCACCAGGCGGATGAAACCCCGCTCGTTCATCACCCCGATATCGCCCGTAGAGAGCCAGCCGTGGCGGTCCAGGACCTTGGCGGTTTCCTCGGGTCGCTGCCAGTAGCCCTTCATCACCTGCGGGCCGCGTACCTGCAACTCGCCCTCCTCGCCGATGTCCGCCAGTTGGCCGTCCTCGCGCATGAAGCGCACCCAGGTGGACGGCAGCGGCACACCGATAGTGCCGCTGAAATCACTTTCACGCACACGGGCGACCTCGATCGGGCTGATGCTCACCACCGGCGAGCATTCGGTCAGTCCATAACCCTCGACGATCGGTACCCCCGTCACCTCTTTCCAACGCTGGGCCACGGCGGTGTGGGTGGCCATGCCACCAGCAATCGCCAGCTTCAGGTCGGAGAAATCGCGCCCACGGAATTCCTCGTTCTCCAGCAAGCCATTGAACAAGGTGTTGACCCCGACGATGCCGCTGAACTTTTCCTTGCGCAGGATCATCTGCACCCGCTTCACGTCACGGGGGTTGGCGATCAGGATATTGCGCCCCCCCAGGCACATGAACATCAGGCAGTTCACCGTCAGCGACAGCACGTGGTACAGCGGCAGCAGGGTGACATTGGTTTCCTGCTGGTTCTCGTCCAGCTGGTCGCCGACCCAGGCCTTGGCCTGCATCAGGTTGGCCAGGATGTTGCGGTGGGTGAGCATGGCGCCCTTGGCATCGCCCGTGGTACCACCGGTGTACTGCAAGAAGGCGATGTCGTCCTGCGCAAGCTCCACCGGCCGGTACTCCAGCACGGCCGCCAGCTTCATCATCGCCGGGAAGCGAATGGAACCTGGCAGGTTGAACTTGGGAACCTGCTTCTGCACATGGCGCAGGACGAAATTCAGCGCCGCCCCCTTGAAGGTGCCCACCAGGTCGCCGATGGAGGCCACCACGATGTTCTTCAACTTGCTGCCCGGCATGGCCTGTTCCAGGGTATGGGCGAAGTTCTCGAAGATCACCACGGTCTCGGCGCCGCTGTCCTTGAGCAGATGGCGCAGCTCATGGGCGGTGTACAGCGGGTTGACGTTGACCACCATGGCGCCGACCAGCAGCGTACCGAACAGGCAGATCGGGTACTGCAGGCTGTTGGGCATCATCAACGCCACCCGATCGCCCTTTTTCACCCCCTTGGACTGCAGCCAGGCGGCGAAAGCGAACACGCGCTTTTCCCACAGGTCGTAGCCCATCTCGGTGCCGATGCTGACATAGGCCACCCGTTGTCGATACTTGTCCACGTGTTCGAGAAACACCTCGCGCAACGACGGGTAACGGTCGATGTCGGCTTCGATATCGCTGGGTACACCCGACATGTAAGCGTTGAGCCAGATACGCTCGGCAGGTTGCAGGCTTGCGACGCTCATGGGCAGTCTCCTTGTTATTTTATTTTTCGACGATGGCGGTTACACCCAGCCCGCCTGCTGCACAGACGGAAATCAGTCCGCGGCCTCCCCCGCGCTCGTGAATGGCCTTGGCCAGGGCCGCCAACAGCCGCCCACCGGTAGCGGCAAAAGGATGCCCGCACCCTAGGGAGCCGCCGTTGACGTTGAGTTTGGCCCGGTCGATGCTGCCCAGCGGCCCTTCGAGCCCGAGCTTGTCCCGGCAATAGTCGGCATCCTCCCAGGCCTTGAGGGTGCACAGCACCTGGGCAGCGAAGGCTTCGTGGATCTCATAGAAATCGAAGTCGCCAAGCCCCAGCCCCTCCCGGGCCAGCATGCGCGGTACTGCGTAGGCTGGCGCCATCAGCAGGCCCTCGGTGCCATCGACGAAGTTCACCGCCGCGGTCTCCCCGGTACGCAGGTAGGCCAGCACCGGCAGGTTGTTGGCCGCGGCCCACTCTTCGCTGGCCAGCAGCACCACCGAGGCGCCGTCGGTCAGGGGCGTCGAGTTGCCGGCCGTCAGGGTGCCGCTGTTGCGGTCATAGGCCGGGCCCAGGCCGGCGAGCTTTTCCAGGCTGGCGTCGGCCCGCAGGTTGTTGTCCCGCGCAAGGCCGCGATACGGCGTCATCAGGTCGTCGAAAAAACCCCGCTGATAGGCCGCATTCAACCGTTGGTGGCTGGCCAGGGTCAGTTCGTCCTGGGCCAGGCGCTTGATCTGCCAGCGCTTGGCCATTTCCTCGCAGTGCTCGCCCATGGACAGGCCGGTGCGCGGCTCGCCGTTACGCGGCAGCAATGGCTTGAAGAACATCCCCGGGCGCACCTTGAGCAGGCTACGCAGCTTGTTGCCGGTACCCTTGGCGCGATTGGCCGCGAGCAAGGTGCGACGCAAGCCTTCATTGATGCCGATGGGCGCATCGGAGGTGGTATCGGAGCCACCGGCAATACCCACCTCGATTTGCCCCAGGGCGATCTTGTTGGCCACCAGCAGCGCCGCCTCCAGCCCGGTACCGCAAGCCTGCTGGATATCGTAGGCCGGGGTCTGCGGCGACAACGTGGTGGACATCACACACTCACGGGCCAGGTTGAAGTCCCGCGAATGCTTGATCACCGCCCCCGCGGCGAACTCCCCCAGGCGTTGTCCGGCAAGGCCGTACCTGTCCACCAGGCCCTGCAGGGCCGCCACCAGCAGGTCCTGGTTGCTGTCATTGGCATACACCGTGTTGGAACGGGCGAACGGAATCCGGTTACCACCGATGATCGCTACCCGACGCACCGGCGCCGGATTGAAACTGTACTCAGTCATTCCCGAGCTCCCCAGGTCAGTAGGCCGCGCATATGGGGCTTGTCGCCCGCGTTGTTGCGCACTTCGAATTCATGGCGCGGGCCGTCGGGCACGCGACTCCACAGGCTTACCGAGGCCGGCAGGAAAATCGGCAGCTTGAACTCGCAATCCAACTGCGCCACGGCCAGCGGATGCGGTGGTTGTTGCGCCGCCAGGGCCCGACCCAGGGTCCACATGCCATGGGCGATGGGCCGACGGAAACCGAACAACCGCGCACCCAGCCAAGAGGTGTGGATCGGATTGAAGTCGCCGCTGACCTTGGCGAAACGTCGCCCCAGGTCCCCGGCCAGGCTCCAGCGTTGGGTGCGTATCAGGGCCTGTTCATCCAGCGCCAGTGCACCTACCCAGGGTTCGCCCACAGGGTCGGAAACGCCGCGGCGCAGGTACAGGCTGTCGCCCTCCCAGACCAGCCCGCCACCACTGTAGGCACGGGTGGCGATGGACAGGGCCTGGCCCTTGGGATGGGCGACCCAGCGCTCGGCAAAGACTTCCAGTCGCAGGGCCTGGCCCTCCTCCAGGCGCTGATGCTGGCGAATGTGATTGGCCAGGTGGACCATGCCACTGGCCGGATAGGGAAAGGTCCGGCTGGTGAGCAGCAACAGATGCAGGGGAAACGCCAAGGTATGGGGGAACGACAGCGGCACCCCATGCTCGCGGCGGAACCCGCAGGCCTGGGCATAACGGGCGACCTGCGCCGCCTGCAGCTCCACCGCCGGGCGCACCAGGCGCTCGGTAGGCAACGGCGGTGCGGTCTCAAGCTTGGGCTTGCGCAAGCCGCGCAGGCCGTCGTAGAGCAACTGGCCACGGGACGGTGGCGGCTCGATGATGCGAATCGCGGAATCGGCACTCATGGCTCAGGCTCCCAGCAGGCTTTGCCCGCAAACGCGGACCACCTGCCCATTGATCCCGCCGGAGGCTGGATGGGCCAGCCAGGCGATGGTCTCGGCCACATCCACCGCCTGCCCACCCTGGGACATGGAGTTCATCCGCCGTCCCGCCTCGCGGATCATCAACGGGATCTTCGCGGTCATCTGGGTTTCGATGAACCCCGGGGCCACGCCGTTGACTGTGATCTGCTGGCGCGCCGCCAACGGCGCCAGGGCCTGGACCAGGCCGATGACCCCGGCCTTGGAGGTGGCGTAATTGCTCTGGCCGAGGTTGCCGGCGATACCGGAAATCGACGACACGCAGACAATCCGCCCGCCCGGATTGAGCCCCTGCCCCTCCAACAGCGCCTGGCTGAGCAGCAACGGCGCTTCCAGGTTGACAGCCATGACCTTGCGCCAGGCGGCCTCGGTCATCTTCGCCAGGGTCTTGTCCAGGGTGATGCCGGCGTTGTGCACCACGATATCGAAGGCGCCCTGCTCAGCGACGAACGCCAGCAGACGCTGGCCAGCATCGGCTGCGGTGATGTCCAGGGCCAGGGCGCTGCCACCCAGGCTGGCGGCGGCCTGTTGCAGCTCGGCCTCGCTCTGCGGGATGTCCAGGCACACCACCTGGGCGCCTTCGCGGGCCAGGACCTTGGCAATGGCCAGGCCGATGCCACGACAGGCACCGGTAACCAGGGCCCGGCGCCCCCCCAGGGGCCGCTCCCAATCCAGCTGCCGAGGCACATCCACCGGTTCGCCGATGCGCACCACCTGGCCCGAGACATAAGCCGAGCGCCGGGACAGGAAGAAACGCAGGCTGCTGTCCAGTTCCGCTTCGGCACCGGGCTCGACATACAGCAGTTGTACGGTGATGGCCCGGCGCAGTTCCTTGCCCAGGGAACGCACGAAACCCTCCAGCGAACGCTGGGCCACCGCCTGGGCCAGTTCGGTGCAACGTTCCGGCGGCGTCCCCAGGATCACGACCCGGCCATGGGCGGTCAGGCGCCGGACATTGGCATGGAAGAAGCGATACAGCTCATCGAGCTGGGCGACGTCGCCCAGCCCGGTGGCATCGAACACCACGCCCTGGACCTTCACGGTCGAGGGCGCGTTGATGCTTGCGGCCTGCGCCGCCACGATATCGGTGGCGGCAAAGATCCGTTGCAACTCGCCCAACAGGCGCCCCTCGGGCGCCGCAGCGAGAATCACCGGGTTGATCAGGTTGCCGCCCTGCCCCTCGCGGTTGCGTTGCAGCGGCACCGGTTGTGGCAGGCCGGTGCGCTGGGCCAGCCAGCGGCCCCACCCGGAATTGACGAACGAAAGATAACCGTCGGACATATATGGATTCCAATCAAAACCAGTAGAAGGTCAATAGGCCGAGTCGCTGGCCGCTACCGTGTCTTCGCTGCTGGCGCTGCGCTTGCGCGAGGCCGGCTTGGCGCTCTGTTCGAAATGCGCCTGGCGTTGTTGCAAGGCTTCCAACAGACCGAAATCCTGCGGGAAGTCGTCTACCTGGATCGCGTGATCGCCGTACTCCACATAGCGGTCGAGCAATTCGTCCTCGTCCTGGCTGATCAATTGCAGTTCCCGGGCCTTGAGTCGCCATACGTCGAAGGCGTCGCGGGAGATCGGCAGCGGTGCCAGGGTGCCCTGCTTGACCGCCGGCTTGAGCCGCGCCTCGATCAGCTCCACCTGCGGTTGCAGGCGGAACGCCAGTTCGCCGTAGGCCAGCTTGTCGATGTCCGGTTGCGGGATGTAGGAATCGGCCAGCAGGCGGTCGCGGGTCGCGCCCGGGGTCTGCACCAGCTCGGCGACCTCTGCCAGCAGGCGGTCGCTGGGTTTGTGCTGGGGAATGCCGAACGGAAAGCTCAGGCCACGAATGATCCGCGCCGCGGCCTTGGACGGGTAGTTTTCCAGGACTTCGGCCAGGGCCTCGTGAGCCCGCAGCAGCGCGTCCTGGGCAGCCCAGTGCACCAGGGGCAGGTCGGCCTGGGGCCGGCCATCGTCCTCGAAGCGCTTGAACACGCAGGACAGGATGTACAGCTGGGAGAGGATGTCGCCCAAACGCCCGGTGATGCTTTCCTTGCGCTTGAGTGCGCCGCCCAGCACGCCCATGGAGATATCCGAGACCAGGGCCAGCACCACCGACAGGCGCTGGACCTGGCGGTAGTAAGGCGCCAGGGCCTTGTCGGTGTTGCTCGGGGCCTTGATCAGGCGCCCGCCGGTCACCGCATGCACGGCCGCGCGCACGGTGTTGGCGAAGACGAAGCTGATGTGGCCGAACATGGCGCTGTCGAAATCCTCCAGGCCCTTGCGCCCGGTATCGCGGGCCGCCTCCATCTCGCGGAACACGTAAGGATGGCAACGGATCAACCCCTGGCCGTAGATGATCAGGCAGCGGGTCATGATGTTCGCGCCTTCCACGGTGATGGCGATCGGGCTTTGCTGGTAGGCGCGGGCCAGGAAGTTGTTGGGGCCCATGCAGATGCCCTTGCCAGCGACGATATCCATGCCGTCGTTGACGATGATCCGCGCGCGCTCGGTGACGTGGTACTTGGCGATGGCCGAGATCACCGAAGGTTTTTCGCCGGCATCCAGGGACGCCACCGATACCCGGCGTACCGAGTCACAGGCATACAGGTGCCCGGACATGCGCGCCAGGGGCGCCTGGACGCCCTCGAACTTGCCAATGGGCAGGCCGAACTGCTTGCGCATCGCCGCATAGGCGGTCGTGCCGCGGACCGCGACCTTGCCCAGGCCGACGTTGGACGACGGCAGGGAAATCGCCCGCCCGGCGGCCAGGCACTCCATCAGCATGCGCCAGCCATTGCCCACCTGCGCCGCGCCGCCAATCACCCACTCCAGGGGAATGAACACATCCTTGCCGGTAGTCGGGCCGTTCTGGAATACCGCGTTCAGCGGCCAATGCCGGCGCCCGGTGTTCACCCCCGGATGGGTGGTGGGAATCAGTGCGCAGGTGATGCCCAGGCTGCCCTTCTTGCCCAGCAGGCCGTCCGGGTCTTCGGCGCGAAATGCCAGGCCCAGCACGGTGGCGATCGGCCCCAGGGTGATGTAGCGCTTGTCCCAGGTGACACGAAAGCCCAGGACCTCCTGGCCTTCGAACTGGCCCTTGCAGACCACGCCGGTATCGGGGATGGCCCCGGCGTCGGAGCCGGCATAGGGGCTGGTCAGGGCAAAGCATGGAATGTCTTCGCCACGGGCCAGGCGCGGCAGGTAGTGCTGGCGCTGGGCCTCGGTGCCGTAGTGCAGCAGCAGTTCGGCCGGGCCCAGGGAGTTGGGCACCATGACCGAGATCGCCGCCGCCGAGCAGCGGGTGGAGAGCTTCATCACCACCTGGGAATGGGCATAGTGCGAGAAACCTTTGCCGCCGTACTGCTTGGGAATAATCATCCCCAGGAAGCCGGCTTCCTTGGTGTACTGCCAGGCCTTGGGCGACAGGTCCTGCCAGACCTGGGTGGTTTCCCAGTCGTTGGCCATGTCGCACAGGGTTTCCACTTCGTTGTCCATGAACGCCTGCTCTTCGGCGCTCAGGCTGGCCGGTGCAGCACCCAGCAGGCGTTTCCAGTCGGGCTTGCCGCTGAACAGCTCGGCGTCCCACCACACGGTGCCGGACTCGATGGCCGCACGCTCGGTATCGGACATCGCCGGCATGATCTTGCGAAACATCGCCAAGGCCTTGCTGGTGAGCAAGGTACGACGCAGCGGCTTGAGCGTCAGCAATGCAGCAGGTGCTACCACCAGCACGATCCCCAGGACCAGGCCCAGGGTACCTACCAGGCCCAGCAGATGCCCGGCCGCCAGCCAGACCAGGCCGGCACCCAGCCACAGGGCTGCCGTGGCCTGCCGATACGCCAGGGCCAACGCCGCGGCAACTCCCACCAATAACCAGACAATCATGGAATACCTCTCTTGTTCTAACGAGACAGCTCCTTGGAGCCCGGGCGTTGTGCCGGCCCCTCGGAAACCACACTACAAAGGAAACAAGTGCGTTTCAAATTTTATTTTGAAATTTTTATTTAACATTTTTCTACAGCACAAAATGGCTGAACGCAGTCAGCCAGAAGGGGGAAAAATGAATGAAAACGGCCTCTACAAAGGCCTGTTTAGCCAACGGCAGCAGCGCAATTCCTTGGTGCTGTCGTTGGCTCGGTGGGGGTTCGTCCTTAGAAGCTATAGGTGGCGGATAGGCTCACCACTTCACCCTTGGCATCGACCTTGCCGTCCAGGCGAGAACCGCCGAGGCGGTCCTGGTTGACGGTCTTGAGCTTGGCTTCCTTGACGAATTGCCGGGAGTAGGCGCCGTCGATGGTCAGGCCGGGAATGGCCTTGATGTCATAGCCAAAGCCCAGGGAGGTGAACCAGCGATCGTTGTCCGGGATCCGCGGGTCACGGGTCGAATCCCGGGTCGGGGTCTCGTCGAATGCCACACCGGCACGCAAGGTCAGCTGGTCGGTGAGGCGATAGTCGCCGCCCAGGGAGTACATCATGGTGTCTTTGTATTTGTACGGGATGGAGACGATGGTGTTGCCTTGGGACTTGAGGGTCAGGTCCTTGAACGATGACCATTGGGTCCAGAGCATACTGGCTCCGAGAGTGAAACGATCATCGAACACATGCACCCAGTCCAGGCCGACGGTTGCAGGAATATCCAGTTGCGTGGACGCCTTGGCTCCGTCGGGGTTCAGCTTCAGGCCGGGATAGGCCGCTTCTACCAGAGTCTTGTTGCCCGGGTACGCAGGGATCGTCATTTGATCACGCCCCAGTTTATCGGCATAGATGTTGTAATTCCCCTCCATCTTGTTCTTGATCTTGGCGTGATAATTCAGGCCCAGCGTGTCACGATCCGTGGGCTTCCAGACCACACCGGTGAACCAGCCTACCGAGGTGTTGTCCACCTTTACCCGCATCAAGTTGGACCCTGCTCCAGATGGAAAAGGGATCGATCCGCCCAACCCAGGAGAGAGAGCCGCAGCCCCGCTGAGGTTGAGGTTCTGACTGACGAATCCCTGGCTTCGCTGGACGATGAGGCCTCCCCCTATGGAAAAATCATCCCTGACTTTGAACGATAACGAACCGGTCAAGCCCACGGTTTCGATCTTGGTATCGACAGCAAAGTCACGGAGCTTGGAGCCGTTCTGGTCCCAGGTACTGCGCATGCCCATGGGCACGACCTGGCTAAGACCGAAAGCGAACCGATCATTGATCGGCATCACCATGAACCCTGTCGGCAGCCACGCGGTAAAGCCACCCTGGCCACCATTGCCGTCCAGAGGAACAGCCGTATCACCCGGAATGCCATCTCCATCCACAGGCAGCATGGTCGCCGGGTCCCCACGGAAGTCATAGGCATTGCCTTTGTACTTCATCTTGATGCGGGCGTAGTCGACCGTCATCTGGGCAACGTTGCGATCGATAAAGGCCATGGCCGCCGGGTTGTTGAATGCAGCGCTAGGGTCGTTCTTGAACAGCGAGCCTCCCCCGAAGGCTCGACCCCATCCAGGAGCCCCGTAGGTCGGAGTAGAGAAACCACCCGCCTGCACCGAGCCAGAGCCGATCAGGCTTCCCAATACTGCCAGGCCAATGGCCGCCTGGAGCTTGTATTTCTTGTTATTCATGCCCTACTCCTTACTTACCTTACTTATTGTTATCGGCTGTGATCGGTCAACCCACCGATCTTGGGTACTGCTGCTGGCATCTGCAATCAGACGCCTGTTTCCGGTAAAACTAAAAACTGCAACTCATGCATTCATCATGGCGACACCGTTAAACGTGGCGTTGGCTGGACACTCAAAACCGTGATCTTGCATTTGCCAACTGGCTGCGATGAAGGGATGCTCAGGGTATTGGTTGAGTTATCCCAAATAACATTGATAGTTACCGGGATCGGACTGCAATAGTTAACAAACCTCAGATTCATTTTCGACACAGTGCCTGCAGCAACAGTGGGAAAGTACAAGTTCCAAGGTAGGGTCAGCGCGTTGCCCACCGTGCATGGAGGGCTGCTACCATTGATGGAAAAATTGGAGATCAGAGCCTTCGAACCATCTGGCGCCACAGCGCCATAGATATTGACATTGCAGGGAAAAGGAACATTAAAAAAGTCTGGCGACGTAATTGAAATAATACCCGCCGCGGAAAAATTAACGCCTGGAGGTGCAATGGTGACGGCACCAGCCAAAGATGTTACGCCCAGGAAAATGAGGCAAGAAACCAAAGACAACAGTGCCTTGATACTTTCCATTGACTTGCCTCCTCATTCCTGGAACTCATCCGATGCCCTAAAGACCATATCTTTCGCAAAAGCAACAATTCGCCCTGTCATCTATAGTCATCAAGGCTGATACATAGAAAACTTCAAATCTTGCAACAGGCACTTCGAGCGAAGTGCCCGTGCCCAACAGTTCTAACTCTGGCTCAATCCGACACAGTGAAACGTGGATTTGGATTGACACTCAAATCCGTGATCGTGCACCGCCCCACCTGCTGCGCAGAGCTGACCCACAGTCGATTTTGCTCATTGCTCCAATTACCACTGACGGTCGCCGGCGTATTGCCGCAATCAGAGAGCGCCCAGAACATAACGCCGGAAACTGTACCAGTAGTGGTGCTGGTAGCGGTCAAGGTCCAAGGCAGGTTCTTCAACACTGGCACTTTACAGAGCTGGTTACTGCCACTGATCGTAGCGCCCGTAATCATGGCCTTGGAGCCATCTGCCGTCACATTGCCGCTGAAATTGATATTGCAGGTCACCGGCATAAAGAAAAGAGCAGGCACCTTTACCGTAATAGTACCCGGAGCAGTGAAACTCGCCCCTTTAGGTTCAATGGTCGCTGCGCTGACCATTGACGTCACGCCCAGACAGATAACACAAGACGCCACAGAAAACAGAGTTTTTATAGTGTTCATCGCGTTATGCCTCTTAATGTTTGGACTCGACCGAACATCCATTCAAGTTATTGTTAGTTAGTTCATCACACCTCAACTTTCAGTTACGTTGCAGATCAGTCTTCAGTACATTGCAACAGGCACCCCAAGCGAGGTGCCTGTTTTCCCAGCCGGTGATCAGCAGGCTAGAAACTTACACCTGCATCAGTTCGATACAGTGAAACGTGGATCTGGGTTGACGCTCAAAGCAGTGATCTTGCATTTGCCGACTGGCTGCGCCGAAGGAACGCTCAGGGTGTTGGTCCCATTGTTCCAGGCAATATTGATGGTGACCGGAGTAGCGCTGCAGTCGCTGAGGATCTTGAAGTTCACGCCAGATACAGTGCCCGAGGTGGCGTTGGCGGGAGTCAGGGTCCAAGGCAGGTTGAGCAGTACTGGCACACCGCACAGTGGGTTAGAACCGTTGACAGTGGCGCCAGTGATGGTGGCGTTAGGGCCGTTCACAGTACCGGTGAAGTTGATGTTGCAGGTCACCGGCTGATTGAACGACGCAGGCGAGGATACAGTGATGGAGCCCGGAGCCGAGAACGGACCGGCAGGGCTGATGGTCGCTGCGCTAGCCATCGACGCGGCGCCGAGGCAGATGGCGAAGGAAGCGACAGATACCAGAGTCTTGATGCTTTGCATTGTTGTTTTCCTCAAGAATTAGGCAACCAGTGTTGCCAGGGGGTTATCAGCCTTGCCAGGTTGTCGATGACGCCATCGGCGCTCCGGCTCGACCGAATTCGGTACTGGAGTGCGCTAGGGTGATATCGATGCTGTTTGGACAGCCGGGGCTTTCCAATCCGCTTGCAAGATCATCAGCGTCCCTCCTTGGATTCTGTTTTTACTCAGGGTGCCACCCGGAACTTGGGCGGCATCTGGATCGATACGGTCTTGATGGTGCAGCCGCCGTCGAGGCTGACCTGGGCCGCTTCGAGTTTGCCGGTGGTGTTGTTCCAGCTGCCTTCGGCTGTGCTCGGGCCGCATTCACCGCCCACCAGGGGGGCGTGCACCGTGACCCGGATACCCGACATGGCACCGCTGGTTTCGTCCTTGGCGATCAGCTTCCAGGGCAAGTGCGTGGCCTCGACCTGGCCACACTTGAGGCCGCCGCTGAAATCGACTTTCTCGACACTGGCATAGCTGCCATCAGGACTGATCTTGCCGCTGACCTGGATGGTGCAATCGGCATTGATAATGCTCTTGGCAAAACTGATGGGGCCCTTGGCGGTGAACTCGGTGTTGGCCGGTTCGATGCGCGCGGCGTCGGCCGCGTTCATCAGCGATACACCCACCAGGACCACGAACAGACGGGCTGCGAACAGCGGTGAGATAGACATCCGTGACTTCCTTACAGTTGCTTATTGTTGTTGTCGGTCAACGTGTTTAAGGACTTCTGTCTTGCTCTGCTCACCCTTCAAGAGGTGAATCACAGGCGAACACAACCGGTTCACGAGCACTTGAAGTGGTGAGCAGTACAACTAAAGAGCGGTGTCTCAATCGGTTGCGTTGAAGCCGTAGCGCTTGAGTATCTCGGCACGCTTGGCCGGCTGGATATTGGCCAGCCGTACATCACCCGAGTAGTGGGCCAATACCCGGTGATCCATCAGCCGGCGCCAGAGGAACGGTACGTAGGCCCAGACGATCATGGTGGCGTAGCCATAAGGCAGCTGCGGTGACTCATCGAAGTGGCGCAGCGCCTGGTAGGCACGAGTGGGGTTGGCATGGTGGTCCGAATGCCGCTGCAACTGGAACAGGAAGATATTGGTGACGATCCGGTTGCTGTTCCAGGAATGGCGTGGCGAGCAGCGCTCATAGCGGCCATTGGGTTGTTTCTGGCGCAGCAGGCCGTAGTGCTCCACGTAGTTCACCACTTCCAGCAGGGAGAAACCGTAGATGCCCTGGATCAACAGGAACGGGATCACCGCAACGCCCAACCAAGCGATCAGCACCCCCCACAGCACCAGGCTGTAGGCCCAGGAACTGAGCACGGTGTTCTTCCAGTGCAGGGTCGGCAGGCCCTGCTTGCGCAGCCGCTCGCTTTCCAGGTGCCAGGCCGAGCGCAGGCTGAACCACACGGTGCGTGGCAGGAAGCTCCAGAACGACTCGCCAAGACGCGAACTGGCAGGGTCTTCCGGTGTGGCCACGCGGACGTGGTGCCCACGGTTGTGCTCGACGAAAAAGTGCCCATAGAAGGTCGAGGCCAGGGCCAGCTTGGCCAGGAACTTGGACATCAGCAGGTTCTTGTGTCCCAACTCATGGGCGATGTTGATGGCGATGCCAGTAGCCGCCCCAGTGGACATGGCCATGCCCAGGTAGGTGAACCAGGTCACGCTGCCGTGCAATTGCGAACGTTCGGTAACGAATGCCGCGAAATTCGCCAGGCCGCCCTGCAGGTGCAGCTGTTCGCTCAGCTGGACCAGGCCGCCGGCCATGATCCAGTCCACCCCATGGACTGCCATCCAGGCGGTGACTATCAGGGACAGCACCGAGAGCACGGCGCAGCTGTAGACAATGAAACGGTAGTAGGGTTGTTTTTCCAGGTCTGGAACAGCGGATTCAGGCGGGTTGCTGGTGTCTTCGCCAATCAGGCCGTCGATCAAGGGGATCAGGCCGAAGATCACCAGTACACCGATCCACCAGGAGAGCTGGATACCGGTAAGGAGCGCGAACACTCCAGACAACAAGGGGGTGATCATGGGCAAGGTGCCCAGCCACCACAGGTGACGCTTGCCATCGGTCCAGACTTGAGGTGCCGCCACTGAAACATTCATGGCAGCCTCCGCAGGATGGCAGAGGACAAGGATGCTATAAAGGAAAGCGCATCTGCGCTGTCCGAAGCGAGAGTGAATGAAGATGAAGCGTGAAATGGCGGTATTTTCATTATTTTAACCACTCAATTGCACTTTCAAAAAAAACATTCAAAACATTTTTTTAAAATAAATAGCGCGGATTCGATAGCTCGTCAACTATTTTTTCAGTCTGTTTTGAATGTCGCCCGTAAAGCAGTTACAGCTGCTGCCAAAGTCGTCGCCGGGCCCCCGAAAGCACCCCGCACCACGCCCCTAGCCTGCTCGTGATGCCGCGAACGGCGGATGCAATATGGTCGCGCTACGCTGCGGTCCGGCCTGCCCGGCAACGTGCCGGACCATGGCGACCACCCGTTCTACCGCGGTAATGGGCAGCATGTGTCCGCGCCCTTGAACGATCTCCAGCGCCAGGCCCGGCACCTTGCCGACCATGGACTCGCCGTGCCTGCGGTAGCTCAGGACCGGGTCCTTGGAGCCGTAGATCAGGCCCACCGGCAGCTTCAGGCTGGAGTAATGCTTGACCATGTCGGGCAAGGCCCGGTTGACCACGGCAATCTCGCTGGAGGCGTTGTAGAAGTTGCTCGTACGCATGCCCAAGAGGCCGCCGCCGCGTACCGCAAAGTCCTCGGGCACCGGGTCCGGGGCGAATACCGCCTTGACCAGGCTGTGCCGCCCGAGCATGGCCATGGGCGCGGCCAACGTCAGTGACATCCAGCGGCGCAGCAGGGCCGGCCGCACGCCCAGGGACAGGAACACCAGGGGCAGCATCCGTTGCGGGTGGGTCAGGGGCGCCACCAGGACCAGCCCCGACACAGACTGCGGGTGATTCAGCGCCAGCGACAAGGCAATGGCGCCACCCAGGGAATGCCCGAGCACCAAAGGTTGCCCAAGGTCCAGGGTCCGGATGAACTTGGCGATCAGGCTGGCCTGGGCCGGCAGGTCGGCCGGGGCCCCTCGGGCCCGGGTGGAGTAACCGGAGCCGGGGCGATCGAGGGTGATCACCCGAAACTGCTCACGCAGTTGTGGCGCCAGGGAATGGGTCAGGTTGCGTGCGCAGCCGGACAGGCCGTGGATCATCAGGAGCACCGGTCCCCTGCCCTCATCGGTGTAGTGCAGGCGTTCGCCCCCGACCTCAAGAAAGCGCCCGTTGATCGGCACCTGGCTTTCTATCTTGCGGTCGATACGAAAGCTCACCAGCCAAAGCACCACACTGACCACCAGGAATACCGTCGCCGCTACCAGCCATTCCATACCACGCCCCCTCGAGCTGACCTGTCTCGCGCGGCAACCGAATCACTGATCCGGCCCGGCTTGTCGCCCTGGCCTGGTACCGCCTGTGGAATCCCACCCAAGTCCGGATGGAGCCCGCAAATCCACAGGCGACGAGCGCAGGTGACATTTTCAGGTGATTTATTTAAATTAATTTTTAAAACATTATTTTAAATTGTGCAATCCTGAGTTTTCACTCACTGACGAAAGTCACCCAAGCGTCACTACAATCGAGGTACACACAATGAATGCGTACTCGCCACCCGACGGCCCCGAGGTCGTCGATATCGCCATCATCGGCGCAGGCTTTGCCGGCTTGTGCATGGCGATCAAGCTCAAGCAGGCCGGAATCACGGATTTCTTCGTTGCCGAACAGGCTGCCTCCCTGGGGGGCACATGGCGCGACAACCACTACCCGGGCTGCGCCTGCGACGTGCAATCCCATGTCTATTCCTTTTCCTTCGCTCCCAACCCGAACTGGACGCGGCAATTCGCCCCCCAGCCGGAAATCCGCGAATACCTGGAAAACTGCGCCCGGGATTTCGCCCTGGCGCCCTACCTGTGCTTCAACATGGGCCTGGAGCAAGCGGTCTTCGATGAGGATCGTGAGCGTTGGCAACTGCATTTCAGCAATGGCCGCCGGGTCAGCGCCCGGGTCCTGGTGTCCGGCATGGGCGGCCTGTCGCGCCCGGCGATCCCCGACATCCCGGGGCTCGAGACATTCACCGGCAAGCGCTTCCACTCCCAGCAGTGGGACCATCGCTACTCCCTACAAGGCAAGCGGGTCGCGGTGATCGGCACCGGTGCCAGTGCCATCCAGTTCGTACCGAAGATCGCCCCGCGAGTGGCTCAGCTCAAGCTGTTCCAGCGCACTCCACCGTGGATCATGCCCAAGCCCGATCGCAAGCTTGGTGCCCTGGAGCGCTGGGCCTTCAAGCACCTGCCCTTTACCCAGCGCCTGGCCCGCTCGGCGCTGTACTGGGCCCTGGAAAGCCGGGTGATCGCTTTCGCCCGGCGGCCCAAACTGATGAAGGTGGTGCAGCGCGTAGCCTTGCGCCACTTGCGCAAGCAAGTGCCCGACCCACTGCTGCGCCAGCGCCTGACTCCCGACTACACCATCGGCTGCAAGCGCATCCTGATCTCCAACGACTACTACCCGGCCCTGTCCAGGGGTAACGTCGGCGTGGTCAGCGAAGCCATCGAGCGCATCGAGGCCGATGCCGTGGTCACTGCCGACGGCACCCGCCATCCCGTGGACTGCATCATCTTCGGTACCGGCTTCCAGGCCACCGACCCGCTGCCCCATGGCCTGCTCTTCGGCCGCCAGGGCCAGGACCTGATGGACTACTGGTCCAAAGGCGCCCACGCCTACCTGGGCACCTGCCTGCCGGGGTTCCCCAACCTGTTCATGATCGTCGGCCCCAACACCGGGCTGGGGCATAACTCGATGATTCTGATGATCGAGGCCCAGGTGGACTACATCCTCAAGGCCCTGGAGCGGATGCGCCAGGACGGCATCGGTGCCCTGGAGGTCAAGGCCGACATAGAGCGCCAGTACAACCAGCGCCTGCAACAACGCCTGGCCGGGGCCATCTGGTCCACGGGCGGTTGCCGCAGCTGGTACCTGGACCCACGCAGCGGGCAGAACACCACGCTCTGGCCCGGCTCAACCCTGAGCTTCAAGAAGACCCTGCAGCACTTCGAACTACGGGACTACCTGAGCAGCCGCCTGCCCGGCCCCGTTCCTGTAGCCGCGCCGATCGTCGCGCATCCACTGAACCTGCAAGAGGCCGTCACCCATGAAGAACTTCAACGGTAAAGTCGCCGCCATCACCGGTGCGGCCTCCGGCATGGGGCGCGCCCTGGCCATCGCCCTGGCCCGCGAAGGCTGCCACCTGGCCCTGGCCGACAAGAATCCCCAGGGCCTGGCCCAGACCGTCGCCCAGGCCCAGGCCGCCACCTTGTTGCCATTGCGCATCAGCAGCCGGGAGCTGGACGTCGGCGATCGCGACGCCATGTTCGCCTGGGCCGCCGCCAGCGCTGCCGAGCACGGTCAGATCAACCTGATCTTCAACAACGCCGGGGTCGCCCTGTCGAGCACTGTCGAAGGCTCGAGCCTGGCGGACCTGGAGTGGATCGTCGATGTCAACTTCTGGGGCGTGGTGCATGGCACCCAGGCCTTCCTGCCCTACCTCAAGCAGGCGGGCGACGGCCACATCATCAACACCTCCAGCGTGTTCGGACTGTTCTCGCAACCGGGCATGAGCGGCTACAACGCCACCAAGTTCGCCGTGCGCGGCTTTACCGAGTCCCTGCGCCAGGAACTCGACCTGCAGGGCAACGGAGTCTCCGCCACCTGCGTACACCCCGGCGGCATCCGTACCGACATCGCTCGCACCAGTCGCATCAGCGACAACGTCAAGGGATTCCTCATCGACAACGAACAGCAAGCCCGTGACGACTTCGAAAAGCTGTTCATCACCTCGGCGCAAACCGCCGCCAAGGTCATCCTCCTGGGGGTGCGCAAGAACAAGCGCCGGGTACTGATCGGCCGCGACGCGCACTTCCTCGACCTGTTCATCCGCCTCTTGCCCAGCGCCTACCAGGCCCTGGTGGTATGGGTCAGCCGACGCATGGCGCCCAAGCCGGGCAAGGCTCGGCCAGCGGTGTATGAACCCCAGGATGAACGCGGCCTGTGAGGCCGCAACCTATTTCCATGTCTAGAGGAGCGACAGCCATGCTGCCCGTCCGCCGTGACATCAAGGTCGAACTGCCTGCCGAGCGCATCTGCGATTGGCACGAACAAGGCAGCCACGTGAGCCATTTCTTCAATGCCCTGTCCCTGCTGTTTCCATCCGGCGAGCTGTTCTTCATGGACAGCGTGCGCCACTACCGCGAGCACATCCACGACCCCGAGCTCAAGCGCCAGATCCAGGGCTTCATCGGCCAGGAGGCCATGCACAGCCGCGAGCACCAGCAGTACAACGATCTGTTGCAAAACGTCGGGTTGCCGGCCCACCTGCTGGATCGGCGCTTGCGCATGATCCTCGACTTCCAGAAGAAGCACTTCGCTCCCGCCTTCAACCTGGCGCTGACCATCGCCCTGGAGCACTACACGGCGATCCTCGCCGACCTGCTGCTGCGTGATCCCAGTCGCTTCGGTGACTCGGTGGAAGGCTACCGGCAGATGTGGCAGTGGCACGCGCTGGAGGAGACCGAGCACAAGGCGGTGGCCTACGACGTCTGGAACACCGTGCTCAAGCCGGGCCCCAAACGCTATCTGATCCGCACCGGCACCATGCTGTTCACCACCCTGACCTTCTGGCTGGTAGTGTTCGATTTCCATGTGCGCCTGCTGATCGCCGATCGCAAGCGTGGTGGCCACTGGCGCGGGATGTGGCAGGTGATCAAGTACCTCTACGGGCCCAAGGGGATATTCCCACGGATCGCCCTGCCCTGGCTGCAGTACTTCAAGCCGGGGTTCCACCCCTGGGATCACGACAACCGCCACCAGTTGCAGCGCATCGATGGCCTGGTACGAGACATCGAGCAGACCCGCTCCGCGGCAGCCAAGTAAGAGACCGTGCCGGGCACTCGACAATCACGGGCAGCCTGGGCAGTTCCCGGCGCAATCCCCGGGGGCTGCTAATCTGCAGCGGACCCTTCGTGCTCCCGAGCCTGCCCATGATCCTGATCCTGCTGCCCCACGCCGACTACGACCCCACCGAAAGCGGCCTGCCCTGGCAAGCCGCCCGGCAGGCCGGTTTCGAGGCATGCTTTGCAACGCCATTGGGGATGCCGGCCTATGCCGACTCGCGCCTGGTCAGCCTGGGCTTCGGCCCGCTCAACCCGATGCTCATGACCCGCGTCGCCGACCTGGAGCGCTACCATGACATGACCCGCGATCCGGCCTTTCGCGATCCGCTGGGCTACGCCGAGGTCGATCCGCAGGCGTTCGAGGGCCTGCTGATCCCGGGAGGCCATGCCCGAGGCATGCGTAGCCTGCTGGAATCTGATCAAGTGCGGCGGATCATCCTGGCCTTCTTTCGCGCCGACAAACCGGTAGCCGCGGTGTGCCACGGCCCCCTGGCCCTGGCTCGCTGCATCGATCCGCAGACTGGCCACTCGGTACTTTACGGGCGCAAGGTCACGGCCTTGCTGGCCGGCCCCATGGAACTGATGGCCTGGATCGCCACCGCCCCATGGCTGGGACGCTATTACCGCACCTACGACCACAGCGTCGAAGAAGAGATCAAGTCGGTCCTGGCCAACCCGCAGGACTTCATCCGTGGTCCGTTGCTGCCCAGGCGCGATTCGGCGCAGCATCCCGAGCGCGGTTTCGTAGTCCGCGATCGCAACTTGCTGACTGCACGCTGGCCCGGGGACTGCCACCGCTTTGCCAACGAGTGGGTGGATCTGCTGCAGCAAGCGCGCACTGCCCAGCCTCAGCCGCTACAGGTCACCCGCTGACCCGGCTTGAAGGCGTATCGGCGAGCCGCCCAGACCAGCACCAGCCCCATCGTGGCCAAGGCTGCCATCGCCCAGGGGAAGGACAGCGCACCGAAACGCTGCAGTAACAGGCCGCCCACCACCCCGCCACCGGCGATTCCCAGGTTGAACAAGGTCACCAGCATCGACTGGGCGACATCGGCCCCTTCCCCGGCGGCGTCTGCCACGGCAGTCTGCAGCAGGGTCGGTGCACCACCGAAGGTCAGGCCCCAGGCGATGATGGCCGGCCATACCAGCCATGGCTGCCGGCCAGCGATCCCCAATAGCAAGCAGGCCAGGGCGAAACCCGCCAGGCTGCACAGGGTCAGGCCCCGCAGCCAGCGATCCACCAGCAATCCGGTGCCCCAGATCCCCAGCAGCGACGCCAGGCCGAACAGCAACAAGGCGCGGTCCAGACTGCTGGCCAGCCCCAGGGATTCGAGGAACACCGCGATATAGGTGTAGAGAATGTTATGGGCCAGGATCCAGACGAAGATCACCAGCAGCGCCTGGGCAATCCCCGGAGTCAGGAAAATCTTCCCTAACGGCTGGCGTTGACCGGCTTGTTGCCCGGGCTGATCAGGGACCGCCAGGCGCACCCAGAGCCACAAGGCCAGGGCCAATAGGGACAAGCTCCAGAACACCGATTGCCAGTCCATCCAGGTCCCGAGCCAAGTGCCCAGCGGCACGCCCAGGCACAGGGCCAGCGGCTGGCCGACGCCCATCACCGCCAAAGCCCGCCCCTGCAACGCAGGAACCACCAGGCGCCGCGCGTAACCGGCCAGCAATCCCCAGACCAGCCCCGCCGCCATGCCAGCGGCAAACCGCGCGACCAGGGTCAGGCCATAGTGAGTCGACAGAGCCGTGAGGCTGTTACCTAGGAGCAAGCCGCCAATAGCCAGCAACAACAAGGGCCGGCGCCGCCAACTGCGGGTCGCGGCGACCAGCGGAATGGCGGCCGCCACCGAGCCCAGGGCATAGACGCTGATCAACTGTCCGGCCATGGCCTGGTCGATGGCCAAGCCATGGCTGATCTGCGGCAGCAGCCCGGCGGGCAGGGTTTCGGTGACGATGGCGATGAAGCCAGCCAGGGTCAGGGCCAAGAGGCGCCAGACCGGCAGCCGCGTGGCGGCGGCCGGATAAGATTCGGGGATGTTCATTCTGAAGATACTCACGCAAGCAACGATCAGGGCTGCGGCAGGCACCACTGTGGCCACCGCAGTAAAAGGCCGGGTTTCAGCCGAGGTAGGAGGCAGCCATGTCCTTGTCGCCATGGCCTTTGTCGAGGGCGCGCTGGAAACGCTGGATCCCTGCCTCGGCCAGATCGACCTTGACTCCGGCCTGCTGCGCGGCAGCCACCATCAGCTGGGCATCCTTCAAGGCATTGGCGAGGGTGAAGCTGGGGCGGTAATCATCGTTGAGCATGGCGGCGGTCTTGGCCTGGAAGTAGCCGCTGTCCAGGGGGCCGCCGGTTACCAACTCGACCACCAGCGCCGGGTCCACGCCAAGCCCCCTGGCCAGCGCCAGGCTCTCCGCGGCGCCGTGGGTCAAGGCCAGCACCCAGCTGTTGAGGGCCAACTTCAAGCGACTGCCGCCGCCAGGCACTTCACTGACCCAGGTCACTCGCTTGGCAATGGCATCGAACAGCGATTGGAGCTGGGCCCGGTACCCCTCGGGCCCAGCCCCCAGCACCAGCAGTTGCCCCTGTTCCGCTGGCTGCCGGGTACCGAGGACTGGGGCGTCGTAGAACACCAGCCCCCGGGCCTGGGCAAAGCCATGCAGCTCATCACAGGCCTGGACGCCCACCGTGGCCATTTGCAGCCAGAGCATACCGGGCTCCAGGGCCGGGCCAGCCTGCTCCATGGCCGCCAGCACGGCGGGGCCGTCCTTGCCCAGGGTAATGATCACCTCAGCCCCACGCACGGCATCCGCGGCCTGCTCGAACACCTGGACGCCCTCTTCCTGCAGCGCCTGGGCCCGCTGTGGCGTGCGGTTCCAGGCACGCACTGCAAACCCACGGCGTTGCAGGTTGCGCGCTACCGCCGCCCCCATGATGCCGATACCCAATACCGCGACTGAACCAAATAGCTTGGACATGATGTGTTTCTCCGATTTCAGCGATTTTTTTGGAATGATCATTCCAATAAAGGGTAAAAAAACAGCCACCCCGCGGGCTGGCTGAGCGATACATCGACCGCTGTACAGCGGCCTGGACAACGGCCACGCCAGGCGTCAGGCCAGGCTGGCCAGGGCCACCTCCACGACATCCAGCAGGCGCTGGCGGCGCTCATCAGGCAGGCTGCCCTTGCCCAGCACCCGCAGGCCCTGGATGGTGCACACCACAAAGCTGGCCAGGGCCCGGGGATTCTTCTGCGACGCGACCTGTCCCTGTTCCTGCCCCTGTCGCAGCACTTGCTCCAGCGCTGCCTCGATGCGCTTGAAGTTCTGCGCAACCCATTGCGCCACCACCGGGTCCTGACCGGCCATTTCCAGTGAAGCATTAGCCGCCAGGCAGCCCAGGCGCTGGTCGTCCTGCAATTCGTTGTCAACGATCTTCATCAGCAGGCGCCGCACCCGCTCCAGGGCCGGAGCCTCTTGGCCCAGTAGTTCGATATTGGCCGTGGTCATCTGCTGATAACGCTTGAGCGCGCACATGTAGAGCCCATGCTTGCTGTCGAAGGCGTTGTACAGGCTGCTGCGGCTCAGGCCTGTGCCCTCCACCAGGTCCTGGATGGAAGTGGCGGCATAACCGCGCTGCCAGAACACCTGCATGGCGGCATCGGCGATCTGGTCGGGGTCGAACTCCTTGGGACGCACGGCAAACACCTTTATGGAATGATCGTTCCATAAATTAAAGGTGCTACGGGTGAGCGTCAACCGTACCGGGGAAAATAATCCCCGGTACCGCCGGCGAGAGACTCATCCGGGAATGGTCCGATGCCGCTCAGGCGTGGGCCCAGCGGCGATGCAGGCTGCGAGCCATGGCATCCAGGGCAAAACCCAGGGCGCCGATCAACAGCACCATGGCCATCAACTCCGAATAGGCCAGGCGATCACGGGTATCGAGAATGAAGTAACCCAGCCCCGCGCTGACACCGAGCATTTCGCAGGGCACCAGGACGATCCACAAGATACCGATGGCCAGGCGCACTCCCGTCAGCACATGCCCCACGCCCCCCGGCAGGATGACCTTGCACAAGGTCTCCCAGCGGGTGGCGCTCAGGCTGCGGCTCAACTGCAACCAGCGCGGGTCCAGTTGACGCACCCCGGCGGCAGTGTTCAGCAGGATCGGCCACAACGCGGCAAAGGCCAGCAGGAAGTAGATCGGCTGATCGCCCACGCCCATCAGCATCACCACCACCGGCATCCAGGACAGCGGCGAGATCATCCGCAGGAACTGGAATGCCGGAGTGGTGGCCGCCTCCAGGTGCCGATAGCTGCCCACCAGCAGGCCCAGGGGCACCCCGACCAGCAAGGCCAGCAACAGCCCCAGCACAATGCGCTTGAGACTGACCCCGATGTGCTCGTACAACTCGCCACGCCCCAGCAGCTCGGCCAGGCTGGAGAAAGTCGCCTCGGGCGAGAAACGCATCGCCAAGCCGTCGCCAGCCAGCAGGTGCACACCCAGCCACCAGCCCAGCAACAGGCTGGCCAGACCGGCCAGCCCCAGGCCCCAATGGCCCAGGGAAGAAGGTTGCTTGTCCATCAGAACGCGAACTCCTCGCTGCGCTCGAAGCTTTCCGCCAGGCCAAAGGCCTTGAGCCCGCCAACGCTGGCGATGGCGTTGCGCACAAAACGGTCGTCCACCAAATCGCCAGCGGCGTGCCGCGGGTCGAGACCGGCAAGAAAGCCCTTGTCCCCCTCGATCAGCGTGTCCTTCAGGCGCTTGACCAGCTCTTCGGTGTAGCTGGGGAACGGATAGGGCTGGAAGTCGATGCGCTGCTCATCCCACTGGCCATTGCGGATCGCGCCACTGGCCAGGTAGGCCTCGCGGTCCGTGGCTGCCGGCGCCAATACCCGACCCAGCACCTGGGGCGCATGGGGGGTGTAGCGGTTGCTACCGTCCTTGGACAGCAGTTGCGCGGCCTCGGCGCGATGTTCGCGGGTCCAGAGCTGGGCCTTGACGATGGCGTTAACCACTTTCTGCGACCACTCGGGTCGGTTGTTCAGATCGTGCTCATGCATGAACACCACGCAGCAGGCGTGATTGCGCCAGACATCGCCGGTAAAGCGCTGCACCCGGCCGACCTTGAGTTCCTCGGCCAGGGCATTGAAGGGTTCGGCGACGATGTAGCCGGCGATGCGCTTGCTGGCCAGGGCTGGCGGCATGTCCGAGGGCGGCAGCACTACCAGGTTGACCTCATTGGCCCCCAGGGCGCTACCGGTGGCCTTGCTCACCGGCACCAGGCCACTGTCACGCAGCAACTGCTGGAGTACCACGTTGTGGATCGAGTACCAGAACGGAATCGCCAGGGACTGTCCCGCCAGTTGCCTGACCTCGGTAATGCCAGGGGCCACGGTCAGGCCGGAGCCGCCGACATGGTTCCAGGCCACCACCTTGGCCGGAACCTTGCTGCCATAGCGGGCCCAGACGGTCATTGGCGACAACAGGTGGATCACGTTGACCTGCCCGGAAATGAACGCCTCGATCACCTGGGCCCAACTGCGCAACAGCACCGGACGCTCGGCCTTGATGCCCTCGGCCTCGAACAGGCCGTTGTTGTGGGCAACCAATAAGGGCGTGGCGTCGGTGATCGGCAGGTAGCCGATGCGCACTGGCGCATCCGGCTCCTGGGCCGCGCGAGCCTGCAGGCTATTGAGCAGCGGCAAGGCGCCACCGGCGGTCAGCAGCGCGCTGAGTTTGAGGAAGTCACGACGCGTGTGGGTGAAGTCGTCCAGGCACATGGTCAATCTCCGACGGTGCAGGCAAAGGGGAATTGAGAGGGTTGCGGCTCGCCCGCCGAAGGGTCTTGAGAATCTCGATACGCAAGGCGCCCAACTCCTCGATCCGCTCGGCACGGGGTGCCGGCAGCTCGATACGCCATTGGCCGAGGATGTGCGCCGGGCTGTTACCCAGTAGCAGCACCCGATCGGACAACAGCAGGGCCTCGTCGATATCGTGGGTGATCAACAGCGCCGAAGTCCGGTGCTGGCCGATCACCTTGAGCAGCAGTTGCTGCATGTCGGCCCGGGTCACTTCGTCCAGGGCCCCGAAAGGTTCGTCCAACAGCAACACCTGCGGCTGGCGGGCCAGGCAGCGGGCCAACGCGGTACGTTGCGCCATGCCGCCCGACAACTGCGCCGGATAGCGCTGGCGGGCGTGCTCCAGGCCGACATCGGCAATGGCCTGGTCGATACGCTCCTGGCGCTGGCGGGCGCTCAGGCGCGGCTGGCGGGCAAAGTCCAGACCGAAAGCCACGTTGTGCTCCAGGCTCAGCCACGGCAACAGGCTGGGGTCCTGGAACGCCACCGCGACCCGCGGATGAGGCCCCTCCAGCACCTCGCCGGCCAGGCTCACCTGGCCCTTGTGCGGTGATTGCAGCCCGGCCAGGACCCGCAGCAGGCTGGACTTGCCGACGCCGCTGGGACCCAGTACCGAGACCACCTCCCCGACCTGCAATTGCAGGTCGAAGTCTTCCAGTACCGAGTGCCAGCCGTCCGCCGCGCGATACCCCAGGCTGATCTGCCGTGCATTCAACAAGCCACTCATGCGGCATTCCGCGCCTGGCGCTGCAGCTCGGCACGCAGTTGCACCAGGCTCGGGGTGACGATGGGCACGAAGGCCGACTCGCGCCAGCGCCGGGCGAAACCACTGCCGTGCTCGCACAGGTAGGCCTTGCCACCGCTGGCCTGGAGTTCCAGCTGCACGGCGTTGGCTGTGGCCTCCGCCAGGGCGATACGGACCCGGAACAAGGCGGCGGGCTCGCCCAGGAAGCGTCCGTCGAGCAAGCCGGCCTTGAGTTCGGCGACGGTCCGTTGCAGTTGTTCGCGCTGCTCCAGCAAAGGCTCCTGGAGCACCGAGCGAACGCCCTGGATATGCTGCTCGACCTCGGCCAGTGCCCGGCGGGCAAGGCCAATGGCCAGGGCGCATTGCAGGCCCAGGAATGCCGGACGCACTGCCGGCAGGAACTGGCGGGCGTCCTCATGCAACAGCCAGTCACGAGCGACCTCGACCTGCTCCAGGTCGAGGGCCGCGGTATTGCTCGACTGCAAGCCCATCAGTTGCAGGTCCTCGGAACGCTCAAGCCCCGGCAAGCCGTCAGGAATCGCCAGGATGAAAGGCGCCCCACCCTCCTCACGCTCTACCGCCGCGGCCACCACGAAACCGCTCTTGCGCAGGTTGGTCACCCAATGCAGGCGCCCGTTGAGGCGCCAGCCATGGGCCTGGTCCTGTGCCCGGACTTGCAGGGCCTCGATCCCGGAGAGGAACTTCATGGCGTTGGACAGCCCGGTGGCACCGGCCAGTTCGCCACTGAGCAGTGACGGCAACAGCCGTTCACGCAAGGCCTGGTTGGGACTGTGCAGTAGGTACTCGATGAAGGCGCGCTGGCCCCAGCAGACGAATGCCGCCGCCAGGGAGTGGCTGGCCACTTCGGCCATGACTTCCAGGGCGTCGCCCAGGTCCCCGCCACTGCCCCCCTGGGCCTGGCTGATGCCAGCTCGCAGCACACCGCCGGCCGCCAGTTGGGCGAGCACCGATTGCGGATCGCACTGCCCCAGGTCCAGCGCCTGGGCCTGGGCATCCAGCCATTGACTCAATTGCGCATTGAGCATGTGATTTTCTCCTTGAAGGGGCGTCGCCGATTGGCGACGCCCTGCTCATTGGCCCTGCACGGACCAGCGATACCTGGCCAGCTCGGGGTTCAATTCAGTACCGGCGAACACGTTGGCGAAGTTGCACAGGGTCGCCAGGCTGATGCCCAGGATCACTTCCAGGGCATTGCCTTCGCTGTATCCTGCGGCCTTGAATTCGGCATAGCGCTGGTCGCTGACCTTGCCCCGGGTAGCGATGACTTCCCGGGCGAACGCCGCCAGGACCTCCAGCCGAGCTTCAGGCAAGGTGCTCTGTTCACGCAGGGCGCTGACCACCGGATCGGCGAGTTTGGCCTTGTTCAGGGCGACAGCGGTATGACCTGCGACACAGAAATCGCAACCATGGGTGGTGGCGGCAATCAACTGCACCACTTCACGCTCGGCCAGGCTCAGTTCGGACTTGGCATTGAGCCCCGAGACCGTGACATAGGTTTCCAGGGCAGCCGGGGCATTGGCCAGGATGCCCAGCAGGTTAGGGATGAAGCCGGAATTCTTCTGGGCGTTTTCCAGGAAAGGCCGGGCCGCTTCTGGAGCGCTGGACAAGGTGTGTAGAGTGACGCGGGACATGGAGTGGACTCCTGTGGTGAAGGTGTGCGCCAAGTCTGTTGGTTATAAGAATTCCGATCCATATTCTAAAGTAGCGATTACTTGCTCCTGAGTGTTTCCCTTAGATGATTTCGTCGAGCCCCCTGGTTGATTGGTTATTAGAAGGACTGGAACTGGACGCCAGCCTGTTCCACGTCGGGCGCTACTGCGGTGGCTGGCACGCCAGCACCCAGGGCCTGGCCCGGGCCAGCTTCCACTTGATCGTGCAAGGTCATTGCTGGCTGCATGTGGACGGCGTATCCCAGGCCGTGCGCCTGGACGCGGGCGACGCCGTGTTCCTGCTGCAGGACCTGGATTACCGGCTGTCCAGCGCACAGCAGGCCTCCCAGGCACAACAGTTGCCGCGCACCGCCATGGGCGCCCTGGACCTGGGCGCCCAGGACGGAGTCGGACTGGTCTGTGGGTTCTTCCACTTCAAGTCGGGACTGTCGTCATTGATCATCGACGGCCTGCCCGGCTGGATCGTCCTGCGCGCTGGCGACCCGTCGCTGTCAGCAGCCAGGGCCCTGTTCCAGTTGATTCTCGAGGAGTGCCAACGGGGCCCGGCACCCTCGAGCACGTTGCTGGAACGCCTGAGCCACCTGCTGTTCCTGTATGTACTGCGCCAGCAGGTCAACCATAACCAGGACCTCGGGGGCCTGGTGGCCCTGGCCCGGCACCCGGCCTTCGCCCCCTTGCTGGAGCAATTGATCCAGCAACCCGGGCAGCCCTGGCCCCTGGAAACCATGGCGGCCCTGACCGGACTCTCGCGATCGGCATTTTTCAAGCGCTTCAACGAACTGGCCGGGCAGTCGCCGGGGCAGGTGCTACTGGCCCTGCGCATGCGCCATGCCTGCCAGTTGCTCAAGGCCAACCAGACCGTGGAGCAAGCGGCCGCCGCCGTGGGCTACCAATCCATAGCGGCCTTCACCCGGGCGTTCACCAAAGCCGTGGGCCTGCAACCGGGGGCCTATCGCAAGCAGCATGAGGGGCGCTGAATCCGCCATCAGCAGCCTGTCGGGCAGGCCACCTTCCGCGGCTGGCGCAAAGCCAGGGCGCAACACAAGGCCGCCGCCAGGGTGACCCCTGCCAATATCTGCAGCAGATGGGCAAACCCCTGGCTGTAGAGCTGTGCCATGGCCGCTGGCGATACCCGGTCGGCCAGCACCTGGACCCTCTGCATATCGCCCATGGCCAGGGCATTGGCGACCCGTCCCAGGGCGACATCCCCCATGTCCTGGCGGTCAGCAAGCCCCACCAACTCGCTGGCGAGCAAGGCCTTGAGCAGGGCCAGGCCCGCGGCCACGCAGATCGCCTCGCCACAGGCACGCATCGTGGTAAAGATCCCGGTGGCCATGCCCGCCCGCTCCACGGGCACCACACTGACCGACAGATCGTCCATCAGTCCCCATGGCAGTCCGGTACCGATGCCGATCACCAGCAGCGGCCAAAGCAACGCCGCGCCCGGCTGCCCCACAGGGACCAGGCTCAACCAGAACAGACCGAGTGCGGCAATCACCAGGCCCAGGCACGCCAGGCCAGCGGCGCTGTACCAACGCACCAGCCAGCCTGCGGCAAACGGCACGATGGCCATCGGGGCCGACAAGGCAATCATCATCGCCCCGGCCCGCCAGGGTCCCAGTCCTTCGATGCCAATCAGGCGCAACGGCAAGAGAATCAACAGCACGATGAAACAGACCGCCGTCGCCACCGGCAGCAGCTGGATGCCAACGAAGCGCCGGTAGCCGAACAGGCTCAGGTCCAGCATTGGCCGCCGGTGCCGCTGCTCCACCCGCACGAACCCCCAGAGACAAGCTGCAGCCCCACCCAGCAACCCCAGGACTGGCAAGCTGCCCAGGCCATCCTCGGGGACTTGCATGATGGCGAACGTCAGACACACCAGGAAAGCACTGAAGGTCAGGCCCCCCAGCTTATCCAGGGCCTGTGCCTCGGGATCGCGGGTCTCCTGCATATGCGGTACACCGAGGATCAGCACGGCAGCACCGATGATTGCTCCCAGCAGGAAGATCGCCCACCACCCCACCTGTTGCACCAGGGCTCCGGCGATGACCGGCCCGCTAGCGAGGCCAATGCCAAAGGCACTGCCCAACAGGCTGAAGGCACGGGTACGCGCCCGGCCCTCGAATGCCTGGGCCAGGGCCGCCGCACCACCGGCCATGGCCAAGGCGGCAGCGATGCCCTGCAAGCCACGCAACAGATCGAGCATCCAGACATCACGACAAAAACCGATCAGCAACGAGAACAGGGTGAAGCTGGCCATGCCCAGGCTGAAGATACGCTTGCGGCCATAACGGTCGGCCAGGGTCCCGGCCAGCATCACCGAGCTGCCAAAGCTCAGGGCAAAGGCATTGATTACCCAGGCCAGGGCGGTCGGGCTACCACCCAGGGCCTGTTCGATGGCCGGCAGTGCCATGGCCGGGCCGGTGTACTCCAGGGGCAGGATGAGGCCCGCCGCACAAACGGCGAACAACAGCCAGTAACGGTCGGCAGCAGAGGCAGGACGAGAGCTGGAAGGCATGGTGACAGGCTCGGGATTCAAGGAATCCTCGATGCTATTGCTGCACTTTTCGCATTGACATGCCCGCCTGATCAAAAGCAAATTGCACAATGCGCAAAACTCAAGATAACGCCGCCTGGCGTATTTTCTTCCGGGTGGTGGAACGCGGCAGCCTGACCCTGGCGGCCGACGACCTGCACCTGGAGCCCTCCTCCGTCAGCCGCCAGCTCACCGCCCTGGAGCATCGGCTCAATACCCAATTGCTCAATCGCAGTACCCGTAAAGTTAGCCTGACGCCGGCCGGAACCCGGGCTTACGAACACATGCGTCCGTTGCTCGAAGCAATGGACGCCCTGCTTGGCAGCCTCGACCAGAGTGCGACCGAGCTTTCCGGCCGCCTGCGGGTCAGCGCCCCGGTTGCCCTGGGGGAGCATCACGTGAGTGCCTGGCTCGCCGACTTCCAGGGCCAGCATCCACAGCTGACCCTGGACCTGGTGCTTTCCGACCGGGTCCTGGACCTGATGGCAGAAGGCATCGACGTGGCCTTGCGCATCGGCCACCTGCCCACCTCCTCCCTGGTGGCACGTCCCCTGGGGCAACTGTCCCACGGCGTGTATGCCAGCCCGGGCTACCTGCAAAGCCATGGCACCCCGCTCCAGCCTGCGGACCTCCCGGCCCACCGGGCGCTGGTTTACTCGTGGATGACCGAACACAACCCGACGCAGCTCACATTCAAGCACCAGGCAGAAGTGGCGAAGGTCGAACTCGATGCGCGTTTCTTTCTCAACAACCTCGGCGCCATTCACCGCGCCCTGCTTGCCGGCGCCGGGCTGCACGCAGGCCCGGACTGGCTGCTGGGTCCATCGGCCAGGCGCGGCGAACTGGTGCGCCTGCTACCCCAATGGCAGTTGCCGACGCTGCCGGTGAACCTGGTGCGCCTGCACAATCGCTTCGTTCCGCAGCGGATCAGTGCCCTGTGCGATTGGTTGGACCATTGCTGGCAGCAACTGCCGGATGTCCACTGATCGCCTGCGCCCTCGGGCTCAGCGCCGATGGGCCAGGGACCGCACCAGGCGATCGCCAACCGACTGTACGCATTGGACCAGCACGACCAGCACCACCACGGTGGCGAACATCACCTGGTTGTTGAAGCGCTGGTAGCCATAACGAATCGCCAAGTCCCCCAGGCCGCCGCCACCGATGACCCCAGCCATGGAGGAAAAGCCGATCAGCAGCACCAGGGTCAGGGTCAGCCCCGCCAGTAGGGTCGGCAGCGCCTCGGGCAACAAGGCCTTGAAGATCACATGGCCGATGTGTCCTCCCATCGCCAGCACCGACTCCACCCGGCCCTTGTCCACTTCGTCCAGGGCGTTCTCGACGATCCGGGCAAAGAACGGAAACGCCCCGATGGTGATTGGCACCACGGCAGCCGTACTGCCCAGGGTGGTGCCCACCACCATCCGCGTCAGGGGAATCAGGGCGATCAGCAGCACCACGAAAGGCAAGGAGCGTCCCAGGTTGACCAGGGCGCCCAGCAGGCGATTGAGCCGCACCATTGGCAACAATCCTTGCGGACGGCTGACGAATAGCAGCACCCCCAGTGGCAAGCCGATCAACACGGTGAACAGCGCCGCCAGCAGCACCATGTACAGGGTTTCGCCCGTGGCCGTCAGCAGTAGCTGCGCCAGCTCTTGCCAATCGAGGCCGCGGTTCACAGGCGCTCACTCCGAATGCCCCGCTGAACCAATGCGCTCAACAGGTGATTGAAGCGACTGGCGTCGGAACCTGCGGCACCGACCCGCAGGCGCCCTATCCGCCGGCCGGCCACGGACTCGACACCCGCTGCCAGGACCCGGAGCGGCACAGCCTGCTGGCCGCTGAGCTGCTCGAGCAAGGGCGCGGCGCGCTGGTCGTCGAAAAAGGTCAGTTCAGCCTGGAGCTGATCGCCGGTAACCGGCAGGTTGTAACCCGGCAACAGCGCCCGCCCAAGCACGGACTGCGGGTCCGCCAGCAGCGACCCGATCGGCCCGCACTCCACCAACCGCCCCTGGTCCAGCGAAGCAGCATGGGTGCAGATCGAGCGCACCACATCCAGCTCATGGGTGATCAGCACAATGGTCAACCCTAGCTCTCGGTTGATTCGAGCCAGCAGCTGCAGGATCGAGGTGGTGGTTTCCGGGTCCAGGGCGCTGGTGGCTTCGTCCGACAGCAGATAACGCGGGCCAACGGCCAGGGCCCGGGCAATGCCCACGCGCTGTTTCTGCCCCCCGGACAGCTGCGAGGGAAAAGCCTGGGCCTTGTCTTCCAGGCCCACCAGTTCGAGCAGTTCCAGCACCCGGTTGCGGCGCTGCTCGCGGGCCAGGCCGGCGATTTCCAACGGCACCGCGACATTGTCCAGCACCGTGCGCGAATGCAGCAGGTTGAAACCCTGGAAGATCATGCCGATCCCTTGGCGCTGGCGACGCAGCTCAGCCCCGGACAAGCGCCCCAGGTCTCGTCCATCGACCAGCACCCGTCCACTGCTGGGACGCTCCAGCAGGTTCAGGCAGCGCAGCAGGGTCGACTTGCCCGCGCCACTGCGCCCCAGGATGCCGTAGATCGAACCCTCGGGAATGCTCAGCGAGACCTGCTGCAACGCTGGCGCCTGGCCTTCGCCGTACACCTTGCTGACCTGTTCGACCTGGATCATGGCTGCGGCTCCGTGACCGGGATGACCGAGCCGGAATAGGTCTGGGCAATGAACCTGGCCACGTCGGGCGAATTGAGATCCTTGGCCAAGCGGCGAATGCGCGGATCATCCTGGAGCCCGGGGGTGGTCACCAGGATGTTGGCGTAGGGGTTGTGTTCGGCCTTCTCCAATCCCAGGGCATCCTTGGCCGGCACCAGCCCGGCCTCCAGGGCGTAGTTGCCGTTGATCACCGCCAAGTCCACATCCTCGAGGGCCCTGGGGATCTGTGGCGACTCCACTTCCAGGATCTTCAGTTGCCGGGGGTTCTCGGCGATGTCCCTGGGCGTGGCCTGATCGCGCGCCGGATCATTGAAACCCGGCTTGAGACGGATCAATCGATAGTCCTGCAACAGGTACAAGGCACGGCTGAGATTGGTGACGTTGTTGGGCACCGCCACCGTGCCACCCAGGGGGACCTGCTCGAGCCCCGGGTGGCGGTGTGAATAGATCCCCAGGGGTTCGATATGCACGCTGGCGACTACCGCGAACGGCTGCCCCAGGGCTTGCTCCTGGGACTTGAGGTATGGCAGGTGCTGGAAGTAGTTGGCGTCCACGTCACCGTGGGCCAGCAATTCATTGGAGTTCACACCGTTGGGGATCTCGATGACCTTCAGCTCCAGCTGCGGATCGAGCTTTTGCACATAAGCCAGGATCTGGGCGTGCGGCACCGGGTCGGCGGCCACCCGCAGCGGCTGGGCAACGGCGGTCACCAGCAACGACCCCGAACTGGCCAACAGGGCCAGGGCGAGCAGGTTCTTCTTCAGCATTGGCTAGGTCCTTGTGATCAACGGATTGGCTCAGGCACCCAGCGCGTCGGGCACCAGCACATCGGCATAGAAGCGTCGGGCCACATCAGGATGGGAACGCAAGCGCCCCTTGAGGTAGTTCCAACCGACATCGCGGAACAACGGGTTATCAGGATCGCTGGCAGGCCCGCGGGCCTCGCGCTGCAGGGTTTCGGGCAACGGGTACAACGGCACTCGGGCATCCAGCCGGGCTCCCAGGAAAAACGCGATGGACAGGCGCTCGCGATCCGCTGGCGGCGATAGCACCCTATGCACCGTGGCCCGCAGGTAGCCGTGGGTGGCCAACTCCAGAAGCTCCCCGATGTTGACCACCAGTGTGCCCTCCCGGGGTGGCGCATCGATCCAGCGCCCTTCTTGTACTTCCACTTGCAGGCCATCCTGGTGGTCCTGCAGCAGGAAACTCAGGAATCCGGAATCCTTGTGGGCCCCAACGCCCTGGTTGCCCTGTCCCGGAGCCTGGCCCGGGTAGCGAATCAGCTTGATGTGTTCGTTGGGGCTTTCACCGTACAGCCCATCGAAAGCCTGTTCCGGCAGCGCCAAGGCCTGGGCGAATGCCCTGAGCAAGCGCAGGGACATGCTGGTCATCGCCTGCTGCCACTCCAACAGCAATGGCTTGAGTTGCGGTAGCTGTCGCGGCCATTGATTGGGCCCTTGCAGGCGAGCCCAGGGCGGACTTTGCGGGTCCCGGGCCAGGACCTGGCGCTCGGCGCCGAGATCGAACTGCTCACGCAGGTCCGGCCGGCCACGGGTGATTTCCGAGGCGGCACGGGTGTAGCCACGAAAGTGCGGCGAGTGGATCATGTCCACCGCTGCTTTATCGGCCTCGGACAAGGCGAAGAAGGCCCGGGCCTGCTCCTGTACCTGGCTCAGCAGGCGGCTGTCGATGCCATGCCCGGTGAGGTAGAAAAAACCAACGTCCCGCGCGGCCTGGCGCAAGTCATCGAGAAAGGCCTGGCGGCGCTCCCGGGGAGCATCCAGCTGGGCCAGGTCCAGGACAGGCAAGGCGGTGATATCGAGCGAAGGCGGCATGTTCCACTCCCCTGTGAATGACCACGTCCGAAGGCACCGCCTCAGAGCTTGGCGATGGAGACCTCGGTGGACTTGACGAAGGCGATGACCTCACTGCCGACCTTGAGCTCCAGGTCCAGCACCGATCGGGTGGTGATCACTGAGGTGACAATGCCCGAGGCGGTCTGTACGTCGATTTCCGAGACCACCTGGCCCTGGTGGATCTCCTTGATCACACCCTTGAACTGATTGCGTACGTTGATCGCTTGAATGGTCATGCTGGAACTTCCCTTGTTGAGAGCGGACTCAGGACTTGAGCGGCTGGTGCTAAACATGCACCTTCGGCAAAAGCCTTCAAAGGAATAAATAATTAGTATTTTATTCTTTTTGGAAATATAAAATGCCAGGCTGGATTTCTCGGCCTTCCCTGCCAGGGCCCCGGAATGCCGTCTTGACCATTGCCAATCGCTTTGCTTTTCTGTGGCCCTCGCCCACCCGCTTGCCAACGACACCAGGAGGTAGCCATGCGCAAATTGCCGCTCGCAGATAGACAAGTCCCGGTCATTGGCCAGGGCACCTGGCGCATGGGCGAGGATCGCGGACGACGCCAACAGGAAATCGCCGCGCTACGCATGGGTATCGACCTGGGGATGACCCTCATCGATACCGCCGAAATGTATGGCGAAGGCGGCGCCGAAGAAGTCGTCGGCCAGGCCATCAGCGGCCGACGCGATGAAGTATTCCTGGTCAGCAAGGCCTACCCGCACAACGCCAGCGCCAAGGGCCTGCCCCTGGCCTGCGAGCGCAGCCTGAAACGCCTGGGTTGCGAGGTCATCGACCTGTATCTGCTGCATTGGCGCGGCCAGCATCCTCTGGCCGAGACCGTCGAGGCCTTCGAGCGCCTGCGCCAGGACGGCAAGATTCGCCGTTGGGGGGTCTCCAACTTCGATGTGATGGACCTGGATGAGCTCGGCACACCGGCCTGCGCCAGCAACCAGGTGCTGTACAACCTGGAGTCCCGAGGGATCGAGTTCGACTTGTTGCCCATCTGCCAGCAGTTACGGATGCCGATCATGGCTTACTGTCCGATCGGCCAGGGCGGCGCCCTGCTCGCCGAGCCGGCCCTGCAGCAAGTGGCCCAGCGGCACGGGGTGACAACGGCCCAGGTGGCCCTGGCCTGGCTGCTGCGCCAGGAAGGCGTACTGGTCATCCCCAAGGCCGTGCATCCCGAGCATGTCCGACTCAACGCCCAGGCCTGCGAGCTACAGTTGCAGGCAGAGGACTTGCAAACCCTGGACCTGGCCTTCCCCGCCCCCCGACGCAAGCAGCACCTGGAAATGGTCTGACCTCCTGCCGGCCCTGCCCAGGGGGTTGTCGCAGACACTCTGGCCAGCGACACACATGAGTCGTAGCTGTCACTTTCAACAAAACTACTTTGTACCCGACAATTTGAGAATTGTCTGATCCCTGCCTGGCATACCCCCCATTTACAGTGGCGGGCATGAGATTAAAAAGCTATCTGCATCAGATCAATCCACTATTTTCCTCCCCTGAAGCAGTTCGCAGGCTGCTACGTATCGTTGCGCTGGTTTTCCTGATCGGGCTGCTGGGCGCGGTCTACAACTTCATGCGCTCCACCCTCAACAACGAGCTTTCTCAGCGACGCAGCTACATGAGTAGCGCCATTGCCGAGGCCCAGACCTTCTTCACCTCCCGCGAGGCCTTGCTGGAAAGCCTGAGCCTGTCGGCCGTGCACAAGCCTCAGGCAGCCACCGGTTTCGACTCCACCGAAGAAGTCCACCTGAAGCTGGGATCACCAGAAGAGGACCATTGGGGCGTATGGCTCACCCGGCGCATGCGCGACTACCTCAAGAGCAAACAGTTGACGCTGCTCTACGTCCACCCTGGACAAAAACCCGAAGTGCAGTACCTGTTCAACCCGCGCCCCGAAACCTCTCATCTACCGCTGTCGCTACTCGCCAGGCTGACCGCCTTGAAGCCTGGGCAGACACCCCCGGGTGAAGAGGTATGGTTGATGGACCAGACCTCGATCTCTGCCAACCTGTACATTTTCACCCGCCTGGACGAACGCTTCGCCGACTCGGGTTGGTTGGGTCTGGAAATGGACGGCGCCAGCGTTTCTGATGCCCTCAGGAACCGCAGTGCAGGCGAGTTCATGATGTTCAACTCCCTGGGTGGCGTGCTTCTGGGCAGCGTCTCCAGCGCGCCACTGGCCGAGGCCATACGGCAGGTCCAGGGCGATAGTTTCTTTGGCGTCCTGGGTGGCGACTGGTGGTCCGAACACTTGGTGATGCGCAAGCAGCTAGGTTCCTCGGGTTGGCAACTGGTCTATTTCTTCGAGCTGCGAACCCTGCTCGAGAACCTGCTGCCGCAACTGATCGCTGCCGTGCTCATCAGCCTGTTCGGCATGGCACTGATCTGGCTGCTGACCCACTGGATAGAGATACGCGTGCTCGCCCCAGCCATGCACCGGATCCAGGCCCTTATCGAAAGCGAGGCATTCAGCCGCGACGTGATCCAGATCGCCCCGGTAGCCCTTTGTGTCCTGCGCCGCAGCGATGGCCGGCTGGTACTGGAAAACACCCTGTCCCAACAGTGGCTGGGCAATAGCAGCGAACGCGAGCAATTGTGTCCCGGCTGGATCGAGCAAGCCTTCGATCCAGGACGCGCAAACAGCACCGACTACTTTGAAACCGCAGACGGGCGCCACCTCTATCTCAGCTCGGCGCCCACCCGCTACAAGGGCGAAGACGTGTTGTTCTGTGCTTTCAGCGATATCAGTGCGCGCAAGCAAATCGAGGCGACCCTGGAGGAAGCCCGGCGCCTGGCCGACATCGCCAACGAAGCCAAGACCTTGTTCCTGGCGACCATGAGCCATGAGATCCGTACGCCACTGTACGGAGTCCTCGGCACCCTGGAGCTGCTCTCCCGCACCCCGCTGGACAACCAGCAAAAAGACTACCTGCGGGCCATCGAGGGCTCTTCCGGGACCCTGTTGCAGTTGATCTGCGACGTGCTCGATGTCTCCAAGATCGAAGCCGGACAATTGGCCCTGGAGCTCAGCGAATTCAACGCCCTGGACCTGGTGCACGAGATCGTCCAGGGCTATGCAGCCGCCGCCCAGGCCAAGGGCCTGCAACTCTATGCGTGCATCGATCCACAGTTGCCGGAGTTGCTGGTCGGGGATGTCACGCGGATCCGCCAGATCCTCAGCAATCTGCTGAACAACGCGGTGAAGTTCACCGACTCCGGACGTATCGTCCTGCGCGTTCGGGTCAACCGCCACGAAGACGAGCACGACAGCATCGTCTGGCAGGTTTCCGACACTGGCCGTGGTATCGCCCAGGGCGACCAGGCGTTGATCTTCCAGCCGTTCTACCAGTCCGAGGGCAATACCAACGTCATCGCCGGTACCGGACTGGGGCTTTCGATCTGCCAACGCCTGACCCAGCTGATGAATGGCAACATCCGTACGGTCAGCGAGTTGGGGTTGGGCAGTAGCTTCACCCTGACCCTGCCGCTGGAAACTCCCACCACGCCACCCCGCCCCCCGACTATCGGCGCCTTGCTGCCACAGATCATCTATGTCGTGTCGCCAGTACGCGAGCTGGCCGAGTCGCTGGCCGGGTGGTTGCGACGCTGGGGCGCACGGGCCCAGCCTTGCTCGCCCAACGTGGTCGGCATCAATCGCGACACGCTGCTCATCGAATTGCACCCGGGCCCGTTGGAGCGCCGGCTGGAGCCCGACTGGCCAGGCCCACTGGTGCTTGCCAGTGGCGACGGCCACCAGGAGACCCGGAGCCAGGATGGTATCTGGCAAGTCAACTGCAACAATCTGCGCGCCCTCCACCAGGCGGTCGGCCAGGCCCAGGGCCTATGGTCGAAACCGGGCCAGGAACACCCCGACAGCCGCGAACTCAAGCCGCTTCACCTGCATGTGCTGGTAGCCGAGGACAACCTGATCAATCAACTGATCCTCAAGGACCAACTGGAAGAACTCGGTTGCAGCGTAGAGTTGGCACGCAACGGTGAAGAGGCCCTCGCCATCTGGAAAAGCGGCCACTTCGACCTGGTCCTGACCGATGTGAACATGCCCAAGATCAATGGCTATGAACTGGCCAGGGAACTACGCCGGCGGGACGCTGCGATTCCGATCATCGGCGCCACCGCCAAAGCCATGCGCGGTGAAGAGGAGAAGTGCGCCGAAGCCGGGATGAACCACTGCCTGGTCAAGCCCTTCGCCCTGAGGGCCTTGTTCAACTATTTGTCGATTTATGCACGAACCGCCCGTGACGCCCCGGGCCTCGCCGACCAGAACCCAACATGACCGACACCGCCTTCGACTGCGCTCCTGGCGAAGGGCGAGCAAAGGCAGCGACCCTGGATAAACCCTCCGGCAGCCACGTCCGAACCTGGCGCCGAATGACCTGCCGCCATCCCGGGTGACGCCACAAGGATGCAGGGCCGGTGGCTCAACGTCCTTTCGCCCTTTACCTGTAGCGCTAAATGCCTTGTTGAAATTGAAGCCGCGATACCTGAGCCCACAAACCTGCTTGGTGAATGAGTGATGAATGACAGCGCAGTCCTCTTGAAAAGCCCGGCTCGCAAGCCATTGTGCGTGTACCCCGTGCTGCTGGCGCCACTGAGCCTGGCACTGCTGCTGGGGACCATGTACTGGACAGTGGCTCGGTCGATCGATGAGCAATCCGGCAACATCAGGTTTCATTTCACCCGGCTGATGGAACACATTCAGGAGCAGGAACTGTTTCTCAGGCGAGTAGCCGCTTATGACCCGATCGACTGGTCGGGCAGAAATACCGGCGACTTGCATGAGCTCAGCCATTTACTGGCGCAATCCCGGGACTGCGAAAACTGGAACATCCCACGCTCGCCGACAACGTCTCTCGCCCTCGATCCGGCGCTGCGCCAGATACCTCGTATCTTCGCCCTCGGCTTGCAGCTCTCGAGCCTCTACCAGGCCTTCTGGTCCTCATCACGCAACCAGACACCGCGAGCCTTTATGTTCAACTCGTGCGGTAACCTCGATATCGCCGCCTTGGCCACACAAAATGACCGCAACGGCTCTGGACACGTGGCCTCGACGGCGATGCTGGAGTTGGGCCAGGCAACCCTGGAGAAGGGGTGGCCTGCGAGCCACCAGGTTCGCTGGCGACAATACCCCGGTTCCCAGGCGCTGGGTTTGCGCCCAGGCATGCTGGCCTACATCAATTTGCATATGGGCTCCGCTCAGCGCCCTTTCTCTGCAAATCAAGGCGAGACACGAGTCGCCTCGTTGTTGGAGCTCGATGACATCCAGAACGTCGAACGCCTCAAGGATTCGACAGCCTACGACGCACTCACCCTGGTCGATCCCGCGGGTAACATCCTGGTCGGCTCTCGAGAACCGACCGAGTCCTTGCACGAGGGCCTGAACGTTGGCTGGCAAGGCATGACCCTGAAGCTCACCAGTCACACCCCCGCTCTCTGGACCGGCTTCTACAACATCAGCTACCGGGAGCTCTACAGCCAAGCGTTGTGGGCCCTGGCCAGCCTGCTTGGCCTGATGGCCGGAGCCGTGGCCTGTGGCTGGAGTGCCAGTCGCTGGTATCGCGCCTGGGAACAGGCACCTCACCCCCTGGCGCAACAGAGCGTTGCTGAAAGTGAAGCCTTCAACCGCACGGTCATCGAAACCTCGCCCACGGGCCTGTGCGTGCTGGGTCGGGAAGACTTCAAGGTCCTGCTGGAAAATCCCCTGGCCCGGCAGGAAGCCATTACCAGTGACCTGCTGGCACTGCTGGAGCAGGACCCACAGTGCATCGACGGCACGGAATCGTGCCTGATGATCGAAGGGCGGTACCTGCAAGTCAGGTTCGCCGCCACACGCTACCAGGACCAGGAGGCGGTGCTCTGCGTTTTCAATGACATCACCTGGCAAATCAAAAGTGCCCAGGCCCTTGAGCAAGCAAGGAGCTCGGCGGATGCCGCCAATCAAGCCAAGGCCCTGTTCGTGGCCACCATGAGCCATGAGATCCGTACGCCCTTGTACGGCGTGCTCGGGACCCTGGAGCTGTTCGGCCTGACAGCGCTGGACCCACGCCAGGCCGACTACCTGCAAACCATCCAGCGTTCCTCGGGTGACCTGCTGCAATTGATCAGCAACGTCCTGGACCTCTCCAGGATCGAATCAGGGCAGATGAAGATAGAACCGGTGGAGTTCTGTCCCCTGGATCTGTTGGAGGACCTCCTGCGCACCCATGCAGCCCTCGCCGAACATCACGGGATACTGCTTTATGGATGCATCGACCCTGGCCTGCCCGCGCTGCTGCAGGGCGACGCCGAACGGATCCGCCAGATTCTCGGCAACCTGCTGGACAATGCACTGAAGTTCACCGACAGCGGCCGGGTGGTGCTGCGGGCCAGGGTATTGGAACTGGACGAGCAGCAAGCCAGCATCGAATGGCAAGTCACCGATACCGGCATCGGCATCTCGACGGAGCAACAGAAGCATCTATTCGATCCGTTCTATCAAGTGCGCGACACCTCGACACAGGCTGGGGCCGGCCTGGGCCTGGCGATCTCCCGCCACCTCTGCGCCCTGATGGAGGGACACATGCAGGTAACCAGCGAACCCGGCCTGGGCAGCAGTTTTTCCATGCGCCTGCAGCTACCGCGCCTGGCAGGCGCCTTACCCGGCCTCCAGTCATTCCCCGATGGGCCGCCCGTGTATGTCCGGGCACCGATACCCGAGTTGCTCAAGAACACCTGCGAATGGCTCGAGCGCCTGGGCATCCAAGCCTCTGCGGTGCCTACTGATTGGGACGAACAACCGCAGCCCCCGTTGCTCATCGACATGCTGCCCCGGGACACCCTGGTCTCGTGGCCCGGCCTGTGCATCAATGCCGTCGGTAACGCGAGCCCGGGCGAGCCAAGGACAGTCGATGCCCACGATATTCGTGCCATTGCCCAAGCGGCCTCGCGTTCCCGGCAAGGCCTGCCCCTGCCCAGCGCCCCCCGCCAGCCTGAAGCCCTACGGCTGTTGAACCTGCATGTACTGGTAGCCGAAGACAACCCGGTCAACCAGGCGATCATCCTGGAGCAGCTACACACCCTGGGCTGCCAAGTCACCCAGGCGAGCAATGGCGCACAGGCGCTGGAACATTGGCAACCGCAATTGTTCGATCTGGTGCTGACCGACGTGAACATGCCCGTGATGAACGGCTATGAACTCGCCCGACAGTTGCGCGGCCAAGACCTGCAACTGCCCATCATCGGTATCACCGCCAACACCTTGCGTGAAGAAGGCCAGCGCTGCCTGGCGGCGGGCATGAACAGCTGGCTGGTCAAGCCCATCGACCTGCAAGGCTTGTACGAGCAGCTCACGCGACTCTGCCCAGTGGGCGCCGAAAAGCCTTCTCACCCCGCCAGCCCGGCACCTTCGCAGACTGCCAGCCCTCCTGAGGAATTCCTCTACGGCACGACGCTAGCCACTGGTGAACACATTCAGATTTCACAGCGCATGCGCCCGTTGTTTCTCCAGACCATGGACCAGGACCTGCGACAGCTGGATCGGGCGCTGCATCAAGGTGACCTGCAGGCCGCCGCCGAACGCCTGCACAGCATTGCCGGGGGCCTGGGTGCGGTTCGGGCCAGCACCTTGTCCAGGGCCTGTGCCGAAATGGAATGTCGCCTGCTGGAATCCCCATCGAACCCACAACTGGTGGTACAGACCAGGCAACTGATGCGACAGCTATCCGAACTGCTGTCGCTGCTTGCATGACGACACGCGGTATGCAGGTCGTTTCTCGACCTGTCATTCTTATTCTCTAACTTGTCTATTACACGAGTGCATTTCTCATGGAAAAGCTCAAAGTCATCATTGCTGACGATCACCCTATCGTGCTGCTCGGAGTCCGTGAGCTGATGGAGCGCGACGAGCGTTTCGAAATCGTGGGTGAAGCCGTGTGCTCCAGGGACTTGGTCCAGTTGCTGGAAACCCGACATGTAGACCTGATCATCACCGACTACAACATGCCTGGAAGCTCGCCCTACGGCGACGGCCTGAAGCTGGTGGAATACATCAAGCGCAACTTTCCGCACCCGCAGATCTTGATCCTGACCGTGATTTCCAACTCGTTGATCCTGGCCCGTCTACATGAGCTAGGAGTGGTGGGCGTGATCCAGAAGAACCAACTGCATGAGGAAATCCAGCTCGCCCTGAGGGCCATCGCCCAGAAAAGCGCCCACCGGAGCCACACCTCCCTCATCCGCTCGGTACCAGAATCGAATGTGGCGATCGATGAACGTATCTCTACCCTCTCACCCAAGGAATTCGAGATACTGCGGCTGTTCGTCTCCGGCAAAAGTGTCAGCGACATTGCTCGTACCCAGAATCGCAGCTCGAAGACCATCAGTGCGCAGAAGATATCCGCCATGCGCAAGCTGGACGTGCAAAGTGACCTGGACTTGCTGACCTATTGCATTGGTCGCAACCTCTTCAACTGACCCCTGTCTCTGAAAGGAATCAACCAGCATGAGCTCTACAATGCCCATCACCAGCGACCTGCTGGAACTGCAACGCCTGCAAGGCACCTGGGAGCAGGTCGAAATGGAGGACAGCGGCATACTCAATCCTCCTGACGAGCACAGCGCTCCAGGCGCCCAGACCCGGATCGAGGGCCAGAACTTTCGCGTGGTGACGGTAGACGGCCAGCTGTTGCTGGCTGGCAGCTTCACGCTCGACAGCAGCACCGATCCCAAGTCCATTACCTGGGTCGATTCGATCGGAGCCGATGCCGGGCAACCGCTGCCGGCCAGCTATCAGTTGACCGACGATGAGTTCGTGTTCATTGCCGCCGACACTGGCCAGCCACGCCCGACGCGGTTCCAGACTGGCCCCGGCCAGACCCTGCGTCGTTTTGTCAGGGCTCGCCAGGGCCATTGATACTTGCCGCGAAGCCTGGTGCCAGGCAGTACCGCGCCCATAGGGTTCAACACAACGCCGCCGGCCGGCCATGGGCTGTCCTGCGGCGTTGTCTATGGCGCGATGGCCCACCAGCGCGGCAGCAACCGCCGCACCCTGGGCTCGTTGAAACGATCGTCGATGAGCATCAGCACCCCGCTATCGGCCTGGCTGCGAATCACCCGGCCAGCCGCCTGCACCACCTTCTGCAAGCCGGGGTACAGGTACGTGTAGTCATAACCGCAGCCGAACAGTTCGCCCATGCGCTGCTTCATCTGTTCGTTCAATACATTGAGTTGCGGCAGGCCCAGGGTGGCGACAAAGGCACCGATGAGCCTCGAGCCCGGGAGGTCTATGCCTTCACCGAAGGCGCCACCGAGCACCGCAAAACCGATGCCCTGGCCCTCGACCTGGAACTTGCGCAGAAAATCCTCGCGGGCGGCTTCATCCATGCCTCGTGCCTGCAGCCACAAAGGAATGTGTGGATGTTCCCGGGCCAGTAATTCAGCCACCTGTTGCAGGTAATCGAAGCTGCTGAAGAACGCCAGGTAGTTTCCCGGACGTGCCGCGAACTGGCGGGCCATCAGCTCGACAATCGGCCCCAGGGACTGTTGGCGGTGGGCATAGCGCGTGGAGATCCGCTTGACGATATGGACTTCCAACTGCGTGGCCGCGAACGGCGACTCGACATCCACCCACACGCTATCCTCGGGCAGCCCCAGCAGGTCCTGGTAGTAATGCCTTGGATTGAGGGTCGCGGAAAACAGCACCACGCTGCGGGCGGCCTCCATCCGTGGGCGCAGTAGCGCGGCCGGCACCACATTGCGCAGGCTCAGGCATGACAGGCTGCGCCGGGCACTCAAGGTGCGCTTGCTGACATCGAAGATGAATGGCTGCTCATCGAACAACTCCGCCACCCGGGCGAACTGCAACAGCTCGAAGTACCAGCCCTGCAACCCACTTTCCAACCCCTGGGGGTGCTCGGCGAAGTAGTCGCCCAAGGCGGCGATGCACAATCCCAAGGCCTTGAGCAAGGCAGCGGGGATGCCTTGGTAGACCTGGTAAGGCACGAGCTGCTCCTTGTGCAGCGCGTTCCACTCCCGGTTCAACCGTTGCAGAGATGACTTCAACGCTTGTGGGGCGCTCTTGCGCACTTGGGCCAGTTGTTGCTGGTCGAGACTGGCGCTGTACATGCCGCGTCCTCGCTCTACCAGGTTGTGGGCCTCGTCCACCAGTACCGCCAGGCGCTCTTGAGCGGCCTGGGCCAGCCCGAACAACAGGGCGCTGGAGTCAAAGTAGTAGTTGTAGTCAGCCACCACCAGGTCACTCCAGCGCGCCATCTCCTGGCTCAGGTAGTAAGGGCAGACCTGGTGCTCCAGCGCCACTTGGCGCAGGGCCTGGCGATCGAGCAGCGGCACCTGGACCGCCGCCTGGCGGGCAGCGGGCAAGCGCTGGTAGAAACCCTTGGCCAGGGGGCAGGATTCGCCATGGCAAGCCTTGTCCAGGTGTTCACAGGACTTGTCCCGGGCCACCAGCTCCAAAACTCGCAAGGGCAATCCGGGCTGCTGGGCGAACAGCATTCGCGCACCCTCCAGTGCCAACCGCCGCCCCGGGGTCTTGGCCGTGAGGAACAACAGCTTGTCCAGCCGTTGCGGGGCCATGGCCTTGAGCATGGGAAACAGCGTGCCCAGGGTCTTGCCGATACCGGTGGGAGCCTGGGCCAGCAGGCAACGGCCGGTGCTGACCGCCTTGTACACCGACTCGGCCAGGTGCCGCTGGCCGGGGCGAAACTGCCCGTGGGGGAACCGCAGTTCGGCAGTCCCCTGGTCGCGCAGTGCCCGATGTTGCAGTTCCTGTTGCGCCCAACTGAGGAATATTGCGCATTGCTGGTTGAAGAACGCCTGCAACTGCTCGGCACTGTGCTCTTGCACAAAAGCCGTTTCCTCCTCGCTCTGGATATCGAAATACACCAGCGACACCCGGATCGCCGGCAGTTGCAGGCTCTGGCAGAGCAACCAGGCATAGACCCGGGCCTGGGCCCAGTGCAGTTGCCGGTGATTGTCGGGCATGCGCGCCAGGTCGCCGCGGTAGGTCTTGATCTCCTCCAGCAGATTCTGCTGCGGGTCGTAGCCATCTGCCCGGCCCTTGACCAGCAGCTCGCCATAGCGGCCTTCCACGGGCACTTCGCTTTGGTAATCGGGGCTGCGCCGGGCAGCCACGGTACGGTGTCCGAGCATGCCCTCCTGGGCGCTGGGCGATGGTGTGAAGCGCAGGTCAAGATCACCGCTCTTGGCACTGAACTCGCAAAGCGCCCGCACCGCAACGCGGTAGCTCAAAGACTCGGCTCCCGCCATTGCACGTAGCACACGGCCACCGGCATCCCATGCTCCTGGCAGAAGTCCAGCCAGCGCAATTGGTTGTCCTGCAGGCGATCTCCCGGGCCCTTGACCTCGATCATGCGGTAGGTCCTGTCCTCGGGCCAGAACTGGATCAGGTCCGGCATGCCCGCACGATTGGCCTTGATATCCAGCAACAGGCGCTCGAACCAATGCTTGAGGTGCGCAGCCGGCAGGCAGTCCAGGGCCTGCTCCAGCAGTTCCTCACTCAAGGCGCCCCAGAACACGAAGGGCGATTGCAAGCCCCATTTGCTCGCGAAGCGCTGGCGAATGCTGTCGCGGTAACGACCGTCGTCCAGCTCATCCAGGCAGGCCTGGAACAGCTCGCTGCGGCGCTCGTGGAAGTCCTCGCTCAAGAGATCCACCGGCCCACGCTGGAACGGGTGGAAAAAGGCCCCAGGCAACGGCGCGAAGATCGCCGGCCAGCACAGCAGCCCGAACAGAGAGTTGATCAGGCTGTTCTCCACGTAATGCACCGGTGCATGGGCCTGCTGCAGGTGCGCCTGGACCACCTGCTCCACCGCCAGGCTTTCATCCTCGCGGGGCAGGCACAGGTCCAATCGCGTTACCTCTGGCCTGCTGGGCCGGGCGACCACCGGCCCTCCCAGCTTGCGCCGTAGCCTGGGCAGCACGCGAGCGAGCTGCTGGGCCTCGGCGGCACTGTGCGGCGCGGCCCAGGCCTGCTCGGCCAGCGCCAGGGCCGCGGAGTATTCGTCGCTACGCTCCAGCACCCGGATCAGGCGCAAGCGCGCTCCGGGATAGGTGCACTGCTGGTAGATCTGATGGGCCAGGGGCCAGTGTGCCAGGCGCTCGCAATGCTGGCCCAGCAGGAACAGCAACTTGCTGCGGCGCTTGTGCAGCCAGGGGTTGGCACTCTCGAAGGCAACCACCAGTGCCAGTACCTCGGGCAATGGATGTCCGGCCTCGAATGCCTCCTGGCAGCGGTGCAGGTAGATGAAGCCGTCCACATCGTCGCGGCTGCGCAAGCCGCGAGCCTGGGCATCGATCTCGACCTTTTCGTAGCTGTAGATCCCCAGGTCCGCCAGCACGAATTCCGACCAATCCTGGTAGAGATTGCCGAAGAACATCAGGCGCAGGCGATCACACAGGGTCATGATCGTCAGGCTGAACAGGCGGTCCCCAAGCCCGGGGCACCATTGGGCAAATGCCCGGGGTTGCGGGTACAACGCCTGCAAGATTTCCCGCCACTGATCCTTGCGTGCCTTGGCCGGCAACGCCTGGGCACTGAAGCACTGCTGGAGCTCGGCCTTTTGCAACAGGCCGAACAATTCGTCCACCGCCAGCGGCGCCTGCTCATCGACCCAGCCCAGCTCCAGCAATGGCGCCAGGGCCCGGGCGCTGTCGCCGATCTCCGGATAGGCCAGCCTGCTCAAGCGAAAGTGATGCCCCTTGCGCATCACCATGCGGACCAGCAATGCCTGGGAGGGCTGTTCGAGCACGGAGAAGTCGGCGATGAAGCGTTGCTCCTCGGCGCTCAAGACATCGGCATAGCGCTGGTCCAGCCAGCTCAGCACCTGCTGGAAGTTGTGCAGGTAATACAGGGGGTTCTCGAGAGGGTTGGAAGTCACAGGAAAAAGGCGCCACGGCGGGATGGATACTGGTTATGCGTACAGATAACAGCGAGCGCCCCAGCCTGGCAAATAGTATTGGATAAATGGTGGAGAGAAGATTTTTATGGGCAACCAGCGAACTTTCGTCGTCTTCACGACACCAAGGCCCAGGATTATAGTGTCCGATACCGCCCGGATGCCCCATTAGAGATAGAGGTCTGCATGAACATGAAGAAACTGGCCCTGCCCCTGGCCATTGTCGGCACCCTGGCCCTGGCTGGCTGCGCCTCCCCTACGGTGGTCACGCTGCAGAACGGGACCCAGTACCTGACCCGTGACAAACCCAAGACCAAGAGCGCCGATGGCTTCTACGAATTCCAGGACATTTCCGGCAAGACCATCCGGGTCAAGGCGGACGATGTCGCCACGGTCCGCCAGGAAAAATAACACCCGCGCCCGGCTCAGGGCGACCAGGGCAACCCCGCCTGCCCCGGCTCACAAAACACCCCCATGGCCTTGCCACGCCTCACCAGCTCGTCACGCAGTTGTCGACAGCGCGCACGCTCCCTGGCATTGGCGTTGTCGATGCTGATATTGCCGGTGCTCTCCGGGGGCCGGTCGTCTCCCAGTCGTAGCTGCAACGCCGGCTGTTCAGGTTCCAGATGAAAACGTGCGGGGGCCGGAGCCTGGCCCATCGACGACCCCGCCTGCCCGGCCGGCAATTGGTCTGGGCTGACACCGAAACGTTGCAGAATCGAACCATGAGGCAGCTCCTCGGCCACTGCCGACAACGCCCATAAGGCCAGCAGCAGGCCGCTCACATACCTCTTGCTGTTACTCACTGTCAAAACTCTCCAACTCCTGGAACCGATTGCACCGTTTGTCCTGCGCCTGTAGTAACGCAACCACGAGGCAACACTTTAGGGGTATTGGAGTCATCAGCTGACCAAATGGTCACTCAATTGCAAAAAAACAGCGCGCACCCTGGCCGGGCCCGCGCTGCTCGCCCATCAGGCGATGGTGATCCCGGAACCGTTGAGTTGCGCGAGGCTGACGCCCACCAGCGTCACCGAGTCGGTGCCGAAAGTCAGCACCGTGTCGCTGCCATGGCTGCTGGCGTGGGCCCGATAGTCCTGGTCGGGCCGCACATCGCTCACCCCCATGAACACCAGTTTGTCCCCCCCCTGGTAACCGACGATGCGGTCCTCGCCGAAGTGCCCGGTAAACAGGAACGTATTGTTGCCGCCCCCCGACTCCATCAGGTCGTTACCAGCGCCACCGACAAAAATGTCATTGCCCTTGCCGCCAATCAGGTGGTCGTTGCCATCCAGGCCGAACAGCCAGTCGCCTCCGGCATGGGCCTTGAGCACATTGTCGCCGGCATCGCCGCGCACCGATGAGGCGTACTGGGTCAACTCGCCCCCCGCCTTCAGGCCCTGCTCGGAAACCTGGTGCAGCACGTCGTCCTTGAACAGGCCCCAGAGGAAACCCGGTTCCTTGCTCTGGATCGCGCCAATGTCGCGGGTGATGCTGATCCCGCCGTTGGCATCGCGCACATACAGGGTGCCGGCGCCATCGCTGGCAAAACTGTAGTCGTTCACCGAATGCTGCAGATCGAGGACATTGCTGCCCTTGCCGCCCAGGATGATGTTGTAGCCACCCGCATCGCGGAAGGTGTCGTTGCCGTCGCGGCCCTCCAGGTAGTCGTTGCCGCTGCCGCCCTGGATCAGGTCATTGCCGTCGGTGCCGATGATGAAGGTACTGCCCTTATGGGCCTGGGCATTGCGATTCAGGTCCTGGACCCAGGTATCGGCCCGGGCCGGATCGGACAGGTTGGCCACCACGATGGTGGAGTCCTTGCTGGTGTACTCGTAGAACTTCGAGTCCAGCACCCGGGTCAGGCCATCGCCATAGCCGGTGGGCAGGTGGGAGATCCAGGTGGAAATCTTGAGGATCGAGAATGGCACCACATTCCACAACGTCGAGGCGTAGTGGTCGTTGAAGTTGACGATGTTATTGGTGGCCGATGCCTGGGGAGTGTCGTGGATATGCAGCGAATCCAGGTTGAATTTCGAGCCGTCCAGGGCTCGGAACACCGGGTCGTTCTCATAGCCGATATTCAGCACCTTGTCGCTGGCGCTCTGGGTCGGCGAGGCGTAGGCGATGTAGTTGGCATCCTTGAAGAAGCCGGACCAGCGTCCGCCACTGAGGTCGGCCAGGCTGTTGACCGCCAGTCCGCCCAGGCTGTGGCCGCTGACCAGGATGTCCTTGCCGGACAGGCCGTTGGCCTGGGCGAATGTCGCGACATCGCCCAACAACCTGCCAAAAGCCTCACCCGCATAGTTCTTGGCATAGTCCTTGGGCCCCAGGGCTGCCAGCAGGTCGCTGATCAGGTCGCCGATGGTGTCGCTGATCAGCGATTCCCGCGGACCGCTGGTACCGCGAAAGGAAATACCGATGGAGCTCAGGTGCCCCTGGGCATCGTACTTGCCGAGGATCTCCACCTGGGCCGTCTCATAGCCGTTCTTTTCCCCGAAGAACGTGCCGCGTGCGTCCACCTTGCCGGTGTAGCCCAACTGCTGGGCACTGATGGTGGACCAGCCAGCCTTGTTCAACGCGTCCTTGGCGGCCTTCTCCGAGTCCGGGTTCCAGGGAATGCCGGGGATCACCCCCTGGGAATCGCTACTGCCGATCAAGGCAGTGATCAGGGTCGCCGGCAGGCCAAGGCCGAAGCCATTGTGCTGGTAGCCCACGGCAAAGCCATTGTCGAGGTTGTGGTAGGAATACAGCGTGATGGCCATGGCATCGGTGAACAGCGCCTTGGATTCAGCCGTACTGAGGTTTTTGTAGTCGTAGACACCCATGGTATTGCCTCTCTTTTGTTAGATTTGTCAGAGATAGCGAGTGCCCTGCCGGCCTGTCGCCAGGCTGGCAGGGCTGGTACAACACCTTGCATATCCGTTGCTGGGGCCTCAGAACGCCCAGTCCAGGGTCAGGCCGACCCCATGGCTCTTGTCACGGCTGCCCAGCAATGCGTTGTAGTCCAGGTTGACCCGGGCCTGGCTGTTCAGGGCAATGCCTGCCCGGGCACCGACCACGGCGGCATCGCGATCCAGGGCGACCGCCTGGACCTTGTAGCTGTCGCCCTGGCCGGCGAAGGCCAAGTGCTGCTCGGACCCCACCGAACTCAGGTTGTGCTGCCAACCCAGGGTGCCGGACAGCTCCACTGTCTGGCCCGTGGACAACTGCAGTTGCTTGCCCGCGCGCAGGCCCAGGGTCGATAGCCAGGCATCGCGATTGTCCTTGGCGCCCTTGAGCGCCGCAGCCCCGCCATGTTCCTTGAAGCTGTCGCTGTCCACATGCACGTAGGTCAGGCCAGCGAAGGGCTCCAGGGCGACACCGGGCAACGCGATTTTCCACGCCGCTTCGCCGAACACCTGGGTGCTCTGGGCGTCACGCTTGCTCTTCTGGCGATCGGAGACCTCGTTGTACTGCAGCTCGCGCTTGGTCTCGATCCGGTGCCAGCTGTGGCTGCCGCCCAGGCTCAAGCGCACCTGCTCCAGTTCCTTCCCGGCATAGGCACCCAGGTGGTAGCTGTCGACGGTGGCCGAAGAGTGACGCCCATCGCCCATGTTCAGCGAGCTGTCGCTGTAGCCAGTGAACACGCCCACGCGGGTGTCCTCGCTCATCTGCCCGTCGACGCCCAGCAGCAGGCCAGCGATGGAACTGCTGTAGCGAGCCTGGGCGGAGTCACCATCGGTCTTGCCCCAGGCCCCCAGGGCCTTGACCCACAACCCGGTATCGGCGCCGCTCACCGCAGGCGCGGCCGCTACACCCTGCTGACGGGTTCGTTCACCCACGGCATCGCGCAGATGACGGCTGTCGTTGAGCAACAGGTTGCTCACCGCCGGGTGGATTTCCCCGGAAAGCTGGTCGAAGGCTTGCTGGGCGCTGCTCGCACTGGAGGACAGCAACAGGCTTTCATACACCGGATTGCCTGCCCCCAGGCGGTCGGCAGCCGCCGCCACCGAGCGCTGGTTGGCAGTCAAGCCGACACTGGCAAAGGAGGTGGCATTGCGCTGGACCGCCAACTGCACACCGGTACCGGAATAGGCCAGGCCGCCACCGAGGAACAGCGAATTGGACGTCACGTTGGCAAAGCTGCCCTGCACTCCGCCTGCGGCATCCAGGATGTCGAACTGGCGCCCCACTAGGCTCGGTGCCTGCTGTGCTGCCAGGGAAACTCCCGGGTTTTGCAGGTCCAGCGCCAGGTTTGCCCCACCCAGCGAGGCCTTGCCATCGCTGACCAGGCGATCGGCACCGTTGGTGGCCACTTCCACGGCATAGGTCGAGCCCGGCTGGAAGGTCACATCGGAGCTCACCTGCAAGGTGCCGATGGAGTTACCGGGCGCCACCACGCCGCCAGCATTGGCGATCAGCGCGCCGATCCGGCCGTTACCGCCCACGATGCCGCCGGCATTGACCGTCACCGTCGATTGCAGCGAGCCATTGACCGCCAATCGTCCCTGGTTGACCAGGGTCGGGCCCGAGTAGCTGTTGTTGCCGCTGAGCACCAGGGTACCGACGCCCTGCTTGGTCAGGCCGCCATGGCCGCCGATATCGTTGCTCCACAGGTCCAGCACGCAACTCAGGTCGTTGCAACGCCGCTGGGTCGGCTTGCCGGCGTCCACCAGGGCGCCGATGCCCGGCAAGTCGGCCACGAACTGCGTTGGCCCGTAGCCGCCGGCGATGCGGAACTCCTCGGGAATGTCCTGCTCGGTGACCAGCATGCCCGGGCCGCGGATACCCTTGTCCAGGTTGATCATGCCCCAGCCGTACAGGGCATCGATGCCCGGCGCGCCCATGTCAGTGGCAGTGGTGCGCAGCACGCTGGCGATCTGTGCGCCGCTCATGTAGGGGAAGCGCTCCATCAGCACTGCCGCCGCGCCAGCGGCATGGGGCGCCGCCATGGACGTACCGTTCTTGTTGGCGTAGCCCAGGGTCAGGTTTTCCAGGCTGGTGCCGCCAATCACCGCGCTGTAGATCCGGGTACCGGGGGCCGAGACGCAGAAGCTTGCGGTATAGCCGCAACGGGACGAGAACGTACTGATCACGTACGGATTGGCGCTGCTGGTGTCGGGGTTCTGCTGCAACGCCGCCACGGTCATCCAGCTGGGAGCGATTTGCGGGACGAAATAGCCCAGCCCGGCAATCGCATCGGGGTTGTTCAGGTTGTAGTCGTTGCCAGCGGCGAAGATGGTCAGGACCCCACTGCGGGCAGCGGCGATGGCGCCGTCATAGGCACCGCCGGGCAAGGTGCCCAGCAATGGCTGGATCTGCGCGAACTGCGCGCGGGCATCGTCCACGGTGAAATGCGGGAAATCCGGATTGCGCCCACCCTTGGCGAAGCGATCGGTGATGCCGATGCCCCAGCTGTTGTTGATGATCCGTGCGCCGCTGTTCACCAGGCTGTCCCAGCCGGCCTTGTACACCGCGCCATCGTTGCCCAGGACGATGCCATCCTCGGGGCCGGGGTCGCCGTTGTCGGCACTGATGATCTGCGCGTCATAGGCCACGCCATGCATCTCTACGCCATCACGGTTACCGGCGGCGATCCCGCCGACGTGGGTACCGTGGGAGCCGAGCTTGCCATCCGAGCCTACCGACGGGCTGCCGTCATAACGAAAGGCATCACCGGCCTTCACCGGGATATAGGGGTCGGTGTACTGGCGGATGCCACTGGTGATGAGGGTCACGATCTTGTCCTGGCCGGCGAACTCCGGGTGCTTGGCATACACCGGCTGGTCGAAGATCCCCAGCTTGACCCCCTTGCCGCTATAGCCGGCGGCATAGGCGCTGTCGGCATTGATCGCCCCCAGCCCCCAATCAGCCTTGAATTCACTGCTGCGCCAGCTACTGGCATCCCCCAGGCGCCCGCTCTCGACATAGGGCGCGGCCTGGGCGGTACCCGCCAGCACCGCCCAGCCCATCAATGCCCGCCCCAACGGGCGTAGCACCCTGCCCTGTCCAACCGTACGACCCTCGCTGCATTTGAGTTGCTTCACTACGACCTTCCTTAGCTGCATTGAAAAAACCGCATCAATAAAATGGCGCGAGAAACGCCCAGCCAGCGGGCGTTCCACTCGCCAGCCAGTGACCTTAGAAACGCCACTGGAGATTGAGCCCGGCACCATGCTGTTGCTCACGGCTGGCCAGGCGGCCCTGGTAGTCCAGGCTCAAGTCCAGGTTGCGCGTCAGCCCCAGGCGCGCCTGCGCCCCCACGACCGCTGCATCCCGCAGGGCCGGTGCACTGTCGACCCGAAACGCGCTATCGCTGCCGGCAAACGCCAGGTGTTCACTGTCCTGGGTGCCGCTCAGGCGGTGTTGCCAGCCCAGGCTCGCCGCCACGTCCAGGCTTTGCTGCGAAGACAGCTGCCACTGCTGGCCGGCCCGCAGCCCAAGGGTGCCGAGCCAGGCGTCCCGCCGCTCTTCACCGGCATGCAAGGCGGCCGCGCCACCCTTCTCATGGAAGCTGTCGCGCTTAAGGTTCTGGTAGGTCAGGTTGGCGAAGGGCTCCAGTTGCAGGGGTTGCAACATCAAGCGATAGGCTGCTTCGGCGAACAGCTGCTGGCTACGAGCATCGACCCGGGCCCGCTGGCGCCCGGACACTTCGCCGTAGGCCAGGTCGCGCCGGACCTGTGCACGATGCCAGCTGTAGCTGCCGCCCAGGCTCAGGCGCCACGCGTCCACGTCATGCCGGGCATAGGCCCCCAGGTGATAGCTATCCACCTTGGCTCGGGAATGGGTATCGCCCATGCCCAGGGAACTGTCGCTGTAGCCCGCCGCCAGGCCGGCCCGGGTCTGTTCGTCGAAATCCCGATCGACACCCAGCAGCGCCCCC
>MCND01000008.1_pt1 | contig 107261 bp, 93 predicted proteins | sample 778211 | NCBI WGS metagenome assembly MCND01 (sample SAMN04296812, study PRJNA304217) | bioreactor metagenome | isolation source: activated sludge enriched with benzalkonium chloride | place: Turkey: Istanbul urban wastewater treatment plant
GCCACGTCGACGATCCACGGCTGCAGCGCGGGCGCGCCGCCGCCCAGCGAGGGCCGCGCGGTGGACAGCGTGAGCTTGACGTTGTTCCAGTCTTCACCGGTGTTCTGGCGGATGACGCCGAAATAGCCCAGGTCCACGCTGCGATCGGCCGGGCGCAGGCGCGCATCGTAGGCAGGCGTCCAGTGCGCGCCGGCCACGGCATAGGAAACGTTCAGGTCCAGCTTGCCCGCGCGCGCCAGGTTGACGCGCAGGGTGACGGTCTTGGTGCGACGGTTGAGCGAGCTTTGCAACTGATCCAACTGGTTCTGCAAGGCGGTCAGCTCGCGCTCCAGCACCTCTTTCTGTTCTGCCACCCGGCGAAGTCCGGCCAGCGACTTGGCCAGCGAGTCCGCGCTCAACGACTGGATCGCCTTCAACTCGTCCAGCGTCAGGCGCGCGCCGTCCTTGGAGGGCTCGGTGGCGCCGCGCTGCATCATCAGCACCAGCTCGCGCTGGTTGTCCAGCACCGCGGCCTCGTCGTCCAGCAGCGCCTGTTGCCCTTGCAGCTTGCGTACCTGTTCCTCCAGCTGCTTGACGCGTTCGTTGGCGGTGTCGGCCTGATAGGCGTCGCGCACCTTCACATCCAGCAACGTGGCCTGGCCGGTGCTCTTGGCCGAGACTTGCAGCGAATTTTCCTGCAGGCTGGCCGGCAGCTTCTCCAGCACCAGCTCGTGTTCGCCGGCGGCCAGCTCGCTGCTGGCGGCGCGCGTCACGACGGCGCGGTCCTGGTAGACGGTCACGGAACCGATGGAGGAAGGCAGCCCGGCGGCTGCGGCCAGGCCGGGGATCGTCGCAATGGCCAAGGCCAGAAGGGTACGTCGCACTATTTCACCTTTAGACAGGTTGGACTCGCGCGGCGCCGTGTCCATGGGCCGGGACGGACCGCCGCGCGCGCCAAATTTACATTGTGGCCCCGACACTGGTTTTACAGAAAATGACAAACGCGACAGGGCGATACCGCGGGCGCCGCCTAGGGATGGGCCAGCGCGCGCAGCATGTCCACCGCGTTGCCCGCCGCGGTCGAGCGGTCGTGGCGGCGGTAGGCCATGTCCAGCAAGGCATGCGGCGCGTCGCCCTTGATGGGCCGATACTCGATGCCTTGCGCGCCCATGTGCCGCATCGCCGCTGGCACGACGGAAATGCCGACCCCGGCCGCGACCAGGCTGACGATGGACGCCATCTGCGGCGCTTCCTGGATGACGCGCGGCACGAAGCCCGCACGCTGGCAGGCCGACATGATGGCGTCGTACAGGCCGGCGCCGATGGGGCGCGGATACAGCACGAAGTCCTCGTCCGCCAGCGCCGCGATGGGCACGCTGTGCTTGTGGCTCAGCGCATGGTCGGGGGGCAACGCCACCAGCATGGGTTCATCCAGCACGCGCTCGGACTCGAACTCCGGGTCCAGTACGTAAGGCGGGCGCACGAAGGCGACGTCGACTTCGCCTGCGCGCAGGCCGCGCAGGAGGGTGACGGTGTTGCTTTCCGTGAGCGTGACCCGCACATCGGGGTAGCGGTCTCGGTACGCGCGGATGGCCCGCGGCAGGTAAGGGTGGAACACCGCGGAAGCCGTGAATCCCACGGTGATCGCCCCGCGTTCCCCGCGCCCCAGCCGGCGGGCCGTGTCGATGGCGCGGTCGGCGCTGGCGAGGATGGCGCGCGCGTCTTCCAGGAACTGGGCACCGGCCTCGGTCAGCGCAATGCCCCGGGGCAGGCGCAGGAACAGCGGCGTGCCGATCTCGCGTTCCAGCTGCTGGATCTGCTGGCTGAGCGGCGGCTGGCCGATGCCCAGCCTGGCGGCGGCGCGTGTGAAGTGCAGCTCTTCCGCGACCGCGGTGAAATAACGCAGGTGGCGCAGTTCCATCGTTATTAAATATGGTGGGGTTGGGTTTCATATATTGGACATATGAAGGGGAAAAGTCTACCTTGAGGACGTGGGCTGCATGCCCGCTGCTTTCGAGAACCCGATGTCTGCCCCCTCCGCCTGTCCCGCCTCTTCAACCGCCGCGTCCGCGCCGGCGGAGCCTGTCGCTACCCCAACCGATCACCTTGCCCGCGGCACCCCCGGATTGCGGCGCGCCCAATGGGCCCTGTTCGCGGCCGGTTTTTCCACGTTTTCGCTGCTGTACTGCGTGCAGCCGCTGATGCCGCTATTCACCCATGGATTCGGCGTGTCGCCCACCCAAAGCAGCCTGGTGTTGTCGCTATGCACCGCCTTTCTGGCGGCAGCCATCTTTTTCGTGGGCCTGTTTTCGCAAGCCGTGCCGCGCAAGCGCGCCATGGCGCTGTCGCTGTTCGCGTCCGCCGTGCTGGGCACCGTCGCCGCGGCGGCGCCGGACTGGCACAGCCTGCTGGCGCTGCGCGCGCTGCAGGGCCTGGCCATGGGCGGGGTGCCCGCGCTGGCCATGGCCTATCTGGCCGAAGAGGTCGAGCCTGGCACCCTGGGCTTCGCCATGGGCCTGTACATCGGCGGCAGCGCTTTCGGCGGCTTGTCGGGCCGGGTCATCACGGGGCTGGTGTCGGATCACTACGGCTGGCGCGCCGCGCTGGGCACGCTGGGCCTGTTGGGAATCGTGGCGGCGGCGCTGTTCGTCTGGCTGTTGCCCGCATCGCGCCGCTACGCGCCGCAGCGGGGCAGGGGCTGGGCCGGGGTCTGGGGGGATGTGCGCGCGGGCGCCGCCTCGCATCTGAAGAACGGGCCCTTGTGCGGGCTGTTCGCGCTGGGCGGGCTGTTGATGGGCGCCTTCGTCACGGTCTACAACTACGTGGGCTTTCGTCTGCTGCTGCCGCCGTTCTCGCTGAGCCAGACATTCATCGGCTTCATCTTCGTGGTCTATCTGGTCGGAATTTTTGCGTCGACCTGGTTCGGCCGCCTGGCCGACCGTCACGGACGCGGCGCGATGCTGTCGGCCGCCACCGGACTGGCGCTGACGGGCCTGCTGCTGACGCTGTCCAACTGGCTGCCGCTGCTGATTGCTGGGATCGTCGTGTTCACCTTCGGCTTTTTCGCGGCGCACACGGTCGCCAGCGGCTGGGTCGGGCAGATGGCACGCGGCTACAAGGCGCTGGCGGCCTCGCTCTATCTGCTGGTGTACTACATCGGGTCCAGCGTGCTCGGCTCCTTGGGTGGGCATTTCTGGAGCACGGGCCAGTGGCCCGGCGTGGCCGCGATGGCGGGTGGGCTGCTGGCCTTGGCGCTGGCCATCAGCGCAAGCCTGTACCGGCGCACCGGCCGCGCGCCGGCGTCCGCGGCCATGGGAGGCAGCGCCTCGTAGATCCACTATCTAAAAGATAGTAATTCTCATTTATAATCTGCGGCACGCTCGGTGAGCGCAATCCCCATCCAGATCCGAGGGCCGCGATGAATCCTCTCTCCCCCGACAGCCACAACCTGCAGCGCGAGCATGCCGCGCTGCTCGCCGCCTACGGGCAGGCGCAAGCGCATTGCAGCCGGCTGCTGGCCGCCCAGGCGGCGCGCATCCTGTATCTGGAGAGCGAGGCCATGCGGCTGCGCGCGGCCGTCATCCTGCGCGACACCGCGCTGGCCTGGGCGCGCGAAGACCGCAAGGCGCTGGAGACTTCCATTCCCGGCCTGCCCAGGCGCGTGGCCTTGGCGCGCAGCGTTGCCCAGCTGATGGAGCGCGTGCAGACGCTCATGCGCGAGCGCCTGGCCTGGCAAGGGCGGGCCGGGGCCGCGGCGCGCGAACTGGAGACGCTGGCGGAGCCGCCGGCCTGGCGTCCCGCGCCATCCGCGGTCATGCTGCGCCAGAAAGCGGTGCTGTGCGTGGGCGAGGACGCCGTGGCCCTGGCGCTGACGCGCAAGATGGTCGAACTGGCGGGCGGACGCTATCTCGGCCATGACGGCGGCGCGGATGCCGATGGCGACACGCTGGAAGCCAGCCTGGTGGCCGCGGACCTGGTGATCTGCCAGACCGGCTGCGTCAGCCACGGCGCTTACTGGCGCGTCAAGGACCATTGCACCCGCACCGGTAAACAATGCGTGCTGGTCGACAAGCCCGAAGCCTTGCAGGCGCTGCGGCTGGAACGCGAGCCGCTGAAGACGGACGGTTGATCCGTCCGCTTCCCGCGCGGGAACCGTAGCGTCGGGTTACCTAGCGTTTCGGCTGCGCAGCCCTTGCCGCAATACAGTCTAGGGGCAAGGGGGCCGACATGCTGACCAAGCGGGATCGAGTGGCGCTACCCTGGACGGACACGCTTGCCCGCCTGGAAGACGAGCGCATCATGTTGCAGCGCATAGCCGCCGGCATGCCGCTGGCCGAAGTGCTGGAGCACGTGCTGCATGCCATCGAGGTGCAGTCCAGCGTGGAACTGCGCACTTCCATCGCGCTGGTGGACGAATCCGGCGGTTTCCTGCTGCATGGCGCCGCGCCCAGCCTGCCCATGGCTTACAACACCGCGGTGCATAAGGCCGCCATCGGCCCCGGCAGCGCGTCCTGGGGCGAGGCGGCCTACACCGGCAGTCCGGTCTACGTGGAAGACATCGCCTTGAATCCGGGTTGGGCGCGCTGGCGCGACCTGGCCTTGTCGCACGGCCTGCGGGCTTGCTGGTCCACGCCGATCAAGGCGCCCGACGGCCGCCTGCTGGGCGTGTTCTCCAATTATTACGCCATGGTGCGTTCGCCGTCGGCCCACGATATCGACGCGATCGCGCTGGTCACGCGCAGCGCCGCCCTGGCAATAGAGCGCCATCTGACGGAGTTGGCGCTGCGCCAGAGCGGCGAACGCTGGCGCACCATGTTCGCCGGCATGCAGGAAGCTTTTTTCCTCAGCGAGGCATTGCGCGACGACAGCGGCCGCATCGTCGATTTCCGCTTTCTGGAGGTGAACCCCGCCTTCGAACGCCAGACCGGCATGAAGGAAGGCGATACCTTGGGCCATACGCTGCGCGAGATGATCCCCGGCGTGCCTGGCCAGATCATGGATACGTTCGCCCAGGTGATCGAGACCGGCGAGCCGGCCCAGTTCGAGTTCATGGTGCCCGCGCCCCAGGAGGCCTGGTACGAGGCCCGCGCGCGCAAGGACGGGGCCGACAGGATGATGGCGCTGTTCCTGGACGTGACGGCACGCAAAGCCGCCGAAGCCGAGTTATGGGAAGGGCAGCACCGCAAGAATTACCTGGGCACGCTGGGCGACCGCATGCGTGAGCTGCACCGCCCGGAGGACATCGAGCGGGTCGCCTGTGAGGGCCTCTGCCAGCATCTGGCCCTGGGTCAGGCGGCGGTGCTGGACGCGAATGCAGAAAGCCAGGCGCCTGCAATCTCCTCGGCATGGCCGCCCGGAACCGCAAGCCTGGGCCAGCCGCCGCATGCGCTCGACGCATTGGGCGATGATTACCATGCGGCGCTGCGCCAGGGACGCACGGCCTATCTGGCGCCGTTGCTTGGAGCCACCAGTGGCGATATCCGTCCCTGGGCCATCGTCGTGCCGCTGCGGCGCTGGGGCCGGCACGACGGCGCCTTGCTGGCATGCCCATCCTCCGGCAGCAAGCTCAAGGCCAGCGACATCGCTTTCATCGAGGAAGTTGCCGAACGCATGTGCGGCGCGGTCGAGCGGTCGCAGTACGCGCGCATGCTGGAGCAGCGTGTCGAGGATGCGATCGCGGAGCGGGACCGGATCTGGCGCCTGTCCCCGGAGCTGCTCGCAGCGGTTGACCGGCAAGGACGCTTTGTCAGCGTCAACCCCGCGGTACGTCCCATCCTGGGCTGGACTCCCGAGCAGTTCATGTCGATGGACCTGTGCCAGCTGATTCATCCGGACGATCTGGCGGCAACGCTGGCGGCCTGGAGCTGGGTCTCTGGCGACATGGGGCCGCGCCCCGCCGCAAGGCATCTTGAAAACCGTCTGCTCAAGCGCGACGGCGGCTACTGCTGGATAACCTGGAGCATGTCCTGGACCCAGGACAGCCTGTACATGACCGGCCGGGACGACACCGACCTGAAGCTGCAGGCCGAGGTGCTGCGCGACACCGAGAACGCCTTGCGCCAGTCGCAGAAGATGGAGGCGGTGGGGCGCCTGACGGGCGGCATCGCCCACGATTTCAACAATATGCTGCAGGGCATCTCGGGCGCGCTGTACCTGGTGCAGCGCAAGGTCACGGCGGGCGCGCCGGAACAGGCGCTGCGCTTCGTCGACGTCGCCATGGATTCCGCCAACCGCGCGGCGCACCTGACGCAACGGCTCCTGACGTTTTCGCGCCGCCAGCCCATCGATCCCAAGCCGTTCTGCGCGGCCTCCGCGCTGCAGTCCATGGTGGCGCTGTTCCACCGCTACACCGGCGAACGGGTGGCCCTGCGGCTGGATTTGAAGCCGGAACTGTGGACGGTCTGTTGCGACAAGAACCAGTTCGAGAACGCCATGTTGAATCTGGTGATCAATGCCTGCGACGCCATGCCGAAAGGCGGCGCGCTGACCGTTGCCGCGCGCAACGTGGAGCCGGGCGATCCGTTGCTGTTGCAGAGCGCCGGGGACCATGCCGGACGCTTCGTGGAAGTGTCGGTCACGGACGAAGGCTGCGGCATGGCGCCGGACGTGCTGGCGCACGCCTTCGATCCGTTCTTCACCACCAAGCCCATGGGCCAGGGCACCGGCCTGGGCCTTTCCATGATCTACGGCTTCGCCAAGCAGGCGGGCGGCGCGGCCAGCCTGGAGAGCGCGGTGGACGTAGGCACCACGGTCAGGCTGTTCCTGCCGCGCCACGATGGCGCGCCCGAAAGCGTGCAGAACGGCGAGCGGGCGGTGGCGGCCGCATCCGGAGAGGCGCGCAAGGAAGTCGTGCTGGTGGTGGAGGACGATGCGAACGTGCGCGAGATGGTGCGCGAATGCCTGGGAGAGCTAGGCCTGGAGGTGCTGACCGCGGCGGATGGCGAGGCCGGGTTGGAACTGTTGCAGTCCATGCGTGGAATCGATCTTCTGGTCACCGATGTCGGGCTGCCGGGACTCAACGGCAGGCAACTGGCCGACGCCGCCCGCGTGGCGCGCCCCGGACTGCCCGTATTGCTGATGACGGGATACGCGGAAAGCGCGGCGCGCGGCCAGGGCTTCCTGGAACAGGGGCTGGAACTGATCGTCAAACCCTTTCAGCTGGACAAGCTGTCCGAGCGCGTGCAGGGCATGCTGGACGGCGCGCAGGGCAGGGCGGGCCAGGGCCTCCGGCGCTAGTCCGCGCCAAGGCAGGCGTGGCGCCAAGCCGCTTAATGGCGGCGGCGCAATTCAGCGGGCGGCATGCGCAATTGCCCCCGATACTTCGACACCGTGCGCCGCGCCAGCAATATCCCGTTGGCCGCCAGTTGCTGGGTCAAGGCCACGTCTGACAGCGGCATCGCGGGGTCCTCGGCCTCGACCATTTCCTTGATCAGCGCGCGCACCGCCGTGGCCGAGCAGGAGCCTCCGGTGTCGGTGGCCAGCTCGCGCGAAAAGAAGTGGCGGAACTCGAACACGCCGCGCGGGGTCACCATGTATTTGCCGACAGTGGCGCGCGACACCGTGGACTCATGCAAGTCCAGGTCGTCGGCCACCTCGCGCAGCATCAGCGGCCGCAAGGCCACGTCGCCATATTCGAAGAAGGTCTGCTGGCGCTTGACGATGGCTTCGGCCACGCGCTGGATGGTGACGTAGCGCTGTTCGACATTGCGCACCAGCCAGCGGGCCTCCTGCAGCTCCTGGGCCATGGGGCTGCGGTCGTCCAGGCGGGCGCGCCGGAACAGTTCGGCATAGGTCTGGTGCAGCCGCGCCTGGGGCATGGCGTTGCGGTTGGGCAGCACGCGCCAGCGCGATTGCCATTTATCCACGAATACGTCGGGCACGACGTAGACGGGCGCTTCGGCGCTATAGCGGCCGCCGGGCTTCGGATCCAGGCCGCGGATCAGCGCGCAGGCCTCGCGCAGGGCGTCCTCGGAGCAGCCCAGCTGCTGGCGCAGGCCGGCGCAATCGTTGCGCGCCAGCCGGTCGAGCTGTTCCCGCACGATGCGCAGGGCGAGCGCGCGCAGTTCGTCGCTGATGCCGGTTGCCGCCGCCAGCTGCAGCGTCAGGCATTCGGCCAGGTCGCGCGCGGCCAGGCCCGCAGCGTCCAATTGCTGGACCAGGCGCAACGCAGTCATCCATTCGCATTCATCCGGGACGGGTTCGGCGCCGCGCGGCGCGTCTTCCCATAGGCTGGACAGGGGCGCGCGCAGATAGCCGTCGTCGTCCAGCGCGTCGATGATGTACTCGGCAAGCAGGCGGTCGCGCGCCTGCAATTGATAGTTGCCCAGCTCCTGCGACAAGCGCTGGCTCATCGACACGGGCGCGCTGACCCATAGTCCCTGGTCCCGGTCCGGCCCGTCGCCCTGGGCGCGCGTGGGGTAGTCGCCGGAATAGGCGGGAGCGTCAGGCGGCGGCAGGTCGTCCTGCGGGGCAGGCTCCAGCGGCTCGGGCTGGGGCGGGTCAGCGGCAGGAAAGCCCTCCGCGGCCGGCGGCAGCTCGCTTTCCTGCTCGTCGGGATCCTCCAGGAATGGATTGCTGGCCAAGGCCTGCTCCACTGCGGTGGTGAATTCCAGCGCGGTCATCTGCAGCAGCTTGACGGATTGCTGCAGGCGAGGCGCCAGCGCCATCTGCTGGCGCAGGCGCAATTCTTGCGTGGGGTAGACCAATCGAGTCTCCTGGACACGGGCTGCCGGCGGCAATCCATCCTTGTACTGAAGCAAAGACCGTGCCAGCCGCCGCGGCGGGCGACGCGGGGCGACTGCGCGCGCAACGCTGCGCCAGTCTTACAAGGGAGTGGTAAGAAATGCTCCTCGCGCGCCGTGGCCGATGCGGCCTGGGCGTTCAGGCGCAGCCCTCGTCCTGCCCGTTCTTCTCGTAGTCTTCAAGACGGTTGTAGAGCGTCTTCAGACTCAAACCCAGCGTCTCGGCCGCCATGCGCTTGTCGCCGGCGTGGTGCGCCAGCGTCGCCAGGATGAAAGCGCGTTGCGCCTTGCCCAACGACATGCCGATGGGCAAGGTCAGCGCGCCGTCGCACATGGTGGGTTGCGGCGCCTCGCGCGGCCGCAGCAACAACTCGGTGTCGAGCTCGCCGTCGGCCAGTATGAACGCGCGCTGCACCGCGTTGCGCAGTTCGCGGACATTGCCTGGCCAATCATGCAGAGAGATCGCTTCGAGCATGCGTACGGAGAAGGCCTTCTGCGTGCCGTTCGCGGTGTTCAAGGTATCCAGAAACCAGTGTGCCAGCACCAGCGCGTCGTCGCCGCGCTCGCGTAGCGGGGGTACGCGCAAGGGAATCACCAGGAGGCGGTGCAGGAAGTCCTGGCGCAGGCGGCCTTGCGCGACCGAGGCAAAGGGATCGCGGTTGCTGGCGCAAATGATGCGGACGTTGGCGCGCAGCAGGTCGGAGCCGCCCACGCGCTGATAGGTGCCGGCTTCCAGCACGCGCAGGAAATTGACCTGCAGGTCCGCAGGCATCTCGGTCACTTCGTCCAGGAATAGCGTGCCGCCGCTGGCGTATTCGAAATATCCGGCGCTCTGGGCGACAGCGCCCGTGAAGCTGCCTTTTTCGTGGCCGAACAATTCGGCATGCGCCAGGCTGCCGCTGATGGCGCCGCAGTTGACAGCGACAAAGGGCTGTTCGCGGCGTGCGCTGGCGTCATGGATGGCGCGCGCGACGATTTCCTTGCCGGTCCCGCTTTCCCCCACGATGAAGACGCTGGCATCGGTGGCCGCGGCCAACTGCAGTTGGGCATCGAGTTTTTGCATCACCAGGGAAAGGCCGGACGCGTCGATCAGTACCTCCTGGGAGGCCTGCGCTGGTGCGCGCGCGGCGCTGGGAGTGCGATTCGCCATGCTGATTCCTGGGGCCCGGCTCGGACCATGAGCGTCACTCCCATGCTAGTGGCTGGGGCAGGCGAGGATGCGACGATTTGCAAGTATTAGAAAATCTTGATGGAAAGTATCGAACATTTGCCCGTGGCCCTCGCGCAATCGCTATGCTGAAAGACTCACGACAACATCCGCGATACGGAGCAAGCATGCCTCATCTGCTGATTGTTGATGACGATCCCGCGATACGCGAAACCTTGGCCGAGATCGGACGCGAAAGCGGCTTTTCGGTGGCCCTGGCAGCCAGCATCAAGGATGCGCTGATCCAGCTGGAACGGCACGCGCCCGACCTGGTGCTGACCGACATCCGTTTGCCCGAAGGCAGCGGCATGGACATCTTCAAGAGCGAGGCCGCCGCCAGCGCGGAGGTCGTGGTGATGACGGGGCACGGCACCGTCGACAATGCGGTGCAGGCCCTGCGTCTTGGCGCCACCGATTACCTGGTCAAGCCGATCTGCATGGAACGCTTGAACGGAATCTTCGCGCGCGTGAACGCGAATTCGGGTAGCGATCTGCAGGGCGCGCCGTTTGAAGAGCCGGGGCGCTACGGCAAGATGTATGGCGCGTCGGCCTGCATGCAAGCGCTGTATCGGCAGATCGGACGCGTTGCCACGACCAACGTCACAACGTTGTTGATCGGTGAAAGCGGCACAGGCAAGGAATTGGCCGCGCACGCCATTCATGAACTCAGCGCGCGCCGCCAGCGTCCGTTGATCGCGGTGAATTGCGGCGCGATCTCGCCCAACCTGATCGAAAGCGAAATGTTCGGCCATGAGCGCGGCAGCTTCACGGGCGCGGACCGTCAGCACAAAGGTTATTTCGAGCGCGCCGACGGCGGCACGCTGTTCCTGGATGAAGTGACCGAAATGCCGCTGGATCTGCAGGTCAAGCTCTTGCGGGTCCTGGAAACCGGGCAGTTCATGCGCGTCGGGACCAACCGGGAGATCGCCTGCGACATCCGGATCGTCGCCGCGACCAACCGCGATCCGGAACAGGCGGTGAAGGAAGGCAAGCTGCGCGAGGATCTCTATTACCGGCTCAGCGTCTTCCCCATCAAGCTGCCGGCGCTGCGCGAGCGCGGCGACGACATCCTGTTCCTTGCCAATCGCTTCCTGCAGGGGTTGAACCAGGAATCCGGCAAGCGCAAGGAATTCTCGCCGCGCGCGCTGGCCGCGCTGCAGCAGTATGCGTGGCCGGGCAATGTGCGGGAACTCAAGAACTACGTGCGCCGCGCCTTCATCATGGCGGACGGCGACACGCTGGAGGTGGATATGCTGACGCCGCGTGTGTCGCCGGCGGGCGAAGGCGCCGGCGGCCAGGTCAGCGTGCCCGTGGGAGAAACCTTGGCGGAGGCGGACCGGCGCCTGATCCTGGCGACGCTGGAGCGTTGCAACGGCGTGAAAAAACAGGCCGCGGCGGTGCTCGGCATCAGCCCCAAGACGCTGTACAACCGGCTCGAGGAATACGCCGCGGCAGACGCGGAGGGCGCCGCCGCGGCGCCTGGCCGGAAACAGGACCGGTCCTGACCTCATTTGCCATACCGCGTTTTCAGGTCTGCCATGCAGGCGTCCTTGGCGTTGCCGGACATGCCGTCGCATTTCTCCTTGCCGACCTTGTAGTCGGCATCGTTGCGCACCTTGGCCGCGTCATGCGAGGCCTCGGCCTTTTCCTTGCCTGCCTTGGCGTCCGCCCGGGCCTTGTCGCGCGTGGCTTCGGCCTGCTGCTGGCAGACGTCCTTCTGGTTGCCCTTCATGCCGTCGCAACGCTTCTTGTCCATCTTGTACTGGTCATCGATCTGCTGGTTGCTGCGCACGGGGGTGGCGCCGGTCTGCATGGTTTGCGCCTGTGCCTGGAACGCCAGGGCGGAGAGGCTCAGGGCGACTGCGGGAAGTACGACTCGGGACAGATTCATGGCTGACTCCTAGGATGGGACCCGGCATCGCGCGGGCCTGGCTTCATGCAAGCAAGCGGCGTGCCCGGGCTGGCCGGGCACGCCGCTTGCTTGCGGCCTTGCTGCGGGCGATGCCGACGCGCACACCGCAAGCATCCGTTGACCGAACCGGGGGACACCAATATGGAAACCAAGCGCACGGACCAGGAAAAGGCAGACACGGAACAGGGCAAGGCCAATGCGCCGCGCACGCAAACCGAGGCCGCGCACCGCAGCGGCCAGTTCGGCACGGACAAGCCGGGCTTCGGCAGGCCGCCAGCCGCGCCCAAGCGCGAATCGGACAAGAAGCCCAACGAAAAGGGCGCCGAATACGAGGAAGGCGGCCAGTATCCGGGCAAGCGGCCGGGCGGAAAATAGCGGCCTTGCGGCCGTTTCAATCCGGCGCTTGTCTTGCCTGTTGGTCCGGGTGCGAGTCCGCCTCCTGTTCGCCCAGCCGGAACAACAGCACCACGCTGTACAGCGCGGCCAATCCGATCAGGCCGTAGACGCCGCGCGTGGCAGCAGCCGACGGCAGCACCTTCGCGAACACGTCCAGGTCCACTGCGGCGATCAGGCCGGAGTTCAGGCCGCCCGCGACCACGGCGATCAGCGCCGACCAGTCCAGGAGCGAAAGGCCGCGGGTTTCGGGAGGAACCGGAGGTGGCGCGGGATCTTCTTCCCGTTCGGAGAAATCCACTTCGTGGCCGGGCATGTCCATGTGGGGGTCCTTTGCGCAAGATGCGAGTAGGCGGGACTGCGGGCGGACTGCCTCTGAACCCGCCGGGCCGGTCCGCTTGCCATGCCCAGCAACTGCCATGCCTGGGGCGGGCATGGCAGTTGCTGGCCGCCAGGCATTGATTCCCGCGTTGGAGAGCGCCATGTCCCTGATCGTTGCCGCCCGATTCGACACTTTCGACCACGCCGCCGAGGCTGCGCGCAAGCTGTGCGCGGAAGGATTTACCGAAGACGACATCCATACCTTCTACATCAACACGGCGGGTGAACATGCGCGCTTTCCGATAGGTGGCGACCGCGTGGCCGATCCGGACGCCAAGGGCGGCCATTTCGGCGCGGTGGCCGGCGCCTCCGCGCTGGGCCTGGTGTTCGCGCTGCTGGGCGGCCTGATTGCCGCCCGGGTTGGTGCATCGGTATTGATCGTCATCGCCTCCGCCGGCGTGGGCGCCTATCTCGGCGCGCTGGCGGGCGCCCTATGGGTGGTCGGGCGCGGCCGCCGCACGCCCCAGGCGACTACCGAAACGCATCCGGCCGTGCGCCAGGCCGGCGTGATGCTGGCGCTGCACGTGGCGCCGGACCGCGACGCGCTGGCAAGGACCGTGCTGAAGCAGGCGGGCGGCAAGGACATCGAGCGCGCGCAGGGCCGCTGGCTGAAGGGCAAATGGGAAGACTTCGACCCCTTGACGCCGCCGCGGCATGTGGAAGCGCCGACGATGGCGAACCAGGCCTAGGGAGAAGGACATGAAGAAGACGCTATGGCTGTGCGGCATCGTGGCACTTTGCCTGCTGGCCGCGCCGGGCGTGCTCGGCGGCGTGCAAGCGCAGGAACTGGCGGAACCGGAAGCGCGCTTCCTGCAGGCGGCGGCGGGGTCCGGCATGTTCGAGGTCAAGGCGGCGGAGCTGGCGCAAAAGCGCGCGGGTGACGCCGACATCAAGGCCTACGCGGCAAAGATGCGGGAGCGGTACAGCGGCATGAACGCCGAACTGAAGGCCCTGGCCGAGGCCAAACAGGTAAAGCTTCCAGGAGAACCGTCCGAACCCGACCGCGGCACCCTGGAACAACTGGGCAACAGGACCGGCCCGGATTTCGATGCGCTCTACATCGAGAAGGTGGCCGTGGACGCGCACACCACCGCCAACCGCCTGTACCAGACCGCGGCGCGCGAGTCCAAGGATCCGCAGGTGCGCGATTTCGCGGTGCGCGCGCTGCCCATGCTGGCCGAACACCTGGCGATGGGCCGCCAGCTGCAGGGCACGCCGCCCGCCGACCCGGACAAGATCCAGCCCGCCGTGAAGGGCGAAGCGCCGGCCGTTTCGCCCGCGTCGCGCGAGGCGCCCGCATCGATCGCGCCGGCGAAATAGCGGAACGCGGCAAGCCACGGGCCTCAGTCGCCCGCGCTGCCCGTGATGGGCAGGACGATGCCGGTGATGTAGCTGGCGCACACGGGCGAGGCCAGGAAGACATAGGCCGGAGAGATTTCCTCGGGCTGCGCCGGACGCCCCAGGTCCGTGTGCTTGCCGAATTCCTTGATCTTCCCGGGGCTCTGGTCCGCGGGATTCAGCGGCGTCCACACCGGGCCCGGCGCCACCGCGTTCACGCGCACGCCCTTGCCGGCGAGATTGGCGGCCAGCGATCGCGTGAAGGCATGGATTGCGCCCTTGGTGGTGGAGTAGTCCAACAGCTTGGCGCTGCCGCGCAGGCCCGTGACCGACCCAGTATTGATGATGGAAGCACCCGCGTGCAGGTGCGGCAGCGCCGCGCGCGCCATCTGGAAATAGGCGGTGATGTTGGTGCGCAGCGTCTTGTCCCATTTCTCGTCGCTGATCTCGGGCAGCGTGTCGGTATGCTGCTGATAGGCGGCGTTGTTCACCTGCACGTCGAGCTTGCCGTATTCCCGGATCGTCCGTTCCACTGCCTGCCCGCAGAATGCGGCGTCCTGCACGTCGCCCGGAATCAACAGGCAACGCCGACCTTCGCTTTCCACGGCGCGCCGAGTGCCTTCGGCATCTTCATGCTCGTTGAGATAGACCACGGCCACGTCGGCGCCTTCGCGCGCGTACAGCAGGCAGACCGCGCGGCCTATGCCGGAATCGCCGCCCGTCACCAGGGCGACCATGCCCTCGAGCTTGCCGCTACCCTTGTACTGCGGCGCCTGATACTGGGGCTTGAGCACCATGTCGGCTTCCTGCCCCGGTTTCTCCAGATGCTGGGCCGGCATGGGTGGCGTGGGATGCGGGCGGGCGCCGGTGTCGGCATGATCGGGCTTGCTCATTGCGGGTCTCCTGAGGGACAGGCGCGGCAGGCGCCTCGTCCTTTGCCGAGCAAATGCCATGCCCGGCCGACCCTGCAGGCCGCGGCTACTGCCGGCCCACCACCACGCCGAACAGGAAGGCCGCTGCGGCGACCAGGCCGATCGCCTGCCAGGGCCGCGCGTGGATGTACTCCTCGGTGCAGTCTATGGTCTCGCGCATCAGGTCGCCGGCATGGTCGGAAGCGTCGCGCAGGCTGCGCCGCGTGGCGTGCAGCTGTTCGGAAAGGCGTGCCTTGAGCGCCTCCAGATCGGTCGCGGAGGCGTCGCTGAGCGTGGCCTCCAGATCGTCGATCCAGGCTTCCGGGTGCCGGGCACGCCTGTGCGCGCCGCGGTTGTCCGGGCCGTTCTCCGGAAAGTCGGAGGGCAGGGGGGTGTTGGTAGAGGCCATCGGTAGCTCCTGGCTGTCGGGCGGAAAATGCGCCTGCGCGGGCCGGCCCGGGCGGCCGCGCGGCGGATCGGGAGGTTTCAGGCCTCCAGCATGTCGCGGCAGGCCAGCGTGCAGCCCAGGCACGCGCCTGCGCAGACCTGGCAATGCTCCGCTTCGTGCGGCGAACACTCGCGCGCGCCTGCGTCGCATATGAGCGCGCACAAGGTGCATAGCGCATTGGCGAACTCGCCATCGCGCGCCAGCATGGCCGCGCACAGCCGGCAGACGGCGGCGCAATCGGTGCATAGCGCGATGCATCGCCGCATGCGTACCGGGTTCTGCTGCAGGCACGTGGAGGCGCATATGTCGCAGGCGACGGCGCATTCGTAGCAGGCTTGCACACATTGCTCGAAATTTGGGTCTCGCATTGCATCTCCTTGTGTGTGCCCGGTACGCGCCGCAACCGGCATGCCTGGTGCCAGGCCACATCCGCTTGCAATTTGATGCCGCGCGGCGATGCCGCGGGCGGCCTGGAGCCGTAGCATGGGGATTCAGACCCCCTCGGGGAGCGACCACAGGAGCCAGGCATGAAACCAGCATCCGTACCCGGATCGGCGAAACCGGCGCAGGCCGGCAAGCGGCCGGAAGACAACGCTAAGATACTGCCGCCGCGCGCGCTCGTCGATGTTCCGCGCAGACCGGATAAACCAGACGCCTCGACCCCGGACGAGGCTGCGCGCGACAAGCGGATCGTGGCAGATACGCGCACCGAGTCGAACTGGGCGGACGGTTCCGCGCCGCAGCCGCGGGCCAGGAACGCGCGCTCTTCGATCCTGTGATTCCTGGGCGGCGTTTGCCGCCTCAGGCGGCCTGCTCGCGCAAAAATGCCAGCAAGCGGCGTTCGTCCGCGTCGAGCCCACGCGGCGCCTGCGGCGCGGCTGAGCGCGCGGGTAGCGTGCCCTCCAGATAGGCGGCCAGAATGGCCGGGTGTACATAGCAGGCCCGGCACACGGCCGGCGTATTGGCCAGGCGCCGCGCGACCTGCCTGATCACTTCCACCACCGTCTTCTGCGCCAGGGCGGGGCTCTCGCCGGGACTCGCCTGCAGCGCCGCGTAGGCCATGACGGAGCCTGCCCAGGTCCGGTAATGCTTCGCCGTGAAGTCTCCCGCACCGGCTTCGCGCAAATAGGCATTGACCGCGCCTGAGTCCACCGCATGGCTGGCGCCGTCCTCGTCCAGGTACTGGAACAGCTGCTGGCCGGGTATGTCCAGGCAGCGCTTGATGATGCGCGCCACGCGCCGGTCCGCGGCGCTGACGTCATGGGCCACGCCGCTCTTGCCCTGGAAGCGGAAACGAAACCGGTCGCCCGTCACGCTGGCGTGGCGCCGCTTTAGCGTGGTCAGGCCATAGGATTTGTTGGCCCGGGCGTACTCGCGCGCGCCGATGCGCACCAGCGTGGTCTCCAGCAGGCGCACCAGTACGGCTATCACCTTGTTCTGCGACAACCCGATGGTGCGCAGGTCGCGCTCGACCTGGCGCCGTATGCGCGGCAGGGCCAGGCCGAAGGCCGCGAGGCTCTGGTATTTGCTCGCATCGCGCACGGCGGTCCAGTCCGGGTGGTAGCGGTATTGTTTGCGGCCGCGGGCATCGCGTCCGGTGGCCTGAAGGTGGCCGAACGGGGACGGGCAGATCCACACCTGTTCATAGGCCGGCGGTATCGCCAGGGCCTCGATGCGCTTGATTTCCCGCGTATTGCGTATGCGCCTGCCGCGTGCGTCCACATATTGGAAGGCGTGGCCATTGACGCGGACCCGCGCATAGCCTGCCCGGCTATCGTCGTAGTAGACCAGGGCCGCGTTGCCTGGGGCGCGCGGCGCTTCGGAACTCGGCTTCATCTTGTCTGCGGCAGCCTGGTGACGGGACGCTGCCAGCAGCATTCCGCGTGCCCGCAGGCGTGTGCCGCGGGGCGGGCACGCGGCTTGCTGAGCGGGTGATGAACTTTTCCGCGGAGACCGCCATGCACATCGCGTACTCGTACTACCTGCACGTTCCGCCCAAGCCAGATCCGATACCGCCAGGGTCGCCCCCCGGGGACCTGCCTGTGGATCCGGATACCGACGAGCCGGACGTGGATCTTCCGCCCTTGTCGCCGCCCGTCAAGGAAATCACGCCGCCCAGCCCCTGAATCCGGCCCGGGCGGAACACGCCTCTCCATCCCCATAAGAACCGAGGAGTCTTCATGTCGACCATCCTGCTGATTATCCTGATCCTGCTGCTTGTCGGCGCCGTGCCGGCCTGGCCGCATAGCCGTGGCTGGGGCTATTACCCCAGCGGCATACTGGGCATCCTGCTGATCGTCCTGATCGTGATGCTGTTGACCGGCCGCTTGTAGCGGCGCACGGTCGGGAACAGGCCTGCGCCGGCCGCGCCGGGCGCCTGGCGCGGCCGTCCGGCTGCCAGGACGCCCGCCGGGCGGACCGCCGGGTGGCGCGCGCTTGCCCCCAGGCGTAAGATCGCCGGGTTTTTGTGCAGCCCTCCGCGATCCGCGGCATTCCCGATATGACCATCCCCTTGCTTGTCTTGATAGAAAGCGTGCAGGACTACCTGCCCGAAATCGAAGCGCGCGGTTTTCGCGCGATTTTTGCGCCCACGGCCGAGGCGCGCGCCGAGGCGATCCGCGACCACGGCGCCGAGATCCGCATCGTGCTCACGCGCGGCGCCACCGGCCTGTGTGCGCAGGAAATGGCGGCGATGCCCAATCTGGAGATCGCGTGTTCCCTGGGCGTGGGGTACGAAAACATCGATCTGGCCGCGGCGGCCGAGCGCGGGATCGCCGTGACCCACGGTCCGGGCGCGAATGCGGTGTCGGTGGCGGACCATGCCATGGCGCTGCTGCTGGGCGCGGCGCGGCGCCTGCCGCAGGCCGACGCCTCGGTGCGCCAGGGCCACTGGGGCGGCTTCATGGGACCTCAGATCAGCGGCAAGCGCCTGGGCATCCTGGGCTTGGGCACCATCGGACTGGAAATCGCGCGGCGCGGCGCCAACGGCTTCGGCATGAGCGTGGGCTATTACAGCCGCAACGCCCGCCCGGAATCGGGCTATGCCTATTTCGACAGCCCGCGCGCGCTGGCCGCGGCCTCCGATTTCCTGGTGGTGGCGACGCCGGGCGGGGCGGACACGCGCCACCTGGTGGACGCGCAGGTGTTGGATGCACTGGGGCCGCAAGGCTATCTGGTGAACATCGCGCGCGGCAGCGTGGTCGACACCCAGGCGCTGATCGCAGCATTGGCCGGGCGCCGCATTGCGGGCGCGGGCCTGGACGTGGTGGACGGCGAGCCCGAGGTGCCGCAGGCGCTCATCGCGCTCGACAATGTGGTGCTGACCCCGCACAGCGCGGGGCGTTCGCCGGAAGCGGTGCACGCCACCGTGGCGCTGTTCCTGGACAACGCCACGGCGCACTTCGCCGGCAAGCCGGTGCTGACCCCCGTGCGCCGGGGGTAGCCGATAGGGCCTAGTGCGAGAACATGACCGGCACGGTCATGCTCTTCAGGATGGACGCGGTGGCGCCGCCCAGCGCCCACTGGCGCAGCTTGCTGTGGCCGTAGGCGCCCATGACGATCAGGTCCGCGCTATGGTCGGCGGCGGCGTTCAGGATGGTGCTGCCCACGCCTACGCCCTTGATGTCGCGGCGCACGTGATCCGGCACCGGCATGCCCTGCGCCACGCAATACGAGGCCAGGTCCTCGAACGGCGCTTCGTGCTTGGGGCTGGCGGCGCCTTCGTTCATGGTCAGCACGGTCATGTGCGAGGCCAGGCGCAATATTGGCGCCGCATCGGCCAGCGCGCGGGCGGCTTCGCGGCTGCCGTCCCAGCAGCACAGCACGCGGTCGCCGATGACCGGGAATTCGCCGCTGGACGGAATCGCCAGCACCGGCCGGCCCGCCGTCAGCAGGGTCTGCTCGACGAACTCGATCTCGTGCGCGGCTTCGACGTCTTCGCGGTTTTCCTGGCTGACCACGATCAGGTCGGTGGTGCGGCCCAGCAGCGCCACGGTCTCGCTGGGCGAGGAGGTGCCGGCGCGCATGAAGGCGGGCACGTCCGCTTCGGCCGCGGCTTCCAGGAAGGCGGTTTCCACCGACTCGCGGCTCTGCGCCTGCAATTCCTTGATGATGCCCAGCGAACGCGACATGAGCACGGACTCGCCGTAGTAATACTGCGGCGGGGCGGCGTTGGCGTAGATGCCGACCAGCTCGGCCTTGTGGCGCTTGGCCAGGGCCAGGGCAGCTTCAATGCGGCGTTTGCAGTCGAATCCGTGGTCCAGGTGGACGGAAATGCGGCGGTACATGAAGGCCTCCTTGTTTAAGCGTGCCATGAGCATATGGTTACGCTTTTCGGCCTTTTCGCCCTTGATGCGCGTCAAGCCCGGCGCAGTTCGCCGGGGCTTGCGCAAACGGGCGGCTAGGGCGCGGCAGGGGCGCGTTCCACACGCTCGCGCAATTGGCGCAACTGACGCGCCTGTTGCGCGATGCGGTCCAGCGGGCCCGCCAGTTCCGGATAGCCCGCGGATACCGCTGCAGGCACGGCCAACTGGCGGTCACTGGAACCTGGCGCGGGCTGCTGCGGATGCAGTGCGTGCGCCAGCGCCGGGCCGTACTCGGAGAGCGCCTGGGCCGCGGGCGATCCGGCGGGCAGCGCAGGCTGTATCTCCAGCACGGTACCCGCCGCCGTGACGCGGCGCATCGCATTGAGCAGGTTTTCCGCCGTGGCCACATTGCGGTCGCGATGCACAGGGTTCTGCTGCAGCCGCTGCAAGGAGGCTTGCGCATTGTCGGCCGACAGGCAGGCCATGCGGCGCAGCGCCACGATGTCCTGTCCGGCGCCGGCATCGCCGCTCTTGGCGCGCAGCAGGGCGCGCGCATAGGCTGCGTGGCGCTCCAGCGCCAGGCTGAGGGCGCCGGCCAGCTGCCGCGGCTCCTTCTCGGGCCAGACCAGAAAGCCCACCAGCAGCGCCAGGATGCCGCCCAGCACGCTGTTGAAGGCGCGCAGGGCCGCCAGCATCGGCTCCTGGATCTCGGGCTGCTGGATGTGGGTGACCAGCACGAACTGCGAAGTCAGGAAGAACGTGAACAGCGCGTAATGGATGGTGCGCGCGGCGAACGTGCCCAAGGCGATGGGCAGCACCGCCAGGGCCACGGACAAGGGCGTACTCAGGAACAGCCCCAGCAGCGATGCGCCGATGGCACCGGCCACGCTGCCGGCCACGCGTTCCAGCGTGCGCTGCCAGGTGGTCGCGAAGTAGGGCTGCAGGATGAAGACCAGCGTCAACGACATCCAGTAGCCATGGTTGACGGCGAAAGTCTTGGACAGCGCCACCGCGATGGTGGCGCCCACGCCCACGCGCAGCGCGTGGCGGAACGCGTCGGATTCGAAGCTCAGGTTCTGCCGCAAGGCGCGCCAGGCTTCTTGCGCGCGGCTGGCTGCGCGGCGTTGGCGCGCGGGCGCCGCGGGCGCGTCGCCCTGGTCGAACAGGGACTGGGTGACGGCCTGCGCCGTGTGCAGCAGGCGGTCCAGCACCGGCACCATGGTGGCCAGCTCGGGCGCGTGGGCCAAGGCGCCGCCGCGCAGCTCGTGCAGGCCGGCGCTGCAATGGGCCAGGCGTTCGCGCAGGCACTGCGCCTGCTTGGCGTCATTGACATCCGACGTGCTGGCGATGGCATTGCACAGGCTGGCGTAGCGGTGCAGCGCGTGCGACAGATGGGCGCCCGCGCCGCGGCCCAGCCAGCGCGGCGCATTCGATTCCAGCAGGTCGGCCGCGGCCACCAGCGCGATGAAGCTGTCCTCGGCGTTGTCCAGCAGGTACAGCAGCTGGTGCGCGCGGGCGCGGCGCGAAGGCCGCGCGTCCTGCACTTCGCGGATGCGCGTGCGCGCGGCTTCCAGCGCCGCGCGCTGGGCGCTGCGCTGCGGGCGCGTGACGGCGCTCCAGTCCTGCGGATTGGCCGCCGGCGCCAGCCCGGAATACATGCGGGCCAATGCGTCGGCAAAGTCCGCCAGCCCGCGGTAGCAGTGCGCGACCGCGTGGGTGGCGTCCTTCCATGGCCGCCTGCGCCACACCAGCGCCGTCATCACGATGGCCCAGGCCGCGCCGGCCAGGAAAAACAGCGTGTACGACAGGCTTTCTGACCAGGTTGGGGCGGGCAGTTCGGCCGCCACCACGAAGCCCGCGGACAGCAGGGTGCCGACGATGGCCGCGGCCGGCCCCAGCACGCGCAGCAGGCCGCCGAAGGTGCAGCACACGAAGGTCAGCGGCAGCAGCAGCCACGGATGGGCCGCGCTGACGCTGGCCAGGAAGCAGAACAGCGCCCCTATCAGCCCCAGCGCCAACATCGCGCCCGCGCGCTGGCGCAGCGGCCCGCCCGGATCGCCGAAGCAGGCCCAAAACGCCGCGATGGCGCTCCAGCCCAAACGCGGCTCGTGCGCCAGCACGGCCAGGATGACGGGCGCGGCGCTGATGGCCGCGGCTTGGAGGGCGTCCAGCCACAAGACGTTGCGCAGGGAGGCGCGCCAACGGGAAAGCAGGTTCTTCACGCTAGGAATGCAGCAGTAGCAGTGGGCCCGGCAGGGCGAACGACGCAAACCCTACCATGTCGACAAGGCATTTCGGCAAGGGCGGCGGCGCGTCCGGGAAGAGCCGGGCTCATTCATGAATCCGAGCAGCTTAATACGTATGGATACATATATGTGACTTTGCCGCCGCAGCGGCGCAGAATTGCCTGGAACAAAGTCTGGAAATAGCATACAAAAAGCGCTGTAGCTGGGAATACTCAGTCCAATGTGCCTCATTCTGCGCCCGGACAGCGCAGGTTTTCGCCCAGGGGCGCGCAAGGAGTGTCGACATGATGTCGAATCACGAGGCTTCCACAGACTCGGTGGCGAGCGACGACGAGATCGCCGCCATGATCACCGGCAAGGATGGCCTGCGCATGCTGTTGCAGCCGCAGGTGGACCTGCTGACAGGCCGGATCGTGTCGGCCGAAGCGCTGGCACGCTGGCGGCATCGACGCCTGGGCGTCATCATGCCCTCCGACTTCATCCCGGCGGTCAACCGGCTGGGACTGGACAAAGTCCTTTTCGAACGCGTCTGCCTGCGGGTGATCGACATGCTGCTGACGATGCGGCGCGCCGGCATCGCAATACCCGTGGCCATCAACGCGCCGGCCTCCACCTTGTCGGACGAGGCCGCGGTCGACTTCCTGCTGGACCGCATCTATGCGGCGGAGCTGCCCGCGTCGCTGGTGCGGGTGGAACTGACCGAGGACCAGCCCATCCGCGAACTCGACGTGCTGCGCGCCACGCTGCTGAAGCTGGAAAATGCCGGCTGCGAGGTCAGCCTGGACGATTTCGGCACCGGCCACGCCTCGTTGAAGCTGCTGTCGGCGCTGCCGCTGTCCGAGGTCAAGATCGACCAGTATTTCGTCACGCGCATGCGCCGCAGCGCGGTCGCCTTCGAAGTGCTGCGCACCGCCGCGGAACTGGCGAACCGGCTGGGCCGCCGGGTGGTCGCCGAGGGCGTCGAGAACGTGGCGGACATTCCTGCCTTGCGGGCTGCCGGCTGCCGCTACGGCCAGGGCTTCGCGCTGGGGCGCCCCATGCCGCTGGACGAGCTGATGGTGCGGCTGCGCACGCAGCGCGACCAGGGCGAACCGCTGGCCGCGCCCGCCGCCTATGCGTCGTCCTGGCTCGACGCCTACGACGCTTCCGCGCAGGAGCCGCAGTCGGCGCGCGGCAAGCGCCACGCGACGACCCAATAAGGCGGGCCGCCAAGCGTATTTTTTACCGGCAGGGCCGGACTTTACCGGCGGTCCTTGCGTCCCCCCGTGCGCGCGACCGCGGGCGGTGACGGCTGCGCGGGTTTGGGCACGCGGGTTGCTGTAGTAGGTATGGCGGAGCTTTTTCCGCCTTCCAGGAGACTTGCAATGCCCAATCAGAACCAGCCCGACCAGCAAAAGCAGCAGCAGAAGCAACAGGCCCAGGAAAACCCCAGGGACCGCAATCAGCCCGGGCAGCAGCCCGGCCAATCCGGCCAGCATGCCGATAAGGATCGGCAGCAACCTGGCCAGAACCCGGGCCAGCAAAGCAAGATGCCGCGCTGACTCATAGACCGCGTGTTCCGGGCCCTCCAGTCGGGCGGGTAATCGCGGTAAGACGGCCTTGTCCCGCTGTGGGCGGACAAGGCCGTTCGCGCGTCCGAGCGCGGCACGCAGGCATCGCGATCTCAGGCGGCCGTCGACAGGCACAGCGCAACAGGCAGGTCGCGCAGCAATGTCGACAAGGGCAGCGCGCCATCCGGGCCTGTCTGTCCGATTTTCCGGCCCATTGCATCGAGCCACGCCAAGCCCCTTACGGCATCGGGCAGGCAAAGCGCGGTGTCGGCCCAGAATTCCCGGGCCGTCAAGGGCTCGCCGCGTGCGTAACCTGACAGGCGCAGGGCGCACAAGCGCGGCGCGACGATCAGGGCGCATTCGTCTTCTTCATGACGCCGCAGCCAGGCCACGGCGTGCTGCGCTTGCGTGCCCGTGACAGCCAGAGGGACGCACGTTCCTTGCGCGAACAATGCCGGATGGCGCTCCCGCGCCGCCAGCAGGCGCTGGACCAGCGCCTGCTTGACGGCGCCGCTGCGCCAGTCCGCCGCGCCAGGAGGGAAGGCGGCGCTAGCGCGAGCGCGGGCCAGCATGGCGACACGCAGCGGATAGTCCACCGCGCGCCGGTTGTCGGGGTCGACCAGGCTGTAGTCCCAGAGCTCCGTCCCCTGGTACAGGTCCGGCATGCCGGGCAAGGTGTTGCGCAACAGCATCTGGGCCATGCTGTTGATCATGCCGGCGGGGGCCAGTTCCAGCGCGCAGGCAGCGATCGCGGCCAGCAGGCGTCGCCCCGGGAGCGTGTCCCGCAGGTACTCCAGCGCGCCGCGCGCAGCGGCCTCGTAGGCGGAATCCGGATCCGTCCAACTGGTATGGAGCTTGGCTTCGCGCAGCGCCTTGAGCTGCCACTGCGCCACACGCTCAAGCCACGCGGCCACGCTCTCGGGCCGCCGCTCGATGGCGTCGGCATCCTGGTCGGCGGGCCACGCGCCGACCAGCGTCTGCACCAAGAGGTAGCGGTCGGCCAGGGAAAGCAGGCCCGCATCGGGCAGAGCCTGGATCCAGCGATACGCGGTCTTGCACCAGGCGTGCGGCATTTCCGAGAGCACCGCGAGCCGCGCGCGCGCATCCTCGCCGCGCTTGTGGTCATGCGTGGCCGTGGCTAGCATGGCGTGGGGGAAGTTGCGCGCGCGGGCCTCGACCTGGGTTTGGAAGGCCTCGGGCGACAGCGCGAAGCGCTGCGGCGATGCGCCGACCTCATTGCGCGACAGCAGCGGGCCGTAGCGGTAGAACAGTGTGTCTTCCAGCGCCTTGGCGGCCAGCGGCGGCGTCAGTTGCTGGAACCGCCGCAGGGCCTGCGCGGACTTGGGCTCGGCTCGCGCGCACGGCGTGGCGGCCCGGTCCTCCATAGCCGGACCGATGGGGCTCCCGCCCAGCCAACGGTCCAACTGCGCCAACAAGGCCGCGTCCGCCGAGCCGGGCAGGGCGTGCAGCAGGCTGGCGGCGCGCTGCGCGGCCGTATCGCAGCGCTGGCGGTCCGCGGCGCTGCGGCCGCCGTCCTCGGCATAGGTCCGATACACCGGAAAAGCTGCCAGCCACGCGGACAGCACGCGGTCCATGGCTGGCGCGGACCAGTCGCGGGTCCGGCGGTCCTGCCGCGCCAAACGTTCCAGGCAGCGGACCAACGCCAGGCGTTCCGCTGGAAAGTGCCGCCGCAGCATGCGCGTGCGCGCCGCTTCCAGCTGGCGCTGCGGCGTGCGCAGATCGCCCGTGAGCATCTGCCAGAACGCCCGCAGCGGCGCCTCGGCCTGCGGGTCGTGCAGCAATGCACCGACCTGATCCATAAAGTCATAGCCGGTGGTGCCGTGCAGCTGCCAGCGGGGATCGGGCGCTTCGTCCGGCGCCAGGATCTTCTCGGCCACCAGATAGGCTTGATCTTGCTTGCACGACGGCGGTCGACGCGCTCCGGCTTCGGCCAGGCAGCGGTTCAGCCTGCGCAGATAGGCGCCCGGCGCCGCCAATCCGTCGATGTGGTCGATGCGCAGTCCGTCCAGCACGCCTTGCGCGTACAGACGCAGCGCCAGCGCATGCACGGCATCGAACACGGCGTCGTCCTCGACCCGCACGCCTACCAGTTCGCTGATCTCGAAGAAGCGCCGCCAGTTGACCTGGTCGGCAGCGCAGCGCCACCACGCCAGCCGGTAATGCTGGCTTTCCAGCACACGATGCAGGCGCTCGCGGCCAGCCGTGCGCGCCGGGTCGCAGCGGCGCAGCAAGGTCCGCGGGTCCAGGCCGCATGGAAGCGACCCCGGGGCCAAGGGATAGCGCAGCCCCGAGACCTCCAGTTCGATGCGCCCGGCATCGGCGTCGTGGCGCAGCGCCATTGCGCCTTGCGCCAGCGCCACGCCGTAGGGTTCGGGCAGGATGGGCAACAGGACTTTGCCGCGCAGCGCAGGGTCCAGCGCGTCCCAGTCGATATCGAAGCAGCGCGCATGCGCGCTTGCGGCGCCGTGTTCGAGCACATCGCGCCACCAGGCATTGGCAGGGTGGGCCGCCATGTGGTTGGGCACGATGTCCGCGATGAGGCCCAGTCCGCGCCGGCGGGTGGCCTGGGCCAGGTCCTTCAGCGCGGATTCTCCGCCCAATTCGGGATTGACCGCGCCATGGTCGATGACGTCGTAACCATGTGTGGACCCAGGGCGGGCGCAGGTGATGGGCGACAGGTAGAGGTGGCTTACTCCCAGGTCCGCGTAGTAGTCCACGCAGGCGCGGGCGTCGTCCAATGTGTAGCCGGCATGCAGTTGCAGGCGGGCCGTGGCGCGCGGCATGGTCATGGCCGGCCCCGTGCCGTGCGCAGGGCTTGCAGCCGGGCCTGCACCGCCGGGTCGGCGAAGCACGCCGCGCTGCTCGCGGCCAGGCGTTGGCGCCAATTGGGATGCTGGTCCACGGTGCCGGGCAGGTTGGGCTGTTCGAGTTCGCCCGCCAGGTCTTCCATGGGCACGAGCAGCAGGGGACAAGGGCTGGAAGACACGAAGCGCAACATGTCCTCCAGGGGGGGCTGCGCAGGCTCGGCGGCGCAGCCCAAGGCTTGCGCGAGCAAACCGCGGTCCATGCGCCGGTTGCGCCGCAGCGTGGCTGCGTCATCGCCGCCGCCCAGCAGGTTCAGTTCGGCGCGCAGGTCGATGTCGCGCTCCGCCCACCAGCCGCGCAAGGTGGGCAGGTCGTGCGTCGAGGTCATGGCCACGGCCTGGCCGGGCCAGTCTTCGGCGGCAAGAAAAGGCGCCGGCAAGGAGCGTGCGGACGGCGGCGCCTCCGCATCGGGCTCCTGGCGCATGAACCACAGCACATTCATGCCCAGGATGCCGTGATCCGCCAACTCGAGATTGAACCCTTCAGGCACCGTACCCAGGTTTTCGCCGATGGCAAGCGCGCGGTGGCGCCAAGCCTCCAGCGTCGTCAGCGCCAGCAGTTCGCGCAGCGGAAAGCGCAGATAGGCGCCCGCGCCGGCGGCCAGCCCATCGGGCACCAGCCACAGCCGCGCCATGCCCAGGATGTGGTCGATGCGCAGGCCGCCGGCGTGGGCCAGAGCGGCGCGCAACATGTCGATGTAGGCCGCGTAGCCTTGGGCATGCATCGCGCGCGGCGAGAACGCGGCCAGGTTCCAGTTCTGTCCTTGCGGATTGTGGATGTCGGGCGGCGCGCCGATGGACAGTCCCGGCATCAGATCGGTCTGGCGGCTCCAGGCGTGGCTGCCGTCCGGACTGTCGCCCACGGCCAGGTCGGCGATCAGACCCACGCGCATGCCGGCGCGCCGCGCCGCTTCCTGCGCGTGGTCCAAGCTTTCGGCAGCCAGCCATTGGGCATACCGATGGAAGTCGACCTCGACCGGATGCTGCCGCGCATAGCGTTCGACTTCCGACGAGTCCGGATCGCGCAGGCCGGCGGCCCATTGCGTCCAGGGCAGGCTACCTGTGCCATGCGCGGCCTGGGCGGCATGCAGGGCTTCGAATACGGCGTGGTCGCGCAGCGCCTTGCCGCGCCGGACGCAGAAGGCCTCGTAGCGTTGGCGGACATCCGCCGGACCGATTGTGCGGAACTGGCGGTGCAGCGCGCGCAGCAGGCGCTGCCGCCATGTCCCGGCCGATGGCCAATCTATCAAGTCCATTGCGGGCGGCGGAGCGGCCAACTCGGCCAGCGCCCGGCGCAAGGCATCGTCACCGAGGATGGCGGCGGGGTCTGCGTACAGGGTGTTCAGAAACAAGCGGCTGGAAGGCGCGTAGGGGCTGCAGCGCTGAGGTTGCGCGGCGAACATGGCGTGCACCGGGCTGATGGCGAGCGCGTCCGCGCCCTCGGCCGCGGCAGCGGCGGCCAGTTCGCGCACGGCCGCAAAGTCGCCGTAGCCGCCGTCGCCAGGTTGGCGGGCATCGCGCCTGAGACTGTAGACCTGCGCGCACAGCCCCCAGGCGCGGGACCGCGCGCCATCGGTGAGATCGTCCAGGGCGGGCGCCTGGCGGGGCGCCACCGCGAGCACGGTTTCGCCGCACGCCATTTGCAGCGTGTGATATCCGGGCTCCAGCGGTGCGACCAGGCTGCCGTCCTCTGCAACCTCGCCGTCGCAGGTCTGCCCGGACTCGCACACGATGCGGTAGCGGCCACGCGCGCAATCGGGCAGAAACGCCGCCATGCCGCTGCGCGCGACCAGCAGGGGCGGCAGCCGGGCCCGAAGCTCCAAGCCCAGGCGATGGTCGCTATCGCGGATGTCATGGGCGTTGCCCGCCGGCAGGCCCATGCCCTCCAGCAACAACCGTAAGGTATCCGGCGACACCCGCTGCGGACGCTGGCGCGCGTCGGTCCAGTGTTCGCCGATGCCGGCTTTGGCGGCCAGCGCGGACAAGGCCGGATCGTCGCAAGGCGCGGCGGTCATGCCGGCTCCTCCAGCAGCCACACGGTGCTGTCGCCGCACACCTCGCCCTGGACCAGCGCGTCGCGCGCGCCGGCCACGGATTCGAAGAGCAGCGTGGCATAGGCCTCGGCGCCGGCCTGCAAGGCCTTGGGCAGCGCCAGGCGATCGGGGCCGAAATTCGCATAGACCGTCAGGTGCGCGCCGCCCGCCAGCTCCCAGCGCGCGAACACGCCACGCTCGCCGATGGCGGCCGCGCCCAGGCTGACCGCGCCGGCCAACCGTGGCGCGATCAGGCGGGCGCGCAGATGCAACAGCACCGCGTAGTCCCGCATCCAGGCATGCGCGTCCGCGGCGCTGGCCCGCGGTTTGCTGGCCTGGTAGGTCGCGGGATCGTTCGGGTCGAACAGCGCGCCTGCGCCCTGGAATTCGGGAAAGCGCGAGAACTCGCGCCGCCGGCCGTCGCGCACCGCTTGCGCCAAGGCCGGGTCGGCGTGGCTGGTGAAGTAGTGGAACGGCGTGCGTGCACCCCGTTCCTCGCCCATGAAGATCAGCGGGATCTGCGGCGCCAATAGCTGCAACGCGACGGCGGCGCGCAGCCGCGCGGGACTGTCCACCAGGCTGGCCAGGCGGTCGCCGCCCGCACGGTTTCCGGTCTGGTCATGGTTCTGCAGGAACAGCACGAAGGCGCTTGGCGGCAGTTCGGCGCTGGGTTCGCCCCGCGGCTGTCCGCCGCGGTAGGGCGAACGCTGCCCCTGGTACAGCCAGCCTTCGGCCAGGCAGCGCGCCAGCGCCTGGGCCGGCTGGGCGCTGTAATCGGCGTAGTAGCCGTGGCTCTCGCCAGTCAGGAGGCAATGCAGGGCATGATGCGCGTCGTCATTCCATTGCGCATCGAAATCGCCTTGCAGCAGGCTGGCGCGATTGTCGTCGTTCTCCAGCACCAGATGCACGTAGCGCTCGGCAGGAATATGCTGCCGCAGGTACTGCGCCAATTCATGCAGCCATTCATGGCCCGCAATCGCGTGCACGGCGTCCAGGCGCAGCCCGTCGAAACGGTACTCGGTCAGCCAGTACAGCGCGTTGTCCTTGAAGAACTGGCTGACCGCCGGCTGCCGGAAGTCGATGGCGTCACCCCAGGGCGTGGCGACGTCCTTCCTGAAGAACGGCGCGGCATAGCGCGGCAGGTAATTGCCGTCGGGTCCGAAATGGTTGTAGACCACGTCCAGCATCACGCCCATCTCCAGGCCGTGGGCCTCGTCGATCAGACGCTTGAGGTCATCGGGCGTGCCATAGGCCGTATCGGGCGCATAGGGCAGCACGCCGTCATAGCCCCAGTTGCGCGGCCCGGGGAAGTCGGCAATGGGCATCAGTTCCAGCAAGGTCACGCCCAGCGCCGCCAGCTCCGGCAACCGCGCCAGCAGGCCCGCATAGCCGCCTTCCAGGCCGGCATGGGTTTCGTACAGCACGGCGTCTTCCCAAGGGCGTCCGCGCCAGGTGCCATAGCGCCAGGGGTAGGCATCCGGCGCGACCACGATGCTGTCGCCGTGCACGTCGCCATGCTGCAGGCGCGAGGCCGGATCGGGCGCGGCCGTGTCCGCATCCAGGCGGTACCGATAGCGGACGCCGACGGGGCAGTCCACGTCGGCTTGCACGTAGCCGTCCGGGCCGGGATGCAGGGCGATGGGAGGATGGCCTTCGACCTCCAGCGCGAAGCCCGCGGGCGCGGTCGGCGCCCACAGGCGAAAGCGCGTGACGCCGCTTTCCAGCGGCATGGCGCCGGACGCATAGGTTGGTGTCATGGCGGTTCTCCAGGCACATAGGTCGACGCCAGCAGCGCCACGCTGCGCGCGGCCACCGTGACGGCGGCATCCGCCAGGGGCGCGGCAGGCGCCTGCGTGGCGGAATCCAGCTCGCGGATCCACGCCAGCGCGGGCGGCGGCGCGTGGAACACCGTATCCTCCGCGCCGGGATTCAGCAGCAGCAGCGTCACGTCGACGCTGCCGTCCTCGCGGCAGGCGGCACGGCGCAGGGCCATGGCGTTATCCTCCGACTCCCAGGCTGCGGCGTCCAGTTCAGCGCCTGCCGGATCGAACCAGGAGATGGCCTTCACGCCGGGCGCGAGTTCCTGGCCGGCATCGCCGTAGCGCGCGCCGCGCGTGCTGGGGTGGGCGCGGCGCAATGCAGTCAGGCGCGCCACATAGCGGGCCAGCTCACGGCCTTGGTCGGCCTGCGCCTGGGTCCAGTCCAACCACGACACGGCGTTGTCCTGGCAATAGGCGTTGTTGTTGCCTGCCTGGCTGTTGCCGAACTCGTCGCCGGCCAGCAGCATGGGCGTGCCATCGGCAAGGAACACGCAGGCGAGCTGTCCCCGCTGCACCCGCTTCCGGGTTTCGAGGGTGGCGGCATCCTCGGTTGGACCTTCCGCGCCCCAGTTGTGGCTGTAGTTCTCCGCATGGCCGTCGTTGCCGCCTTCGCCGTTGGCCTCGTTGTGGCTGGCGTCGTAACTGACGATGTCGGCCAGCGTGAAGCCGTCGTGCGAGGCCACGTAGTTGACGCTGCTCCAGGGCCGGCGGTGGCGGCGGTCGAACAGGTCGCGCGAGCCGCACAGGCGCGCCGCCATCTCTCCGCGCATGGCCGGATCCCCGCGCCAATAGCGGCGGGTGGCGTCGCGGAACTTGTCGTTCCACTCGGCGAAGCCGGGCGGATGGTTGCCCAGCTGGTAGCCGTCCGGTCCCACGTCCCAGGGCTCGGAAATCAGCTTCAATCGGGCAAGGGCGGGGTCCTGCAGCACCGCGTCGAAGAAACCCGAGCCCGGGTCGTAGCCGGTGCCTTCGCGGCCCAGGGTCACGCCCAGGTCGAAGCGGAAGCCGTCTACGCCATAGGACTGCGCCCAGTAGCGCAGCGAATCCGTGACCATCTGCAGCACGCGCGGGTGCGACAGGTTGACGGTGTTGCCGCAGCCGGTGTCGTTGATGTAATAGCGTTCATCGCCCGGCACCAGCCGGTAGTAGCTGGCATTGTCCAGGCCCCGCCACGAAAGCGTGGGTCCGAGTTCGTTGCCCTCGCAGGTGTGGTTGTAGACCACGTCCAGGATGACCTCGATGCCGGCGGCGTGCAGGCGGCGTATGGCCTGGCGCAGTTCGTTCGGATTGTGCTGCAGGTAGGCGGGCTCCGGCGCAAAGTACGACAGCGTGCTGTAGCCCCAGTAGTTGCGCAGGCCGCGTTCGGCCAGGAAGCGGTCCTGCAGGAACGCATGCACCGGCAGCAACTCCACGGCGGTGACGCCCAGGCGCTGCAGGTGTTCGATGAAGCGCGGATCCGCCAGGGCGGAGCAGGTGCCGCGCAAGGGCTGGCGCAGGTCTGCACGCAGCATGGACGCGCCGCGCACGTGGACTTCGTAGATCACGGAATCGTTCCAGGCCGTGGCCGGCGGCCGGCTGTTGCCCCAGGTGAACGGAGCCTCCTCGGCCACGATGGCCTTGGGCATGGCGGGCGCGCTGTCGCGCCGGTCCATGCCGAGGTCGGCGCGCGCATGCTTCATGCGATAGCCGAACAGCGCGTCGCTCCAATGCAAGGGCCCGGTCAGCTGCCGCGCGTAGGGATCCAGCAGCAGCTTGTGGGGATTGAAGCGGTGGCCATTGCGCGGGTCATGCGGGCCGTGGGCGCGGTAACCGTACACCAGCCCGGGATGCGCGTCCGGCAGGTAGCCGTGCCAGATCTCGTCGGTACATTCCGGCAGGTCGAAGCGGCGTAGTTCCTTGCGGCCCCGCGCGTCGAACAGGCATAGCTCGACGCGCGTGGCGTTGGCCGAGAACACCGCGAAGTTCACGCCCAGGCCGTCGCTGACCGCGCCCAGCGGGTGGGGCTGGCCGCCGGCGATGCGCGTGAATTGGTTGGGATCCATACGCGTTCAACCTTCATAGAGCAGAAAAAGGGTGGCCAGCGGCGGCAGGGTCAGGGACAAAGCCTGCGGCTGGCCATGGGCCGCGCTGACGCCGGTGCTGGCTCCGCCCTGGTTGCCCTGGCCGGATCCGCCATAGTGCGTGGCGTCGGTGTTGAGCTTTTCCGCCCAGCGGCCGGCCCGCGGCACGCCGATGCGGTAGTCGTGCCGCGCCACCGGCGTGAAGTTGGCGACCGCGAGCACATGATGGGGGCCGTCGCTGCGGATGAACGCAACCACGCTGTTGTCGCGGTCGTCCAGGATCGTCCAGGCGAAGCCCGCCGGGTCGGCATCCAGCGCATGCAGCGCCGGCACCGCGCGGTACAGGCCATTGAGGTCGGCGACCAGGCGCTGTACGCCCAGGTGGCCGGGATGGTCCAGCAGGTCCCAATCCGGCGCCTGGTCATGGTTCCACTCCCTGGACAGCGCCAATTCGCCTCCCATGAAGAGCAGCTTCTTGCCCGGATGGGCCCACATGAAGCCCAGGTAGGCGCGCAGGTTGGCGAGCTTGGCGGCGGCATCGCCCGGCATCTTGGCCAGCAGCGCGCCCTTGCCGTGCACCACTTCGTCGTGCGACAACGGCAGGATGAAGTGCTCGCTGTAGGCATACACCATGCTGAAGGTGATGTCGTGGTGGTGATGCTTGCGGTGCACGGGGTCCTCGGACAGGTAGCGCAAGGTGTCGTGCATCCAGCCCATGTTCCATTTGTAGTGAAAGCCCAGCCCGCCGTCGGCGATCGGCGCGGTGACGCCGGGCCAGGCCGTCGATTCCTCGGCGATCATGATGGCGTCCGGAACTTCGTGGCGCACGATGCCGTTGAGCGCCTGCAGGAACTGCACCGCCTCCAGGTTTTCGCGGCCGCCGTAGCGGTTGGGGATCCATTGGCCGGGCTGGCGGCTGTAGTCGCGATAGAGCATGGACGCGACCGCGTCCACCCTCAGGCCGTCGACGTGGAAGCGGCGCAGCCAGTGCAGCGCGCTGGCGATCATGAAGGCCTGCACCTCCGTGCGTCCCAGGTTGTAGACCATGGTGTGCCAATCCGGGTGATAGCCTTCGCGCGGATCCTCGTACTCGTACAGCGCGGTGCCGTCAAAGCGCGCCAGGCCGTGCGCATCGTCCGGAAAGTGCGCCGGCACCCAGTCCAGGATGACGCCTATGCTGGCGCCGTGGCAGCGGTCGATGAAGCGGGCGAATGCGGCGGGCGGTCCATAGCGGGCGGCGGGCGCGAACATGCCCAGCGGCTGGTAGCCCCAGGATCCGCCGAAGGGGTGTTCCATGACGGGCAGCAGCTCTACATGGCTGAAGCCCATGGCGCGGGCGTAGGCCGGCAGCTTGTCGGCCAGACGGTCCCAGATGCAGGCGCGGGATTCCGGGTCATCGGGCAGCCAGGATCCCGCGTGCAGCTCGTAGATCGACAGCGGCGCCTCCGGTGACTGGCGCGCGCGCCGTTGCGCCATCCAGGCCTGGTCGTTCCAAGGGTAGTCCGCGCCGTCCTCCACCACCGAGGCCGTGGCCGGCGGCGCTTCGCTGCGCCGGGCCAGCGGATCGGCCTTGAGCCGCTGGTTGCCGGCGCGGTCCGTGATGGCGTACTTGTAGCGTTCGCCGGCCCGCACGCCGGGGATGAATATTTCCCAGACGCCGGCGCGGTGCCTCAGGCGCATGCCGTGCCGGCGGCTGTCCCAGGCGTTGAAATCGCCTACCACGGCCACCCGCTGGGCGTTCGGCGCCCACACCGCGCAACGCAGGCCGGCCACGCCGTCGACTTCCATCAGTTGCGCGCCCAGGTCCGCGCCGGTGCGCCGCCATGAGCCTTGCGCCAGCTGCTCCAGCGTGTCTTCAGCCAGCAGCGTGCCGAAGGCATAGGGATCCGCCGTGACTTGTTCGGCGCCGGGCCACTGGATCGCCAGGCGGTAGGAAGCGCCGTCGGCGCCCCGGGCGTAGGGCACGCGTCCAAGAAACAGCCCCTGGCCCTGTAGACGCAGCGGGGTGCGCGCGCCGTCGCCATCCAGCGCGTCCACGCCCAGCGCGCCGGGAGCGTACACGCGCACCTCGCCGTCGTGCGGTCCCAGGAAGGCATAAGGGTCGCTGTGCAGGCCGCAGGCAAGCGCGGCCAGTTCCGCCGGGTCGGCGGCGCGGCCCGCGATGGACGTGTCCTGGCTCATGATGGCGTGTCCTCCTGGTCCATCGCTGCCGACAGCAGCAGGCTGCGCGCAAGCTCGGTCAGCGCGCACAACGGTATCGAGATCCAGTCGGGGCGGTGCGCGGCCTCGTAGCTGACTTCGTAGGCGGCTTTTTCAAGTTCGGCCAGGGCCAGCAGCGCGTCCTCGTCCGCGGGCGGGATCAGCGCCGACGCCCGCGCGTCCCGGTAGCCCTGCAGGAAAGCCTGGGTGGCGGTCTGGCGAAAGCGCGACAGCAGGGCGTCGCGCAGCTCGGCCGGGGTGACGGGCGCGCCGGGCATTTCGCCCGCGCCGGCATTGGCGTCGGCGGGCGCGCCGCCGATGAGGTCGCTGCGGGCGATGGAGGCGGCGGCATAGTCGAACGAGCGCAGCATGCCCGCGACATCCTTGTACGGCGAGGCGAGGGCGCGGCGCGCCTGTACGCTGCTGACCGGCTCGCCCTCGAAGTCGATCAGGTAGGCGTCCGCCTGCGCCACCAGCACCTGTCCCAGATGGAAATCGCCATGCACCCGCAGGCGCAAGGCGCCGGTTTCCGCCTGCGCCATCGCGGCCACGCTCTCGGCCAGTCGCGCGCGGTGCTCGAAGTACCATTCGGCGCAAGCGCGCGAGGGGGCTTCCAGCTCGCCCAGTTGGGCGCGCAGGTCTTTTTCGGCGCGCTCCAGCAGGCCCTGGACGTGGCGCGCGCGCGCCTCGGCGTCCGCCTGGCGGGCCGGGCGCGGCTGGAAGGCGGCGTCTTCGGTGGCTTGTGCGAGCAGGTTGTGCATCTGAGCCAGGCGCTCGCCCATGGTGGCGGCCATGGCGGCATAGCCTTGCAGGTCCTGCGCGAATTCGTCCGGGCCCTGGTTCACCAGCAGCGCGTTGTCCAGCGTGCGTTTCAGGAGATCCAGGGTCCAGCTCCAGGCGTCGCCCTCGTTGGCGACATAGCGGTGCGCCACCGCGAGCGTATGGACCACGCCGTCGGCATCCTCGCGCCGCACTTCGCCCAGCAGCGCCGGCATGTTGGCGTAGCCTGCGCGCGTCAGATGGCGGGTCATTTCCACCTCGGGCGATGCGCCGGGCCGGACCGCGCGGATCAGCTTCAGTATCACCTTGCCGTCGACCACGACCGAACTGTTGGATTGCTCGCCCGTCAGCCACTGCAGTTCGCCGTCTTCGGCGATATCCATGCCGGCCAGCCCCTCCTCGGGCAGGAAACGGATGACGCCGGGCTTATCGCCAGGCTTGCCGCCGCTGCGGCCGTCGAGCTCGCGGCCCTGCTGGATGGCCTGGACGACCCCGCGCACGAAGCCGGGCTGCAGAAATGCGTCCGCCAGGACGCCGACCTCGGCGCCGCGCCGCACCCGCGCAATGGCGTACTGCACGGCGGCGGTCTCGTCCCACACCAGCACGAAGGGCGCTTGCGCGCGCAGGCCGCCGACGCCGTCCTCGGGTTCGACCTCGGCCCAGTAGTACTCGCCGTCGGCCGCCGTGAACGGCGTGGCGTAGGCCAGGCGCGCGCGGGCCGGCGGCTGCTTGGCCGGATACCAGCGCTGGCGCGCCAGGTACTGGGGCAGGACCTCGCGCTCCAGGGTAGCGCGCGACGCGTCGGTCAGCGCGGCGCCGCCCTGGGCGCGCAGCACCAGCGTGGTGAGCTCCGGCATCTGCGCGGGAGCGCTGGCATGCCAGTCAGGCGGCGCGGCGTCGTTGCTCAGGTCCAGCCAGTAGAACGCGTAAGGCGGCAGGGTCAGCAGATACGGCAGTTCGCCCACGGCGGGGAACGGCGTTCCGCCCAGCATTTCGACGGGCACGCGACCGTTGAATTCCTGCAGCTGCAGTTCCACGGGCTGGGCGGCATTGGACAGGTTGGCCACGCACAGGATGGTGGTGTCCTGCCATTGCCGCAGGTACGCCAGGATCTTCCTGTTGCCGGCAAAGATGAACCGCAGCGCCCCGCGGCCGAAGGCATGGCTTTGCCGGCGCTGCGCCAGCAGGCGCCGGGTCCAGTTGAGCAGGGAGTGCGGATCGCGCTGCTGCGCTTCCACGTTCACCGCTTCGTAACCGTACAGCGGCCCCATGAGCACCGGCAACGGCAGTTGTTCCGGGTCGGCGCGCGAGAAGCCGCCGTTGCGGTCGGGCGACCATTGCATCGGCGTGCGCACGCCGTCGCGATCGCCCAGGTGCACGTTGTCGCCCATGCCCAGCTCGTCGCCGTAGTACAGCACGGGCGTGCCCGGCATGGACAGCAGCAGGCTGTTCATCAGTTCCACGCGCCGCCGGTCGCGCTCCAGCAGCGGCGCCAGACGGCGCCGGATACCCAGGTTGATGCGGGCGCGCGGGTCCGCCGCGTACACGTTCCAGAGATAGTCGCGCTCGCGGCTGGTGACCATTTCGAGCGTCAGCTCGTCGTGGTTGCGCAGGAAGATGGCCCATTGGCAGGAGGCGGGAATGTCCGGCGTCTGGCGCATGATGTCGATGATGGGGAAGCGGTCTTCCTGCGCGATCGCCATGTACATGCGCGGCATCAGCGGGAAATGGAAGGACATATGGCATTCGTCGCCCGCGCCGAAGTACTCCTGCGCGTCCTCCGGCCACTGGTTGGCCTCGGCCAGCAGCAAGCGGTTGGGGTACTCGGCGTCGATCACGGCCCGGATGCGCTTGAGCACGTCATGCGTCTCGGGCAGGTTTTCGTTGTTGGTGCCTTCACGCTCGACCAGGTACGGCACCGCGTCCAGGCGCAACCCGTCCACGCCCATGTCCAGCCAGTAGCGCATCACGGCCAGCACTTCCTTGAGCACCTGGGGATTGTCGTAGTTGAGGTCGGGCTGGTGCGAATAGAAGCGGTGCCAGAAGTAGGCGCCGGCCTGCGGATCCCAGGTCCAGTTGGATTTCTCGGTATCGCAGAAGATGACGCGCGTGCCGGCGTAGGCCTTGTCGTTGTCCGACCAGACGTAGAAGTTGCGCGCGGCCGATCCCGGTTTGGCGGCGCGCGCGCGGCGGAACCAGGGATGCTGGTCCGAGGTATGGTTGACCACCAGTTCGGTGATGACGCGCAGTCCGCGGGCATGGGCCGCGCGGATCAGTTTCCGCACGTCGGCGACGGTGCCGTAGTCGGCGTGCACGCCGCGGTAGTCGGCGATGTCATATCCGTCATCGCGGCGCGGCGAGGGGTAAAAGGGCAGCAGCCAGATCGTGTTGACGCCCAGGCTGGAGATGTAGTCCAGCTTGGATATCAGTCCAGGCAGATCGCCCACGCCGTCGCCGTTCGAGTCGAAGAAGGACTTGACGTGCAACTGGTAGATGACCGCGTCCTTGTACCAAAGGCCGTCGTCCTGGAGGGGTTGGGTTTCACTGATCATGGCAATGGGCGTATGGCGTCAGCCATGCAGCGACAGCCGCCACACGCGATAAGGTTGGTCGGGATGCAGCGTCAATTCGCGGGTCTGTCCCTGCCAGGGCTCGCTGCTTTCGGCCAGCAGGTCTTCGGCGATCAGCCGGCCCGTGTCGGCCTGGCCAAACAGCCAGAACGGCGCTTCGATACGCGCGTCTTGCGGCTGGAAGGGGTCCAGGCTGATAGCCGCCAATATGAAGTTGCCGCGGCCCGGCGTGGACTTGCAGAAGGCCAGCACGCGGTCGTTGCCGCTCTGCGCCAGGGTCAGCCCGCGATGGGTCTGCAAGGCGGGGTTGTTGCGGCGTATCTGATTCAGGCGGGTGATCTCGGCGCGGATATTGCCGGGCGCAAACCAGTCGCGCTGGCGCAATTCGTACTTCTCGGAGTCCAGGTATTCCTCCTTGCCGGGCAGGGCGGCCGCCTCGCACAGTTCGAAGCCGCTGTACATGCCCCACAGCCCCGAGCCCAGCGCCGCCAGCGCGGCGCGTATCAGGAAGCCCGGGCGCCCCGAGGACTGCAGGAAGTAGGGATTGATGTCCGGCGTGTTGACGAAGAAATGCGGCCGGAAGAAATCGGCGGCGGGCGGCGTGGAGACTTCCTGCAGATAGGCTTCCAGTTCCGCCTTGCCGTTGCGCCAGGTGAAGTAGGTGTAGGACTGGGTGAAGCCTATCTTCGCCAGCCTGTACATCATCTTGGGGCGGGTGAAGGCTTCGGACAGGAAGATCACGTCGGGATGCTGCGCGTGGACTTCGGCGATCAGCCACTGCCAGAACGGCAGGGGCTTGGTATGCGGATTGTCGACGCGGAACGTGCGCACGCCATGCTGCGCCCAGAACAGCACTACGTCGCGCAGTGCGCGCCACAGGGCCAGCTTGCGTGCCCGCCGGTGCGCGGCGGCGCCATAGAACGCGACGTTGACGATGTCCTGGTACTTCTTCGGCGGATTCTCGGCATGGCGCAGCGAGCCGTCGGGACGCCAGGAAAACCAGTCCGGATGGCGCGTCAGCCAGGGATGGTCCGGGGAGCACTGGATCGCGAAGTCCAGCGCCACTTCCATGCCATGGGCTTGGGCGGCGTCCACCAGCCTCAGGAAACCGTCCAGGCCACCCAGCAGGGGCTCGATGGCGTCGTGCCCGCCCAGGGCCGAACCAATGGCATAAGGGCTGCCCACATCGTCCGGCGCCGCCTGCAGGCTGTTGTTGCGGCCCTTGCGGTTGCGCTGCCCGATGGGGTGGATGGGCGGCAGGTAGAGCACGTCGAATCCCATTTCGCGCAGATCGGGCAAGCGTGCAATGACGTCGTCGAAGGTGCCGTGCTGGCCGGGCCGCGCCGATTGCGAGCGCGGGAACAGCTCGTACCAGCTGGCGTGGCAGGCCTGGCTGCGATCCACCCAGACGGGATAGGGCGCGGGGCTGACATACTCGAAAGGGCGTTCGTCGAGTTCGCGCATGGTGTCCGCCAGATCCGCGTCCAGCAAATCGGCGATCTGCTGCGGCGTGGCCGGCGCCAACTCGCCCTCGGCGCCCTTGCCGAATTTTTGCAGCGTATTACGTACCCTTAAGGCGCCCGGGTGCGAGGCGTTGCGGGCTCGCGCCAGCGCGGCGCGCAGCATCAGGAGGCCTTCCTCCACTTCCAGGCGGACGTCCACGCCCGCCTGGTGTTTCACCTCCAGGTCATGCCGAAAGGTCTGCCACGCGTCTAGCCAGGCGTGCACCGAGAACTCATGCGGGCCGATGCGGCGCGGACGGAACGAGGCTTCCCAGCGGTCGTTCAGGCCGCGCGCAAACGGCGTGGCGCGCCATGCGCTTTCGTCCGCCGCGCGCCAACGCAGTTCGGCCGCCAGCAGTTCATGGCCGTCCATGTAGATGTCGGCGTGCACGGCAATGCGTTCGTGCGGGATGCATTTGACGGGGAAGGCGCCGCCGTCCACCGCGGGGCTGACCTGCTCGACGACGATGCGCTGGCTGGCGGCGCCGTCCATGCGGCGCGCCACGTGGCGCGAGGCTTCGCGCACCGGATGGGTGGGCTCGAGCAGATACATGGCGCAGCCCGCGGGCGCGATCTGATTGCCTTGCGGCGCCAGGCCGTCAGGCACGCCTTCGGACAGGAAATCGGCCGGCGGCAGCAGCGGCGCCAACGCGTCCCAATCGACGCTTGCATCCTCCGCGTCCGAGGGATTGAGCGCCAGTACGACGGTGCCGGCTGCGCAATCGCGCAGCAGCATGGTGCAGTGGCCATCGCGCCCGCCGGCCAGGCGCAGCGGGCCGCGCAATCCGGCCTGCGCGAACCAGCGATTGGCCGCGGCCACGTCAGGCAACCCGGCATCCTCCTCGTCGTCGAACATGAGGACATCCGCGCACAGCGCCGCCGTCCAGGCGGCCCGTTTGTCGGCGGCCATGCGTGGCGGCGAGGCGATGACGGTTGCGACGGCCCGCAGCCTGCCGTCTTCCTCGGCCAGCCAACCGGACTTGAAGTCCCACCAGGGCAAGGACGAGCACAGGCCGTCCAGGCCCGCGCCGCGCAGGGCCGCCAGCGGCTCGGGCGCCAGCCCCTGGGCCCAGGCGTACAGTCGCGTGGCGCGATCCGGGCCGTGCAACGCTGCCGCCAATTCCGCCCAATCCTGGGCCGGCAGGCACTGCGGCGCGTGAAAGGCGTAGCCCGCAACCCCACGTTCGGTCCAGCGCCGCAGCCTCGTCGCCCAGGCCTGCACGAAGCCGGGCGGCGGAGGGCCCGGCCGCAAGCGCAACGCGTCGCGCGTTTGCGCGCCCATGCGCGGGTCGCGCGCGGGGTCTTCGGCAGGCGCTTGGTACCAGCCGGGGCCTGTGGTATCGGGCACGGCGCCGATGGCGCAGCGATCCAGGACGATATCGAGGTACAAGGCCAGGCCGTGTTCGGCAAGCTGGCCGACGGCATGTTCGATCCATTCCACCATGGGCACGCGCTTGCCGGCCAGCAGCGCGCCGTCGGCATCCAGCGGGGCGGGCGATCGGCTGTCCGGCCCCAATAGCCAGGGCGCGGGCAGCAGCAGGGCATCGAATCCGCGTTGCTGCAGGCGCGCATACAAGGCCGGCCCCAACCCGGCGCCCGGAACGCGGGAGTCCCCGGTTGCACCGCCACGGGCATGGTAGAGGCGCAAGCGAGCGAGGGAATGGACGGCGTGGGCTGTGGGCACCTGCGGTTCCTCCTTTCAGGAGCGTCTATGCGGCGGGCGCGGGCAGCCGCCCGCCGGGGCGCTGCGCGGCGCGCAGGGCAGCGTTGGCGGACGCCTCGGCCAAGGCGGGCACGCGGGGCCGCATGCCTACATCGACCAGCGAGCGGTAGAGTTCGGCGTAGGGCCGCGCAGCGGCGCGCCAACTGAAATCCATGCTCATGGCGTTGCGCTGGATGCTGCGCCAGAGCATGGCGTCCTCGCGCAGGCGCAGGGCGCGCGTGATGGCCGCAGCCATGTCCTCCACGCCGTCGCCGTCGAACAGCAGGCCGGTGGCGCCGGCCATTGCCGAAAGCGGCGCGCGCGGCCCTGGATCGTCGATGGTGTCGGCCATGCCGCCCACCCTCGAGCCGATCGGGATGGAGCCGTAGCGCATCGCATACAGCGGCGTCAGGCCGAAGGGCTCGAAGCGGCTGCCGTGCAGCAGCATGTCGGAGCCCGCGTGCAGCCGGTGGGCCACTGTTTCGTCGTAGCCGATACGTGTCGCGCAGCGCCCGGGATAGCGCGCGCAAAGCGCCTCCAGCGCAGCTTCCAGCCGCCGGTCTCCCTGGCCGAGGATGGCGACTTGCAGGCTCGGGTGGCTGTCCAGCGCCGCGGGCAGCGCCAGCGCCGCCACATCCGCCATCTTCTGTTCGGTCAGGCGGCTGCCCATGGCCATGAGCGCCGCGTCGGCATCTTCATGCAGGCCGAACTCGCGCTGCAGGGCCGCCTTGCAGCGCGCCTTGCGGCCCAGGTCGCGGGCCGAGAACCGCAATGAACCCAGATGGGGATCGCGGACCGGATTCCATACCATGTTGTCGATGCCGTTGGGGATGGCCACCAGATCCGCGGCGCGCCGCCGCAGCAGCGTCTCGAGGCCGCAGCCGAACGCGGGGGTCAGGATTTCCCGGGCGTAGGTATGGCTGACGGTCGTGACGCGGTCGGCGTAGCGGATACCCGCCTTGAGGAAATTCAACCGGCCCCATGCGCCCGCGGCCTCGTCATTGCGGTAGCGTTCGGGGATGCCCAGGGACGCGGCGCACGCCATCGGGAACTGTCCCTGGAACGCCAGGTTGTGTATGGTCATGATGCTCTTGACGTCGCCCGGGCCGCATTCCCGCAGCAAGAGCGGCACGAGCCCGGCGTGCCAGTCGTGCGCATGCAGCAGGTTTGGCCTCGCGATGCCTGGCAGTCCGCCCGCCACGCGCACCGCCGCATGGGCCAGCGCCGCATAGCGCACCGCATTGTCGGCGTGCTCGCAGCAGTTCTCGTCCAGATAGATGCCTGGCCGGTCAAAGAGCGCATCATTTTCGAGCAGCAGGAAGTCCAGCCCCGACTGGGCGCAATGCCCGGCGATGAGCCGGGCTGCTCCGCCCGGCAGATTGTGCAGCAGCGCCACCGCTCGAGCGCCTTCCAGGCGCTGGCGCACCCCGCGGTAGGCCGGAAGCAGCACGGTGACGGACACGCCGGCTTCGCGCAGCCCGCGCGCCATGCCCGTGATGGCATCCCCCAGGCCGCCCGTCTTCGCCAAGGGGAACGCTTCACCCGCCACTACCAGGGTTCGAATCTTCGACATGCCAACTCCCTCTGTGAGGCGGATCGTCGAGCGCGTCCGCCGCCGGGTTTCCATCCGCAAGCGCCGTGCCCGCGCCCCGGCGGCCGCAGGCGCCGGACCGCCGGGAACGGCAATTGCTGATTCAGGCGTTCTTTCGAATTGCGGACAATCGCGGGAGTGTCGAATGAAGACGGTGGCCGACTTTGTGCTGGAACGGCTATCCCAATGGGGGGTCAGAAGGATCTATGGCTACCCGGGGGACGGCATCAACGGCCTGATTGGCGCTTTTGGCCGCACCCAGGAACCGCTGGAGTTCGTCCAGGCCCGCCACGAGGAAGCTGCCGCATTCATGGCTTGCGCCCACGCCAAGTTCACCGGGCAGACCGGGGTCTGCCTGGCGACGTCGGGTCCCGGCGCCATCCATCTGCTGAACGGCCTGTACGACGCCAAGCTCGACCATCAACCGGTCGTTGCCCTGGTGGGCCAGCAGGCGCGCAGCGCGCTGGGCGGGGACTACCAGCAGGAAGTCGACCTGATCAGCCTGTTCAAGGACGTGGCGCACGACTACGTGCAGATGGCGGCGACCGCCGAGCAGGCGCGCCACATGATTGACCGCGCGATGCGCATCGCCATGGAACGGCGCAGCGTGACCTGCGTCATTTTTCCAAACGATGTGCAGGATTTGCCGGCGGTGGAAAAGCCCGCTCGCGAACATGGCACAGTGCCCACCGGCATAGGCTTGACCTCGCACGCGGGCGTGCCGGGCGAGGCCGCGCTGCGCAATGCGGCCGAGATTCTCAACCAGGGCGAACGGGTCGCGATGCTGGTCGGGGCGGGCGCGCTGGAAGCCGGTGCACAAGTGCGCCAGACTGCGGAACTGCTCGGCGCCGGCGTCGCCAAGGCGCTGTTGGGCAAGGCGGTGGTGCCGGATAGCCTGCCGTATGTCACGGGCTGCATCGGCCTCTTGGGTACGCAGCCCAGCTGGGACCTGATGAACGAGTGCGACGCCTTGCTGATGGTGGGCACCTCGTTCCCGTACTCGGAGTTCCTGCCGCCGCTGGGGCAGGCGCGCGCGGTGCAGATCGACCGCGACGGGCGCAAGCTCAGCCTGCGCTATCCCGTCGAACTCGGATTGGTCGGCGACAGCCGGCTGACCCTGCAGGCCTTGATTCCCTTGCTGCAGCCCAAGACCGCGCGCCGCTGGCGCGAGCGCATCGAGGGCAAGGTCGCGCGCTGGCATGAAACGGTGGAGGCGCGTGCAATGGTGCAGGCCCAGCCGCTGAATCCGCAGCGTCCATTCCTGGAGCTGTCCAAACGCCTGCCGCCGCGCAGCATCCTGACCTGCGACTCGGGCTCGGCCGCGAACTGGTACGCGCGGGACATCGCCATGCGTGAAGGCATGATGGGTTCGGTATCCGGCGGCCTGGCCACCATGGGCTGCGGGGTGCCTTACGCGCTTGCCGCCAAGCTGGCCCATCCAGACCGGCCCGTCATCGCGCTGGTCGGAGACGGGGCCATGCAGATGCTGGGCATGAACGAACTGATCACCATCGCCCATCGCTGGCAGGACTGGGCCAACCCGACCTTGATCGTCATGGTCCTGAACAACGGCGACCTCAACCTGGTGACCTGGGAGCAGCGCGTCATGGGCGGCGACCCCAGGTTCGCGGATTCGCAATGGCTGCCCCGGTTTTCCCATGCCGAGTACGGCCGCCTGCTGGGCTTGGAAGGCATACGCGTGGACAGCCCGGACGCCGTGGGAGACGCCTGGGACCAGGCGCTGGCCGCGACCCGCCCGGTCGTGCTGGAAATGGTGACCGACCCCGAGATGCCGCCTTTGCCGCCGCACATCCCGCCCAAACAGGTCGCCGCGTATTTCCAGGCGCTGCGCAAGGAAGAAGGCGGCGCGGGCGGGGCGGCCCTGCGGGCCACCATCAAGCAATGGTGGGCGGGCTGAGGCCGGGGCCGCATCGATCGCATTCTGTCGTCCAGGAGCATGCAATGACCAAGACCAAACCTTCCAACCCGTCCCGGCCCGGTGATCCCAAGCGGCCGGTTCCGGAGCAGCATCCGGCCGAGCAGCCCAGGCCGGACCCAGGCGGGCAGGAGACCGACAGGCGCGGCCGCTGGCCGCCCGACAGCCTGCCCAACCCCATGCCCGGGCTGGATCCCCAGCAGACGCCGGGCATCGACCGGCTCGACGGACCACGGCTTGCGGCCTTGCGCAGCACATGTTTTTTCCACCAGGAGCACCTATGAACAAGCACCATGGATTGCGGGATATTTTTCAACCGGCCGACAACTCCGCGCGCACCATGCGCGATCTGATCGCCGGAACCGAAGCCCTGCTGCGCAGCACGGCAAGCTACGGCGGATCCGAGATCGAAGCGGCGCGCGACAGCCTCAAGCATCAACTGGAAGCCGCGCGCGAGCACGCCAAGGGCTGGGAGCGGGCGGCCTGGGACCGCGCCAGGCATGCCTCCCATGCCGCCGACGAGTACGTCCACGAAAACGCCTGGAAGAGCCTGGCAGGCGCGGCCCTCGTAGGCGTGCTGGCGGGCGTGTGCCTCATGTCGGACCACAAGCGCCGCTGAGCGTCTAATCCTTTTTGCCCATTGATGCAGCGCGGCGTTTCCAGGACCATGCACGGATTGCGCCGTACCTCCGGAACCCACGATGAACCTCGACCCAGCCGCGCCGCGCCGCAAGTCGCCATGGGGGAATGCCTTCGCCGCCGTGACCCTGATTGCGGCCGTGGCCGTGGTGCTGGCATTCGCCGCCTTGCGCATCGCCGAGCAGCGCATCGCCGGCATGCTGGGTCCGCGCGGCGAAATCGGCCACGTCGAGGTGGGCTACCGGCAGGTCATCCTCAAGGACGTGACGATATCCGGCGGTACCGGCCAGGCCGGCGCCCGCGCACGGCAAGTCATCCTGGAGCCGGAGTGGACAGCCTTCCTGCGGCACGAGGCGGTCTTCAAGGCCGTCATCGTCGAAGGCTTCGATTTCACCGTGGTGCGCCGGGTAAATGGCGACATGGACATCGCGCCGGCGTTGCAGGCTTCCTTGCGCGCAGGCGAAGGCGGTGACACCCAAACCCGGCGCAATACGCCGATCCGCATCGCGGAACTGATCCTGCGCGACGGCAGGCTGGATTTCGAGGACGCCGCGGTCTCCAGGCCCGCGCATCGGATCCCGTTCTCGGGCGTCCAGGCGAGCCTGCGTCCGCTGACCATCCCCGGCGACGGGGCGCGCAGCGAGATGGAGTTCGCAGGCAGCATCGAAGGCAACCGCAATGGCGCGGCCACGGTGCGCGCGCAGGGCTGGCTGGTGGTGGGAGGGACGGACGCGGACATCAAGGTCGCGGTGCGCAACATGGACATCCAGCATGCCGCCCCATACCTGGCGGACAACGGCGCCGCGTCGCTGGCGGCGGGCGCCATGGACCTGGACATGCGTACCGCCATTGCCAAGCGCCAGCTCGAAGCCACGGGCACGGTGGCGCTGCGCGGCCTGCGCTTTGCCGGCGACGGCAACCTGTTCTCGCTGCCGCGCAAGGCGGTACTGGCGGCGCTGAAGGACCAGAGCGGCACGCTGCGTTTCGATTTCGCCCTGGCGGGCGACCTGGACAATCCCAAGTTCTCCGTCACGCGCGGCTTTACCGCGCAGGTGGCCCGGGGCTTCGGCCACGCGATCGGGGTGGGCGCCGAGGGCGCCGCGGAAGGCGTGACCGGCGCCGTCAAGGAACTGGGCAACGCCTTGTCGGACCTGCTCACGCCTAAGCCTTGAACGACTGGCCGGCGTTGTTGCCGCGGCGGCCATCCGCGGCCGGAAGCGCCTGACCCGCCGCGTGCGCGCGCCTGTGTCTCAGCTTCACCTCCATCACGGCAAAGGCCGCCAGAGCCAGGAACAATGGCGCAAAGGCATACAGCGCACGGTACGCCAGCGCCGCGCCCAGCACTTCGGCGGCGGGAATCGCGGGCGTGAGCGCGGCCACGAAGATGGCTTCGGTGGTGCCCAGGCCGCCCGGCACGCGGATGATCAGCGCCGCGAAGCTGGCGCACAGCAGGATGCCCAGCACCGCGGGATAGCTGGCCTTGCCTTGCAGCAGCAGGTAGATGATGGCGCCCATGATGGCCCACGACAGCGCCGCGACCACGCTTTGCGCCGCCGCCATGCCGGCGCCGGGCAGCACGGCATGCTGTCCCATCCAGGTCCAGGAGCGCCGCTTCGCCCGCGCGCACACCGCCACGTAGCCGGCCGCCAGCAACAGCAGCGCGGCGCCGAGCGCCCGCAGCAGATTCGACCCGATGGCCCAGCCCTGCGGCACGGGCACCGCGCCTGCGGCGAACAGCACGCCCGCAATCCACGCATACCCTATCCAGTTGGATACGGCTGAAAACAAGGCCACCCGGGTCGCCACCGACTTGCGGCAACCCAGCCGCGCGTACAGCCTGAGGCGCGCGCCCAGGCCGCCAAGCAGGACGCCCAGGCTCAGGTTCAGGGCATAGCTCATCATGGCCACGCCCAAGGTCTTGGGCCAGGGCAGGGTATGGCGGGTGTAGCGCTTGCTCAGCAGATCCATGGCGCCGTACATCAGATAGCCTGCCACGACCAGTCCGGCCGCGGCGGCTATGGTTCCTGGGGGTATCCTGCGCATGGCGATCCAGACCTGCGCCCAATCCACCGAACGGCCGTAGTGGTACAGCAGCGCCGCCACCAATGCCAACACGAGCACCGGCAAGGCGCGCTTGACCCGCGGCCAGCGATGGCGCCACGCGCGCGTCAATGTGGAGCGGAAAACTCTCATGCCGACTCCTGTTGCGCTTCGATGGGCAGCGACTTCAGGCGGGGCTTGTGCGCGGGCAGGCTGCCCGCCCACGCAGGAAAGCGCCGCAGGAAGTGGAACACGACCACCCCGATCCACAGGCGCCGCAAGCGCCGCTTCGACCCCGCGGGCAGCTCGATGCGGCGGCAATCCTGTTCGATGAGCCGGTCCAGGCTTCGGCGCAGCGCCGCGTTCAAGCCCGCGTCGCGCGCCACCACATTGGCCTCCAGATTCAGCGCCAGGCTGAGCGGATCCAGGTTGCTGGACCCGATGGTGCTCCAGTCGCGGTCGACGCAGGCCACCTTGCCGTGCAACGGGCGCTTGCAGTATTCGTAGATCTCCACGCCCGCATCGATCAGGTAGTCGTACAACATCGAGGCGGCCAGCCTCGCGACCAGCACATCGGGCTCGCCCTGCAGCAGCAGGCGCACGCGCACGCCGCGGCGGGCGGCGTTGGCCAGGTCATGCAGCAGCTGATATCCGGGGAAGAAATAGGCGTTGGCGATCAGTACGTCCTCGCGCGCGGCGCGCACGCCGGCGCGGTAGTAGCGTTCGATGTCCGTCTGATGCTCGATGTTGTCGCGCACCACCAGCCGGCCGCCGCCGTCGCCCTCCGGCATGGGGTCCAGGCGCGCAGGCCGCCGCCGTTTGCGCGCCCACGCGTCCACCGCGAGCGCCGCGCGGGCGAAGTCCGCGATGTCGGCGGCCAACGGGCCTTCCAGCCGCAGCGCATAGTCCTGCTTGGCTTCCGGACCGTAATCGGGCAAGTGGTCGGCGGAAAAATTGATGCCGCCGACGAAAGCGACGCGGCCGTCCACCGCCACGATCTTGCGGTGCATGCGCCTGAACACATTGGTGCGCACGCCGAGAAAGCGCGGGCGCGGGTCGAACACATGGATGCGGATGCCGCTCTCGGCCATGGCGCCGACAAAGTCATCGTCCAGCTCGTCCGATCCATAGCCGTCCACGGTCAGGTCGACGCTGACGCCGCGGCGGGCGGCGGCGATCAGGGCGCGCTGGAACTCCTGTCCCACGGCGTCATCGAACAGGATGAAGGTTTCCACCAGCACCTCACTGCGAGCCGCGTCCAGCGCTTGCAGCACCGCCGGGAAGTAGTCGGTGCCGTTTTCCAGCAGCGTGTAGCGGTTGTGCTCGCGCCAGCGCAGGTTCATAGCGCGATCTCCGCGCAGATCGGCACATGGTCGGACAGGCGCGACCAGACCCGCGACGCCAGCGGCACCGGCTGCCAGTCGCGCACGTTGCGCACATAGATGCGGTCCAGCCGCAAGAGGGGCCAGCGCGCCGGAAACGTGCGCGCGGGGCGGCCCAGGCGCGACGTGTAGACCTCGCGCGTGCCGCAGTCCTGCATCAGCGCGTCGGCGCGCAGGCGCCAATCGTTGAAATCGCCGGCGATCAGCAGGGGCTCGCCCTCAGGCACGCCGGCCGCCACCAGTTCGCACAGGCGGCGCAACTGCTTGCCGCGGTGGCCCTCCAGCAGGCCCAGGTGCACGCATATCGCATGGACTGGGGTGGGCAGTGACGGGACCCGCAGAATGCAATGCAACAATCCGCGTCCCTCATGCCCGTGGACGGTCACGTCATGGTTCTCGTGGCGTTCGATGGGATATCTGGAGAGGAGCGCGTTGCCATGGTGTCCGGCCGGGTACACGGCATTGCGGCCGTAGGCAAAGTCGGTCCACAGCGAGTCGGCGAGGAATTCGTACTGGGAGGTGGCCGGCCAGGCCTGGTGCCGTTCCGCGTGTTGCTGGTGTTCTCCCAGGACTTCCTGCAGGAACACGATGTCCGGGCTCGCCATCCTCAAGGCCTCGCGCAGCTCATGCAGCATGAAGCGGCGGTTGAAGCTGGTGAAACCCTTATGCGTATTCACGGTGAGCACGGTCAGCGTGGTGGCATCGATGTAGCGGGAGGAGGGCATGGACGCTCCGGATGGGTCGATCGATCCGGACAGCGGAGCAATCCGCGTTCCCGAAACGTAAAGAGGCGTAACTTCCCGGCGGCGCGGTCTCCGCGCGCCACAAACCGAATGAGCAAATGCGAAATGCGCAGTTCTCAACCGCCGGGGGCCGGCCTACGATCCCTAGCTTCCCTCCTGGTGGACGACTCATGACCGAATTGCTGCGCATCCAGAACCTGACCGTGGACCTGCCTCCCGGCGCCGACCGGCCGCATGCGCTGAAGGACCTGTCGCTGGCCGTCAGCGCGGGCGAGATCGTATGCGTGGTGGGCGAAAGCGGTTCGGGCAAGTCGTTGACCGCCGGCGCCATCCTGGGGCTGCTGCCGCAAGACGTGCGCGCAAGCGGCGGCCAGGTGCTCTGGGAAGGGCAGGACCTGCTGCGGCTGGCGCCCGAGGCCCTGCGCCGGCTGCGCGGCCAGCGCATCGGCATGATCTTCCAGGAACCGATGACGGCGCTCAATCCGCTGCGCAGCATCGGCGACCAGATCGCGGAAGTGTTCCGCACCCATACTCGGCTGGGGCGGGGCGAGATCCGGCGCCGCACGCTGGATCTGCTGGACTCCGTGCGCCTGCCGGATCCCTTGCGGGCGCTGGGCGCGTATCCGCATGAACTCTCGGGCGGCCAGCGGCAACGCGCCATGATCGCCATGGCGCTGGCCCTGGAGCCGGCCTTGCTGATCGCGGACGAACCGACCACCGCGCTGGACGTGACGACCCAGGCCCAGATCCTGCACCTGATCCACGACCTGCAGCGCCGCAAGGGCACGGCCGTGCTGTTCATCACGCACGACTTCGGCGTGGTCGCCGAGATCGCCGACCGCGTCGCGGTGATGCAGCGCGGCGTATTGGTGGAAAGCGGCGCGGCGCAGCAGGTGCTGGAACATCCGCGGCACCCGTACACGCGCGCGCTGATCGCGGCGGTGCCGCCGCTGGCGCCGGCCGCGCCCCGGCCCGGCATGCAGGACGACGCGCCGGTCATCCTGCGCGCGCAAGGCGTGTCCAAGACCTACCGCAAGCGCGGCTGGTTCGGCCTTCCGGGCCGCGAGACGCGGGCGCTGGACGACGTGACGCTGACCCTGAAGGAAGGCGGCACGCTGGGCATCGTGGGCGAAAGCGGGTCCGGCAAATCCACGCTGGCGCGCGCCTTGCTGGGCCTGGCGCCGCCGGATGCGGGCGGCATCAAGCTGGCCGGCGAGCCGCTGGCGCTCAAGGGCGGCGCGGCGCGCCGCGAACATGCGCGGCGGGTGCAGATGGTGTTCCAGGATCCCTATGGTTCCTTGAATCCGCGCCAGCGCGTGGGTGAAATCGTGGCGCGCGGCCCGATCGTGCATGGCACGCCCCGGCGTGTAGCGCTGGCGCGCGCCCAGGAACTGTTTGAATTGGTGGGCCTGTCGCCGGACGCCGTGCGGCGCTATCCGCACGAGTTCTCGGGCGGGCAACGCCAGCGCGTGGGCTTGGCGCGGGCCCTGGCCATGCAGCCGCGCGTGCTGATCGCCGACGAGCCGGTATCGGCGCTGGACGTATCGGTGCAGGCGCAGGTGCTGGCGCTGCTGGCGCGGTTGCGCGAACAGTTGGGCCTGTCGATTCTCTTCATCACGCACGACCTGCGCGTGGCCGCGCAGGTCTGCGACGACATCGCGGTGATGCAGAACGGGCGGGTGGTGGAAGCGGGCGCCTGCGCCCAGGTCTTTGGCCAGCCCGCGCACCCCTACACGCAGGCCTTGCTTGCCGCGGTGCCGGGGCGTCGGTGGGATCCGGCCTCGGCGGCGTTGCGCCAGGCGGCCTGAGCCGGGTGGCGCTATACCGTGCGGGCCGCCCAAAATGCGGTGCGCACGGCGGGCGACGCCGCGATGCTGGCGGTTACGCGGTCCAGGTCCAGTTCGTCGACCGAGGCTTCGCTGAGCGCGGCCTCGATCTCGACCTCGTTCTCGCCGAACTGGTCGATCTTGAGTTCGGACAGCGGCAGCTGTTCGGTTTCGAGCACGTCTTCCAGCACCGTCATGGCGGCTTGCCGCTGCTCCACGTTTGCAATTACGTGTATCACGGTCGTGACCTCGGTGGTCTGCGAGTCCACCGGCTGGCGGTTGACGTAGCTGACGACAGGCCGCAGCAAGGTGTTCGCCGCCAGCACGAAGGCCGTGGCGGCCACGGCTTCCAGGATCAACGAGGCGCCCGCGCAGGCGCCGATGGCGGCGGAGCCCCACAGCGTGGCGGCGGTGTTCAGGCCGCGGATGCTGCCGCCTTCGCGCATGATGGCGCCAGCGCCCAGGAACCCCACGCCCGAGACCACGTAGGAAATGACGCGCGAGCCGCCATCGGCGCCGCCCACGCGGAATGCCAGGTCCACGAAGATGGCGGCGCCCACCGCCACCAGCACATTGGTGCGCAGGCCGGCCGTGCGCTGGCGGAACTGGCGTTCAAAGCCGACCACGGAGCCCAGCACGAACGCGGTCAGCAGGCTGACCAGGGTATTGGCCAGCGTGATGAGTTGGATGTTTTCGAAGTTCTTCATCTTCTTCTCGATTCTTCAGCATGGTATGGAAGGACGCGCGGGCCGCTCAGGGCAGGCGCCAGACCGAGGCCAGGACCAGCAGCAGTCCCGCCAGCCAGATCAGCGCCAGCAGGACGACGCGCGCAATCATCAGGGTTTTGTACGGATCTTTCATGACAGCCTCCAGGCCGCGCTTGCATCAGGCGGGCAGCACGGCAATGGCCGCGCCGGACTCGCATTCCCAGTGCACCCGGCGCACGTCCGGGCTCTGGCCCAGCCGCAGCGCCACCGCGCCCAGCAGATTGCGCAGGTGCGGCGGGCAATGCAGCGTGACGACGGTGGATGCCAGCTGATCCGATTCGGCGCGCAATATGCGCACCGCCAGCACCCGCAGGTCCAGGTCGCGCAGTTCGTAGTACAGCTGCTTGCGCAGCGCGTTGAGCGTGTCGGCCACGCTCACAATGGTGAATTGGTAGGTGGGTGCGGCCGGCTTAGGCGGGGCCGCCTTAGGTGCGGCCGGCTTAGGTGGTGCCGCCTTAGGTACGGCCACGGCCTGTTGTGCGGCAGGCGCCGCGCCGCTGCGGTCCAGGAAAGGCAGGAATTGCTTGATGCGCATGATCGTCTCCTTAGCGGGGGAGTACGGTGGAAGATCCACATGCATGCGCCGCCTGGCCAGACGCAGGCGCGCGCAAACAGGCGCAACGCATCGCGTCGGCAAGCAGTAGGGGAGAGGGCTGGCGGTCCCGTCTGGATGGGGCCGGAAAGCCGGGTCCTGGCTTTATGCAGGACCGGCGCGGACTAGGGCCGCGGATCCTGCGTCAAGCGGCGCTTGCAGTCGTGTTTCGACTACATCCGTCGTTGTCCACATTGATCTCTGGTAAGTTAAGGGTGCCGGAAGTATATCGCCGGCCTAGGGTAAACACCAGTAAAAATCCCGCAAGAACGTGCATCAGCAGTCATGTCCCGCGCGCGCCCATCCAGATGCGTCGGAAACTGGATTCAGGTAGTATTCAGTTTCCCGTAAGAAAGAGAGCAAGGCGGGCGCTCCATCCGTTTGCTGCCCCGGCAGCCCGAGCCGTCCGCCACTTATGACTGAAGACCCACCCTCTAGCAGGGCGCCGCAAGCAAGCCGGCGCCCGATGCCCCATCTTCCTGCCACGGCCAGGGCTCGCAGCCCGCAAGCCGATTCCACCTTCGCCGCCGCGGCCACGCCGCGTCTGGGCGGCCGCGCTCCGCCGGCCGCCCGCGGGGCCGTTCGCGCCCGCATTGAGCCTCACGCCCGCGTCCGCGGCGCATCCCCCTTGATCCTGTCCGGCGCCGCGTGGCGTCCGGTCCCGATTTGCATGGAATCTCGATGATTTTCGATTGGATGTCCGACCCCACCGCCTGGCTGGGCCTGGCGACCCTGGTGGTGCTTGAAATTGTGCTGGGTATCGACAACCTGGTGTTCATCGCCATCCTGGCCGACAAGCTGCCGCCGGAACAGCGCAACCGCGCGCGCCTGATCGGCCTGACGCTGGCGATGGTCATGCGCCTGGGCCTGCTGGCGAGTATCGCCTGGGTGGTCACCCTGACCGAACCGATGTTCACGCTGCTGGGCGCCGAGATCTCGGGACGCGACCTGATCCTGATCCTGGGCGGCCTGTTCCTGCTGTTCAAGGGCACCATGGAGCTGCATGAGCGGGTGGAAGGCAGCGCCAGCCACGACCAGGGCCAGAAGCCGCAGCATGCCGTGTTCTGGCAGGTGATCCTGCAGATCGTGGTGCTGGACGCGGTGTTCTCGCTGGACTCGGTGATTACCGCCGTGGGCATGGTGCAGGACCTCAGCATCATGATGATCGCGGTGATCGTGGCCATGGCCGTGATGATGCTGGCCAGCCGCCCGCTGATGGCCTTCGTGGGCCGCCACCCGACGGTGGTGATCCTGTGCCTGGGCCTGTTGCTGATGATCGGCTTCAGCCTGGTGGCCGAAGGCCTGGGCTTCCATGTGCCCAAGGGGTATCTGTACGCCGCCATCGGCTTCTCGATCCTGATCGAACTGTGCAACCAGCTCGCGCGCCGCAATCGCGTCAAGGGCACGCACGCCCTGGGCCGCCGCCAGCGCACGGCGCAGGCCGTGCTGCGCCTGCTGCGCGCCGGCCGCGCGGGGCAGGCCGCCGGCCAGGCCGACGAGGTGGCCGCGCTGGTTGACGGCGCGGACGGCGAACCTGCCTTTGCGCCCGAGGAAAGCACCATGATCGAACGCGTGCTGTCCATCGGCGGACGGGACGTCCGCTCCATCATGGTGGCGCGCGGCGACATGGTCTGGCTGGACGTGGCCGATACGCCCGAGAACATCGTGCGCAAGTTCGGCAGCGGCCACTCGCGTCTGCCGCTATGCGCGGGCGATCCGTCCAATGTGCTGGGCGTGCTGCACTTCAAGGACTTGTTGCCGCTATTGCAGAATCCGGGCCCGATCGATCTGGTGGAACTGGCGCGCGAACCGCGCTATGTGATGGAAACCACGCCTGTGCTCAAGGTGCTGGACGAGCTGCGCGCCTCGCGCGACCACATGCTGATCGTGGTCGACGAACACGGCGTTTGCGAGGGACTGATCACCCCCATGGACGTGCTGACCGCCGTTGCCGGCGACCTGCCCGAGCACCAGGAGGACCAGCCCGAAGCCTTGCAGCTGGCCGACGGCTCCTGGCTCTTGGAAGGCCGCCTGGCGGTCGCGGAAGCGGCGCGCCTGCTGGAAGCGCCGGACCTGGCCGATGAGTATGCGGATGCGACCCTGGCGGGCTGCCTGTTGCGCGCGAGCGGCCGGATTCCCGAAGCCGGCGACGCGATCGCGTGGCGCGACTGGCGCTTCGAGGTCACCCGGCGCGATGGCCTGCGCATCGATCAGGTGCACGCCAGTCCGATCAGGCAGGAGGCGCCTCACGCCGGCTGACGGCGGCCTGAATCGTTGACGCGATGGGGATGCCTTGGGGCATCCCCGTTTTTTTTTGGCCGCATTTTTTTGCGCGGTCTTCCGCGGCCGCGATTCACGCCGGAATCTCGCGCGTTAATCTGCGCGTTAATCTTTTTGCAGCCCGAAAGCAAGGGGGGCCGGGCCTATGGATAGTATTGGTGAAAGTAAAACTCTGTGCGAAGATTGCGACAGATTTCACGATTTCCGATCCCGGCAAGCTTTGCCGGAATTTGCAGTTTCGTACGGCGCGTCTTTGCATCTTGTTATCTCTTTCCGGGGTACATCGCATGGGCAGTACGCAGTCCGCATTCGAGAAAATCAGTGGGAAATGGATCGCGGCGTGGCTGATGGTGGCTGCGCCGCCATGCTTTGCGCCGCTTGCGCATGCCCAGTCGCAATCGGCGGATGACGCCAACAAAAGCAATAACCCGCTCAATCTGGCGGCGTCGTTGAATTTCCAGAATTACTACACGCCGAAGTTGTTCGGCAGCAACGCCCACACCAACGATTTCCTGGTCCGGCCGACCATCCCCGTCGCGCCCGGCGATTTCATCGGCGTGCCGCAGATATTCCGCATCACCGCGCCCGTCAGCACCCGGCCGCAGGCCGACGGCAGCTACAACTCGGGCCTGGGCGATCTCAACGTGTTCGATATTTTCCTGCTGCAGCAGGGCGCGCTGGACCTGGGCGTGGGACCCATGCTGACCGTGCCCAGCGCCACCAGCAGCGAACTGGGCGCGGGCAAGTGGTCCGCCGGCCTGGCCGGCGTGGCGGTGCACGCCAGCAAGGAGGGGCTGCTGGGCGCGCTGGTGCAATGGCAGCATTCCTTTGCCGGCCAGAACAGCCGCGACACGGTGCACACCGCCACCTTCCAGCCATTCCTGATACGCAATCTGCCGCAGGGCTGGTACCTGAGATCCACGGCGACCTGGACCTTCGATCTGCAGAAAAGCGACTACTACATTCCCGTCGGACTGGGCGCTGGCAAGGCCTGGCGGGTCGGGAAGAACATCTTCAACGTGTTCGCGGAGCCGCAATGGACGGTTGCGCACAAAGGGGAAGGGCTGCCCCAGTTCACCTTGTTCGCCGGTTTGAACATCACTTTCGGGAATTGATCCTGTCAGCGTTTTCCTGATCTTGCGGAGTATGTAGGGATGCAGAGCGCGATCGCGGCAGTTGCAGGGATGTTCGCCGTTCTGGCCGGGCTGGCCGTGCCGGCCGCCGCCTGGGCCACCGAGGGAGCGCTGGGGCGCCAGATCACGGGTACCAACGTGCAGCCCAACGCGGGCATCGTTTCTCCCGAGCCCATCTGGGCCGTCAACCTGTCGCAGATCTACCTGGACGGAACGGTGGGCGGCAGCAGGGAAGTACCGGTGGGGGGCCGTTCCTCGCTGGGCCTGGACGCGAAAGTGGCGTTCACGCTGGCCACCGTGCTCAAGACCTGGGACACCGGACCGGGGCGCTGGAATTTCGCCTCCAGCTTCACCTTGCCCTATGTCTGGAACAAGGTGAATTCCACCGTGACCGGCCCCGGGGGACGCAACATCGAACAGAGCGATACGGCCTCGAACCTGTTCGACATTTACTTCTCGCCCATCATCGCGGGCTACCATTTTTCCGAAACCTCGCACATGGCGCTCAGCCTGAACATCTGGGCGCCGACCGGCAAGTACAACGCCGACGACATGGCCAATCCCAGCCTCAACAACTGGACCTTCATTCCGCAGGTGGCCTACACCAAGATATTCCCGGAGTCCGGCTTTCAACTGGACACCGTGGCCGGGGTCCAGTTCTATACCCGCAACAACGCCACGGACTATCGCAACGCGCCGCTGTTCAGCATGGATGTGATGGGCCGCAAGATCTTCAGCAATGGCCTGAGCGCGGGCCTGATCCTGGGCACCATCCAGCAGCTGGGCAGCGACTCCGGCCCGACCGCCGACCGGCTCAACGGCTTCAAGGGACGCGACTGGGCGCTGGGCCCGATCGTGACCTATGACAGGAAACTGGCGGACAAGCGCTCCTTGTCCCTTGGCCTGCGCTGGGTACCCACGATCAGCAGCACGAAGCGTCTGGACAGCAACGACACGGTCATGGCGACCGCGACGCTGGTGTTCTGACCGTCAGCACGATTTTCAGGGGCTGCCAGCCCCGGGCGCGGCACGGCCGCCCCTGAACCATCAGCTTTTGGGGTGATTGAAATGGCAAAGCAAACACAAGGGAAAACACGCTACGCCGGCGCATTGCTGCTGGCCGGCGTGGTGCTGGGCGCGGGCGCAAGCACCGCCTATGTGGTGATGGGCAAGGACGGCCCGCCCGAGGCGGTGAAGGTGGTGCTGGGCGACGGCAAGAGCGGCCCGGCCGGCATGGCCTGGGTGCCTGGGCGCGAGTTCCTGATGGGCAGCAGCCACAAGCTGGCCCAGCCCAATGAAATGCCGGCGCACAAGGTGTCCGTCAGCGGCTTCTGGATGGACGTGAACGACGTGACCAATGCCCAGTTCCGCCGCTTCGTCGACGCCACGGGCTATGTGACGACCGCCGAGCAAAAGCCCCGCTGGGAGGACTTGAAGGTCCAGTTGCCGCCCGGCACGCCGCGCCCCGACGACAGTCTGCTGGTGGCGGGCGCCATGGTGTTCGTGGGCACCGAGAGCGAGGTGTCCCTGCGCGACTATTCGCGTTGGTGGCGTTATGTGCCCGGCGCCAACTGGCGCCATCCGCAAGGACCGGGCAGTTCCATCGCGGGCAAGGACGACCATCCGGTGGTGCAGGTGTCGTACCAGGACGCGACGGCCTATGCCAAATGGGCCGGCAAGCGCCTGCCCACGGAGTCCGAATGGGAAATGGCGGCGCGCGGCGGGCTGGAGCAGGCCACCTATGCCTGGGGCGAGGAACTGCTGCCGCAGGGCAAGGCCATGGCCAACATCTGGGACACCCAGCAACCGCAGCCGTTTCCAGTCGTGAAGGATGAAAAAGTGCAGGTCGGCACCATGCCGGTGGGCAGCTTCTCGCCCAATGGCTATGGCCTGTACGACATGGCCGGCAACGTATGGCAATGGACCGCCGACTGGTACCGCGCCGACGCCTTCAAGATCCAGGCGCAATACCGCCAGCCGCCCGCGAACCCGGCGGGGCCGGCCGACAGCTACGACCCGGACGACGGCATCGTGCCTCCGGCCGCGCCCAAGCGCGTGACGCGCGGCGGCTCGTTCCTGTGCAGCGACACCTATTGCATCAGCTACCGCACCAGCGCCCGGCGCGGCACGGACCCGATGAACGGCATGTCGCACCTGGGGTTCCGCACCGTCATGACGCCGGAACAATGGAAATTGGCCCAGACGGCCAAGAACGGCGTCGCCAGCCGCTAACGCACCAACGTCACGCAGGAGAGGGTATGCCGATGAGCAACCGCGACAGCATTCTGGAATTGGAGCGCGCCATCGCGCGCTCGGTGCTGGGCCAGGGCGCCGTCATCCGCGAGGTGTTGCTGGGCCTGCTGGCCGATGGCCATCTGCTGCTGGAAAGTCTGCCGGGGCTGGCCAAGACGCGCACCGTCAAGACGCTGGCCCAGCATCTGGCCGCGGCGATGAGCCGCATCCAGTTCACGCCCGACCTGCTGCCCTCGGACATCACCGGCGCGGAGGTGCTGCAACAGGACGCGCAGGGCGCCAGCCGCATCCAGTTCCAGCAGGGGCCGCTATTCGGCAACCTGATCCTGGCCGACGAGATCAACCGCGCGCCCGCCAAGGTCCAGGCCGCGCTGCTGGAAGCCATGGAGGAACGCCAGATCACCGTGGCCGGCACCACCCACCGCATGCCGCAATTGTTCATGGTGCTGGCCACCCAGAACCCGATAGAACAGGAGGGCACCTATCCCTTGCCCGAGGCGCAGATGGACCGCTTCATCATGAAGATCGTGCTGGACTATCCAGACCCCGACAGCGAAAGGCAGATGCTGGCCATGCTGCGCGGCGAGTCGCGCCAGGATGGCGCCGCCGACAGCGCGCCGCTGACGCAGGAGGCCCTGTTCGCCTGCCGCGCCGAGGTCGACCGGGTGCACGTGTCCTCGGCGCTGGACCAGTACCTGGTGGACCTGGTCAACGCCACCCGCCGGCCGGCCGCGCAGGACGCCGATCTGGCGCGCTGGATCCAGGTCGGCGCCAGCCCGCGCGGCGCGATCGCGCTGGACAAGGTGGCGCGCGCCCACGCCTGGCTGGCCGGGCAGGACTACGCCTCGCCCGACGACGTGCGCGGCGTGGCCCGGCCGGTGCTGCGGCATCGCCTGCACCTGTCCTATGACGCGGTCGCCGACGGCGTCACGGCGGACCAGGTGATAGACAAGCTGCTCGACACCGTAGCGGTGCCGGTCTGAGTCCGCCATGCCGTCCGCCGCTCCCTCCCCGGAAGTCCAGGTCCGCATCGCGGACTTGATGGCGCTGGAACCCGCCGCGCGCGGCCTGGGCTTCTTCAGCCGCCAGCCGGTGCACAGCATACTGGCCGGCCAGCATGGTTCGCGCCTGCGCGGCCGCGGGCTGGACTTCGAGGAATTGCGCCGCTACCTGCCCGGCGACGATCTGCGCCAGCTGGACTGGCGCGCCTCGCAGCGCCTGGGCAAGCCTTATGTACGCACCTATAGCGAGGAGCGCGACCGCCCGGTGCTGGTGGTGGTGGACCAGCGCATGGGCATGTACTTCGGTTCGGTGCGCAGCTTCAAGTCGGTGGCGGCCGCGCGCGTGGCGGCCTTGTCCGCGTGGATGGCCTATCTGGCCGGCGACCGCGTGGGAGGCCTGGTGTTCAGCGATGGCGGCATCGACCGCGTGCGGCCGCTGCGCAGCCGTGAACGCATCCAGGCCCTGTTCGCCGCCATCGCGCGCCGCAGCCTATCCATGGGCGCCGATCAGCCCGACGTGGACGCTTCCGGGCGGCTGAACGAGGCGCTGCAAGGGACGCTGGCGCATGCGCCGCACGATTGCCTGGTCTGCCTGATCAGCGATTTTGCCGGCGCCGACGCCACGACCTTGCGCCTGTTGCGCACGCTGGCCGCGCACAACGACGTGATCGCGACGCTGGTGTACGACCCGCTGGCGCTGCGCATCCCCTTGAGCGGCCGGCTGGTGGTGACGCAGGGCGAGCTGCAGGTCGAGGTGGCGGCCGATCGCAAGCAAGTGCGCGAGCCGCTGTCGGACTTCTTTTCGGGACGCCTGCGCGACGTGGCCGAACTGCTGCACCGCAGCCGCGTGCCGCTGCTGTCCATCGACACCGCGGACGACACCGTGGCGCAGTTGCGGCGCGAACTGGGCCGCCAGGCCAGCCGTCAGCAAAGCCGGGGCCGGACATGAACGCCGACGCCGCGCCGTCCATCGAACAGCTGCGGCAACTGCCGCTGCCCGAGCCGGTCAGCTACTGGCCGCAGACCTGGGGCTGGGCGGCGCTGCTGGCCGTGGCGCTGGCCCTGGCCGGATGGGCGGCGTGGCGGATGGCGCGGCGTCACGCGCGAAACCGCTACCGCCGCGCGGGCCTGCGCATGCTGCAGGCGTTGCGCCGGGAAACGCAGGCGGACCCGTTGGCCGCGCGCGCCTTGCCGGACCTGCTCAAGCGCGTCGGCCTGTCATCGGTGGCGCATGCCGACCGCGCCAGGGTGGGCGCCTTGCAGGGCGCGGAGTGGGTCGCCTTCATGGACCAGGGCGTGGCCGTGTTTCCTCCGGACGCGGGCGTCCTGCTGAGAGCGCTTGCCTATGCGCCGCCCGAGACCTTGCGGGCCATCGATCCCGCGCGCCTGCGGACATTGTTCGACGCCAGCCGGCAATGGATGGAGCGTCACCATGTGGCGGCTTGAGTATCCCTGGCTGCTGGCGCTGCTGCCTCTGGGGTGGTTGGCGTACCGCTATCTGCCGCCGTACGTGCAGCGCCGCAGCGCCGTGCGCATTCCCTTCTTCGAATCGGTGGCGCGCAGCGCCGGCCAGACGCCGCAGCGTCCCGGCGTGCGCGGCGACCGTTGGCAGCTGGCCCTGAACGCGCTGGTCTGGCTGCTGCTGATCCTGGCGCTGGCGCGGCCCGAGCGGATCGAGCCGCCGCTGGAACACCGCCAGCCGGTGCGCGACCTGCTGCTGGCCATCGACATTTCGCAATCCATGGAGACCGAGGACTTCGTGGCGCCGGACGGCCGCCGCGAGGACCGGCTGAGCGGCGTCAAGGCGGTGGTGGCCGACTTCATCGACCGCCGCAAGGACGACCGGCTCGGCCTGATCGTGTTCGGCAGCGCGGCCTATCCGCAGGCGCCGCTGACGCAAGACCATGCCACGCTCAAGCTGCTGCTTGCCCAGGTGAGCACACGCATGGCCGGCCCCAACACGGCCATCGGCGACGCGATCGGCGTGGCGATCAAGCAGTTCGAGCATGCCGGCGAGCGCGATCAGGTCCTGATCCTGCTGACGGACGGCAACGACACCGGCAGCGCCGTGCCGCCCGGCCGCGCCTCGGCCATGGCGGCCGCGCGCCACATCGTGGTGCACACCGTGGGCATAGGCGATCCGCAGGCGCAGGGCGAAGAGAAGGTCGATTTCGACGCCTTGCGCGCGATCGCCGCCAAGACCGGAGGCCGCTTCTTTCCGGCGCAGGACCAGGCGTCGCTGCGCCAGGTCTATGCCGAGCTGGACCGCATCACGCCGCACGAGGTGCGTGAACTGCGGCATCAGCCCAAGCAGGATTTCTTCTGGGTGCCGCTGGGCCTGGCGCTATTGCTGCTGGCAGCCTGGCATCTGGCCGCCGCGCTGCGCGGCTGGCATCGCGGCGCCAGGCTGCGCGATGGCGGCGTGGAGGAGGGCGGATGGAAATCGACCTGAGTGCCTTCCATTTCCTGCGCCCGTGGTGGCTGCTGGCCGTTGCGGCCGCGGCCTTGCTGCTATGGCGGCGGCGCGGCGAGGACGGCCGGGCGGGATGGCGCAGCAACATCGCGCCGGCGCTGCTGCCTTACCTGACCGTGCGCACGCAGGGCAGCCGCGGACCGCGCCCCGTGCAACTGCTGGCCGCCGTGCTGGCGCTGGGCGGCATCGCGGCGGCAGGGCCGACCTGGCAACAGGACCGTCCCGCCTTCCTGGACAATCTCGCGCCCCTGATCGCCGCGGTGGATCTGTCGCCGTCGATGGACGCGGCCGATCTGCCGCCAAGCCGGCTGGAGGCCGCCAAGCGCAAGCTGCGCGACTTGCTCAAACGCCGCGCGGGCGCCAAGACTGGGCTGATCGCCTACGCGGGCTCGGCCCATCTGGTGTTGCCACCCACCGACGATCCCGCGCTGCCGGACATGTTCGTGCAGGCCTTGTCCACCGAACTCATCGGCGCGCCCGGCAAGAACGCCGCGGCCGCCATTTCCCTGGCCGCCAGTCTGCTGCAATCCGGCCAGGCGGGCGGCACGCTGCTGCTGGTGACCGACGGCGCGGACACCAGCCAGTTGGCCGAGGTTGAGCGCCTGGCCCGCGCCAATTCCTTCCAGATACTGGTGTGGGCGGCAGGCACGCGCGACGGCGGCGTGGTGCGCGACGCGCGCGGCCAGCCACGCGTGGACGCCCAGGGCAAGCCGGTGCTGGGCGGCTTTGACGAGGATGCGCTGAAACAGCTGGCGCAGGCGGCGCGCGCGCCCCTGGGCAGCCTGACCCTGAACGACGACGACCTGGACTGGGTGACGCTGCACGCCGAACGCCACTTCCAGGAGGTCCAGGACGCGGACAAGCCGCCGCACTGGAAGGACGCGGGCTATTGGCTGTGCTGGCCGCTGGCGCTGTTGGCGCTGCTGGCGCTGCGGCGCGGCTGGAACATCAACTGGACGGCATGCCTGCTGCTGGCCGCCACGGCCGGGCTGTATACGCCCCGGGTGGACGCGGGCCCGCTGGCCGACGCCTTTTTCACCCCCGATCAGCAGGGCCGCTGGGCCTACGAGCACAAGCGCTATGCAGAGGCCGCGGCCTTGTATGCGGATCCTTACTGGAAGGGCCGCGCCGCCTACGACGCGGGCGACTATCAGGCCGCGCTGGCCGCCTTCGCTAAGCTGGATACGCCGGAAGGCTATTTCTACCTGGGCAATACCCAGGTCCGGCTGCGCAGCTACGACGTGGCGCTGGCGGCCTATGACCAGGCACTGCGCCTGCGGCCGGAGTTTCCCGAAGCGCGCGACAACCGCGAGCTGGTCGCCAGATTGATCGCCGCCGCCGAAAGCGAGCAACAGGACGACGACTCCGAGAAGCCCGACGAGACCCGCATGGACAGCGACAAGGGCGCGGGCAAGATGATGCGGGTAGCGGCCCCCCAGGCCGCTTCTGACGAGGTCTGGCTGCGTAACCTGAGCCTGTCGCCGGCGGGCTTTCTGAAGCAGAAGTTCGCCATCGAGGATGCGCGCAAGTCCGCGCCGGCGCAGGGGAAGCAGCCATGACCCGCCGCCTGGCCGCATTGCGCCGCCTGGGCCTGTGGCTGCTCTTGCTGCCGCTGAGCCTGTGCGCCGCGATGGCGCGGGCCGAGTCCGCCGATGCCGGGCCGCAACTGCGCGCCGAGGCCCGCATGGCGGCGTCGGGCGAGCTGATGGCGGGCGCCACCGCCATCCTGCAGGTGGACGTGCTGACCTCGACCTGGTTCACCCAGCCGCCGCAGCTGCCGGCCCTGGATATTCCGGGAGCGCTGGTGTCCGGGCCATCGGGGCAAGCCACCATCATCCACGCCACGATAGGCGGCATCGCCTACAGCGGACTGCGCTACTCCTACCTGGTCAGCCCGCAGGCAGCGGGCGCCTTGCGCGTGCCCGCCATCCACGTCAGCGCGCAGGTAGGGCAGGCGACGGCGCCGCTTGCCGCGCAGACGCGGCCGCTGGAAGTGCGCGCCGCGGGGCCGCCCGGCGGTGTGGCAGGACACGCGCTGGCGGCCAGCGCGGTCCAGGCCAGCCAGCAGATCCGCTATTCGGCCCAGCCTCCCGCCGTGGGCGACCACGTCAGCCGCGTCATCACCGTGCAGGCCCAGGGCGCGCAGGCCATGCTGATCCCGCCGCCCGCCGCGGCCTCTGTTCCGGGTCTCAAACTGTACCCGTCCGAGCCCGAGCTGACGCAGATCTCCGACGATCGCGGCGGCTTCCTGGGCGGACAGCGCGTGGACCGGCTGGACTACGTGATCGAACGTGGCGGCGCCCTTGAGTTGCCCGCGGTGGAGATCCGCTGGTGGAACATCGCGACCAACAAGGAAGAGCGCGTGGTGCTGCCCGCGCAGCGCTTCGAGGCGCAGGCCGGCGCCGCCTACCAGGCGCCATTCTCGGTCGAGCAGGACCTGCGCGACATGGGCCGGCAGGTGCAGGTGCGCATTCCGGGGGGATCGCTGGCGCTGGCTGCGGGCGTGGCGCTGGCAGTCCTGGCGTGGTGGTTGGGCGCACCCTGGCTGCGGCGGACGTTGGCCCGCCTGCGGACCGGACTGCGGGCGCGGCGCGAACAATGGCGCGCCTCCGAACCCTATGCGGCGATGAACTTGCGGCGCTTGCTGGCGCGGCCCCAGCCGCGCATGGACGCGCTGTACGCATGGCTGCGCCGAGCTTGCGGCGCGGCCACGATTGCGCGGGGGACGGCCGGCCTGGAGCCGGCGCTGCGCCAATCCGCCGACGATGCGCTGCGAGCCTGCTATGGCAGGGCGCCGGACGCGGCGCACGGCTGGCGCGGATTGCGCGAGATGTTCCCGCCTTGGCGCCGCGCCTTGCGCGCGCCGGTGCGATCGGGCGGCGCGCAAGACCTGCCAGCGCTGAATCCCGGTACGGCCGCAACGTCACGCGGACGGGTGGCCGCCGCTTCCGCCGACCTTCAAGGAGATCTCCCATGACGATGCCTTTGCTCGCCCGGCGCTGGCTTGCGCTGCTGTTCCTGCTGCTCCTGGCCGGCGTGGCCCGCGCGCAGACGCCGCTGCCGTCCTGGAACGAGGGGCCTTCGCGCCAGGCCATCCTGGGCTTCGTGCAAGCCGTCACGACGGAGGGCGGACCGGACTATGTGGCGCCGGCCGACCGGATCGCCGTGTTCGACAACGACGGCACGCTATGGAGCGAGCAGCCCCTGTACTTCCAGCTGATCTTCGCGCTGGACCAGGTCAAGACCATGGCGCCCCGGCATCCCGAATGGGCGCAGGAGCAGCCCTACAAGGCCGCGATCGAGGGCGACCGCCAGGCGCTGGCGGCCTCGGGCACCGAAGGGCTGCTGAAGATCGTGGGCGCGACCCACACCAATATGACCACCGAGGCTTTCGGCGCGGAGGTCAGGCAATGGATCAAGACCGCCCGCCATCCGCGCTTCAAGCAGCCGTACACCAGCATGATCTATGCGCCCATGCTGGAACTGCTGGACTATCTGCGCGGCAACGGCTTCAAGACCTACATCGTGTCCGGCGGCGAAGTGGAGTTCATGCGCGCCTGGGCGCAGAACGTCTACGGCATCCCGCCGGAGCAGGTGATAGGCACCACCTTCGTCACCGAGTTCCAGATGCAGGACGGCAAGCCCGTGCTGATGCGCACGCCCAAGCTCGACTTCAACGACGACGGGCCGGGCAAGCCCGTCGCCATCAACAAGTTCATCGGCCGCCAGCCCATTTTCGCCTTCGGCAATTCGGACGGCGACCTGCAGATGCTGCAGTGGACGGCGGCCGGCAGCGGCAAGCGCTTCGCGGGCCTGGTGCATCACACCGACGCCAGGCGCGAGTGGGCCTATGACCGGGATTCCAAGATCGGCCGGCTGGACCGCGCGCTGGATGAAGCACGGCAAAAGGGTTGGGTAATCGTAGACATGGCAAAGGAGTGGAGAAGGGTATACGCATTTGAAACACAGTGATTCGTTTACGTGACTGGGAACCGCCCGCAAGGGTCAGGAGAAAGCGATGAACGCAAGAAAACTGTTGAGCGCGGCGCTCTTCGCCGCAACCGGCCTCATGGCACTGGCAGGCGCGCAGGCGCAGACCCAGGCGCCGGCGGCCAATCAGGGCCAGGCGGCGGCATCGGGCAAGAAGCCGAACATCCTGGTGATCTTCGGCGACGACATCGGGCAGGCGAATATCAGCGCCTACGCGCATGGCGTGGTCGGATACACCACGCCGAACATCGACCGGATCGCCAAGGAAGGCGTCCTGTTCACGGACTACTACGCCGAGAACAGCTGCACGGCGGGCCGCTCGTCCTTCATCACCGGGCAGTCGCCGCTGCGCACCGGCCTGTCCAAGGTCGGCATGCCCGGTGCGACCGTGGGGCTGCAAAAGGGCGACATCACCCTCGCCGAGGCCTTGAAGGCGCAGGGCTACACCACGGCGCAATTCGGCAAGAACCACCTGGGCGACCGGGACGAGTACCTGCCCACGCGCCACGGCTTCGACGAGTTCTTCGGCAACCTCTACCACCTGAACGCCGAAGAGGAACCCGAGCGCCCGTACTGGCCCAAGGACCCCAACGATCCCTACGTCAAGAACTTCTCGCCACGCGGGGTGATCAAGGCCACGGCCGACGGCAAGGTGCAGGACACCGGCGCCTTGACCACCAAGCGCATGGAGACCATCGACGACGAAACCGTGGGCGCGGCGATCGACTACATCGACAAGCACGGCAAGGACGACAAGCCGTTCTTCGTGTGGATGAACACCACGCGCATGCACATCTACACGCACATCCGGCCCGAGCACAAGGGCAAGAGCGGCATGCCCGGCAACGACTATGCCGATGGCATGTGGGAGCATGACCAGGACGTGGGCAAGCTGTTGAAGAAGCTGGACGACATGGGCATCGCCGACAACACCATCGTCGTCTACACCACCGACAACGGCCCCAATGCCTTCACCTGGCCGGACGCCGCCACCACGCCGTTCCGCAGCGAAAAGGACTCCAACTGGGAAGGCGCGTTCCGCGTGCCGGCCATGGTGCGTTGGCCGGGCAAGATTCCCGCGGGGGAAATCAAGCGCGGCATCGTGTCCGGCATGGACTGGTTCCCGACCCTGATGGCGGCCACGGGCGACACCACCATCAAGGAACGGCTGCTGGACGGCTGGGCGCCGCAGGCCGGCGGCACCAAGTTCAAGGTGCACCTGGACGGCTACGACCAGTTGGGCTACCTGACCGGCAAGCAGGACAAGAGCGCGCGCGACGAGTTCTTCTACTTCAACGACGACGGCGTGCTGGTCGGAGCGAGGTTTGGGGACTGGAAGGCGGTGTTCTGCGAGCAGCGGGCTCCCGGCAATCTCAACATCTGGCAGGACCCGTTCGTCTGCCTGCGCTTGCCGAAGATCTTCAACCTGCGCATGGACCCGTACGAGCGCGCCGACATTACGTCGGACCAGTACAACGATTGGCTGGCCAAGAACGCCTATCTGACCGCCATCGCCACCATGAAGGCCACCGCGTTCCTGGACACGTTCCTCAAGTATCCGCCGAGCCAGCGCCCCGCTACGTTCAGCGTGGATCAGGTTCAGGAGAAGGTCAACAAGGCCATGGAAGAACACTTCCAGCAGCTTGACAAGCAGAAGGCGAAGTAACCGCCCGCGGCGCAAGCCGGGGCAGGACCGGGCGGCGCGCGTCGCGCCGCCCGGCAACGCAGAGGGAGCAGCATGATGGGCATGGGGGCAAGCGAGGCGGCGATGCAGGGACGCGATCTGGAAAAACAATCCGTGCAGGAACGGACCCTGACGGCGGCTCGGCCGGCTGCGCTGTTGTTCCTTTCCGGCATGGCTGCGCTGGTGTTCCAGGTGCTGTGGATCAAGCAGTTGTCGCTGGTGGTGGGCGTGGAGGTCAGCGCCATCGCCGGCGCCGTCAGCGCATTCTTTCTGGGCCTGGCGCTGGGCGGGTGGCTGTTGGGCCGTCGGGCGGACCGCTTGCGGCGCCCGGTACGTTTCTACGCCGCGCTGGAAGCGGCCGTGGCGCTGTCCTGCGTCGCGGTGACCTGGCTGCTGGCGCGCAGCGCCGCCGTCTTCGTCGCGGTCGAGGCGCATAGCAGCGTGGCGGCCTGGCTGGCGGTAGGGCTGCTGCTGGCCATTCCCGCATTCTTGATGGGCGGCACCTTGCCGGTGCTGCTGCGCGCCGTGAGCCGGCAGGGCGCGGACATGAGCCGCGCGGGCGGGGCGATGTACGCCGCCAATACCTGCGGCGCGATCCTGGGCGCGTTACTGCCTGCTTTTTTCCTGATTCCGCGCTTCGGCGTGCAGGGCGCGGCGCTTGCCGCGGCCTCGCTGAATCTGCTGGCGGCGGCCGGCGCCTGGATGCTGGACCGCAGGGCGGGCGACAGCGCCGCGCCCGCCGCCAGCCCGCAAGCCGCGGGCACGCCCCTGTCGGGCGAGGCGCGCCTGGCCGTGGCACTGTACGCGGTGGCCGGCGCCGTGGCGCTGGGCTACGAAGTGATCTGGTCGCAGATGATCGTGCCCTTCATGAGCACGCGCGCTTTCGCCTTCGCCATCGTACTGGCCACCTATCTGGCAGGCCTTGCCATCGGTGCGGCGCTGTACGCGCGCTGGGCGCGCCGCGTGCGCAATCCCTGGACGGTGTTCGGCTTCCTGATCGCGGGCGCGGGCCTGATCGCGGTGCTGGAAGTGGCGTTGCTGGGCCAGTGGCTGGTCGTGGCGCAGACCCGGGCGGAAGCGGCGGTCTACCAATGGACGGGCAGCGGCTTTGCCGGCATGTGTGCGCGTTTCGCGGTGGCGGCGGCCAGCCTGGTGCTGGCGCCCACGCTGCTGCTGGGCGCGGCGTTTCCCGCGGTGCTGCGCATCGTGGTGGGAGAGCAGCGCGTGGGCCGCGAAGCCGGCGCCGTGCTCGCCTGCAACACGCTGGGCGGCATCGCGGGCACCTTGCTGACCGGGTTCCTGCTGCTGCCCGCGCTGGGCCTGGTGCGCACCCTGGGCGTGCTGGCGGCCATTGCCGCCGCGGTGGGCGCCGTGGCGGCCTGGCGCGGACGCTCCGATGGCCGCGCCGCCACTGGCTGGGCCACCGGCATCGCGGGTCTGGCCACGCTGGCCGTGGTCGCCATGCTGCCGGCGGACCAGTTTGCGCGGCTGCTGCCGGGCGCCAGCGGCGCGGGCCTGGTCTTCTATGAAGAAAGCCATGGCGGCACGGTGGCCGTGGTCGAGCGCGCCGGCAACGGCAACCGTTTCCACCGACTCTACATCCAGGGCGTGTCGAATTCGGGCGACGCCATGCCTTCGCTGCGCTATATGCGGCTGCAGGCGCTGCTGCCCTTGATCGTGCACGCGGGCGAACCCAGGTCCGCGCTGGTCGTGGGCTATGGCACCGGCATCACGGCAGGGGCTCTGTCGCAATACCGCGGCCTGGAAAAGCGCGCGGTGGCCGAGCTGCTGCCCGCCGTGCTGCGCGCCGCGCCCCATTTCCAGGGCACCTTCCAGGCCGCCACCGATCCGGGCCTGGACAAGCGCCTGCGCGACGGCCGCCGCGAACTGCAGGCCAGCGCGGAACGCTGGGACCTGATCACGCTGGAACCGCCGCCGCCTTCGGCCGCAGGCGTGGTCAATCTGTATTCGCGCGACTTCTACCAACTGGCCGCCAGCCGGCTGGCGCCGCAAGGCATCGTGGCGCAATGGCTGCCGCTGCCGACGCAGAACGAGGACGACACCCGCGCCCTGATCGCGAGCTTCATTCAGGTGTTTCCGCATGCCCAGCTCTGGACCAGCGAGCTGCACGAAATGCTGCTGCTGGGCTCGCTGCAGCCGCTGCCGCTGGACGCGGCCCGCATCCAGGCGCGCTACGGCCAGCCCGATACCGCCGCCGCCCTGAAAGCCGTGGGCGTGCCTTCGGCCGCGGCCTTGCTCGCCACCTGGGTGACCGACCGCGACGGACTGGCGCGTTTTGCCGGCGATACGCCGCCCGTCACCGACGACCGGCCCGGCATCGAGTATGCGACCTGGGTGCGGCCGCGCGAGGTGGTGCGGACGCTGCCCGCGCTGCTGGCCCTGCGCAGCGAGCCGCCGCTGGCAGGCGCGTCCGAGGCGCTGCGCGCCGACATGCAGCTGGAACGGGCGCGGCTGGACACGTTCTACCGGGCGTCACTGGCGGCCTACGTGGGCGACCGCGAAACCTGGGGCCGGGAAATGAACAAGCTGGCCCGCGATGACGGCGACAATGCCTACTACCGCTGGTTCATGCCTAGCGCCAGGCAATAGGGCCTAGCTGCATATGCGCCGCCAGGGCGCAACGCCATGTGGCGAGCAGTAGCCCGCGCAGGGCGTCGCCATCGACATGCCGCTCTGGCAGCGCAGGTCAGGCGCCCGTTCGCCATAGGGCACCATGCCCTGGCAATCGCATGAGGCAAGGCCGGCGCCGGACGGCAGTTTCTTGGGCAGCTCCGGCACGGCGGCGCGCTCGGCCTTGGCCTTGGGCGCGGGCGGCGGCGCTTCGTCGTCCGCATCGGCGCGCTCGATCACGCCCCGGACCTTGGCCGCCGGCATGTTGCAGGCCTTGGCGATCGCATTGACCGTGCGGCCGTCGTTGGCCATGGACAGGATCTTCTTGTCGTTGCAGGCCGCCTCGGCGCGCGGCGCGGCAAGGACCCACAACGCAAGCGCGGCGGCAAGGAGAATGCCTGGTCGGGTGTATGTCATTGCACGCCTCCTGCACCCATGCCCGAATGAGGAGATACGGCGTAGTCTGGTCAGGCGAGAGGGTTTGGCAAAGAGCGTAGTGCCGCCTATTTGGGGGTGTCAACGCAGCCCGATTGCCTAGTGCTTATTGCGGACTTGTACCGGACTCAAGCGCTATCCCTAAGCATGATCCGGCTTGGTGCGCGCGCCATGATGCGGCGGCACCAGGCCTAGATGAATCAAGCGGCGGCGAACTCGGCGCGCAGGCCGGCCGCAAACGGATGGGCGGCGATCTCGCCCTGGACCCGCGCCCGCGCCTCGTCCAGCGCATCCGTCCCGCGCGCCGTGCCTTGCACCGAAAAGAACGTCACGCTCTTCAGGCCTATCGTGCCCAGCACGTGCCTCAGGTACGGCGTAAGAAAGTCCGGCTGGCTGTGCTCGCCGCAGCCGAACTCGCCGCCGGACGAGATCGCCACGTATACCGGCCGGTCCTCCAGGCTGCCTTCCTTGCCGCGCTCCGTGATCTGGAACGTGCTGCGCACCCGCACCACGTGATCGATCCAGGTCTTCAGCGAGGCCGATACGGTGAAATTGTGCATCGGCGTCGCGATGACGACATGGCTGGCGTCCCGCAAGGACTGGATCAATCCGGACGAACGGCCCAGCGCGCCGCGGTGCTGGCGGCCGTCGGTGGGATCCTGGCGCGCGCTCAGCGTGGCGGCGTAGTCGGAGTCGACCAGGGGCAGGGCGGTCGCGTCGACGTCGACCACGGCCGCGTCGGGCGCGGCGGCGGTGAGCTGGTCGACGATGGCTTGCGACAGGCGATAGCTTTCGGAGGCGCGGCCGCGCGGGCTGCAGATGATGCGCAGGATGTTCATGAGGCGGGAGTTTCCAGTGACTTGCTGAATCGGATGGCGCTGGTCAACAGACCGGCGCGGAAATAGAAGCGTTGGGCCAGGGCGTTGCCCAGGCCGGTGTCGAGCACCAGGCGGGCGCAGCCGCTGTCGCGCGCGGCGGTGTCCAGCGCGTGCAGCAGGCGGGCGCCCCAGCGCTCGCCGCGCCGTCCGTCCGCCACCACCAGGTCGTCGACATACAGAAAGCGGCCGTAGATCAGGTTTTCCTGCAGGCGGTAGCCCGCCAGCGCGACGGCCCGGCCCGCGTCCATGGCGGCCAGCAGCCGGTAGCCGTCGGCGCGCATGCGGCCGACGCGTTCGATGAAGTCGGCTTCTTGGTTCAGATGGGGCCGTAGCTCGCGCATCAGCGGCAGGCATGCGCGCAGGTCCTGCGGGCTTTCGATGTGGTGCAAAGTGGCTTCTGTCATGGATGCAAAGGCGTTATCAAGAAGGGAGTACAGCCATGTTAGGAGCCGCATGCCATAATTAGAAGGGCCATAAAATGAATTGTTGACTATGCCATGATGCAGCCTCAGCCGCAGGACCCGCCCGCGCTCTCCAGCGGCGCGGAGCCGCTGTACCGCCAGGTCTACGAACGCTTTCGCGGCGCCATCGCCCAGGGCACGCTCAAGCCGGGCGACCGTATTCCCTCGGCGCGGGCGCTGGCCAAGGAAATGGGCGTGGCGCGCGGCACGGTGGAAGTGGCGTATTCGCTGCTGGCATCGGAGGGCTACATCCAGGCGCGCGGCCAGGCCGGCACGGTGGTGGCGCCCGATGTACAGCCTGCCCACGCGCCGCCACCCGCCGCGGCCCTTCCTGCCGAGGCGCCCGGCGATGGCCCGGGCTGGCGCGAGCCTTCGGGCCTGCGGCCGTTCCAGATGGGCTTGCCGGCATTGGACGAGTTTCCGCGCAAGCTATGGGCCCGCCTGGGCGCCCGGCAGCTGCGCAGCCTGCAATCCGCGGACCTGGCTTATCCGCCCAGCGGGGGCCTGCCAGCCCTGCGCAGCGCGACGGCCGCCTATCTGCAAGTGGCGCGCGGCATCCACTGCCAGCCGTCGCAGGTGTTCATCACTTCTGGCTACAACAGCACGATGGGGCTGGTCCTGCAGACGCTGTTCGAGGCGGGCGACCAGGTCTGGATGGAAGATCCGGGATATCCGCCGACGCGCGCGCTGCTGGAGCAGGCGCGCCTGGAACCGGTGCCCGTGCCGGTGGACCAGGACGGCATCATGGTCAGCGCCGGCATCGAGCGGGCGGGACGGGCGCGCGGCGCGGTGGTGACGCCGGCCCATCAAAGCCCCTTGAGCATGTCGCTGTCCTTGCCGCGCCGACAGGCGCTGCTGGACTGGGCCGAACGCCGTGGCGCCTGGATCGTGGAGGACGACTACGACGGCGAGTACCGCTACGTCGGCCGCCCGCTGCCAGCCTTGAAGAGCCTGGATACGCAAGGCCGGGTGCTATATGCGGGCACCTTCAGCAAGGTCCTGTTTCCCGGCTTGCGGCTGGCCTACCTGGTGGTGCCCGAGGCGCAGGCAGGACGCTTCGCGCAGTCCGCGCGGCTGCAGGCGGGCGGGGCGCCGGGCCTGACGCAGGCGATATTGAGCGCCTTCATGGCCGAAGGCCATTTCGGCCGCCATATCCAGCGCATGCGCAAGCTGTACGCGGAACGGCGCGCCGCGACGGTGGAGGGCCTGGACGCGGCGCTGGGGCAGCGCCTGCGGATCGAGCCGCAGCCGGGCGGCATGCATCTGGTGGCGCGTCTGGACGATGGCCAAATCGACGTGGTCCTGGCCGGGCGGATGGAAGAGCAGGGCATGTATGCGGGCGCATTGTCGCGCTGGTGCGCCACGCCGCGGCAGCAATCTGCGCTGCTGCTCAGCTTTACCAATATCGCTACGCAGGCGCAGGCCCGTGAATTGGGCCTGCGGATACTGCGGCTGATGCAGGCCTAGTTCAAACCGGCCTTGTCCAGGCCGTAAGCCGCATCGGCCGAGCCCGGCACGGTGCGGAACGCCACGTTCAGCCGGTTCCAGCCGTTGATGCCGACCACCAGCAGGGTCAGGTCCGAGATTTCCTTTTCGGACAAGTGCTCGCGCGCCTCTTCATAGGCCGCATCCGAAACGCCCTGCGCCGACAGGGTGGTGACGGCTTCGGTCCAGGCCAGCGCCGCGCGCTCGCGCGGCGAGAACAGCGTGGACTCGCGCCAGATGGCGATGTGATGCAGGCGCAATTCGCGCTCGCCGGCGATCCTGGCCTGCTTGACGTGCATGTCCAGGCAGAAGCCGCAGCCGTTGATCTGCGAGGCGCGGATATCCACCAGTTCGCCGACCTCCTGCACGATAGGGGTTTTCTTCAGCGACATGCTGAATTCCAGGTACTTCCTGGACTGTTCCTCGGACACCTGGAAATAATTCAAACGCTGGCTCATGTTGCTACCTATTCGATACGTATTGCCGAGGGGAATCTCGTGACGACAGCATGAGGCAACTTGGCCCAGCACGGTAGTGCCATAAATGGTGTTTCGACCTGGGCCATGGCGGGAGCGCTGCGGCCCCTGCCAGACTCAGGCCGGCCAGCGCAGCACGAAACGGGCGCCGCCCAGCGGGCTATCGTGGATCTCGATGCCGCCGCCGTGGTTCGCGGCCACGCGCCAGACGATGGCCAGGCCCAGGCCCGCGCCGCCGGTGCCGCGGTCGCGGCTTTCGTCCAGCCGGATGAAGGGTTCGAACACGCGGGCGCGGTCGGCCGGGGCGATGCCGCCGCCGTCGTCGTCCACGATCAGCTCGAAGCCGCCCGCAGGGCACTGGCTGAGCCTGACCTCCACGTGGCGGCTGGCGTAACGCACCGCGTTCTGCACCAGGTTCAGCAAGGCCCGGCTCATGTAGCGCGGATGCAGCCGCACGCGCGGCGGATAGTCGCGGTGCACATGGCACTGGATGCCGCGGGCCTCGGCCTGGTGCGCCACTTGGGCCAGGGCTTCGCCCAGCCAATCGCATGTGTCCACGGTTTCCAGCCTGACGGTGTCGTCGGCGGGGCGCTCGAGCCGCGCGTAGACCAGCAGTTCGGCCACCAGCGTTTCCAGTTCGCAGATGTCGGCCTGCATGTCGCGCAGAATCTGGAGCCGCCTGGGCAGGTGCTGGTCCTGGCCCAACAGGGCGACCTCGAAGGACAGGCGCGCCAGCGGCGTGCGCAACTCGTGCGAGACGGCATTGGTCAGGCTGCGCTGGTTTTCGACCAGCGCCGAGATGCGTTCGGCCATCTGGTTGAAACTTTCGCCCACGTGCCGCATGCCGGCCAGGCGCGACAGCCGCACCCGCGCGCCGAGTTCGCCCTGGCCCATGCGCAGCGTGGCGTTGCGCAGCCGGTCCAGGTCGCGCCACAAGGGCAGGGCCCAGAGCACTAGCAGGATGATGCCCACGATCAGGCTGAGCGCGGCCCAGGCGGCTATCGTGATCCATCTTTCAACGGCCCGCGGCGCGCGCGGCAGGCTCAACTCCAGCCACTGGCTGGGTTCGCCGGGCAGGGGAGCGACGTAGACGTTGTAGTCGTCGCGCATGATGAAGCCGGCGGTGGCCAGCTGCTGCCGTTCCGCTGCCGTGGGCTGGGCTTGCGCGTCCGTGAGCAGGTTCAGTCCCAGGCCGTAGTGCGGCTGTATCTCGTCGCGCAGGTAATCCGCCCGCGCGCCGGGTTCGAGGTCGTCCAGTTCCTTGCGCAATGCGTGGATCTGCCCCCGGACAGATTGGTACGACAGGTCCGCGCTCAGCGGGTCCAGCAGATACTCGAGGCTGCGCTGCACCAGCTGCGATCCCGCGATGTAACCGATAGCGGCGACCACGAAGATGCGAATCGCAAACTTGAGCATTGGGGATCTGGACCTGAACTGGGGACCTGGGATGCTATCGGGCCGCAACAGGCACAGTCGCCGATATTTGTACGGTATTTGTAAAGTTGTTTGAAGCGCGGCGGGGCGTCGAGGTAAACCGGCCATATGGCCCGGCCCGTTCAGGCGGTTGAATCCGCCACGCCGCCCGGCTATAAGCATGGGGCGGGGGCCGGACCCTCATGCCCCGCCTGCCGAAGAAGCCCGAATCCCATGCCGCCGCTGCCTCCCCATCAAGACGAACACGTCGCCAGCAAGCCCGCCACTTCCACCCGCGAGCAGCCCGGCCGGGGCTCCTGTCTGGAAGTCTTCCTGGTTTTCCTGCGCCTGGGGCTGACGTCCTTCGGCGGGCCGGTGGCGCATCTGGCGTACTTCCGCACGGAATTCGTCGAGCGCCGGCGCTGGCTGGACGATTACGCCTACTCCGACCTGGTGGCGCTGTGCCAGTTCCTGCCGGGGCCGGCCAGCAGCCAGGTCGGCATGGCGATAGGCCTGAAGCGCGCCGGCTGGGCCGGCATGCTGGCGGCCTGGGTGGCGTTCACTCTGCCCACCGCTATCGCCCTGATTCTCTTCGCGCTGGGGCTGGCGCAGTTCGGCTGGCTGTCCGCCTCGGGCGCCATCCATGGCTTGAAGATCGCGGCGGTGGCCATCATCGCGCAGGCGGTCTGGGGCATGGGGCGTTCGCTCTGTCCCGACCGCGAGCGGGCGGGGCTGGCGGTGGCGGCGGCGCTCATCACCATCCTGATGCCGACGACGCTGGGGCAGTTGAGCGCGATCCTGCTGGGCGCCATCGCCGGCATGGCAGCGCTGCAGGTGCCGCCGCGCCCCGCCTTGGCGGTGCAGCCGCTGAAGGTGTCGCGCCGCGCCGGGTACACGGCCTTGGCGCTCTTCGTGCTGTTGCTGGCGGGCTTGCCGGCCTGGGCCGCCATCAGCGGCATGCCGCTGGCGCAGCAGCTCTCCGGCTTCTATCGCGCGGGCGCGCTGGTGTTCGGCGGCGGCCACGTGGTGCTGCCGTTGCTGGAATCGGCCTCGGTGGCCGGTGGCATGGTCTCCAATGCGGATTTCCTCGCGGGCTACGGCGCGGCCCAGGCCATGCCGGGACCGCTGTTCGCCTTTGCCGCCTTCCTGGGCGCGATGTCGTCCGGCCCCTTGTCGGGCTGGGCTGGCGGACTGGCGCTGCTGGTCGCCATCTTCCTGCCTGGCGCCTTGCTGGTGGCGGCGGCGCTGCCGTTCTGGGAAAGCCTGCGGCGGCGTCCGGGCGTGCGCAATCTGGTCGCGGGCGTGAACGCCAGCGTCGTGGGCATCCTGTTGTCGGCCCTGTACGACCCGGTCTGGATCAGCGCCATCCGCGACCGCGCGGACTTCGGATTGGCCTTGCTGCTGTTCGGCCTGCTGGTCTATGCGCGCTGGTCGCCCGTCTGGGTGGTGCTGCTGGCCGCGGCCGGCGGCTGGGCGCTGGCATAGCAGAACCGCCCTTGCGGGCAACGCGCCTAAGACTGCCAGCGTGGCTGGCGCTTTTGCAGGAAGGCGTCTATGCCTTCGCAGGCGTCGGCTTCCATCATGTTGCGCGCCATCACGTCCCCGGCGTAGTCGTAGGCGTCCGCCAACGCCATCTGCCGCTGCTTGTAGAACATGCGCTTGCCGTAGCGGATGGCCGTCGGGCTCTTGGCCAGGATGTCGTCGACCATTGCGCGCACGCGCTGGTCCAGCTGCGCCTCGGGCACGGCATCGTTGATCAGGCCCCAGTCCCTGGCTTCATTGGCATCGATGAAGCGCGCCGTCACCAGCATTTCGAAGGCGCGCTTGGCGGATACGTTGCGGCTCAGGGCGACGGCGGGCGTGGAGCAGAACAGGCCGACGTTGATGCCGGAGACCGCAAACTTCGCCGTGTCCGCCGCCACGGCCAGGTCGCAGCTGGCCACCAGCTGGCAGCCCGCCGCGGTGGCGATGCCGTGCACCTTGGCAATCACCGGCACGGGCAGGGCCTGCAGGCCCTGCATCACGGCGCCGCATTTCCGGAACAGGTCGCGGTAGTAGTCCAGCGAGGGTTGGCTGCGCATTTCACGCAGGTCGTGGCCGGCGCAGAATGCCCGGCCGCTGGATTCCAGCACCACGCAGCGCACGCCGGCATCGCGCGACAGCGCGTCGATCTCGGCTTGCAGCGCGGCCAGCAGCCCTTCGGACAGCGCGTTGAACTGGCCGGGCCGGTTCAGGCGCAGCGTCACCACGCCGCCTTCGGCATGGCGCGCCAGGATCGGTTCTTGCGCCGCGTCTTCGATATTCATGTCGTCTCCAGGGTGGGCTATCCCTGGATAGTAGAGGCATACGCCGCCCGGCGTCAGCCCGCCGCCAGACGCCGCGCCATGCCGGGCGACAGGCACAGCAGCGGCCCGACGATGGCGGCGCCGATCAGCGCCATCGCCGCTTGCGGCCCCATGCCGCTGTCCAGCAGCACGGTGGCGATGACGGCCGATCCGCTCATCTGGAACAGGCCATACACCGCGGCCGCGGTACCGGCGCGCTCGGCGAACGGCTCCAGCGCCAGGCTCAGTCCGGAGCCCAACGCCAGCGAAAAGCCCACGGTCAGCACCGCCACCGGCAGCATGAAGATCCAGGCCGACAAGGGCAGCCACAGCCACGCGGCCAGATGCATGGCGGCGGCCGCGAGCAGGGCGGCCATGCCCACGCGCACCATGGTGTGGCGGCCATGGCGCGCGATGAAGGCCGGGGCCAGGAAAAACGCGCCGATGTTGATCGCGGCGTTGCCGCCGAACCAGGCGGAGAAACCCAGCTCGGAATAGCCCAGCTGCTGCACCAGCACCACGGGCGCGGCGGACACGAACACCAGGATCATCGCCATGCCGGCCATGCCGAACGCCGCGAAGTAGAGAAAGCGTCCGCTGGCCACGATGGGCGCATAACGGCGCAGGCTGTAAAGCGCGCCTTGAGGCTTGGCGGGCGCGGCCCGCGTTTCCTCGAAGCGCACCGCCAGAAAGCCCGCCAGCGTCAAGGCGAACAGCACCATGAAGACGAAGGTGCTGCGCCAGCCCGCATGCACGGCCAGCGCGCCGCCCACCATGGGCGCCAGGGCGGGCACGGTGCACAGCGCGCCGTTCAAATAGCTGTAGACGCGCGCGCCCACCGCGGGGCTGAAGCAATCGCGCACCGCGGCAAAGGCCACCAGCGACGCCGAGCACGCACCCAGCCCCTGGATCACGCGCGCCGCGTAGAACACGTCCAGCGAGGTGGCGGCGGCGCCCAGCGCCGATCCCAGCAGATAGGCCAGCGCGCCGCCCAGCGCCACGGGCCGGCGGCCATAGCGGTCGGCCAGCGGGCCGATCAGCACCTGCCCCACGCCCACGGCGAAGATGAATAAAGTGATGCTGGCTTGCAGCGCGGTGACGGGCTGGCCGTAGTCCTGCGCCATGACGGGCAGGGAGGGCAGGTAGATATCGATGCCCATGGGCGTAAGCGTGACCAGCCCCATCAGGAGACCGATCAGCCAGCGTTGGCCGCGAGGGGATAATGCAGACTTCATGGCAGGACTCGGGGTCCATTGCGGACCCGGGAAAACCCGATATTATCCATGAACCGGCGTAGAATCTTCCAACCATGAACACTTCCGCCCTGCGTCCCCGCATCGTCATCCATTACTGCACGCAGTGCCAGTGGCTGCTGCGCGCCGGCTGGATGGCCCAGGAACTCCTGTCGACCTTCTCCACCGATCTGGGCGAGGTCGTGCTGCAGCCCGGCACCGGCGGGATCTTCCAGGTCACCTACAACGGCGACCTGATCTGGGACCGCAAGAGCGATGGCGGCTTCCCCTCGGCCAAGGAACTGAAGCAGCGCGTACGCGACCGCCTCGATCCCGGCCGCACGCTGGGCCATATCGATGGCCACAGCGCCGGCCCGCTCTCCGCGCCGGATGCCTGATGCGCGCACGGACCGGGCCCGCAGGGCCGGTCCGCTGCCACGCGACCGGCCCTGCGATCAGGCGGAAGATTCCACTTGCGCCAAGCCCGCGCGGTGCTTGCGCTGGCGCATGGCCGACACCACCAGCAGCGCAATCAACCCCACGCACGCCACCACGAAGCCCAGGCTGATGGGCCGCGAGACGAAGATCGCCAGGTCGCCGCGCGACAGCAGCAGGGCGCGGCGGAAGTTCTCTTCCACCATGGGGCCGAGCACGAAGCCCAGCAATAGCGGCGCGGGCTCGAAGCGCAGACGGATCAGCGCATAGCCCGCCGCGCCGAACAGCGTCACCATGGCTACGTCGAACAGATTGTTGTTGGTGCTGTAGACGCCCACGCAGACGAAGAACAGCGCCGCTGGGAACAGGTAGCGGAACGGCACCGTCAACAGCCGCACCCACATGCCGATCAGCGGCAGGTTCAACAGCAGCAACAACACATTGCCCACCCAGAAGCTGGCGATCAGCCCCCAGAACATGTCGGCGTGCTCCACCATCATCTGCGGACCCGGCTGGATGCCGTGGATGATCAACGCGCCCAGCATCAGCGCCATCACCGGGTCGCCCGGGATGCCCAGGCTCATGGTGGGAATGAAGCTGGTCTGCGTCGAGGCGCTGGTGGCCGCTTCCGGCCCCGCGATGCCCTCGATGGCGCCGCGGCCGAAGCGGCGCGGCTCGCGCGCCACCTTCTTCTCCGTCGCATAGGAAATGAACGACGCAATGGTGGGGCCGGTGCCGGGCAGGATGCCGAAGGCCGCGCCGATGGCCGTGCCGCGCACCAGCGCGCCGCGCGATTGCTTGATGTCGCCGGCTTCGGGCCGCATCGACTTCATGCTGATCTTGGCGGTGGTCACCTTGGCGTCGCCGCCGATGCGGTTGATGTTCTTCAGGAAGTCCGCCACGCCGAAGAGGCCCATGGCCAGCGCCACGATCTGCAGGCCGTCGGAGAGTTCCAGGATGCCGAAGTGAAAGCGCATCGTGCCGGTGTTGACGTCGGTGCCCACCACGCCCAGCAGCAGGCCCACCACCACCATCGCCACGCCCTTGATTGCCGAGCCCTTGGCCAGGGTGGCGCCGGCCAGCAGGCCCAGCATCATCATGGAAAAGTATTCGGCGGGGCCGAACTTGAAGGCCACGTCCACCAGCATGGGCGAGAACAGGATCATCGCCAGGATGCCAACCGACGCGCCGCAGAACGACGAGAACATCAACATGAACAGCGCCGAGCCAGCCTTGCCGTTGCGCGCCAGCGGATTGCCGTCCAGGCAGGCCACCGCGTGCGAGGCGGTGCCGGGCAGGTTCAGCATGATGGAGGTGATGCCGCCGCCATACTGCGAGCCGTAGTAGATGCCGGACAGCATCACCAACGCCGCCGTGGGCGTCATGGTGTAGGTCAGCGGCAGCAGGATGGAGATCGCGGCCAGCACGCCCATGCCCGGCAGCACGCCGATCAGGTTGCCCATGAACACGCCGAACACGGCCCACATCAGGTTGTCCAGCGCGAAGGCGACGGAGAACCCGTGCATCAGGTTGTTGAAGATTTCCATTGTTCAACCCCAGCGGAACAGCGGGAACTGCAGCTGCAGCGCCCAGGAGAAAACCGCAACGCCCAGCACCGTGACGCCGGCGGCCAGCAGCGCCGCGCTGCGCGGCGTGTGCTGGCGGTCGCCCATGGCCGAAATGAAGACCAGCGCAAAGGTCGCGGGCACCAGGCCGCCGTATTTGCCCACCAGGATGAAGGTCAAGAGTCCGCCGATGATGCAACCCCAGCCGCGCCAGTCGGGCGGCGCCTCGTCTTCGCTGTCTTCCTCCACGGGCGCGGGCGCCGCGGCCATGCGCGCGATCATCAGGCCCAGCAGGACCAGCAGCACGCCCAGGATGGCGGGGAACATCCCCGGCCCCATGCGCGCCAGGCTGCCGATGTTGTAGGTGGATGCCTGCGCGATGGCGCCCAGGCCCAGCACGATCATCGTGCCGGCCGCCCAGGCCTCGCGCCGCGCGGCGCTGCGTTTGGATTGCATCTGTAGTCCTCCCGTTGTTGTGCCTTTGCCTGACTACGTTCTGAACAAAAGCTGACTTTTGAATGAACGCGGAAGTCTAGGAATTCAAACTTCCGTTCACCTTTCAGGCGCAAGGGCAATACGCGAAACAGGTGTTTTTTCGGCAAAAACGGGGGAAATCCCTAGGCGCGCGAGCATTGCGGGCAGGGGTGTTGCGCGGCGCGCGGCCGCGCTTTGCATCGACGCGAAGGGCGTCTGCGCGCTGGTGTTGTCAACCCTTGGGCGTCCAGGGCTTGCGCGGGCTGCCGGCCAGGGCTGCGTCCAGGCGCTGCTTGGCGGCCTCGGGCCAGCAGGCATCCATGTCGTAGAACTCCTCGGCCGCCGGCATGTCGTCCGGGATGCCCACCCACGGGTGCTTGGAACGCACGAAGCAATGCGCGCCCGGCGGGAAATCGGCGGCTCGGTCCAGCGTGCCTGCGTAGATCAGCGCCACCGTTTCGCCATAGCCCGGGTGATGGCTCCACAACAGGCCGAGGCAGGCCGCGCAGCGTACAACCACGACGGTCTTGCCATCGTTGGCGTCCTTTTCCGCCGGGTGGCGGCGTACTGCGCCATGCCGCTTATGCACGCGGTCGGATTCGATCACCGCGTTCATCGCAAAGGCGGTGCCGGAGTGCCGTTGGCATACGGTGCAATGGCAGCAGTGCACGAACATGGGCGGGCTGGCGAGGCGGTAGCGGACGGCGCCGCAATCGCAGCCGCCTTCGATGGAAGGGTGGGTCACGGGTGTCTCCTGGCAATTGGCGTATCCAGTGTAGGGAGACCCATCCAGAAGCGGCAGTGGCGATCGCGTCACAATCCGGGGCGTTTGCGCCATTGTTTACGCCGTCGCGCCGGGGCGCCATCGCCGGCGATGGCGGCCGCACGCACACCGCTTGCTATTTCAGGCAATTTAGTGCTAAAATACAACATCTTTCGGCAAAACCACAATAAAACCAAATGCCGGAATTTTGTAAGTCGCTGGCGGCTGCGGCCGCCATTTTCGTTTGCGTTGCCTGCGCGCATGCCCCCCGCGCCCGGTGGTTCCCATTGGATCCGCATCCATGGCACGCACGAAATCCCGGCATTGCGCTTTGGGCGGGGGAAAGCCATGCGCCCTGAACAGGAGAACGTTCATGTCCCATCAACTCGCAGGCAAGAAGTGGCAATTCGAGATTCCGCCCCTGGACTGGAAGGCGCCCGAGACCAATAAGGAAGCGGACATCAAGGCCGCTGCCGCGGACGCCGACCCGGCCGAAGACCAGGATGTCTGAGGCAGTCCCCCGCAGGGCTTGAATGTCCGGCCCTGCGGGGCAGAGGCGCTAGGCCGCGTGCGTCACCACCTGGTTGCGCCCCTGCTGCTTGGCCGTGTACAGCGCGGCATCGGCGGCCTGGAAGACCATCTCCACATCCGCGCCGCCCGCCGGCCAATGCGCCACGCCAGCTGATACCGTGATCTCCAGCGCACCGCTCAGGCGGTGCGCCTCCGTCTTCTTGCGCAGGCGTTCGGCCATGCCCGCCGCCTCTTTCACGCCCACGCCGGGCAGCAGGATCAGGAATTCCTCGCCGCCGTTGCGGCAGAGTATGTCGGTCGGGCGCGAACAGTCCCGCATCAACTGCGCCACGCCCTGGATCACGGCGTCGCCCGCCGTGTGGCCGTAGGTATCGTTGACCCGCTTGAAGTGGTCGATATCCAGCGCGATCACGGCGAAGGGCGTTTCGGCCGCCTGCAGATCGTCCACCGCCTGCCGCGTGCCGCGCCGGTTGCGCAACCCGGTCAGGGGATCGGTGATGCTGGCCTGGCTGAGCTTGCCGATCTTGTCCTGCAGATTGCTGTAGCTGCGAATCACGGCCAGCTTGAGGCGCTGAGCCTCGAAGTACCAGGCCTTCACCGAGCGCACCCGCTGCATCGCCACGGCCATGTCGCGGTGTTCGACATTGGTCGCCAGTTGCGACAGCGGCTGCGAAATCTTGCGCGCGCACCACCAGATGGCCAGCAGGAACAGCAGGGCGAAGGGCGCCGCGTAGCGGATCAGCGCCCAAAGGAGATCGTGCAAGGGTTCCAGCGTGGCCAGCGCGGGACGCTGGGCGATCACGCCCCAGCCGCTGCGCGAGACGTGGGCATAGCCGGCCAGCATGTCCACCCCGCGCGTATTGACCAGGCGCTGCGCGCCGTCTTCGCCGCGCATCACGGCGGCCACCACCGGATTGCTGCTGACGTCCTCGCCGACGCGCGCATTCTCGGCGTGATAGATCAGCCGCCCCTCGCCATCCACCACATACAGATAGGAACCGTCCTGGTAGGGATGCTTGCCCAGCAGATTATGCAGGGCGCCTTCGTTGCGCAGATAGATGGTGCCCGACACGTAGCCCAGGTAGACGTCTGCCTGCGTATGGATGGGGTACGAAACGTTGATCAGCAGGTTGCCGGCGACCGACACATAGGGCTTGCTGATCAAGGGTTTGCGCGTCTGCAGCGCCATGCGGCTGCCGGCGTTGTCGACCCGTGTTCCCTGGAAACTGCGGATGGCCTGGCTGGCGGCCACCATGACGCCGTCGGCGCGGATGATGGCGACCGAGTTGAAGCTGTCCGTCTGATCGCGCAGGCGCGCGACCTCGGCGTTCAGGAGTTCCGGCTCATCGAAGCGCCAGGCGACGTGGCGGGCGCTGTACTCCAGCTGCTGCAGCGCCGAATCCAGGAACGTGTCGGCGCTCTCGGCCAGCTTGGCGGCGTAGACCCGATTGGCTTCCAGCGTATTGGCGATGAGCTGTTCGCGCTGCACGCGATAACTGGCGTACAGCGCGTTGGCGGTCGCGGCAAGCGCGCTGAATACGGTGAGCGCAAGCACCAGCCCGCGTAGGTTGATTCGCATGAAGATCGTGTCGGGCAGGGTTCGGGTTGCGGCGAGTGCGCGGGATTTTACCCGCGCGGGGCATCCGGCTCATCCAGCAGGCGGGCCGCCGGCGATTCGGCGGCGGCGCCCGCGCGGAAGTAGCCCATGACGGTGGCCACGCTGGCGTGCCCGGTCATGGCCATGGTGTCGCCCAGCGGCACGTTGCGCCGTCCGGCCTCGGTCACGAAGCCGGAACGCAGGCTGTGCGCTGAAAACTCGCCCTCCAGGCCGGCCAGTCGGCAGCGTTCCTGCACGATGTCCCGCAGCGCCGCGGCGGCTAGCGGCTCGCCCAGCACATTGCCGCGCCGCACACGCCGGAACAGCGGACCCTGGGTGATGCCGCTAGCGCGCAGCCAGGCGTCGAGCGCCCGCGCGGCCACGCCGACGATGGGCTTCTGGTCGTTGGCGCGGGCGGCGCCCGCCTGGTTGGTCTTGGAATGGGCCAGCGCAAATAGAAAACCATCGGCTGTCCGGCGCGTGTTTTCCATCGTGGCGCGCACGACCTCGGAGCGCCTGCGCCCGCCGCTGGCCCAGGCGAACAGCAGCAGGGCGCGGTCGCGCAGTCCGCGCAGAGAGTCGTCGCAGGTCGCAAGCATGGCCTCCAGCGGCTCGCGCGTCAGCGCCACCTTCTTGGCGGGCGCCACGCCGCGCCGGGCATAGGCGCGGCGCGTCCGGGCAAGCAATTCGCGCACCGCGGCCGCGCGGCAGGGGTTGGCGTGGCCGTGCAGCTCGTGCGCCTTGGACAGCACCGAGATCCGCTGCAACAACGTGTTGAGGCTGGGCGCGCCCAGCCTGCCTTTGGCCTTCAGCCGCACCAGCTCCTGGTCCAGCGCCAGCGGCAATTCCCATTTCAGGCCCTGTTCGGTCGAACGCTGGGCATGGTCGACCACGAACTGGATGACGGCGGCTTCCGGCAAGGGCAGGGCAAAGGGGCGGGAGTAACGCAGCTCGAACCAGGCGGTCCAGTAGCGGATGGCGGCGCGGTAGCTGGCGACCGTGTTGGCCGAGCTGCCTTCACGCATCAGGGCGCTGGCCGCGGCGTCGGCCTGGGCGTCCAGGGTGAGCGGGTTCAGCGCGGGCAGCGGCGCCTGCAATTTCAGCGGATTCATGGTCGGGCTAGGGTCTAAAATCTTATTCCATACATATTATTATGTATGCTGTATGATATCTAACATAAATATCGAAATACTCACGATAAGGTTCCATTATCGCGGGTAATTATCCTACAGATGCCAAATCGGGCACGGAGCAAGCGCATGGCCACCGGAATTACCGAAACCGACGTCTGGACCGCCGCCGACGCCTTGCTGCTGGAGGGCGCGCGGCCCACCATCGAACGCGTGCGGCAAAAGATCGGGCGGGGTTCGCCCAATACGGTCAGCCCGTATCTGGAAACCTGGTTCAGGTCGCTGGGCGCGCGCATCAAGGATCCTGGCGCCTTTGCCGCGCCCGCGGCCGTGCCCGACCCGGTGGCCCAGGCGGCTGCCCATTTCTGGGAAGCCGCCTTGTCCGAAGCGCGCGCCCAACAGGAGCAAACCTACCGCGGCCGCTGGGAAGAGCTGGCGCGGGAAGGGGAGCAATTGGCGTCAGATGCGGAACAGCTGCAACAGCGCGAAGCCCAGCTCGCGCATCGCGAACAGGATCTGCAGGAAACGCTCAGGGTGGCCACGTCCCAATTGGCCGCCGCCGAAGACCGGCTGCAAGCGGCCGAACAGCAACTGCGGCAGCGCGACGAACAGCTCAAGCGCGTCCAGCTGCAACTGGAAGACGCGCGCAACGCCACCCAGGCCGCCCTGGCGGAAGGCGACAAGATCCGCGCCCAGCATGCCCAGGCAATCGACGCGCTGGAGACCCGCCACACCGCCCACGAACGCCGCTGGTTGAACGAGCTGGACAGCGAACGCAGCGCGGTCAAGCGCCTGCAGGCGCGGCTGGATGACGCGCAGGCCGCCAGCCAGCAGCAGGCCGCGCAGGCGCGCAAGGCGCTGGAACAGGAACAGGATCAGCGCCGCCAGGCGGAACAGGACGCGCAGGCCCTGCGCGCCGAAGCCCTGGCCCTGCAAGCGCGCCAGCAAGCGGAGCAGGCCGCGGCCGACACTGCCCGGGAGGCTGCGCATGAACGCCAGGGGGCGCTGGAATCGCGGCTCGCAACCGCTGAACAACGGGCGTCCGACTACCTGGCGCAATTGAAGGGGAAGGACGAACAATTGGGCGAACTGACCCGGCACCTGATGGCGCAAATCCAGCGGCAGGACCCGGGGCATGTGCCGCCGGAGCCTGCCCAGCCCTAGAGGCCTTTCGGACCGGCGTTCGCATTGAAGGAATGCATTGCATGAACCCTGGCCGCCCGATATTGTTGTAGACACGGCAGGGCGCGCAACGCGCCTCGCCGCGCGGCATATATCAGGTGCCGCAGTAACCGGGCCTGCCGGAGGAACTATGTCATTTCGCGTGATTGCCTCGATGCTTTGCGCGCTGTTGCTGTGGTTGCCTCCCTTGGCTGGGCACGCCCAGCCGGCAAAGGGCAAAGCCGACCCGCTGGCGCTGGCCTACAACATGAAGCCCTGGACCGGGGACTTCGACGGCATGGTCAAGCGCCGCCAGGTCCGGGTGCTGGTGCCCTACAACAAGACGCTGTACTTCCTGGACAAGGGCGGCACCCAGCGCGGCATCATCGCGGACATGATGACCGAGTTCGAGAACGACCTGAACCGGCAGCTCAAGAACAAGAACATCCGCGTGTACGTGGTGTTTCTGCCGACCTCGCGCGAGCGCCTGATTCCAGACCTGCTGGCGGGCAAGGGCGACATCATCGCGGCCAACCTGACTGTCACCGAAGAGCGCCAGAAACTGGTGGATTTTTCCACGCCGTTGGCGACTGGCGTGCGCGAGCTCGTCGTGGCCTCGCCCGGCGCGCCGGAACTGAAATCGCTGGACGACCTGGCCGGGCAGGAGATCTTCATCAACCCGGTCAGCAGCTATCACGGCAGCGTCAAGAAATTGAACGCGGACCTGCAGGCCCGGGGACTGAAGCCCGCCATCATCCGCGACGCGCCCGGCACCTTCGAGACCGACGACATCCTGGAAATGGCCAGCGCCGACCTGGTCAAGTACACCGTCGCCGACCGCTACCTGGCCAATTTCTGGAAGCAGATCTTCCCGCAGATCCGGGTCTATGAAAACCTGGAAGTCGACAACGGCAACGACATCGCCTTCGCCTTCCGCAAGGATTCGCCCAAGCTCGCGGCGGCGCTCAACGCCTTCATGGAAAAGAACCGCGTCGGCACCTCGTTTGGCAACCAGCAGCTGACCAAGTACCTGAAATCCGTGAAGTGGGTAAAGGCGGCCACCGACCCCGAGGAAATCGAAAAATTCCACCGCCTGGCGGAGTTCTTCCGCAAGTACGGCGATCAATACAACATCGACTGGCTGCTGATGATGGCCCAGGGCTACCAGGAGTCCCGGCTGGACCAGGGCGCCAAGAGCTCGGTCGGCGCGATCGGCGTCATGCAGATCATGCCGGCCACCGGCAAGGAGCTGCAGGTGGGTGATATCCGGCGCGAGGAATACAACATCCATGGAGGCGTCAAATACATCCGCTTCATGATCGACCAGTACTACGCCAAGGAGCCCATGACGGACCTGAACCGGGGGTTGTTCGCCTTTGCGGCGTACAACGCGGGGCCGGGCCGGATCAATCAGCTGCGCAAGGAAGCCGCCGCCAAGGGGCTGGACCCGAATGTCTGGTTCGACAATGTCGAGCGCGTGGCGGCCGAACGCATCGGGCGGGAAACGGTGCAGTACGTGAGCAACATCTACAAGTACTACATCGCCTATACGCTGATCCGCGCCCAAGGCGCAGGCGACGGCGCGGGCGCCCCGCGCTAGCCGGAGGCGGCGCCGCTTGCGGGCCGCCACGGTATATGTCCGCGGGATTTTCGGATAAATTCGCCACAGGCGCATCCGCATGCACCCATCCGGCAGAAGCCCCGCCGGCATCGATGCGCCACACATCAGGGCTGCCGGCCCTATCAGGAGCAGCGGTTGAATCCTCTTCCACGCCAGACGGTCGATCTCGCCCGCATCATTCTTGTCATCGTCATCCTGGCCGGCCTGATGGCAGGCAGCGTCTACATCCTGCGCCCGTTCCTGCCCGGCCTGGTCTGGGCGACCACCATCGTCGTGGCAACCTGGCCGGTCATGCTGGCGATCCAGCGCTATTGCGGCGGGCGGCGCTGGCTGGGCACCCTGACGATGCTGGTCATCCTGCTGTTCGTCATCGTGCTGCCCCTGTATGAGGTGATCTCGACCCTGGCGCTGCACAGCAGCGCGATCATGGCCGCGGTCAAGAGCCTGCCCGACTATGCGCTGCTGGCGCCGCCCGCCTGGGTCCATGGCATTCCGCTGGTCGGTCCCAAGATCGCGCAGGAATGGCAGACCCTGTCCGACGCCGGCGCCGGCGGCCTGCTGGCCAGGCTGGAACCCTATCTGACCAGCGCGGCGGCCTGGCTGCTGGGACATGCCGCCATCGTCGGCGCCTTCATGATGCACATGCTGATCACGGTGGTCGTGGCCAGCATTCTCTATACCAAGGGCGAAGTGGCGGTCGATTTCGTGCGCCGCTTCTTCAACCGGCTGGCGGGCCAGCGCGGCCTGGCGGCGGTCAAGCTTGCCGGGCAGGCGATACGCGCCGTGGCGCTGGGCATCGTCGTCACCGCCGTGGTGCAGTCCGGCCTGGGCGGCCTGGGCCTGTGGATCGCGGGCGTGCCCGCCGCCGGCATCCTCACCGCGCTGATGGTGATGCTGTGCCTGGCCCAGCTGGGGCCTTTCCTGCCCATGCTGGCCGGCGTGGTCTGGCTGTTCCAGAACGACATGAAGCTGGCGGCCGCGGTGCTGCTGGTCTGGGCGGTGCTGGTGGCGATGCTGGACAACCTGCTGCGGCCGCTGCTCATCAAGCGCGGGGTCAACCTGTCCTTGCTGCTGATCCTGGTGGGCGTGCTGGGCGGATTGTTCGCCTTCGGCATCGTGGGGCTGTTCATCGGTCCGGTGATCCTGGCGGTGACCCATACGCTGCTCAAGGCCTGGATCGACGAAGTGCCGCCGCCCGCCGCGCTGGGCGCCGAGGCCGATCCCATCGAGACGCCCGCCGAACGTGCCGGATTTCCGCCGGTCTGAACGGCCGGCGCCTTGAACGGCCCCGACCCGGCGTGTGCCGGGCAGCATGCCAGGGAAGGGCGTAACATCTGCCTCACGTCGCGGGCTCCTGGCCCGCTTTCCTGGCAACACCCGGCAATACCTCATGACGATGCACCCTCTGGCGCCGCTCCAAGGCGGCTTTTCCGTTCACCCCGATCCCATGGCTTCCTCGCGCAAGGCGGTGGCGCGATGAGCGAAAGCGTACGCCTGGCCAAGCGCTTGGCCGCCGAACTGTCCTGCTCGCGCGGCGATGCGGAACGCTATATAGAAGGCGGCTGGGCCGCCGTGGACGGCAAGCGGGTCGAAGAGCCCGGATTCCGGGTCTCGCCCGGCCAGTCCGTCGGCCTGCTGCCCGGCGCGCGCCTGGAAGACGCGCGGCCCGTGACCATCCTGCTGCACAAGCCCGCCGGCCTTTACGCCAATGACGAGCCCGGCTCCGCGCGCGACCTGATCCTGCCCGAGAACCTGATGCCTGGCGACCGGTCGGGCCAGCGCTATCTGCAGCGCATGTTCAACGGCCTGAAGCTCGTCACGCCGCTGGAACGAGCCGCCAGCGGCCTGATCGTCTACACGCAGGAATACCCGGTGGCGCGCAAGCTGGTGGAAGAGGGGCGCTACGTGGAGCAGGAGTACGTGGCCCAGGTGTCCGGCCAGCTCAGCGCCGCCGACCTGGCGCGCCTGCAGCGCGGCATGGCCTACGGCGGCCGCGCCGCCACACCCATGAAGGTCAGCTGGCAGAACGAGACCCACCTGCGCTTCGCCCTGAAGACGGCCGCGCCCGGCTTCATCGAATACGCCTGCGATGCGTTTGGATTGCGCCTGCAGGCCCTGCGCCGCATCCGCATCGGCCGCCTGCCCATGGCGGGGCTGGCCCTCGGGCAGTGGCGCTACCGCCTGGATTACGAACGCTTCTGATGCCAGCAGGGATGACCATGGAACATGCGCCGCAAGGCCCGCGGCCGGAGCCCGGCTCCGCACGCAGACGTTTTCTGATCACTGCGGCAGGCCTGGGCCTGTCCGCCGCGCTGGCCGGCTGCGCGGCTCCCAAGCCGCCGCGCCGCGCGCCGCAATCGGCCAAGCCCGGACCCGCCGCGCCCCCGCTTGCCAGCGGCGCGGCCGTGCCCGTGCCCGCGCTCAAGCCCGGCGCGCGCATCGCCATCGTGGCGCCAGCGTCCGCCGCGCTGGATGCCGCGGACGAGGCGGCCGAATGGCTGCTGGCGCGCGGCTATGTGCCGCAAGTCATGCCTGCTTCGCGCTCGCGGCTGGACGCCCCCTATGACTATCTGGCGGGGGCCGACGCCGACCGCCTGGCCGACCTGCACGCGGCATTCGCGGCGCCCGATATCGGCGCCGTGTGGTGCCTGCAAGGCGGTTTCGGCTCCTGGCGCCTGCTGGACCAGCTGGACTTCGATCTTCTGCGCCGCCACCCCAAGCCCTTTATCGGCTATAGCGACATCACCGCGCTGCACCTGGCCATGCAGCGCCGCGCCGGCTTCGTCACGTTTCATGGGCCGATGCTGGCGCAGGACCTGCTGGCCGGCAAGCGCGAGCCCACCGAGTCGCATTTGCTGTCCATGGTCAGCGGCCAGGTCGGGCAGGGGGCTTGGATCATGCCGCCTGCATATGCAAGCGCCACGGAGCTCATTCCTGGCACCGCCACCGGACGGCTGATCGGCGGCAACCTGGCCCTGATCGGCGCGCTGATCGGGTCCGATCACGAAATCGACACGAGCGGCGCGATTCTCTTCATCGAGGACGTCAACGAGGCCTTGCCCCGCATCGACCGGCTGTTGAGCCAGTTGGCCGCGGCCGGCAAGTTCGACGGTCTCAAGGGCGTGCTGGTCGGCAACTTCACCCGCATCCTGGGGGTGCCCGGCGACGATGCCCAGGCGCAGGGGCTGCTGTACCCGCTGATACTCGACCAGTTCCGCTCGCGCGGCATTCCGGTGCTGGCCGCATGGCCCAGCGGCCATGGCGATCCCAACCTGACCTTGCCTCTGGGCGCGCAGGTGACGCTGGACACCGCGCGCGGCGGACTGCGCCTGGAGCAAGCGGTGGTGGTATAGATATGCCTCATTAATGATGCATATCTATTATTTATGCTCCATTAATACTCTGAACCTAGACGGGTAAAAATGACTCACTAATAGTGCAAAACAGCAACTAAAGCACTATTATCAAGTCATGAAAAAGAAAATCGAACCCAGCTTCGATGCGGCTGCGGCGCTCGCCCGGATCGGCGCCAACATCCGCACGGCCAGGCTGCGCCGCGCCGAAACGGAATCGACGCTCGCCGCCCGCATGGGCGTGTCACGCGCCACCGTCACGCGCCTGGAGCGCGGCGACGGCGGCGTGTCCCTGGCGCTGGCCATCGAAGCCTTGCTGCAGTACGGCTATGCGGATCAGGTCTACGCCTTGGGCGACCCCGACCTGGACGGCGTGGGCAAGCGCCTGGACGCGGTGCGCCGGCCCAGCCGCGGCACCCGCAAGACGCCGGCCGCGCATCGCGCCGATCCCACCCAGCTGTAGCGTCGGTCTATCGTGCCAACCAGAAAACACAAATCAGTGGAAAGCGAGCTGTATGTCTACGTAGACATACGCGGCGAGGCGGTGCTGGCCGGACTGTTGACGCTGGACGACTCGGACGAAAACCATTTCTACGCCGAGTTCACCTATGTGCAGTCCTATGTGAACGACCCGCGCGCCTTTGCGCTGGATCCGCTGAATCTGCCGCTGGTCGATGCGCGCACCACCTTCCGCACCGAAAGCCGCTACGAAACGCTGGGCGCGATCTTCGACGCCGCACCCGACGCCTGGGGCCGCAACGTCATGCGCGTGGACAACGCCGGCGCGCGCGTGACCGAGGACGAAGTGCTGCTCAAGGGCCGCGGCATGGGCGTGGGCGCGCTGTTCTTCAGCGCCCGCCAGCTCACCCCGAACATGCGCAAGACCTACCGCCTGCCCGAACTCGGCCAGCTGGAATCGCTTGCCGACCTGCTTACCGACATCGACCAGGGCGTCAAGCCCAAGGGCTTGTACCGCGACATCCTGGGCAGTTCCTGGGACATCGGCGGGGCGCGCCCCAAGACCATCGTGCGCGACGAGCGGGGCGAAATGTGGATCGCCAAGTTTCCGCGCAAGGGGGATTCCTACGACCGCCAGCGGGTCGAGTACGCCAACCTGCAGATGGCGCGGGACATCGGCCTAAGGGTGCCCGAGATCCGCCTGGTCGAAACGCACCTGGGCGCCGTGCTGCTCACGCACCGCTTCGATCGCGAACAGCTGCCGGCCGGGCCGGGCATGGCCGCGGCCGTCGCCCGCCGCCACTTCCTCAGCGGCGCCTCGCTCATCAGCCCGTCGGCGCAGATCGGCAAGCGCGAACTGGATGGAGCGCGCGGCAAGGCCACGTATTCCTACGCCCGGCTGGCCGACGTCGTCCGCCGCATCTCGTCCAATCCGGTGCAGGACCTGAAGGAGCTGTACGCGCGCATGATCCTCAACGTGGCCGTGCACAACACCGACGACCACCTGAAGAACGTCGGCTTTCTCAAGGACGAGGGCGCGCAGACGTACCGCCTGTCGCCCTTGTTCGACGTGGTCACGCAGGAAGGCTCCGCCAGGCACTACCTGCACATCGGCGCGGCCGGCCGGGAAAGCTCTTTCCAGAACTGCCTGAGCGAATACCGGCGCTTCGGCCTGCGTTCCGAAGCCGTCGCGCGCGGCATCCTGGACCGGGTGTTGGAAGTGGCGGCAGAGCGCCGGCGCTACTACGACGCAGCCGGGATGACGGCGGACGAAATCGGGCACGTGGAAGCGTCGTTGACGGCCTGGCGCCGCCCCTTGTAGCCCGCGCCTGCGCCGGCCGCTACACCCGCTTGGCCGACCAGTTCCCGCGGCCCGCGGCGCTGCCGCTCATCTGCTTGCCATTGACCGTTCCGGTATAGCGCACGCCGTTGGCCACAAAGGAGATCTCGCTGCCGTTCAGGCGGGCTTCAGAGATCGGCGCGCCGCCCAGCTTGCCGGACAGCCGCTGGTAGCGCTGCTCCAGCTGCAGGGGCTGGCCGTCCACCTCCCAGTTGCCCGCCACCTTGGCGGGCACGATCCACAGGAGCGCCGTGCAGTAGGTGCTGCAGTCCTGCTTGATCGTCTCTTCCGCGTCCGGCTCCCAATCGCCCATGCGGAAGGAGTTCGACACGATGCGGGTGCCGGGCGCCAGTTCCAGGAGCTTGGGCCGCAGCTTTTCGTTGATGGTCGACAGCAGGAACATGGTGATGACGTCCGCCTGCGACAGATCGGTGGCGAACAGATCGGCCGTCACGAAGGTGGCGCGGTCGGCCACGCCGGCGCGCTCCGCGTTGCGGCGCGACAGTTCGACCAGGTCCGGGTTGTATTCGATGCCCTGGGCCGTGAGGCCGCGCTGCGCCGCCGTGATCACGGTGCGGCCGTCGCCCGAACCCAGGTCCATCAGCCGGTCCTTGGGCGTGACCTTGGCCATGTCCAGCATGGTGTCGACCAGGGTCTGCGGCGTGGGCACCCAGATGACGTCCTTGCCTTCCTGGCCGACGTCTGGGACGTATTCCTTCTGTTCCGAGGGCTGCGCCGCGGTAGCGCTCAACACCGGCAGCGGGGTGCAGGCCAGGGCCAGCGCCGCCGCCGCCGAGGCGAGCAGGGCGCCGCGCAGCCGCGGCGGGTTTGCCCGGGCGGGCCTGAAGGACGGAATCGCGATAGGCATGATGGGGACTCCTTGCAGGTAAGGCATGCGGACGGGCTGGCCTGGCTTGGCCGCCGCCCCGGGAAAGCAGGCTAGGCCTGCGGCGGCTGTGGACCCAGCAGGCGCAGCAGCGGCAGGCCCGCGGCCAGCACCGCCAGGCCGATCAGCGCGCCGGCGCCGGCATACATGGCGCTGGAATACACCAGCCCGGCGCAGGTCAGCGCCAGCAGCAGCGGGGGCAGGGGATAGAGCGGCACGCGGAACGGGCGCGGACGATCGGGATCGATGCGCCGCAGGCGCCACACCGAGGCCGCGACCAGCAGCATGAAGATCCAGAACACCGGCGCGGTATAGGCGACCAGCGTCTGCACGCTGTTTTGGCTGAACGCGCCCAGCGCAATCAGCGCCAGCGTGATCGCGCCCTGCGCCAGCAAGGCAGGCGCGGGCGTCTCGCCCTGCGCGTTCCAGGCCGCCAGCGCGCGCAGGCGCGGCACGTCGCGGCCCAACGCGCAATACACCCGCGCGCCGGTGATGATGGTGCCGTTGATGGTGCTGAGCGCCGTGGCGCAGATGGTCAAGCTGAGCAGGGCCGCGGCATAGGGCCCGGCCGCCAGCTGCATCACGTCCGCGCCCAGCGCCGGCGTGTCGCGCAGCCCCTGCAGGCCGAAGATCTCCAGCAGCGCCAGATTGGTCAGCACGTAGGCGCCGGTCACCAGCAGCGTGCCGATCAGCAGCACCCGGCTCATGTTGCGCCCCGGGTTGCGCAATTCGCCGCTGAGGTAGGCGGCCTCGTTCCAGCCGCCATAGGTCAGCAGCACGAACACCATGCCCATGCCCAGCAGGCCCGCGGCGTTGCCCGTCAGCGGCGCCGGCTCGGCGGCCGAGCGCAGCGGGCTGTCTTCCGCAGCGGCCAGGCTGGCGATCAGCACCGCCGCCAGGGCCGCCACTGTCAGCGCGGTGAACAGCCATTGCAGGCGTTTCGAATAGCGCGTGCCCGCCACGTTCAAGGCCGTCAGCGCCGCCACCGCTATCGCTGCATGCAGGGCGGGGCCATACGTGCCCAGCGGCGCGAGACGTTGCGCGTAGTCGCCATAGATGTAGGCCACGACCGCGATGGCGCCGGTCTGGATGACGGAGCAGCGCGCCCAGGCGAACATCAGTCCCACCTGCCGCCCCCAGGCGCGCGTCAGGTAAAGATATTCGCCGCCGGCGCCGGGATAGGCCGAACCCAGTTCGGCATAGCAAAGCGCGCCGACCAGCATCACCAGGCCGCCGGCGCACCAGAGCCCGATATAGGCCGCCTCGGAACCCGCGTGCTGCGCGACCAGCGGCGGGAAGCCGAATATGCCGATCCCGATCACCACGCCGACCAGCACCATGGTGGCGTCCATCACCGATAAACCGGCCGGCGCGCGCGGCTGGAGCAGCAGGGCCGGATTCGCGGACGAACGCAGGGTGGGCTGTGTCATCGGAGGCTCTCGGTTGGGCGCGGGAAGGGGCGCCATTGGGGGACGGTGCCTGACAATTACCTGAACAATTTGCGACCCGTTTTTGGACCCGAAAGTTTCTCCGGGTTTTCCCGAGAAAAACGTCAATTTATTGAATTCAGCGGGAATTCAGCATCATGTGAGTTCTTTCATTTTTTCTTTAAGACATTGATTTTTAAAGATTTACCAGTTCAATTAAAGTACTTTAGTTAAAGTAATTTCTTAAGGTGAAGACGCGCTCGATATGGCCAGGATCCCGCGCTATGCTGATTGCGCAGGACGCGCGCCGCACGAGCCGCCGCCGCGAGGGGCAGGGAGCCAACCGCTATTCAGGAGCAGCGACATGAAGCTATCCATACGCGTGGCCACGGCAGCGCTGGCGCTTTCCGGATCGATGGGCTTGGCGCCCACCGCGATGGCGCATCACGGCTGGTCGTGGGCCGAATCCGAACAGATGACGCTGCAAGGCACGGTCCAACAGGTGCAGATCGCGCCCCCGCATCCCTGGCTGGATGTACGCGCCGAAGATGGCCTGTGGCGCGTGGAACTGGGCAATCCCAGCCAGACCAAGGATGCGGGATTCATCGAAGGCTCGGCCAAGCCCGGCGACGCTATCGTGGCCATCGGCAACCGCGACCGCGACGCCAGCGCCAAACGCATGAAGGCCGTCCAGATCAAGGTCGGCGGCAAAACCTACGACATTTATCCCAGCCGCATCAAGCAACCTTGAACCGGGGCCTGGCCCATGCCTGAGTTGCTGCGCGTCGCGCTGGAACAGCTTGAATCCCTGCCGCCGTCGATCTGGCTGCGGCGGTCGGACACGCTATATCTGTTGGTGAACGCCGCCCATATCGGCGCGATCGGCCTGCTGATCGGCTCCATCGTCCCGCTCGACCTGCGCCTGCTGGGGCTCCTGAAACCGGGGCCGCTGGCCCTGCTGGCGCCGGTACTGGCGCGCACCGCGGCCGCGGGCCTGGCGCTGGCGGTCCTGACCGGAGCCCTGCTGTTCAGCGTCAAGCCGCTGGAGTATCTGGCCAATCCCGCCTTCGGGATCAAGATGGGCCTCTTGGCCGCGGGCGCACTCAACGCGGTGCTCGCGCGGTACAGCAAGGCCTGGGCCACGGTGCTGGATCAGGGCAGGGCTTCGGGCTCCATGCGCTTGCGGGCGGGCGCGTCGCTCTTTCTATGGCTGGGCGTGCTGGTGGCAGGGCGCTGGATCGGGTTTCTTTAGGGGCCGGCGCCCAGGCTTTGGCGCATCAGGCCGGCGCTCAAGCACGCTCGCGCGTCGGCCAACCCTTCATGCGCTGGGGCAGCAATACGTCAAGCCGGCTGCGCTTCGGCCAGCGCGCGCTGCACGGCCGGCCGGGCAGCCACCCGGGCCAGGTAGGCTGCCAGCTTGGGAAACTGCGTCAGGTCGACGCCGTCGCCCTCCAGCCAGCTGCCGATGGTGTAGAGGTAGCCGTCGACCACGCTATAGCGTTCGCCCGCCGCCCAGGGGCCGGCGATCTGCGAGTCCAGATACGCGGCGCAGGCCGTCATGGTCTGCGGCACCTTGGCCTGCATGGCGGCATGCGCGGCGGGGTCGTCCGCCCAGCGCGCGCCGCGGCGCTTGTGCGCGTGCGCCACGTGGGCGGTGGAAGCCAGATAGCTCGCCAATTCCTGCATGCGCGCGAACGCAAACGGATCGTCCAGCGGCGCCAGTTGCGCGGCAGGAAAACTCTGCGCCACGAAGGCGAGCAGGGCGGGCGTCTCGGTCAGCACGCCGTGTTCGGTCGCCAGCGCCGGCACGCGCCCCTTGGGATTGACGCGCAGGTATTCGGGGCTCTGCTGCTGCGCGGCGCCCATGTCGAGTTTGACCAGATCGAAATCGGCGCCCGCTTCGCGCAACGCGATATGCGTCGCCAGCGCACAAGTGCCGGGGGCGGAATAAAAAGTCCAACGGGACATCTGCATCCTCTTCATTCAATGGTTGAAAAGCCAAGTCGCCGCAACGGGCTGCGCTACAGGGTAGCCCGATCACCTGCCGCAGCCAAGCTTGGCCGCGACGCGCGCGAAGCCGCGGCAATATCTGATCTACATCAGACGGCAACCCGAATTGCCTGCGCTGCACCCTGCATCCACGGCATCTGCTGCGCATCGCGTGATAGCATCTGCGCCGATAAGGAACCCCTGAATGCACGCATCTGCCCATGCTCGTGGACGTTGGGTCGCGCTGGTCGCGATGGCCCTGTTCGTCTTTCAGGCGCTGATCGCATCCTCCGCGCTGGCGGGCCCGGGCATGGGAGCGGGCAAGGCCGGCGTCACCACCATCATCTGCACGGCCAGCGGCCCGCGCGTGGTCACGCTGGATGCCGATGGGCAAGAGCAGGGCGCGCAGCAGCACAGCGGCGCCTTGCCGCACTGCTGCAGCGCGGGCTGCGCCATGCTGAGCGACACGCTGCCGCCCGAAATCGTCCTGCTTGCCTGGTTCCTGCCGGCGGCTGCGCCCGCCGTCCATCCCCCGGCCGCCGTACCGCAATTCGCGAGCGCCTTGGCCCGGCTGCCGCAGCGGTCGCGCGCGCCGCCCCTGTCGGCCTGACCCCCTCTCCAGACTTCATCGACATGCCATCCGCGCAGCCCGCCAATCCGCGGACCTGAGCGGCTGCGCCAGCGTCATCGGCGCGCAGCGGGCCATGGGCCTTGCGCGCCGCGGGGAGGGCGCGTCCACGTCCCGTCCATGCGCGCGGACAGCGCGGTCCTGCCGTGCCTCCCATCAGGGGGAGGCAGGATCACTGCCTGTCGGCGCCTGCCATCGCACGTTCCCGATCGACAGACACCAGATATGACCACTAGACAAGAACTGCTGCGGATGAGTTGCCTGGCCGCCGCCCTGGCCGCCTCGTTCCCCGCCTGGGCCCACGCCGCCGAGACGAACACCGTCTACACCACCGAACCCGTGATCATCACGGGCGTGGAACCCAGCGCGCCGTTGACCTTCACCACGGACCCCAAGATCCCGCGCCAGCCGCTGCCGGCCAGCGACGGGACCGACTATCTGAAGACGATTCCCGGCTTCTCGGCCATCCGCAACGGCGGCACCAACGGCGATCCCGTGCTGCGGGGCATGTTCGGTTCGCGCCTGAATCTGCTGACCAACGGCACCTCCATGCCCGGCGCGTGCCCGGCGCGCATGGACGCGCCCAGCTCCTATATTTCGCCCGAGAACTTCGACCAGCTCACGGTCATCAAGGGCCCGCAGACCGTGCTGTGGGGACCCGGCGCGTCCGCCGGCACGGTCAAGTTCGACCGCGACACGCCCCGTTTCGAGGCAGCCGGCGTGCGATTCGACGGCAGCCTGACGGGCGGCTCGTTCGGCCGCAACGATCAGGCCGCCGATCTGGCCGTGGGCAACGACCGCGTCTACACGCGCATCACCGCCAACCATTCCCACTCCCAGGACTACAAGGACGGCGACGGCAACACCGTGCCTTCGCGCTGGGACAAGTGGAACGCCGACCTGACCCTGGGCTTCACGCCCGACGCCGACACGCTCTACGAACTGACGGCGGGCACCGGCGATGGCGAAGCGCGCTACGCCGGCCGCGGCATGGACGGCTCCCAGTTCAAGCGCGAGAGCTTCGGCCTGCGTTTCGAGAAGCGCAACCTGGGTCCCGTGCTGAGCAAGGTCGAAGCGCAGCTGTACTACAACTATGCCGACCATGTGATGGACAACTACACGCTGCGCGCGCCGGACCCCATGAGCGCCATGCCCATGGCCATGGCGGCCGACGTGGACCGCGCGACCTGGGGCGGCCGTTACGCCGGCACCTGGGAACTGTCGCCGGATGTCAGCCTGGTCACCGGACTGGATTTCCAGCAGAGCCGCCATCGTTCCCGCAACGGTACCGACACGGTGCCCTACAGCAACCAGAGCTGGGTCAAGGACGCGGACTTTTCCAACACCGGCCTGTTCGGCGAGCTGACCTGGCGCGCCGCGCAGGACAGCCGCGTCATCGGCGGCGCGCGGATCGACTGGGCTGCGGCCAAGGATTTCCGCCAGGACACGGGCTCGATGATGATGCCCATGCCCAATCCCACCGCGGATGAGCGCCGCAAGGACACGCTGCCCAGCGGCTTCCTGCGCTACGAGCAGGATCTGGCCTCGCTGCCGGCCACGGTCTATGTGGGGCTGGGCCACGTCGAGCGCTTCCCGGACTACTGGGAGCTGTTCTCTCCGGACCGGGGGCCTGCCGGCTCCGTCAACGCCTTCCAGGGCGTGAAGCCCGAAAAGACCACCCAGCTGGACTTCGGCGCGCAGTACAAGACGGAAGCGCTAGACGCCTGGTTCTCGGGCTACGCGGGGTACGTCGACGACTTCATCCTGTTCAGCTACGCCTCGGGCGGCATGATGGGTCCGACGTCGCAGGCCACCAATGTCAACGCGCACATCGCGGGCGGCGAACTCGGCCTCTCATACAAGCCCGCGCCCTCATGGAAGCTGGGCGCCACGCTCGCATATGCCTGGGGCGAGAACCGCAGCGATGGCAAGGCGCTGCCGCAGATGCCGCCGTTGGAGGCCAAGCTCAGCGCTGCCTACGACGACGGCACCTGGTCGGCCGGAGCCCTGTGGCGCATCGTGGCCGCGCAGAAACGCTATGCCCTGAACGAAGGCAATGTCGTGGGCAAGGACTTCGGCCCAAGCGCGGGCTTCGGGGTGTTCTCCGTCAATGGCGGCTATGCGCTCAACAAGCAGGTCCGCCTGTCGCTGGGCGTGGACAATCTGTTCAACAAGACCTACAGCGAGCATCTGAACCTGGCGGGCAACGCCGGCTTCGGCTATGCCGCCAACACCGCGGTCAACGAGCCGGGCCGCACGGTCTGGGCGCGCTTGAGCTTCAAGTACTGACGCGCCCAGTCCGGGGGTACGCGGTCAGGCGCCGCGCGCGGCCGCCAGCAGGCGGACGATTCCGCGCACGTCCTGTTCGGCCTCCAGCCCGCGCAGCCTGCACGCCAGCTCCCTTGTCTGGTTCGCAGACAGGGGCGGCTGCGCGGACGCGCAGCAGGCGTCGAACTTGGCGTCCTGTTCCGCCACGCCCAGGGGGCGTTCGGGGCTGCCGGGAAAGGCCGGCATATCGACCGCGAACTCCCGGCCGTCCTTCAACCGCAATTCGACGCGCTGAGGGCTCATGGCGTTGGGATCTGGATTGCCGTCATCCATCACCTGGATGCGGGCGGCCAGTTCAAAGGTGCTTGCCTGCGCCAGCGCGTCCGGGTCGAAATCGGGTATGCCGACCCGGCCGCGCAGCATGGCCGTGGCCATGGCGTAGCCCATGCAGAGCCTGGCGGTCGCGGAATCCATGCCCGGATGGGCCCGCCGCCCAACCAGGCGCACGATCAACGAGGACGCCCGGACCGTGATGCTGTCCACGTCCTGGGGCTGCAGCGCATGCTGGCGCATCAGGTCCAGCACGGCGCCGATGCCGCTGTGCGTGGCGCGGCCGGTCGGGTAGGGCTTGTGGCTCATGCGGGTGATCTGGAACACCCGGCCCACGTCCGCGCGCACCGCCTCCCAGTCGGCCTGGCCGGCGTCATAAAGCGCGAAGTAGCCGTAAGGGCCTTCCAGGATGTCGCGCGGGCCGGGGAAGCCCGCGCGCGCCAGTTCAAAAGCCGTGACGGCGGCCCTGGCGTTCAGGCCGACCTGCAGGCCGACGGCGGGCGAGCCTTCGATATGCGCCTGCATGGTGCCGGAAAGGTGGCTGTACGCCAGTCCCAGGGCATCGCGCGTGGCGGTTTCATCCAAACCCGCGAGCTTGCACAGCGTGGCCGTGGCGCCCAGGCCGCCGCACATGGCCGGCCGGAAAAAGCGCATGGGCGCGCGCTGGGCCAGCGCAACGTAGATGGCGAAGTCCAGCCCGGTCGCAATCGCGGTGATCAGCCGGCGGCCGTCCACGCCGCCTTCGCGCTCCGCGTAGCCCAGCGCCGCCGGCACGATGCAGGCAAACGCATGCACCACGGCCCGGTCGTGGATGGCGTCGAACTCCTGGTTGAAGACCTGGTAGGCATTGAGCATGACGGCGCTGGCCAGCGGCAGCCGTTCGCCGCTGCCCCAGACGGTGGCCTCTGCGCCGCTTCCCAGCGCCGACGCGGCCTGGCGCAGCGGCGCCATGCGCGGATGGCGCGAACCGGACAGCCCGACGCCGACCGCATCGAGCACGAAGGTCTTGGCCGCGTCGACCGCCGCTGCCGGCAGATCCTCGTAACGGGTGCGCAATACATGCGCGACCAGGGTATCGATTGCATTCATGCGGCGGCTCCAGCGGACTTGGCGGGCACTTGGCCGGCGTACCAGTCATGCATCGCGGCGCCGGTGACGAAGGTGGTCATGGGATGCCCTTGCAGCAGGTCCAGCATGGCCAGCAGGTCGGCGTAGCGATGCGGCACGCCCATCAGATGCGGATGCAATCCCAGCGTCAGGACGCGCGGACGGCCGGCGGTCCGGGCTTCTTCGGCATACAGGTCCAGCGTCCGTTCCAGGCGCCGGCTGAACTCCCCGGTGGCGTGCTTTTCCACGGCATGGATCACCGAATCGTTCAGCTCCAGCGCATACGGCAGCGCCAGCAGGGGCTTCCCGGCGGTCTGCATCCAGTTGGGCAGATCGTCCAGGCACCAGTCGAACAGGTAGTCGATGCCGGCCAGGGCCAGAAGGTCCGGCGTGTCCTGCGTTTCGCGCAGTCCCGGCGAGAGCCAGCCGCGCGGCCGGCGGCCGCTGAAGCGTTCGATCCGGTCCAGCGCCGCCGCGATGGTGCGGGCCTGGCCGTCGCCGTCCTCTTGCGAAAGCGCCCGCTGGTGGATGCCGTGGCCGATGAATTCCCAGCCGGCCTCCAGCAGCGCCTGCGCGGCAGCGGGATAGGCATCGATGACGGAGGCGTTCAGGCTGGCCGAGGCCGGCAGGCCGCGGCCGCGGATGGCGTCGATGATCCGGGGCAGCCCGCAGCGCAGGCCGTACTCGGCCCAGCTGTAGTTGGGAACATCCGGCACCGTCTCGCGCCCGTGCGGCGCGGTCAGCAGGGTGCGGGGCATGGGCTGGTCGAAGGGCCAGTGCTCCACATTGACGACCAGGTGCACCAGGATGGGCCGGCCGTCCAGCGCCGCCAGGGGCGGGCGCTGGCTGGAAAGCATGAAGGGAATGCGTGGATTGTTCATGGCATCTTGCTCATGGTTCAAGGACGGCTCAGCGGCCGAGAAAGACCGGATCGCGCTTTTCGGCGAAAGCACGCCGGCCTTCGGCGTAGTCCTCGCTGGCGTAGCACTGGGCCACCTGGGCATCGATCGCGTCAAGTTCGGCGGCTGTCGGCGGATTCATGGTCGCCAGTATGGCCGCCTTTGCCGCGCGCAGGGAGAGGGGGGCATTGGCGGCAATGGTCCGCACCCGCGCCTGGGTCTGGCGGGCGAAGTCGTCGTCGGCGTAACGTTCATGGATCAGGCCGCGGCGCTCGGCCTGCTCGGCGTCCAGGGTGCGGGCGGTATAGAACAGATCGAAGGCGGACGCCGCGCCCACCACGCCCGCCAGCCTGCGCATGTCGGCATGGGAATAGCCCAGCCCCAGCCTTGCGGCCGGCATGCGGAAGCGGGCGCTGGCGCTGGCATAGCGCAGGTCGCAGGCCAAGGCCAGGCCGATGCCGCCGCCCATGCACGCGCCTTGTATCAGCGCGATGGTAGGCGCCTCGAACTCCGCCAGCAGCCGCTGCGCATCCGCCACCGCCTGGTTGTACCGGGCGACCGCCGCCGCGCCGTCACGGGCCTGGTCGAACTCGCTGATGTCGGCCCCGGACACGAAGGCCCGGGCGCCGGCGCCGGCCAGCGTCAGCACCCGGACCCCAGCGCCTGCCAGTTCAAGCAGCGCCGCAGCCAGTTGCTGCCACATGGACAGCGTCATCGCATTGCGCTTTTCCGGATGGCAGACCGTCAGGGCCGCGATGCCGTCCTGGAAATCCACCTGGATCCGGCCGCCGCTCATACCACCCCCGCGTCATACAGGCGCTCGACGTCGCCCGCGGCATAGCCCATCTCGGCCAGCATCTCGCGGGTGTGTTCACCCCAGCCGGGCGCGGGCCGCGCAATATGGGCGGGCGTGCGCGTCAAGGTCACGGGCTGTGAGATCAAGCGGTATTCGTGTCCGGTCTCGTCCGCAACCTGCTGCGCCACGCCCAGGTGACGCACCTGCTCATCCTCGAACACCTGCGGAATGCTGTAGACCGGGCCTGCCGGCACGCCGGCGCGGTTCAGCAGCCCGACCCAATGCGCGACGCTTTGCTGACGGAAGCGCTGCGCCAGCGATTCATTGAGCGCGGCCCGGTTCGCCACGCGCAGCTTCTCGGTGGCATAGCGCGGGTCCTCCAGCCATTGCGGCGCGTCCAGGCACTCGCACAGGCGGCGCCAATTGCCTTCGCCGGACGCGCCCAGGTTGAAGGCGCCGTCGCTGGCCTCGAACAGCCCCATCGGACTGCTGGTCGGATGATCGTTGCCCGCCTGCACCGGCGTGTCGCCGTCGTTCAGGTAGCGCGCCGCCTGGAAGTCCATCAGCGCGATCTGCGTGTGCAGCAGGGAACTGTGGACCCATTGGCCCACGCCGGACCGTTCGCGCTCCAGCAAGGCCAGCAGGACGCCGACCGCGGCGTAGATGCCCGTGCCGCAATCGGCGACCGCGAGCCCCGCGCGTAGCGGACCGCCGCCGGCAAAGCCTGTCACCGACATGAGGCCGCCCATGCCCTGGATGATCTGGTCGAAGCCTGGCCGGTCCGCATAGGGGCCGTCCTGGCCAAAGCCGGAGATGCTGGCCAGGATGATGCGGGGATTGATGGCGCGCAGGGCTTCATAATCCACCCCCAGCCGCGCCTTGACGTCGGGGCGCCAGTTTTCCACCACCACGTCGGCGGTGGCGACCAGTTGCTTGAACACGGCCAGGCCTTCGGGCTTCTTCAGGTTCAGCGTCATCGACCGCTTGTTGCGGTTCAGGTTCTGGAAATCGCCGCCAGTGCGGTCGGCGGCGAACATGGCTTCGTTGGGATCGATCCCGGCCGGCGGTTCGATGCGGATCACGTCCGCGCCGAAGTCCGCCAGGATGCGTACGCAGGTCGGGCCGGCGCGCACGCGCGAAAGGTCCAGCACGCGAAAGCGCGCGAGGGTGGGGGAGGCGTTGATTCTGGCCATGATGAGTCCGTGGGGTTAGCGTTGCAGAATGGCGGAAAAGGGCAGGGCGAACTGATGCGCAAAGGCCAGCAGCAGGGCTTCGCTGCCCGGCGCGCCGACCGCTTGCACACTGACGGGACGGCCCTGCGCATCGATGCCGATGGGCAAGACCAGCGCCGGCAGGCCCAGATGGTTCAGGTAGGCGTGGTGCCGGTGCAGCGCCGCGAGCGCGCGCGGATCGAAAGCCGGGCTGCTGGTGGTGACCGCGGCGCGGTCCGGCACGCCTTGCGGCAGGCAGGGCATGAGCAGCAGGTCCGCGTCGGCCAGATAGGTGGCGAGGAAGGCGGCGCGCAATGGCGCGATCTGCGACAGGGCGTGGCGATACCAGATCGCCGGCATGGCCCAGCCCGGCAGCGCGATGGACTGGGTGGCCGGCGCCAGCGACGCCAGCTCATGGCGTACGCTGCCCGCCAGCGTGGCGGCGGCTTCGGCGTGCAACACGATCTGGGCCAGGCGGTTCAGGCGGTCCAGGTCGGGCGCGGGGCGGGAATCGATGCGCTGCGGATCGGGCAGGCCCCGTTCGAATCCCGACATCACGGCCGCCACGTCGGCGCGCGCCCCGGCGGTCGCCAGCGTCGAAGCCAGCCGCCAGCGGCGCGGCCGGGAAAGTTCCTGTTCGATCGCCGCCGCGTCCGCAGGCAGGGCGGGCGCGGCGGCCTGCGCAGGCAGCAACGCGGCATAGACACAGGCGGCATCCAGCGCGCTGCGGCCTATCACGCCCACCGTGTCCAAGGTCGGCGCCAGGGCTGCGACGCCGTCCGCCGGCACCAGCCCCGGCGTCGGCTTGAGTCCCACCAGGCCGCAGGTCGCGGCCGGCATGCGCACCGAGCCGGCCGTATCGGTGCCCAGCGTTGCGGGAACCAGGCCCGCCGCCACCGCGACCGCGCAGCCGCTGGACGATCCGCCCACCGCAGCCGCGGCATCCAGCGGATTGGCCAGCGCCGGGCCATGCGGATTCTCGGCCGTCGCGCCGCAAGCGTGTTCGGCCATCGCCAGGGCGCCCAGGTTGAGCGCTCCATGGTCCTGCAAGCGGCGCAGCGCCGTGGCCATCGGACCCGGAGCAGCGTCGCGCAAAGGCCGCCCGCGGCCAGGTGCGTGCTTGCCGGTCTGGAAGGCATCCTTGTGCGCCAGCGCCACGCCTTCAAGCAGGCCGCCGTGCCGCACGAAGGCGCAAGAGGGCAGATAGGTGCGCGTGGCGCAGTGCAGCTCGGCCGCGCGGCGCTGGAACGCCGCGGCCTGGGCCGCGACCAGCGTGGCGCGTTCGCCAGGCGTGGCCCGGACGTAGTTGCGGCGCATGTCGGCCACGCCCAGATGCAACAGGGGCTCAGACATCGGCATCCCCGCAGGCTGCGATCTCGGTCTCCACGGCGGCAAGGCGCAGCAGCGTGCGCGCGACCGCCGATTGCGTCTCGGCGGGCACGGCCAGGCCATGCGTCTTGCAGACCAGGGCGACCCAGGCCTGCCATTCCTGTTTGGGCGAGTCTTCCATGCTCACTACCTCCTGCCGCGCTTTGCTCGGTAAAATAAAAGTCTAGTCTCATAAATATATTTATATAAGTCAAGAAAATACTATGCCCTGCGTGAATTTTCTTCACCCCTTGACCGGAGTCCGCCATGAAAGCCGCTGAGCGCATCCGCCTGTCCGTCGAAGAGTCCATCCGCGATGGCAGCCTGTTGCCGGGAGATCCCGTCGACGAACAGATGCTGATGCAGACCTACGACGTCTCGCGCACGCCGGTGCGCGAGGCGCTGCTGCAGTTGCAGGCGCAGGGCTTGGTGGCCAGCCTGCCGCGCGGCGGCATGGTGGTGGCCAAGATGGACGTGGCCCAGCTGCTGGCCATGTGGGAGCTGCTGGCGGAACTGGAGGGCATAGGCGCGCGCCTGGCCTGCGAACGCATGACGCCGCCCGAGCGCGACGAGCTGGCGGCCATCCACGAACGCGCGGCAGCCGTGGTGCGGCGCGAAGACACCGATGCCTGGCAGGAACACAACCGGCGCTTCCACGATGCCCTGTACCAGGGCGCCCGCAATCCCTATCTGCGCCAGGAGATCCTGCGCATGCGGTCGCGCACCGGTGCCTACCGGCTGCACGCCTTTTCGGCCTTCGGCCGCCTGGCCGCGTCGTGGGAACAGCACGGCCAGCTGCTCGAAGCCATCCAGGCGCAGGATCCGGCGCGCGCCGCCGCGGTCATGACGCAGCACATGAGCCCCGGGCAGGGAGCCACCAGCTTCGCTTCGTTTGTCGCCGCGCTGCCCAAGAACCTGCTGGCCTGAAGAGGCGCCAAAAATGCGCTGCCCGCGGTGGTCACCGCGGGTAACTCCCTATTATTGTATTTTTTTAAAATGGCAAAATATATTTATAGCAGCCAAAAACATCTGCTCGCGTGACCTTGCCCCGGTATCGGCGGGCTAGGGCGCTCCCCCTGATCCGCTCCACCGAGGAACCCGCTATGGATGCCGTTTCACCTCAACCCCTTTCCGCGCCGGCACATGGCGCCGCGCCCACGGCCGATCCAGGCCTGATGCACCGCAAGGTCGCCTGGCGCCTCATTCCTTTCCTGATTTTCCTGTTCCTGCTGGCGTGGATCGACCGCGTCAACGTCGGCTTCGCCAAGCTGCAGATGCTGCAGGACCTGCGTTTCAGC